>Ga0247843_1001027_pt1 | contig 61262 bp, 52 predicted proteins | sample LaCruzMarch2017__FD_192420 | JGI IMG/M metagenome (GOLD analysis project Ga0247843, IMG submission 192420) | Freshwater microbial communities from meromictic Lake La Cruz, Castile-La Mancha, Spain - LaCruzMarch2017_8m | ecosystem: Environmental > Aquatic > Freshwater > Lake | place: Spain...
GCTACCACCAGGCCGACAAACAAAAATCCAAAAATAGGCTTTCGAGATATCATCAGAATCCTCCAATAAAGAAATGAACGGACCTCTCCAATATGACTCGAGAGCGGATCCGGGAGAACGGGACTTTGGGCTTAATTTTGATTTGGGTCTTTCCGCGCAGTTCGTTCCGATGACCAGCGACTTTGTCTCCTTTTGATAAAGAGGGAACTCATATTGATTCATAAGTCGATGTAATCAATGGAGTCTGGGCCGCTATAGCTTGAGGATGGTAAGAACATAAGCCCTATTGCTCGCTGGCAGCGAGCCGAAAGCCTCGCGGTTTTCGTGGAGCCTAGGGAGCAATTCTGCCCTTGGTTCCTGAGATCCATGAGCCTTCCGTGTAAGAAGTGTTCGATACCACTGAGCTGGAGTTGAGAGTCACCGCTGAGCCGTTAAGGACCATGGCATAACCACCTGCTCCGCCAGAAGCCGCGGCACTTCCGCAGGATCCACCGTTTCCACCGGGCTGACCGTAGGTGCCGCCGTTGCCGCCAAAGCCTCCGCCGCAAATTCCAGTGGTTCTTCCTGCCACCGCTGCATCAACGGACCCATTGTAGGCCCCTTGGCCATTTCCGCCCCAACCAGCACCGACTCCGGCGGCCCAGCCCCCGGCACCGCCCGCGCCGCCGCCGCCTGCACCAAAGATGGAGCCCGAATTCGTGATCGTGGCTGCCGCATTAAACACAATTGCTGGTCCACCTTGGCCGCCTGCCGAGCCTCCGTTACCGCCTCCACAGCAGGCGTCGCCTTCGCTTTGTCCGCCGCCACCGGCCCCACCAATAATCAAACCCGTATTGTTGATGGTCGTTGGAGCACTGACAACCAAGGCAGTTCCACCTTCCCAAGCTTGATTGGTGGTTTTGTCGCCAGCTCCGGAGCCCACGGCTCCGCCAAGAATGGAACCATTGTTATTGATGGTCACGCTGGACCCCACCGTCATCGTTCCAGTTTGAATTGCTGGTGTGCTGGGCGAAGTGGAATAAACTTTCACCCCCGCATTGATTGTCATGTTGACGATCAGGGGAAGGACTTGATCCCAGCCTGCGGTGATCGCAGAGGCTCGAATATTATAGTTCGTCGCATCCGCTGTGAGAGTTGGAGCAAACACGTAACCATTTACACTGGTCCAAGTTTGCGCCGAACTGATGGCGCCGACATTTCCTAAAGCATCCATGGCTCTGGCGCGGATTGAGTATTGAGTCGAAGGAGCCAAAGACAAGCCCGTAACGGCAGTGCCGCTGGTGTGTGTGGTCCAATCGAGAATCTGGGCACTGTCGGAGACTCGAAGGATTTGAACTTGATAACTTGCGACGGAGCTTCCGCCGGTGTCGGACGAAGCTGAATAGCTGAAAACAGGCGAACTGGAAAGACTGGTTGGGGTTCCGCCGAGGCCGGGGCTTCCTGGGGCCGAAGGTCCCGTGTTGTCGGCCAAAAATGTTGCCGAGGGTCCCGCCGCCGGAGAGGGATCGCCAGTGGTGCTCGAGGCCGTTCCCGAGGCAATTGAAATCGCGACCGTTCCGGTCCCGGAGCAGCCACTCACTGTCACTGTTCGTGTGGAGACACTCGTGTTCGCAATCCCCGTCACCGCACAGTCCGAAAAATTCGTTCCTGAAAAGGCAATCGACCCGGAGTTTAGATTAATGGTCGCAGTGTCGGCTCCCGAACCATAGGTGACAAGAAAAGTTAAGGCGCTGGTGCTCACGACCGGCAGACTTGGATTTCCGATAGTCACGCTGGCCACCGTACCCGCTGAGATTTGACTCCAAGCCGTCCCGTTACAAAATTCCATGCGCTTCGTGGTGGAATTGTAACGAAGTGCTCCTTCGATACTCAGGCTGCAGACGGTGCTTGAATTGCCAATTTTTATCTCTCCATTGACATCAAACTTAACTGTCGGACTTGTAATTCCCACGCCGACGCTTCCGGTGGAGTCAACGCTGATTCCGGTGCTGCCACCGCCTCCGACCAGTCTAAAGTTTGCCAAATTGATATTTTGAGTGGCCGTGTGATTTCCCAATTGGTCTGCGCCGGGCGGAATAGTGGCCCAGCTGCCGTCGCCCCGCAGGTAAGTGGTGGCGTCTGCCGTGCCAGAGCCCAATCGGTTCGCGGCAAGAATCCCCGCCGTGATTTTGTTGGCATTCAAGCCATTGATATCCGAGCATGCAAGAACGTCAGTGACCGCAGTCCAGGTCAATGTTTGAGAGCTTGTACAAGCCCCAGGGAACTGTGAAAAGCCCAGTATATTTTTTATGTCCGCAAGTCCCACTCTCGTGAGTCTGCTGTTGAAACTTGTCCAGTCTGCATTGGAAAGATAGCCACTCGCAGAACTGGATGCCTGCGGCAAAGCAATGCGAGGAGTGGTCGATCCGTTGGTTACAGCGAGAGCTCCACCTGTCACACTGACATTGGAGACCGTACCCAGGCCTGCTGAAACAAGCGTGGAAGACAAATTGGACTCAACCCAAGCCTTTGTGGCCGCATCCTGCGGGGCCGCTGGATCGGCTAAATTCCTGAGGCTTCGCGCTTTGAAATCGAAAAAAACATCGCCGCCCAAAAGGTCTTTGAGCGTTTGAACCTCATTGGGCGTGAAAGTCAAACTGCTGCCAGCGCCACTCATTTTCAAAAGATTTGGGAGGCCAAAGCCGCCGATTTCACCGGCCTGCAGAGCAAAGGGGACCGCCTTGATTGGTAATCCACTCACTATAATTTCGGTCGTGCCTTGGGAGAAAGTCGCAAACAGAAGTCGATCCCCAGTTTCGGAGGCCGTATAGGTCGTGCCCACCGCACATTCGGCATTTGGGAGACTGAATGAAGAATTATTCACAAAAACATCAGCGAAAGTTGCTGCCACTCCGCCAGCTGCACCTTGAGATCGATAGCGGTCATAACCGATCTCTACGGCAAAACCACCGTCGCCAAAGTCAAGGGGCTGCCGCTCGGACCAAAGAAGGCAAAGGTTTGGCTCGGGAGAATAAATTTCTATTTTGAGTTCGAATTTCCCTTTCAGATTCTTGCCCCGAGGATCGAGAACTTTCCCCTGGTAGACGAGGGCTTTCATGGTCCTCAGCTCATCCGAACGATCGGCAGCCAAGGATTGGCTCGGAGCTTGAATCGCTGCTTGGATCGCCAAAGCTAAAATCACCAGCCAAACATGAAAATTCAAAAGCTGAAAACCCATATTGGACTTATCGGCTAACCGAGGCGAAACATGAGCCTCAAAATGAAAACTAGAAGCTTTTTGTGAACCAGAAAAGAACGCCTCAAAATTGGACCTAAAATCAGAAGCAAAAACAAAATCTTGAGACGGTTTTGAGTTCAGCAAAAATGTCCAAAATGGCAAGGTACCTGACAAATTTACTCATAGCCAAAAACAAGTCATGACTAATTCACAGTCAATAGTAAATTAGTCACGCCTGAAGCCGCGGCCCTTAGGTGAACAGAAAAACGAATGCGGACAAATACTTCATAAAAACCTCTAGTGAATGCGTTTGAACTTCCGGGACAGCCTTTAGCAATGAGCATGCCCAGACGAAATGACACCACTAAAAATAATCTTTGCGAGCACTTCTTCGATCTCTTGAGCCTTTGGTACCTTAGCTTCCCAAAAGTCGACGGGCTCACCCTTCTCTCTGAGTTCATAGCAGCCATCCACAAAGCCCCCCTTTTGTAAGGATTGTCGTACAAAATTTTGGCAGTCGTGCTTTGGCAATCACGGTGGTAGTTTGCCGAAATTATCTTAAGAGGGGGCTTCTGTGGTCGGAAGTTGGATCGCATTGAACAAGTGGATTGCTTTGAATTTGACACCGAGGAAATTGCTCTCGGTTGCAGGAGCTACGGGACTGATGGTGATCTCAGAGGGCGCGTTAGCTAACGATCGCATTTCCCAGCTTCTCAATTTCTTTGGTCCCGGATGTTCACAATATGGATCGCAGTCTCAATCCGCTGTTCAGGACGTGGGTCACTTGACTGCGGCCTTAGAAGCCCTCAAAAAAGATCCCGAATGTCAGCCCAGTTATAGCGCCTTTCTGCAGTTGAATTCAGTTCAGAGTCGGTTGTCCTACTTTGAGAATTCTTCGACCTCCACTGATCTTGAAATTTCTCAGCTGGAGCAGCGAAGGTCTGAAATCTTACACCTTTTGTCGATCACCTCGGACCCTGTGGAAATTTCCATACTTAAAAACGAACTCGTGTCCACTCGCCTCAGTCTGGCATCCTATCAGGGCCGACGGGAATCGACTTTCAGAGATCAAAAAAGAATTAAAGCGGCCGGATCTTTGATCTCCACGACAGATCGACTTTTCAATCAAGTGGCCGCCAATCATCTTTGCTGGAAAAAACATCCGAACATATTGAGCGATGTGGCCATGGTCGGCGAAGGTGTGGGTTCTTCACTCGCGATGGCCGCGATCAACTCCAACTGGATTGCCTCAGCTGTAACCGCGGGCGTCTCCTTGGTAGCGCAGCTCATGAAATATTTCGAAGAAGCTGAACGCAACGACGAAATTCGCTCCATGGCACGGACCGTGGCGCCGGTTGCACTTTCTTGCACCTTTGAAACTTTGGCCGACAAATACTGCGCGGCCATGGATCTAAAAAACATGATCCAATTGAGCAGCCGGGTTCTTCAAGCTCCTCGAGAGAAGGATTCTTTGTTTGACATCCTTAATCTGCTAGAAAGAGACCTACCCTTTCTCGTCAAATGGTTGGAAAGCGTTAAGTCTGGAGCACCCATTTCCGGAAGCACTTCTGCAAGCCTCCGAGGACAAGTTTACGCAAGCGAATTTAACCTCAAGTATTATGGAGATCAGGTCATTGGAATTATCGAAGACACAAGAAAACTTCTGGATCTCGGTGGTGAAGCCAAGAAGATCGAGTTTCTGACCGATGCCTATAAAAAGATAATGAATATTCTGTATTCTGGCCTCTATAACCAAGGTCAATGCAAAAGTTTCAATGGAACAAACTCTTCTTCGAATCCTTACGCAGAAAGTCGGGCTTGCACAGAAGCGGTCTATTTCCTTCTCGGGGCAACCGGGCAAGCCAACACCAGCGTTGGCTTTGATGAACTTCCGACAAATCAAAGAGATGACATTTTAAGAGCCAGCTCAATTAATACAATTTCTGAGAACTTCGCTCGCTGGAGGTCCGACGCCAACGTCAAGCTGGAGCTTGAACGCTCCCTCAAGTTCAACGAAGACACCCAGAAAATTTTTGCTGAGGCCGATCGAATCACATATGTCGGTGGGCGCAAGGGTTATTCGGTTTCTCAGACCATTGATCGTTTGATTTCTTATCTGAACGCTCAAGAAGCCCAAGCTGCTCGGGCGACAGATCTGACTTTGATTCGAGAAACAAGTCGGGTCTTAGTTGAGCTGCGCACGATCATTCAAGCAGTCAGGGAAGAACGAATGCCCCCGAAAGAAGGAATCTCCAAGATCTTGAAGTCAGCATTTATTGATTCCGAGTATCTCCCCTTCACCTCTCGGTTGGTCTTTCTTGCACAAAGTCTTTTTGAAGAAACTGTGATCAAACGTTACAACTCGCCCGGTTCTTCTTCCTCTTTGTCGGCAAAGCAAGCCCTCGTTCTTTTGGCCGCGCAAGACATGTTGGCTAGTTTCAGAGAAATTTCCGCATCGTCGAACTTACAAAGGCTCAATGATGATTCGAACAGTGCACAATCCATCCTTGTTCAGGCACTGGATCGGTTTTCTCAGGTCTTCTCAAGTCAAATCAATGAAGCGCTCGAGCAGTTTGATGGAGCAATCAACATGACTCAGGAAAAATATTGGGACGAAAGTAACGCCGCTTCAAAAGCAATATTTTGTTTCAATATTGCGGCAAGTCCTCGCGGCAAAGGGCAGCTAAATTTTGGTCGTTGCAATGGCGCGCGGATGGTATCGACTTTTGGCAAAAAGCTTTCCTCTGTGGCGATGGATTCCAGCTACCTTTCTCGTCCACTTTCAGATCGTATTTGCGCCCGGAGAGACTATCTCAGAAAAAATAGTATTTTCCAGTCTCTCGCTGGAGGTAGCGGCGATCGATACGGACAGCCGCCAAAGGATTTTGAATGGAAAAAGCTACCGCGCTCTGGCAGCGGTTCTAGCGGTAAGAAAGCACCAGTGGAAGGTCCCAAATCGACCTTCAACCCCTTTGGTCTGTAAGTCCTAAGTTTCTGGCGGTGGTGCCGCAGTCCGGAATCGCGCTAGCTCCAAGCGTCTGGGTGATCCTCATCGCGAAAATTCTTTTCATCTTTTTCCATCAGCCGGATAAGTGTTTCTCTTGAACGGAAGGCATTGGATATAAGAACTGCTTGATCCTTTGAGTGGGGAGCTGTCTCATCCATCATCCTTAAATCATAGTTGTAGAACTTGCGCGAAATTTGGAAAGCTTCGTGCTTTCCATAACCCAATTGCCCAAGAATTTTTTCTGCCATTTCCACTGAAGCCGAAGCAACTTCCCGCACCACTTGAACATCCTGAGCCATCATATCGAAAGCAGTTGACCTGTTTCGCGTGCGTGAAATGATTTTCACCCTTGGCCAGCGTTCTTTCACCTGCTCAATGATCTTTAGGGCCGCCCCCATGTCATCGATGGCAATCACTAAAATTTGTGCGGTCGCGATGCCAGAGGCCTCCAAAAGATCCATCCGTGTGGCATCGCCATAAAAAGCTTTCCAACCAAATTTCCGCATGATCTCGATCTGATTGGGATCAGCATCCAAAACTGTAATAGGCACTTTCAGAGAATGAAGGACGCGTCCCACCATCTGGCCAAAGCGCCCATAGCCAGCAATAATAACTTTGGAATTTTCATTTTCCATGGCATCGAATTCCCGACGGGTTGCCTTGCCGCCGAGGGCGAGTTTTTCTAAATACAATTTTTCAAAAGCCACAATCAGTAATGGTGCTGAAATCATCGAAATGGCCACAGCCAAACCCAGCGGCTGAGCAATAACATCAGGAAATATTTTGAGCTGCGTGGCTAGGCCAAAAAGTACAAAGGCAAATTCGCCTCCTTGGGATAAGGTAATTGAGAAAATGAGGGAATCTCGGACATCCAAACCCGCAGTTCGAGAAATTCCAAAATTAATGAGCCCTTTCGCACCCAGGAGCAAAATCACAAGTCCCAATATTAAGAAGGGCTGAGCCGTCAAAACAGAAAGATTCATACTCATTCCGACAGACATAAAAAACAATCCAAGCAACAGCCCCTTAAAAGGCTCCAAATCCATCTCGATTTCATGGCGGTATTCCGATTCCGCAAGCAGCACGCCAGCCAGAAAAGTACCGAGTGCCATCGATAATCCAACCAAAGACATCAGCAGAGAAATCCCCAGGACAAGCAGCAAGGAAAAAGCTGTCAGAATTTCTCGGAGGGCCGATGAGGCGATGATGCGAAGAATGGGCCGAATGAGGTACCTTCCTAAAAACACAACACCCAGAATGGCGCCAACTGATTTTGCGAAGGACAACCACGAGGCGCTTTCGGAACCCACTGCGACCTCTCCCAGAAGAGGGAGTAATGCCAACATTGGAATCACCGCTAAATCTTGAAACAGAAGGACTGCAAAGGCAGTCTGGCCCGCTGGGGAAGGGAGCCATTTTTTCTCCTTAAGAACTTGTAAAGCAATCGCGGTTGAAGAAAGTGATAGTGCCATCCCTGCAGCCAGGCTGACCTGCCATGAAAAACCGAGAAGCATCCCGATAGCCAATCCCGCCAATGTAGTGAGAGCGGTTTGCGAAAGACCCACTCCAAATATAGAGCTTCGCATGGACCAGAGCTTTGTGGGATTCAGCTCAAGACCGATTAGAAAAAGCAGCAGGACCACTCCAATTTCGGAAAAATGCAGAATGTCTTCGACTTTAGGGATCAGATTGAGGACCGAGGGGCCGATGAGAATGCCGGCGACCAGATAGCCGATCACAGCCCCAATTCCCAAGCGATGAAAAAGTGGAACCATAATGACGGCGGCAGAAAGAAAGACCACAGCTAAAACTAGAAATGAGGGAGCATGACTCATACAGATTCGCCCTCTAAATGCGAATCCACCAATTTTTTGTAGGAATCAATGGCTATTTGCCGAGCCCCGTCTGTTAGCCTGCGCGCACCGTGCACGATCAAGGGTGAATGATATCTCATCCCACACAGCCTTGCCGTTTGTTCATAGGGCCTGAGGAATTCATCCATTGTGTAACAATTGCTGCCTTCGTGGGAGTAAACCTCTGCCGAGCCACCTGTCGTGATGATCTGCTGCCAATGCTTTCCCTTGAGGGCTTGCCCCCCGGGCCCATATGCAAATCCAAGCTCAAGAACCTCATCGAAATAATGTTTCAAAAGCGGTGGGCAGCTGTACCAGTAAAAAGGATGCTGAATCAAGACACGCTGAAATTTAAGAAGCCTTTGTTTTTCTGTTTCAACATTGATTTGAAAATCGGGATAGGTCTCGTAAAGATCCAAAAAAGCGAAAAGGCCCTCGGGTGGTTTTCGCTCTGAGCAGTGCTTCAGAACAGAATCCCGCAGCAAGCGATTGAGTTGTGATTTTCTGGGCGAAGGATGCGCGTAGATCAATAAGACTGAAGAGTTCATATCCTACTAGTCTTGAAACAAGATGAATTGAGGTCAAGGACAAAGCTTACTCGGCAGCAGGCTCTGCGGCTGGAGCCTTCGGAGGCACAGAAGCAACAGCCCGAGCCGGAGCAGCAGGACCGCCACCTAAGAATTCTTTTGGGTCGATTTTAGCCATGGAATAGGGCACGGGCTTTCCTCGACGCTGGTTTTCCACCACATCTGTTGCGACAGTAATATTTGCGCCTTCGGTATTAATCAGCGTTTTAAAGCTCCAATCCACTCTTTTCAAACAAGCGCCCAAGAAACTTGCGAAACATGGATTGTAATTGAATTTTAAGGTCACAGGAAAAGGTTTTGCCGCATCTGTGCAGACTGACATCTTAAAATATTCCATCTTCTTGGAAACTTGATTTCGAACCGCCATTTGAAAACTCGTGCTCTTTTTTGCCACATAGATGCGAGTAGGCTCCCTACTCACGCCGCGTTTGCAAGTCGCAAGATTATCAATGCAATTGGCGTCTGGCAGCAAGTCTTGGTCTTTTTTGGGGCGCTTATTAACTTCAGCGATTTGAGCTTTACTTTTTTTGAGCACAATATGGTGGCCATACAAAACTTTTTTTGATTTACCACTTCCTGAGTCAACCTGTTTATAGACCGGTTCACCTTTTTCAAGAAGTCCCTTGAGCAGCTGTTGCACAGCGGGTGGAGCTTGATTCATTTTGGAGTAGCAATTGGATCCTCCACCTGATTTTTTCTTCGAAGCGCTAGCTGGAGTAGGTTTTGCGGCCAATGCAAGGTTGCAAATCATCAGACATCCAATACTTATTGCAAAAAAAGGAAGAAAGTAAATTCTCTGATTTCCAGAAATCTTCCTTTCGAATTTTGCCTTCATGCCCGCCCCCAATAAAAAGACATTGCGATCAGCCTACTTAAAATAGCTATGCAAAAAGCGGCACAGTCGAAATAGAGGTCAGGGTCCTTTCTATTCAAGGTCCTGAACAAGGACTGACTAAATGAAGCCCAAAGTGTTTCAAATTTCAACATGAAGGCAAAGCCCTTGCGTGGATCAAAAAGAGACAGCCCAAGTCTTTCGCGAAATCGGATCGGCAAAGGAGTTAAAGGCGATGACTTGATTGCCCACCAGCACAGGTCCTCCGGACATGCCCTGCACGGCAAGATAGTCGATATGAAAACTAGGTACAGAATTGAGCTTCACATCACTTGCTTGAATACTCACATTTGTGTGGGAAAGAATTTCTCCAGCGCTTTGGATTCGATCTAGATTTGGTACGCTGGACACCTCAAGGCTGCCTTGCTTCCACTCCAGCTTTGGACCATCAGAGTTCGCGCGAAATCCCATAGACGTCAGACGCAGCAAAGGCAGAGCCTTCAGGCTGGAGCTTGGCAAGAAATCAAATAAATGCTTTTTGGGAATCTGAGAATTCAATCCAGAAATCACTGTGAGATCCTTGGTCGGCTGATATTGAAGATCCGACGGACGCACCAATACTGCCTTTTCCCCTTCGTGCACAAGCCATATCTTCACAAGATATCCAGGTTTGGCGGGTTCAAAAATTTTATTATTCAGGACATGAAAGGCTGAATAGCCAAGGTCATTTTTTGCAAAGAAAGCAGTGCCTGCGACTCCGCCAAGGACCTCACCGCCATCCGCACGATACGAAACTTTAAAAACTGCCCAAGGCGATCCTGCGGCCAAGGCTATCTCGGTCACCAAAAGCAATGATAAGACTTTTAGGAATGAAGTAAAAAAATAGAAGCACTTCATAAAGCAGTCTTGTTTTAGGCCTTCTTTCAAAGGATTTCAATGGGACTGCTTTAACTTCGGAGATCTCAATTTCTGGCAAGCCCTACGGGGCCTCAAGTCCAATTGAGGTTAGAAGGAATCCATAATCTGAGTTGGCCATTGTAAGAAAGCGCTGGCTTTATTTTTGACAGCCTTAGTCCCACAAGTGAGGGTTGATTCCCGGTGGAAGGAAGAAGACTCCCGACTGATATTGATAGTCGATATCGGCAGGGGTCGTTTTCCTTAAATCTTTTCCGAGGGGAGACCCATTATCGGAGATTATGAGTCCATTGTCCGCGATGGCAAAATAAACATGCCCCGGCGACATGCCATTTCCGTGCATCACAACAGCTCCATTGAGGGGCCGATAGATGGCCGCATCCCAAGCAACCCAGCCCACATTGTATAAAGTGGCAGAAAGGCCAAATACTGAAGCCGTCTGATGATAGATCAAGGCTTGCCCACGATCTGGATTAAAATCTTGAGTCACAGAGTAGCCCGCGCGCTCGTAGGCCTGACGTATGACTTCTGAAACGTATTCCGCACAGGGACGATCTGGGAAACCTCTTCGAACGGCTGTCCCCTTTACAGAAATGGACCAGGCTCCTTTTGGAGAAATCAGGCCCTCTTGTTCGAACCTAACGGATAAGATTTTAGCTTGCTCCAGAGGTAAAATCAGAAGACTTTTCATTTGCTCCGGCTGAAGCGGATCTAAGGCCCGGCGAATTTCAGAAAAAATTCGCAAGATTTTCTCCTGCTTTGCCGGTTTCAAACTTGAAAACACGAGGCCCTTATTGGCTTTCTTTGAAAACCTTCGCTGCACTCCGCGAGTGTAACCACGAAGTGGCTTACCGGTGCTGAAATCGAAGTAATGAGGCGCGACTTTAGAATCTTCTGTTCCCCGACCCCTCCCAGCATCGGCTTTCTTTTCTTCTTTTTTCTGCTCGCCTTGGACTTCCGGAATTTCTAAGGCGTCTTCGGGAAAACGCACAGGTCCCATAAGACCCTGCCCGGGGCTATGATCCGGTGGCCTTAGTTTTTTTTTGGGCGGTTGTGGTTTTTCTTGAGGCGGTTTTTCTTGAGGCGGTTTTTCGGGTTGTGGTTTTGGGGGAGCAGGCTCAAGCGACTCAACAGGTTTCATCTTATTTTCTTCTGGCACTTCGACAGGTTTTGTTGAGGCGGCAGGAGCTGGAGCAGGAGTCGGATCCGGCACAGGACTTGGAATTGGCGTCGGCGTATGTGCTGGCGTCGGTGCCGGTGTCGGTGTCGGAACGACATGAGGGTCTTTCATGCGTTTTTCAAGTTGTTGGCGAATTTCTAAAGCAAGTTCTTTAGGATCTTCAGCGATGGAGACTCGATTCGTCGCCCGAGGCAGGGACGCTTGAGCATTGGACTCTAAACCTTGACTGTAGAAGCTAGAACCCTGCTGGCAGCCAAGCAAAATGACAGTGATCTGAAGTAGTCCAGCCCAAACGATCAGACTTTTTTTTGCAATTTTTACTGAAAAATCCATTTTTCGTTACCCCAATTTTTTTGGCCCTCGTGTTCAGAACTTTCGAACACCGCCCAGTTCACATTCAGAGCATCCCTAGCCTGAAAGTAGCTATCGATTGCTCTGAGAAAGCCAAGCAGCCAAATCACTGCAATTCAGGCTCCCTTTGTGAGTGCTCGCTTCGACGAATTCCTTCGAATAACTCACTGTGTATCAAAATGGGAACTGTTACCTTTCTCGAAACTAGTCGAAAGCTCAGTGTTATTTTGGGGGCATTCTTCCGAAGAGATTTCGATGGAAGATTTCCATCGTCCTCATTTGAGGCAGTGTTAGAATGAAAAAGAAGTATTCTGGGAGGGATCGATGCTCAAAATTATTATCGCAGCCATGTTTCTTCAAGTGAACATTGGATGGGCACAAAATAAACCTGCAGGAAGCGAAGCTCCCAATGCGGAAAAATCGACTTTGTCAGCGGATGGGTTCTCCGGCGAATACAGTCTCAACCAAATAGTCGACATCATCACTAAACACTACAAAGGAAAGGGCACCACAGAATTTATCGAAGAATCCGCAGGTGAATTCTCTTCTTTAAAAACTAAAGGGAAAATTCAGATCAACACAGCCGCAAAGCGAGCGACCGTGACAGTCGATAAAAAAGTCTGGGACCTCAAGCTGATCAAAGAAAGTCCACCGACATTTACGATCAATGACAAAGAAATTGAAATGAAAGGCGACGAGTCTCCTGATCTTGCCTATCGAAAAATTCAGGTTTTTATGAAAAAGGAATTTGGCCCGACGAGCAGCGGATTATTCATGCTGGCAATTCCGTCGGCCCACGCCTTTCTCGATAAAGAATTTGGCGGACTGTCCATCATGTCATGGCTTTTAATCTACTTAGGCTTCAATCTCATATATGGAGCCACAGTTGGCTGCAAAAATGTGAAAGAGCACGCGAAGTCCGTGAACGCGATGGTATCACCTCAATATCCAAAAGGTTGTGCTCATAGCACAAATACAGTGAACGGCGAAAGCACAACAGCTTACCGGGACAGTTGGATGCCCACAATTCTTGGCGGCCTCGGCACTTCCCTGGCTTGTGGTACAGAGAAATCCCTTGTTTCTGATGCACCCATTTGCGGAACATCGAATGCCTTTCCGCAGGAACATTGCTATGATAATGCTCAAGGAGACCGAATTTGCCGGCAACCTGCCTACGCCGATCAAGCGGCTCCAAGCCAGCTCGTGCGGCCAGCTCCAACGGCGGCTCGAGCCGCTGATGCCCCTAGTCCTGCTCGGTCTCCGGCAAATAAAGCAAAGGCTGAGAAGCCGCGAGCAGCACCCTAAGCTAGTTGCATTTAGCAGGGCCCCAAAAGTCACGGTCACTTGGCAAGCCGCCATAAACGACCTCACACATAACCTTCTTCTTTTGGCCCTTAGAATCGACCAAAACAACGGGACCAGTCATCGTGTTCCAAAACTGTTCGTCATAGACACGAACTTTTTTTGAATTCAAGCAATGCCTCCAATCGATTTGAATCGAACTTTGCTCAAAATGCTTTTGAGTGTGCTCACAAAAAAGTTGGACTTCATCAGAATAGGCATTTCTTAGATCCTCATCGGAATTGGCGAAAGCGACCAAAGTCCACATTGATGAAAGGATCAATAGCATAGATTTCATAAGACCTCCTCGTTGAACCGGATCCCTACCAAGCTTTTCCAATTTTATGAAATAGATTGATTTGCTTTTTGTGATCTAAATTTTATATGATTGAAAAATGGACCCAAGGACTGCCCCGATTGAATATCGCTACCTTCCAGCTTTTCTTAAAGTCGCAGATACTCTTAACTTTTCCCTAGCCGGTCGTGATTTGGGGATAGCTCAGTCCGCAGTCAGCAGGCAAATTCGCCTGCTCGAAGCAGCCTTTGGCTTTCAGCTTCTGCATCGCAATCCAAAGAAAGTGGTCCTGACCCCTCAAGGAGAAGAGCTTTATCGTCAGCTGCGCGCCTTTGATGACTGGAGCCTCGCCTTTCAGGGACGCCTGCTTAGAGAAATTAGAATAGGCTCTCTTGAAGGAATTCTGCGGTCCTCGGTCCTTCCACAGCTCACCGGCAAGCTCACGAATAAAGGTCAGGAAATTTCTGCGAATCTAAGCTTTGCAGTGATGACCAATGAAGAAATACAGCAATCCTTAGAGGCAGGCAAACTAGAGCTTGGTATTTCCAATCTCGATTTACAAACTTCCATGGTTTCTTCAAGACTTTACCGAAAAGAAGTGCTGGTTCTCATTTCAAAAAAGCCGATTGACCTGGACGCCATTCATAAACTCCCCTGGATCACCGGCCCCACCGGACAGACCATGCAAAAATTTTCTAAGCTCCAGCCACCCAAAAAAATTCGCGTGACTGCACTCAACTTAATTTTGGAATTGGTCGAAGCAGGTGAAGGAATTTCAATCGTTCCGGATCATTGCCTCAATGAAAGCTTTAAGCTTGTTCAAAAAAAACTAAGAGCCGAGATATCCCTCTATCTAAATATTCCGAATTACCAGATTGTACCTCAGCCCCTGAGAGTCGCAATAGAGCGACTCTCCTTAAATAAGAGTCGCACTTGAGCGACTCTCAAGGAAATAGATTTACTTCACAGAAGACTTAAATCGAACTTTCTAACAGCATAATTATAATTCCGACGATGGAGCCACCGGCAACCACCCCTGCGGCAAGAGTTTCCTGATTGTCCACAAAGCTTCGATAGCCCACACTTTTTACATCCTTAAAGCTCTGGCGGGCGAACCAAAATATAAGAGCGCCGAGGGCCATCATCAAGGAATCCGTAAAAGGCAGTACAAAGGCCAATCCAATTCCAATTGCCGAAATTGGAAACTTCCCCTTCGTCCGAATATTCAAAATTTCAACAATAAGTCCGAAGACTCCGCCGATCACGAGGGCCCACTGCGCGGTGATGTGAAGGGCTCCGAAACCACGACTCAAAATTTCTGCCACAGATTTCCAAATCGTCGCCGACGGCAGAGGCATTTTATCAGAGGTAAAAACTGAAATATCGCCATTAAGTAATGTGTAAAACACAGGTACAGCAACCAAACCCCCAGCAAAAATCCCTAAAACATGCCCAATGGCCTGCAAGCGAGGCTTAGCCCCCAACATATAGCCTGGCTTAATATCCATCAGCAAATTACTGGCATTCAGGGAAACTTCCCCAGTAATTCCAGCCGTTGCTAAATTTGTTGGAATATTTCCTGGAGCCAAAATCGCATAAGTCACCTGAGTCAGCTTCCCCAATGCGGATCCGGGCGTGATCCCCGTAAGACCCGTCGAATGCACCGCAATCAGAGTCATCACAAAAACGAAAGGTATGGCGATGGCTCCCAGCCACCACTCGACCCCAAACCAAGAATGCCCCATCCAAACAAGGATAGCCCCGATAATCGGAATCCCAATGAAAGAGACTTTGAGTGGCAGTTCAATTTTCTCCATACGTTCTTCGACGCTAGCACCTTTAGTTCCAGCCGCTGCCGCAGTTCGTTTTGGGGCTCTTTTGAAAGCCGCAATTATAACTTCAGGCTTTGAAAAAAAAGCGTACAAAGACGAAGTGGTCATCATTGCGACACCACCCCACAAAGCCCATGAAGTGATATTGCGAAAACCCGTGCCCTGAATAATTCCTTGCTGAATCATTGCCGGAGCCAAAAGCCAATAGTTGAAAAAGGCACCCAACAAGAGTGACATTGCCGTCTTCATTCCGATCAGACCACCAGAGCCCATCAAGACAATAGAAGTATCTACCCGGATCGTTAAATCTTTGAGAGGTGTTCCCATAATCGCAGGAGTTACGTATTTATAAACCCACTCGTCCCAATAAGCCGGAAGGGATAAAAATTTGAGACTGATTTTTTCCATGATGGCTTCACTGCGCATGAGCTCAATCAAAGCCGCAATGCCCGCACCAACGCCAAGAACTTTCGCTTTGAAAATTCCATCTTTCCCTGAATCTGAATGCAGGTTGGACAGCACCACACCTGCCGCATAACCTTCGGGAAAAGGCAATTGTTCGTCATTGATAAAACGGCGTTTCAGGGGAAATGCGAACAAAACCCCGAGTATTGAAAGAAAACATATCCACCAAAAAGTTTGCCACATCGGGATCACTGTCCCCGTCACCATCATATAGGCTGGCAGACTGGCAATCATTGGCGCTGTCATATAGCCCGCACTGGTTGCTATCGACTGCATCGCATTGTTTTCCAAAAGACCCATCTCTTTACCAATGCGTAGTTTCGCCAAAAACTTAAAAAGCGCATAGGATAAAATCACGCTGGTCACACCCACTCCGAGTGTCCAACCCGTGCGAATCCCCACATACAGATTTGTGAGGCTCAGGACTCCACCCAAAATCATACCGGTCAGAGCCGATCTCAAAGTCAACTGCGGTACATTTTCATGAAAGACATTATTCAGCCACCACTCATCTTTTTCATGGAGGCTCATCCTTTGAACTTGTTCTTCAGTGAGAGTTTTCAGCGCCATCAATTCACCTAGTTCTTTTTAGTTTCAGCATCACTTGGTTTCGCGATCAGAGTTTCGATTTCGCCCATGCGCTTTTTTAGACGTTCATAGCCCAGTTCGCGAGGATCACCGATAAGACTGAGCTCCCTCAATACGACTTTTAATGCATCGGTATTTTTTTGTTGAGCTTCCAGCGCGCGAGTCAGATGGATCGAGGTCCGAATGCGTTGATTACCGTAGGCAAGCTCCAAGGCCGATCTTAGGAAGCTTTCCGCCTCGCTTAAAATCTTTTGGTCTTCTAATTTTAGCCGTCCCATCCCCAAGAAGAAGGTAAAATCTTTGGGATAGAGATCCATACCCTTCTTATAAATAGCTTGGGCTTCATCGAACAGCCCTTGTTTCCGAAGGCAATAAGCGCGATTGAGTTCTTCACCACGTCCAAAACCTTTTTTGCCTTTCACTTGGTCCAGGTAATAGCTGTTGCACTCGGCATAGGCGGCCTGAGCTTTTTCTTTGTCTTTCAGGCGATCGAAAGTGCTGGCTTTCATAATGTAGAGATCGCCCTTTGTAAAATCTGTTCCATTGAACTCAGATTCAGGTCGGCTTTCATGAAATTGAATGGCCTTCAAAGAGGCTTTCAGAATTCGCTCGACGTCTTTGGTTTTTTTATTTTGTTCAAGAAGGTCGGCCACTTCATCGTAGACCAGCAAATTATACAAAGAATGGGGGAAAAGCTTGAACCATTCTTCTGCAATTTCAATTTTCTTTGAGGTGTCTTTCTCGTTCCCGTAATGGGCTCTGAAGAACTTTTCAAGATTTTGGTCTTTGGAATCCCGCCACTTCTTCTCGAAAGGTTTGAATAGTTCCAAAGCTGCAGAGAATTCTTCCCGCTCCAAAGTCAGAGCGCCTAGGGCAATCTGCGCCTCAGGATTTCCAGCTTTCGCTAGTTCCGCAAGCTTGGTCTGACTTTGTTCGCGAAGGAGGTAGGCTTGATCCAAAAGCTTCATCAAACTTCCTTTTTCGCGAAAGCCCAGGACACGCATGATTTCATCGCCGTCCTTTGTGGTTGCAAGCAGCGTCGGGAAATATTTGATGTTGTACTTTTTCATCAGCTCTTTTGAAATTTGCGCATCAGAGTCCAATTTTAGACCCACAAATCTATCTCTGAAAAACTGCACAAAGTCTTCTTGGGAGAAAACTTGAAAGTCCAACTGATTGCAGGGTGGGCACCAAATGCCATAAAAATCCAAAAGCAGAGGAAGATTTTTCGCCTGGGCCTCTGCAAAAGCTTTCTCAATGTCGTTCACCCAAAAGCCCGTGGCAGCATCGTAATAGGCCTTCACAGTGGAGGCTTCACCAACAATAGTTTTAGGAATGGTGTCTTTACGGCCAGCAAGCCGACCCGCTTTCGAAGTGCTGGCAGAAGAAGGAACTCGATAGTCGATCGATCGCTCCACGCAATAAGATTTTTTTTCATCGCAGATAAAAGCCTTCACTTGCACTGATTTCACATTGTTTGGAATTTCAGCGCCGAAAGAGGCTTCAGTTTTCGAAGAAAGCAGATTTTTTTTACCCGCCTTCACCGCATTGGGAGCTTCCATATTAAAATGATGATCTGGCGGGGGTAAAACTTTAAGGCTTCGTCCCGAAAGCTCAATGCGGGGTTGAATATTCTTAAGATCAGCAGAAACATCTGCAGATGCCGAGGCAGCTGCAAGCATCAGCCCCTGACTGATTACGCATGACAAAATAAAAGTCGCAAAGAATGATGGCGCATTAAAATTCATGAAGCCCCCCTCTGAAAAGAATCAGAGGCAGATTAAACCCGGCTAAGGCCTAAATGTCATGAAAGTTTTTAGGGATATTTTTCTGAAAGTCCCAACGCTCCACGAGAGTCAAAAAGTCCCGCGCCAGAGGCGCCTCAATCAGCAATGGCTGCTGGGAGATCGGATGCTTTAGCTCAAGCTTCCATGCATGAAGCATGAGGCGCGGCACCAAAGGCGATTTACCGCCATATAAAAAATCGCCAAGAATCGGAACTCGTAAATGTGCAAGATGCACGCGAATTTGATGGGTCCGCCCCGTGCGGGGCCGAGCTTCCATCAATATCGATTCCGGTCCTTCAGCAAGTTTCTTAAAAAGAGTTTGAGAATGCCAGCCGCCTTTTTTGACAACAACCATGCGTTCAATTCCCCGCTCCCCTTTGACTGGAGCCATATGGAGCTCCACGGCTTTTTCTTGGCTGATGGGAGTGTCAATCAATCCAGGCTTAGCGAGGGCAAGATAGGTCTTCTGAACTTGGTGTTCTCGAAACTGTTCAGTGAGGGAAAAATTGGCTTTATCACTTTTACTGAAAAGAATGACTCCGGTGGTGTCTTTATCCAAGCGATGATGCAGCCAAACTTTTTTTCCAATTTGCTTTTCAACTTCTGCGTGAAGATGAGACCTGCGCGGATCCCGAGTTCCTTGGGACGGAAGGCCCGCCGGCTTATTAACGGCGATCACCCATTCATCTTCAAAAAGTAGAGGTATCTTGTTGGTGCTTTTTACTGGTATTTGTTCGGACATTCCGAGAGACAGCCAAACCCAATGCAGCGGCCTGAGTCAACTGAAAGTCAGGGTAATAATGTCGTAGAATGGCTTGATAGTCCCAACCTTGAAGCGCCCAGTCCCTGGAGCCCCACTGACAGAGCCCCGCACCGTGTCCATAACCACGGCCTTGCACCAAGATCGATCCGCCTTGCTGGCGAACCTCAAAACGTGTGCTTTTAATGCGGTCAAAGCCGAGGATCTGCCGAAACGAATCTCCTGTGATTTGGGATAGGATTTGGGAACCCATTTTCAAAACAACCTGGCTCACGCGACCATCCAGTAGATGGGACTTTTCGGCGCGAATTCCCAAATTCATCTCGTCCGTTTTTTCTAAAGACACTTTACCAGCAGTTTTCGAGGCCAGTTGAGAGGTGTGGGCAAGCAATTGATTTAATTCCTTATCTGAAATTCGATTTTCCCAAGACGATTTTTTTCTTTTCGCGCAACTCGGATCTAAAGCAACAATTTGTGCTGCTCGAGCTGGCCTCAGTCCCCAAACCGCTTCGGGCCGAATGGTACTGCCACCACAATCACTGTGATAGAAGGACTTTGCAATTTGTGAGGCAGCAGTTTTTGGCATTGCTTGCCGATTTGACCAGAGCCTCAGTTCACGAGTTTCGAAAACTGCTCGGAGGGCTTTTTTATATTTCGGATTTTTAAGATCCTCTTCATGAATACCGCGATAGAGCTGATCCAGCACGCTGCTTTCTAAATGATAGCGCTGATTTTCTTTTTCTTTTTTTACAGCTAGCGCATAGGATCGAATAGCAATAGCTTGAGCTTTGAGTGCCTCTAAAGGCCACGAGTAAGGCATTTCAGAGATAAGAACTCCTAATACATATTGTTCTAAATTCAAAATCGAAATCACATCCAAAGCTCTTCCGTTTTTCTGAAGCAAAATTCGATTCGAAGCCCGAGTGCCGTTGACAAGCAGCTTGTGCCCAGTCATTGCAACTTCCTTCTGTTTGAGATCTTTAACTGAAATCTGCGGTTTGAACTTTAGAAGTTTGGAATCGTAGACCACTTGCTTTCCTTCGATGGCGACAGAGCTTTGCTCAGAGAAAATCCGTACTCGAATTTCTTCTGAAGAAGCCAAAAGTGGCAGACCGACAACTAAACTGAAAAGAAAGAGGGATCGAATTAAAACCACATAGACATTGGATTCAAGGACGCGTCTTCTGTCAGTTGAAGAAAGGCAGCGGGCTACTGAACTGGGCGTAAGACTTGGGCAAGTTTTTGCAGATCCGTCCAGGCTTGCCTTTTGAGGTGGGTTTCTTGCGCCAAAGTCTTTGGACCAAAGCTCACGAAGACATTACCAATGGCAATTCTTTCCGGAGCAATAGCAGAAAAAAGCTCCGAAGAAAAACAAAGCACTGGCACCTCTTCAGGAAGTCGAATCTCCATCTCTCGAAATTCGAAGGAACTCAATTCATAGATTTGAATCTGCTCTAACTTTAGTCCAATGGCTTCCATCATTTTTTGGAAGAGAAGGGAATCCTTCAGGCGGCCAGAGTCTTTGCCTGAAGGCGAAGTCGCCGGAGGCTCGTCCATAACGATGAGAATTGCAGATTCGAGCTGGGTCGGTGCTTCGATCGCTGCTTCCACGATCGGTGGCATCAAGATCTGACGAACGCCCAGGACTTTGAATAGATACTCCGCAAACTGCATGGAATCTTTCTACTCGCGTGAAAAACTTGACTCAAGTTGAAACACTCTCTGACCGAAGAAATGTTAACAGATTTTAGGATGAAATCTACGAGGAGGTAACTGTGGTCATCGCTCAATTCAATATTCTCCCTCAAGAAGAGATTCAGCGACGCGAACAGCGCATGAAGACTTTTGTCTCGTGCCCTCTTTGTGAGCACCAACTCAGTTTTGAGCACCGGAAAGAATCCATTGCTGAAATCAATCTCGTCGTAGAAAAAGCCACTTGTGGTAACTGTGCCGTGGTACTTCCAGAGACCGCACACAAACTGCACTAGGCCACAGGTTTCTTCTAAAGATCCAATCTCTGCGGCAGCTGCCTTGATTTATTGAATGATAAAATCCATTTATTGAATATCGCACTTCAATCCATCTATAGAGGTTCTAGCACCTCCATACTTTCATTCTTACATGGTAAAAATATTGACCCGCGATTTTTGGAAAGACTTCGGTTATGGTCCGCTCATCGAAACAAATGATGAAAGGATATTAAAATGAAAATCGCAAAAACCACTATCACACGGACAATCACTCTGGTCCTCCTGCTCTCTGGCAGTAGCCTCATGGCTGCTCCGACTTTGAATATCACCTGCACCAAGGCTCCCTACTCTGTAGACATTCAAACAGTCTCAAGTGAGCAAGCCGTTTTTAGCCTGAAGAAAGATTCCATCATCGTCGGAACGGGTGATCTGAAGGTTCTTGAAGGTGGCTACGAAGCTTCGCTGCTGAATGCTTACATTCTCGGATTCCAGGCTGCAGACGATAAAGCCGTAATTCTTGTTGGCATTCCCAATCTCAAAGAATTAACAACCGGAACTCATGAAGCAAAATCTGATCTTATCGTTATTTCCAATGAACACGTGATGGAAGGCAGCACTCTGCCTTGCACGGTCTTGGTCAATTAACTGCATTTCATTCTGGCCTGGTGTCATTCTGAATTCTCAGTTTGGCACCAGTACCAAATCTGGCAATGAAAAATATTATAAAAATGCTGCTCTGAAACTCCGAACACTTAGACAAATTTGACTTTAAAAAAACAATCACCTAAACCCTGCCATCGATACCAAACCAATACTAAGGAGAACTTATGAAAATGATTTTTGGCCTAGCAACAATTCTGACTATTTTTTCTGTGACTGCTGCGAACGCACGTCCCGAATACACTGCATGTTCCAATGGAAAAATTGAGAAAGTTGGAGATGCTCACTTTCAAGTGGACATCCTCGAAGATGGCATCGAATTCTTTCCCTATGAAGGATCTTTCACCGTCGACGCCACTGACATCAAATTCAAAGGCAACACTTTCTCTATCGTCAATAAAGTTGTAAAATTCACATCTGAAGGTGAAGAGTCTTCTTCAATCATCAATGCCACTCTAAAACTGAACGAGAAAAGAACGAAACTGAATGTAGTCATCAGCTACGACCGAGGTCCAAAAAGAACTTACAACATGACTTGCGTTACTAAATAAATTTCTTTTATGCCCTATAAGGCCAGCGAATTTTCTCGCTGGCCCAGGGGATCTTGTTTAGCGACCAAAGTGCTATTATTTTGAACCACTCTTCCGGCACTGAGTTCAATGATTTGATCACAATCCTGCACGGTACCCAGCCGATGAGCAATAATCAGCAAAGTAACACCCTTGCAATTTTCTCTTAGAACTTTTTGAATGATCCCGTCGGTCTCGACATCCACCGAAGCGGTGGCTTCGTCTAATATAATAATTTTCGACTTCATCAAAAGCGCCCGAGCTAAACACAAGAGTTGCCGCTGCCCTTGAGAAAAGTTGGCCCCATTCTCCGTGAGCTGAGTTTCCAATCCCGCTGGCAAAGATTTTATAAAAGCCGTCATCGATGTTTGATCCAAGGCCCTCCATATTTTCTCGTCGCTGTGCTCAGCATAGCGATCTAAATTGGATCTTAAGGAACCCAAAAACAAAGCCGGATCTTGAGGAATAATAGCCAAGGCCCGCCGCAGTTGAGGCAAAGGTAGCTTTGAGATATCAACCCCATCGATGATAATCTGTCCTTCTTCGACAGGGATGAAGCGGTACAAAGCTTGAAAGATCGTACTTTTCCCGGAGCCAGTTCGACCGATGATTCCAACCCGGCTCCCGGCTTCGGCAACGAAAGACACACCTCGGAGCACCAACTGCATTTCTTCTGAATACCTAGCGTAGACATTTCTGAATTCCACCCGACCCGACTTGGGCCAATGAATTCGATCGTCTAAAGGTAGATCCGGAGTCACTTCCTGAGGTAATTGGGAAAAGCTCTGAATGCGTTCGAGGCTTGTCATTCGAGCTTCCACCTCGGACCAAATGCGAACACCCCAATTCAAAACGCCCCAAAAACTGAGGGAGTAAACAGTCAAAAGACCTGCGGCTCCGGAACTCAAGTGTCCTTGTTTGACGGCAAAAACGATCATCAAAGTCGTGACCATTGTGACTAAGCCACCAATAACTGGTATCCGCGATGAAAACCAACGATTGATCATGAAGTGACCATAAAACATGCGCTGAGAATGCGACAGTTTCTGGTAGAACTCTTCCATGAACCAGGCTGTTTTTCCTGTGGCCCGAATCGGAACTAAGCCGGTCAAAGTTTCTTTAAAATGCGCATACCTGGGCGATCTTGAAATCGAATCCATGCGCTTGGCCTCACGGGCACTGGAACGATAGAGTTTTTGAAGCTGATAATAAAAATAGAATATTGGCAGCAAAAAGACGATGGCATAAGGCAAAAGCACCACAATCATTACCAAAGTAATTATGACCTGAGTAAAACACTTTATTGAGTGTTCAAAGCACCAACGTAAATGAATTTCTACGGCCTCCACATCGCGCGAGAATCTTTGCAGCACCCGACCAATCGGCGTTGAATCGAAGAATCTTATTTTTGCTCCCAGCACAGAATTCTGCATTCGATCATGAATTTCTTGTCCAGCCTTGAGGCCTCGCTTCAGCCAAAGTAAATCAGCAAGCAGGGTGCCGCCGATCACCAACAAGCCAATCATACCATAAATGACAAGCCAAGCTTGAGGTCCCAAGAAAGCAACAACTTCCATGGAAGAAGTTGCAAAGCCCTCATCCGAGGCATAGGCAAGCCAAGACTTTTGAAGCAGCGGAAGCGCAGTGTTCGCAGCCGCTGCGAGGATCAAGACCCAAGCCAAAAGGATTCTTTTTATACCAAGCTGTCCAGTCAATGCAGACAGATAGGTCCAATACATTTTACTTTGCACGGATCCCAATTGCCGATCTTCTTCCGAAGTCAGTCGACGAACATCGCCCTCAGTCTGCTGCTTTAAAGGCTCGTGATTGTCGACAATATTTTTGGAAGTTTCTTTGGGTGTAGAATCTTCTTCCAAAAAGCATCGAAACCGATGGGAGCGCTTCCTCAATTCTTCTGGAGCACCAAAATCGACCATCTCGCCATTTTCCAAAAACAAGACCTGATCAAATTGATCCAGATGAGTCAAACGGTGAGTCACAACAATGCGAGTGATTTGATTCCAGTGACCAAAGATCAACCCCTGAACCAATTTCTCCTCCGTCCGTGAGTCGACGGCAGAAAGAGGATCATCCAAAATCACCATTTGAGGCTTCTGAAGAATGGCTCTCGCAATGCTTAGTCTCTGCCGCTGACCACCTGAAAGATTGATGCCTTTTTCACCGATTTCGGCAGCGAGGCCACCAGGCACCTGCATAATGTCAGTTTCCAAAGCTGCCAAGCTGAGAGCCTGATGAAAATCTTCTTCTAACAATTCAGAATTTCCAAAGCTCAAATTCTCCCGCACTGATCCGCTCAAGACAAAGGATTCTTGGGGAACATAACCCAGGCGAAAATGAGATTGAAAGTTCCCGCTTTGATTGAAAAAAGAAAGACCACCATCTTGGGCTTCGAACTCACGTAAAAGCAGATGTACGAGCGTTGATTTTCCAGCACCCACAGGACCGACAATCGCTAAAGCGGCACCAGGCTCGATGCAAAAATTCAAATTTTTCAAAGCTGCTTTCTGCGCTTCACTAGCCTGGTCAGCATATCGGAATGACAGGGCCTTGAGCTCGACGCCGATAGCTGTTGATCCATTAAAAGGCAGGACCTCAGTAGCCTTCTGATCAGTCAAGGGCTTTGAAAGAGGCTCTGACAAAAATCTTGTGATTCGTTCGGCCGCCACCTGACCCGAAATGAACTGCGAGATCGCTCGTGAAATAAAAGAAAATGGATCTTCAAGTATTGAAAAAAGACTCACGCAGGTAAAAATGAGTGCCGGAGTCAAAACATGCCCAAGGCTTGAATGGACCATCAGCACTGCAAAAAGCACAATTGTCCCCAACGAAACATACAGGAGAGTCACTACCATTTCAGCCCGCGCCAGCCGATCGCGTGCACCGAGTTCCATTTTACGGACGGCCTGAATTTCCTCAGCAACACTTTTTTCCCAAACAAAATATTTAACCACACGAATTGCCGAAAGAACCTGGGACATCAAAGTCACCCGCTGGTCGCGCCAGCGCATGAGTTCTTCATCGTATTTTGTAAAACGTCGACCGGCCCAACGGGTGAGTGGCGCCAACAATGAAAGGAAAATGATTGCAACCCAAGCCGTGGATCCTAAATAGTAAAAGAGCAAAGCCATTGCACCCGTGAGCATGAGAAGGCAGTAATACAAATCCAGCACGGCATTTCCAACTTCTGCAACGGCATCAGTATCAGCACTCATGTGATTGACGATATCGCCAATTGGGGTTCGATCTCTTGCGGATTTCTGCAAGCCTAAAGCATGGCTGAATATTTTCTTATTCAGAATGTTCGTGACGACCTGAAAGCGGAGCAAGTGATGATAAAAATAGTGCTGAACAGAGAGCCCTCCAATGATTCCCACAAGACCAACGAACAAACCCAAAACCACCGCCTCAAGCAAAGCCGATGGAGCATCGAAGCCAATCGAAATTCTTCCAACAAAAAGATTGATCAGCACAGGACCCAGCAAATTCATCAGAGCAAAAGAAGTGTAAAAGAATAACTGTGGAACCCACATTCTCCAGCCGGAGCCAATAAGACTTCGCAGCAATGAGGCTCCATCTGTCCAGCGAATGCGAGAATCAGGAATGATCTCACGCCTGGGATCAACCAGATCGGGAAGAGGTAGAAAGTCCTCTTCTTGAAGAGGGCGCCTAGATCCCAATTCGATCAAAGGTGATACATTACAAAAAAATGCCTTTTTCCAAAGGCGAGTTAATAAAGACATGAAAACTCCGGATCAATTAGAAAGAGATATTTGAAACAAGGAAGCTATTTTTGAGAGGTAGCTATTGGACGGCTGTTTGAGGAGATCCAACTGCGACATCGCATGAATTCATAATGATTGTAGACATTATGTTCTTAAAGTTTACCATCGTGGACCTCCTTTCAAAGAATTGATTGAGCTAGAATCTGTCAATACAGATAAAAAGTAAAGAATTTTTTTGAATCTGGACTTAATTTAAAAAGAGTGAGCGCTTCACCGGATTATTAGGGAGCTGCTCCCATAGGGGCTCCGCAAGTCTGCATTGCTCGCTGGCCAAGGTCGACCTTGGCTCAACTGAGGCTTCAGTGCACTAATTCTTTTTCAGATCTAATTTGCTAGCATTGCCAGTGTATTCAAGAGTGTAGGTCATGACCGAACTTTTCGAACAATCTTCAACATTGTTCACGCGCACTTTGAGTACAACTTTTTTACCCATTGCTTTCGCGCTCACAAGACCCGAAGTCTGCAATCCCAGATTGTAAGTCACAGTGCCGCTGCCTTCGATTGCATCGTCAGCAAGGTGGACAATCAATTGTACAGAGTTGCATGCGGGCTCAAAAAGATCTGCTGCGATCACGTCATAAGTGTAATTTTTTGTTTTTACTTTTGTCTTTGTAGAAAACAAAGCACCCACAGCGATACCAAGATCGAGGCCCTCTGTCGATGGCTCAACTGCGAATGCGCCACCGCTGAATGTGAAAGTGAGGGCGAAAAGGACAGACAAGCGGAATGATTTCATATTGGCTCCTGGAGTTTTTGGCTCTCTCGATTGAAAGCGGTTTTGGAACTGTATTTAGAGGTTTGTCAGCCTTCTTGCCAGCAAATTTTTCCCAAACCCTTTGTATCAGGAACAATTTGCAAATCCAAAATGCCTGTTTGGCTTCATTCCTTGCATTCTGTGTTCGGAAAATCATATGCTCGCGCATGTTCGAAGGCTGAGGACAACAGCTCATTTAAGCCCAATCGAGAAAAGGATCAGGTGACCCAAGATGAAAGTTCAATTTATTAAGTCCGAGGTCAACCCGATTCATTTCCCCGAGCCCAAGTTTCCGGAAGTTGCGTTTGTCGGCCGCAGCAACGCTGGTAAATCTTCTTTTTTGAACACCCTCCTCAATCAAAAAATCGCAGATGTGAGCTCGACTCCGGGCCGCACTCGTAGGCTCAACTTTTTCACTGTCGACAACAGTTTATTCCTTGTGGATATTCCCGGTTATGGGTTTGCAAGCGGCGACCGCCAAGAAGTGGTAGGCTGGAAAAAAATGACGGAAAACTATTTACGAATGCGCGAAAACCTGACCGGTGCTGTACTCGTAATGGACATCCGTCGTGACTGGGAAAGGGAGGAAGAGAATCTACGAGAACTGTTTAGAGAATTCGGAATGCCGTGGATTCTGGTTTTAAATAAGGCCGATAAACTTTCGAGTACTGAAGTCACAAAGCGGCGCGAACTGTTCCAGAAGAATCTACCCGAGGCCACTATCTACGCAGTCTCTGCATTGAAGAAAGCGGGTTTCAGAGAATTAAAGAGAGTGGTCTTAGGGGCTTGGGCTCGATTCGAATCGCCTTTGGACGAAAAAACCGTCGATTGAGCACATGAGTTCAAAAAGATAATTTAATAAAGGGAAAAAACTTCTCGTTCAAAATTGAGATAAATACTATCTATTTGATCAAAAAAATCTACTTTCTGGTTACGAAGCAGAGCCATCAGCTGATTTAGACTGGGGGGATATTTGACACTTTTCTTCGTTGAGGTGCCCTCTTTCGCGCGCTCGAGACTTTTCATAGCAAGACCCAGCAAATAATGATGACGTCGGGCTCTGTACAGCGGTGGCTGAGCAAGATCGTCCAGCAGAGCGCCTATGACATAAGAAAAAGTCAGCTCTTCAGGCGTCCAGGAATCAGAAGATGAGGAAGAGGTTTTCTTGAGAAAAAATTCTTTTAACTGAGGAAGGTATGCAGAATCACAAATGCCTTGGGGGTCTGCACCGATCATGTGATCGACCAAGTCATGCAGTCCTGAAAACGGCAGCTGACTTTGGCTCATAAATTCCACTTGCAATCGCGTGGCATTGTTTTCAATTTCCCAAACGTTAGCCCGTACATAATTCACTGGATCTTTTTCCGCTAAAAAAGTGCTGAGCACCCAAGTTTTAACAATAACGAGATCAATTCCTCGAGCCGCAAGAATAGTTGCGATCAAGTTCGGAAAAATAAAGAGCTCGGAAATTGCGCCGTCTTGATTGCCAGGGGCGAAGGAAAGTCCATGGACGACCTCATGAAAACTGTCTGGAACTCGCAGTTCCTTGACCAATGGGTTCCAAATGCGAATTCCTATTTGACCATCAAACTGAACAATTTCGTTTTTCCAGGAGCTCCAGTGATCTGGAGTCGTGGCTAGGATTGGGGCCAAACGATCCAGTTCTTTGTTCCCAAGTTCCGACTGAATGCCCAAACACGCGAGTAAAGCCGCGAGTTCAGGCTGATCGCTGTATCGAAAAATTTCGGGCTGCTGATCGAGCAAGCCCCGCAATTTTTCTTTCACATTCACGGGTATTTTAAAGGGTCGCCATTGCTGACTCATTTTATTTCCGGCATTTTCCTAATCTAAAAGCTCCGAAAATGCTTCAAGATTTCTTTTACTTTGCCGGCATTGTTGGACGACTTTATTGTGCGTATTTATAGCCTCTTGACAAAGCTGGCGAAAATTCTCAGTCCTTATCTCATAGCAGATGCCGGGTTTAATGAAATTAGGGCAAGGTTTTGGGACTTCAGCACCCTGAGCTCCAGAAGCAAGAGCAGAAAGAGCGGCTGTAACTACAAGTTTTTTCAGTTCCATTGATTTTCTCCTTTTGTTATTTTTACATACATCGTGTAAATCTCGATTTCTCTGGAGCTATTTATAGCTGTGTTAGTCCCTTAAAAAAAGCGATTCATTTTCAACGAATTCGTTCGATAAAATTGAGCTAACAAATCCGGGAATTATTCCCTCTCGCTCAATTGGAGCAATATTCTTTCTGCAAGAACCCGATTGAATCCAGGCACTTCGGCAATCTCCTCGGAAGTAGCGGCCTTTAAGGCTTCCACGCTTCCAAAATGCTTCAGCAGATCTCGTTTTCGCTTTTCACCAAGTCCCACCACCATATCAAGTTCAGATTCAAGACTCGCATTTTCCCTGAGCTTTCGATGGTAGCTGATTGCAAAGCGGTGAGCCTCATCACGAATTCCAACTAGAATATGGTGAGCCTCCGAATTTGGACGAAAGACAACGGGATTGCTTCGACCCGGTAGAAAAAATCTTTCCTCTGAAGCAGTGACCTCAGGATTCTCAAAGTCTCGCTCGGTCCGAGCCTTCGCAAGTCCCACCACAGGCAGGTGCTCTTTGCCAATTTCGTGAAGGACTTTCAAAGCGATCGCAAGCTGACCCTTGCCCCCGTCGATGACGATCAATTGTGGGTCTTCATACTCGGTGTGAGCAAAACGCCGTTTGAGCACTTCGTGCATCGATGCAAAATCATTGATACCTTCCACTGTTTTTATTTTGTAACGGCGGTATTGATCTTTATTGGGCACCCCATCTTCAAACACCACTTGCGAAGCCACGGTCTCTGATCCCTGAAAAGTTGAAATATCAAAGCACTCAATGCGCTGAGGAATTCCAGAAAGCAGCAATTTGTTCTGAATTTCCTCGAGACCCTTCTTTTTTTCCTCGGACTTCGTTACGTATTTGTCGAAATGGGCGGCGGCATTTTGATTAGCCATATCGATGAGGGCACGACCTGATTCTTCAGTAGGAAATCGCACTGTATTCTTTGCACCAGAGCGAGACCTTAAAACGGTCTCAAAAAGTTTTGTCATTTCTAGGCCCACGTCCACCGTCAGCAAAATTTCATCGGGGATAATATTGTCTTCATAATACTGATTCAAAAAAGAAATCAGCCATTCGCGGGCATCTTCGGTTTTATCATCGGGGTTTAAAAGAGGGAAAAAGTGCGAACGCGTCCCGATGACTCGGCCACCGCGCACATGCACTGTCTCAACCAAAGTTCCTCTTTCGTCACCATGAAAGCCTATCGCATCCAAATCTTTATCCGTATTTGTTGACACGACCGCTTGGCGTTCCAAAATTGACTGAATGGCGCGAATGGAATCCCTCAGTTTTGCAGCAACCTCGAACTTTTCTTCCTTGGCGACCGACATCATTCGTTCGGTCATTTTCTTCAGAAGTTCGTGGTTTTTACCTCGTAAAAAATCCAAGGCACCTTCGACATCCAGGTGGTATTCTTTCTCATCGATCAGTTTCACACAGGGGGCGCCACAGCGTCCAATCTGATGAGTCAGGCAAGGTCGTTTCCGGGTTTTAAAAACCGAGTCTGTACAGTCGCGGACTTTGAAGGTTCGATTCAGCAATCGAATCGTTCCATGCACCGCCATACCGCTGGTGTAAGGTCCAAAATAAAGACTGCCATCTTTCTTCACTTTTCTGGCCACATATAAACGAGGAAAAGGATCCTGCCAGGTCAGCTGAATATAGGGATAGGCCTTATCGTCTTTCAGGCGAATGTTATACTTCGGTCGATGCTTTTTGATCAGAGAAGCTTCCAGCAAGAAAGCTTCCACCTCCGTTTTGGTGAGGATAAATTCAATTTCGAAAGCATGGCTCATTAAAAATCGCGTCTTCGCGGAATGATCGACTCGCTCACCAAAATAGCTGCGAACCCGGCTGCGCAAGTTCTTTGCTTTGCCAACGTAAATAATTTTTCCCACTGTGGACTTCATTATATAGACGCCGGACTGGGTGGGAAATTCCCCCACCTTTATTCTAAGGGCTTCAAGTATCTGAGTTTGAGGAGTCTTCATTCAAAGATCCCGAGTGAATCTGCAGTTCCAGAATCTGCAGTCTGCGAATTTCATCACGCATTTGCGCCGCTTGTTCAAACTCTAAAGTCTCTACTGCTTTTTTCATTTTGGATCGAAGTTCCAAAATCCGCTCTTCCACTTTTCCTTCCGCTTGCTGCACAAGCTTTAATGGATTGGGCTCATTCCGACCTTTGCCTTTACCAGTTTTTGTTTGCGGCAAAAGTTTAGCGGTGTCATCAAAAAGACTGATCAATTCGTCGGCCACTTTTTTCTGAATCGTTTTTGGAATGATTCCATGGGCCTTGTTATGCGCCTCTTGGATTGTGCGGCGCCGATTGGTTTCATCCATCGCTTTTTGGATCGATTTAGTAATGGTGTCCGCGTAAAGAATCACTCGCCCATTCACGTTTCTTGCTGCCCGGCCGATGGTTTGGATCAGGGATCTTTCGGATCTTAGAAAACCTTCCTTATCCGCGTCGGTGATTCCAACCAAGGAAACTTCGGGAATATCCAAGCCTTCTCTTAAAAGATTGATACCCACCAGAACATCAATCACACCGAGCCTTAAGTCCCGAATGATCTGCATGCGTTCGATCGTATCGATATCTGAATGCAGGTATTTGATTTTTACTCCAAGGGATTCGAAATACTCTGTCAAGTCTTCTGCACTTCGCTTCGTCAAAGTCGTAATAAGCACTCGCTCTTTCTGCTTTGCGATTTTTCGAACCTCTTTGAGTAGATCATCCACCTGATGTTTGACAGGGCGAATCTCAATGATGGGATCCACAAGTCCCGTGGGACGAATGATTTGTTCGACTATAAGACCTTCAGACTTTTGAAGCTCGTAGGGACCCGGCGTGGCCGAAACAAAAACTGTTTTTTCCGTGAAAGATTCAAATTCTTGAAAATTAAGAGGCCGGTTATCTAAAGCGGAAGGCAGCCGAAAACCATGTTCCACCAAGGTCGACTTTCGAGCCCGATCGCCCCGGTACATGGCCCCCAATTGAGGGACAGTGACATGAGATTCATCGATAAAGGTTAGAAAGTTTTTGGGGAAATATTCCAGTAGTGTCGGAGGCGGTTCCCCATTCCCTCGACCTGTCAAATGACGGGAGTAATTTTCGATGCCCTGACAAAAACCCATCTGTTCCATCATCTCAAGATCATAAAGAGTCCGCTGCTCAATGCGCTGGGCTTCGAGGAGCTTAAGCTCCTTCTGAAACTGCTGCAGTCGTTCGCGCAGTTCATCGCGAATGGTATTCACCGCGACTTTCAGCCGGTCGTCACTTGTGACGTAATGCGAACCCGGATAAATGCTGGTTTGATCCAGCTCCTCAAGCACTCGGCCGGTGAGAGGATCCATCCATTCCAATTTTTCAATGTAGTCGCCGAAAAAAACCACGCGAAGGGCTTTTACTTCTTCATAGGGTGGAAAAATATCCACCGTATCCCCCCGCACTCGAAAAGTGCCGCGGTGAAAATCCACGTTGTTTCGCTGGTATTGAATGCGCACCAATTCCCGCAGCAAATGGTCCCTTTTTACTTCCTGATTGAGGGCTAAAAGAATCATCATGCCTTCGTAGGCTTCGGGACTTCCCAGACCATAGATGCAAGAAACACTACTCACGATAATGACATCACGGCGATCAAACAAAGATCTGGTGGCACTGTGCCTCATCCGATCAATCTGTTCATTGATCGCCGAATCCTTTTCGATAAAAGTGTCCGTCGAAGGTATATAGGCTTCGGGTTGATAGTAGTCGTAGTAAGAAACGAAGTATTCCACGGCGTTGTTTGGAAAAAGCTCTTTAAATTCCCCATAAAGCTGGGCAGCCAAAGTTTTATTATGTGCCAGCACAAGAGCGGGCTCATTCATCGCCGCAATGATCTGCGCCATGGTGAAAGTTTTTCCGGAACCTGTGACTCCTAAAAGCGTTTGATGAGTCTGTCCCATTTCAAAACCCTGAAGTAAAGCTTCAATGGCTTTCGGCTGATCCCCCGCGGGCTTCATTGGCGAAATCAACTCAAAATTTTTCTTAGGTTTACCCTTGCCTCCCGAACGACCCCCAGGAGCTATCAAACCTTTTACTTTTTTAACAGCGCCTGAAGTGACAATCATTTAGATACTTCCCAATAGCTTCCCGAAGGCAGATCGGAAACCGAAATTCCCAGTTTTGTTAATTCTTCCCGAAGACGATCGGACTCGGCAAAATTTTTCTCCGCACGTGCTTGAGTTCTGGAGTTAACAAGGCGATCCACATCCGTGCGTTTGATTTCTTTTTTCTGCAAAAGCAAATCATCCAGGTTTTTTAGATAATCAGCTGCTGGCTCCAGGAACAGATTCATCAAGCGGCCGACCTGCGAAGTCACAAATTTCAAAAGCTGAGCCTGCGCAATCGCCTTAGCGCCGGGCTTTTGCCCTCGCTTATTCAAGGTATTGAAAGCTCGAACTTGCTCAAAAAGAACGGCCATAACTTCGGATGTATTAAAATCATCATTCAGTGCTGTTTCGATTTTCTTCCAAGCTTCTGTATAGGCGGGTTTAACTTCCGCCGGCAGCTTTTCGTAAAATTCCACAGGAGTCTTTGATGCCACCATCTCCGCAATGCGCGTGGGTTCGACTTCATCCGCCAAGGCGAGTGCCGAATAAATCCGAGCCAAGCCTGCAATAGCCTGTTCGATGGATTCTGGGGATAAGTCCGAAACGCTTCGATAATGGGAGGACAAAATCATAAATTTGAAAACTTCTGGAGTGTATTGATCCATAAAGCTTCGCGCCGTGCGAATGTTGCCCAAAGACTTAGACATTTTAGCGCCACCAAAATTAATCATATTATTGTGCATCCAATAACGCACAAAAGGTTTTTGATTGGCGCCTTCCGACTGCGCCACTTCATTTTCATGATGAGGAAAGAGTAAATCCATCCCCCCGCCGTGGATATCGATGGTGTCACCCAGATGCTTTTTAATCATGGCAGAACATTCGATATGCCAGCCGGGACGTCCCTTACCCCAGGCGCTTTCCCAAAAAGGCTCGCCCTCTTTGGCAGCTTTCCAAAGTGCAAAGTCCAAGGGACTTCGTTTTTTCTCAGTGGGATCAATGCGCACACCTGTCAGCAAATCTTCCGTGTTGCGACCAGACAGCTTGCCGTATTCAGTGAACTTTTCAATGGAATAGAGAACATCATGGTCGGACACATAGGCTTTTTGATTTTCAATCAGCTGACCAATCATGGTTTTGATTTCATTCATTGTTTCCGTCACCCGGGGAATTACATCAGGTGTACGCAAACCCAAACGTTGATAGTCGGCCTGAAATTCACGGATGTATTTCTCTGCAATTTCTTCGGCGGCAACACCTTCTTGCTGGGCACGATTGATAATTTTATCATCGACATCCGTATAATTAAAAACAAACTTCACTTGATAGCCTAAATGCGCGAGCCAATTGCGAACAAGATTGAAAAAAATCGGTCCGCGAAAGTTCCCGACATGAAGAAGGTCATAGACCGTCGGCCCGCAGACGTACATTTTCACTTGAGGAGCCTCGAGTGGTTTAAACTCTTCTTTTTTATGCGATTGAGAATTATAAATGTGCAGACTCATGCTGGCCCCCAGTGCTTCAAAACTTTTTCGACTCGTGCGATTAAAGACTGTTTCGGAATGAGAGGCACAAGTATTTTCAATTCCGAGCCGTGGGGTTTTCCAATCACAGCCACCCGTACTGGCATAAAAAGAAATTTGCCTTTCACAGCCGCTTTTTCTTTAACGGCGCCTTCGATTCTTAAGAAATCCGCTTCCGCTAAAAAATTGCCATCAAAAGCATGCAGTTCACCCAGCCAAGTATCGCAAACTTTTTTCGAAGATTCCCAGCCAAGTGTTTCCGCAGCTTCAGGAAAAATTTGAAACAATGAATCTGCCAAAGGCGTGTACAAATTTTTTGCGTCCTGAAGAGTTTCCATCGCGGGTTTAAAAACTTCGAGGGATTGGCTCCTCCATGCAGTGTCTTTCGGCAGATCTTTTGCGATTTCCCCAAGGAAGGGTTCTATCAACTTCCAAAGCTCTTCGTTGGGCATTCGCCGCAGATGCTGGGCATTCATCCATTTTAATTTCACAGCATCAAACACAGCCCCTGAAGGCTGAAGCCTTTCAGTGGAAAAACTTTGGATGAGTTCCTCGATCGTCAAAACTTCTTTTTCTTCGGGATGAGACCAACCCAGTAGAACCAAAAAATTATTCAAAGCACTTGGTAAGTAACCTTCGCCTTTAAATTCATGGCAACTGGTCGCACCTTTCCGCTTGGAAAGTTTTTTCCTGTCTTCATCCAAAATCAGCGATACATGTCCAAACTGAGGGATCTGCCAGCCGAAAGCTTCATACAGCATCAACTGCCGAAGGGTGTTGGAAAGATGTTCCTCGGCTCGTAAGACATGAGTAATTTTCATTCCATAATCATCAACGACATTACAGAAATTATAGACCGGCATCCCACCGTTTCGCAAAAGTACAAAGTCGCCGACCATATCCGAAGGAAAAGTCACTTCACCGCGAACCAGATCCACAAAGCGATAATCTTTTTTCAGATGTTGAGTGCGAAAACGCACCACAGGCTTTCCACCCTCTTTGATTTTCTGCAGTGCTTGCTCAATGGTCCAATCTGCATAAGGGCTGTGGATGTGCAGCGATTTTCCTTCGCTCATCAATGTTTCCCGCTGCTTTTCGATTTCAGCATCGGTCAGAAAGCAGTAGTAGGCTTTACCAGACTGCAAAAGCTCATCGGCATGTTTTTTATAAAGGTCCATCCGCTGACTTTGCCGGTAAGGACCATGCTCACCACGATCTTTGAGTGTCACAGGATCGGGACCCTCATCCCAATTCATTCCCAGCCACTGCAGATCTTCCATCACCATCTTTAAAGACTCATCGGTGGATCTGGCTTCATCTGTGTCTTCGATCCGCAAAATAAATTTGCCCTGATATTTGCGCGCAAAAAGATAATTATAAAAAGCCGTGCGAGCCCCTCCAACATGAAGATAACCAGTCGGGCTGGGAGCAAAACGAACACGCACCTGACCCATTTGTGGAGCTATATGAGAATGATGTGAAGAAGCCAAAAATCCCCCTCTGAGAGAGGGATAGTTTAAAATGTGAGGCCTGACTCGTCTATCAACTTAGAAAGAACGAGCGAACGGGTGCGTTAGATCTAGGGAGTTTTAGAGACCGAAAATTTGACGGACTTCGTCTTCTTTGACGAGCTCCTCATGATCAACGGCCAAAGTGAGTTCTTTCATCAGCAGCTTTCGAGCTGTGTCGAGCATGTTGCGCTCTCCATATGAAAGCTCCTTGTCCACTTTAAGAAGAAAAAGATCTCTCAGAACCTCTGCGATCTCATACACAGATCCAGTCTTGATCTTTTCCATGTATTCCCGGTAACGCCGATTCCAAGTCTGGTTATCAATGCGTACTTCGGTGGCTTTGAGGATTTCGATCACTTTTGTGGCTTCCTGCTTTGAAATCACAGGACGCAGTCCCACAGAGGATACGTTATTTTTAGGTACCATGACCTTCATTCCCGTATCGCGAATCATTACGACATAAAAATCGCAGCGAGAGCCCATGATCTCTTTGGTCTCAATAGCGACCACAGTTCCCACGCCATAGCTGGGATAAACGGCATGATCTCCCACTTTAAAGTCGATGGGTCCCAAAGCGATGGCCGCAGCAGAACGCTTTTCACGCATTTTTTCTGTAATTTTTTCACGAATTGACTTGGAAGGAGTCCGAATTTCTGGTTTCGTCTCAGTGGCAGCGAGAGACGCCACACTGACGGACACAGAAATAGAAGCCGTTGTAGTCACCGTCGCGGCCATAGTTTTCGCCGGAGTCCGAGACGCCACTGATTGAGTGGATTGAGAGTCTTGGAATTTCGAAACTTTAGTAGAAACTTTAGTTTTAAGTCCACCCGCTTTCGCTAACGCGACCGCAGGAACAGATTTAGCCTTAACCAGAGTTTTTGGCATCAGAAAGCCCCCCTTCAAACACCAAAGAGTGGATCGAACAATACTTCATTTGACACAATTGATCAAACGAAGTCTTTAAAATGAGGCGCCGCCTGTAAAAATTATGGCTCTTTTTATGCCTCGATCTCATTTGTGGCACTTTGACGAAACTAAAAAAACGCGCGTGCAGCATGAAGTCGCTCACAATGATCCTGACCTGGATTCATCCAATCAGCAAAGTGCCCTCAGGTCCCAGTATTTTAAGGAGTTCTCCTCGTAAATTGCGATTTCCCGGGTGCGACAAGCGTGAATCTTCTTGCAGCAACTGGAAAGCGGCTTCACGAGCTTCCTTTAAAATTTCAATGTCAGTGACAAGGTTTGCCATGCGAAACCCCGGCAGTCCCGACTGACGCTTACCAATAAACTCACCTGGTCCACGGAGCTCCAGATCAAATTCTGCCACTTTGAAGCCATCTGTGGTCGTTTCCATGAAACGCGTGCGTTCCCGGGCCTCTTCGGAAACAGCATGCCCCATCACCAAGACGCAAAAACTTTTGTGGCTGCCTCTACCGACGCGTCCCCGCAACTGGTGCAGCTGTGAAAGGCCGAAGCGTTCCGCGTGTTCGATCACCATGATGTTTGCGTTTGGAACATCGACTCCGACTTCGATCACGGTGGTCGATACAAGCACCTGGACTTCGCCGCTGCGAAATCGATTCATTATTTCTTCTTTTTCATCGGACTTCATTCGCCCATGCAGCAGACCAAATTTGATTTTCGGGAACTGCTCCACCAAGATTTGATATTCGTTCATCGCATTTTTGAGATCGATTTTTTCACTTTCTTCGACCAACGGATAGACCACATAGGCCTGTCGACCTTTAGCGATTTGCTGCAAAAGAAAATCCAGCACTTCTTTTTTCTTAGAATCAAAAACTGCTCGAGTTTGAATCGGACTGCGCCCGGGAGGCATTTCGTTAATCACAGTCGAATCTAAATCTCCGTAGACTGTCATCGCCAAAGTTCTTGGAATGGGTGTCGCAGTCATGACCAAAAAGTGAGGGCTCTGTCCTTTTCGCTTCAATCGGCCTCGTTGTTCAACACCAAAGCGATGTTGTTCGTCGACGATGACCAAATTAAGTTCTTTGAACTGCACGGGGTCTTCAATCAAAGCGTGGGTTCCGATAAGAAGGTCCACGGAACCAGCAGCTAGATTCTCCAAAATTTCTTTACGTTCGGCAGTTTTCGTTTTGCCAGTGAGCAGCCTCACTCGCAGCCCGAGGGGCTGCAAAAGTTTTGTGGCATTGAGATAATGCTGTTCTGCTAGAATTTCCGTGGGTGCCATCAAACACGATTGATCGCCAGCTTCTTTTACATCACAGGCGGCCATAAAAGCTACAAGGGTCTTCCCGGAGCCAACATCCCCTTGAACCAAGCGGGACATGGGTTCTGTCTTCGCCAAGTCTTCGTGAATTTCTATATAGGCGCGCTCTTGAGCTCCAGTGAGCTGAAAAGGCAGTGATTTTTTCAAAGCTTCCATCAGGCGTCCTTTGGACTGGACAGCTTTGGCTTTTTCTTTTTTAAAACCAGCGCGTTTAAAGGCCAAGGATAATTCCAACCAAAAAAATTCTTCGAAAATAAGACGCCGATGAGCCTCACTTTTTCGAAAATTATATTCTCGCGCTGAATCCGAGGGCGGACGATGGATCAGCTTTAAAGCCTGCTCTCGATCTAAGAGCGAATATTTTTTTAGAACACTTATGGGAAGAGATTCCAAAAAAGCTTTCTCTTTGGTCAAAGCGAGTAAGGCCGAAGAAATCAGTCGTTCCAGGCGACCACTGGTAATATTGTCGATTTCTGGATAGATGGGAATCACTTCGTCTTTGAGTAGTTCATCTTCAGGGGCGATGGGTCGCAAGTCTGGATGATGGAACTCTAGTTTTCCACGGTAACGAATGACTTTACCCACCACGCGAATTTCTTGATCCGGCAAAAATCTTTCAAAGTATCCTCGGTAAGGAACGCGAAAAAATTTGCAGTGGATCAGGCCACTCGCATCCACCACCGCCACATCATAAATTTTTCTTTGGGAGCGCCCCATCGGAATTGCGGTCACTGTTCTTATTTTACAGCGAATGCTAACGACATCCCCTTCAGATAGACTAGAAATCTGCCTAGCTGCTTTGCGATCTTCATAGGCCCTTGGAAAATGACAAAGCAAGTCCCCTACGGTGGGAAGACCTCGGCGCTCCAAGAGCCCCCCAAGCACAGGTCCAACACCTTTCAAGAATTGTATTGGAGTCGAAAATTCTAGGCCTCGACGTTTGTCAGTATTCATTTCTCTCAACTGGCCTTTGAACTGGCCTTCCTTTCTGGTCTGGCTTTCATTGCTTGAAGGTGCCCCGTTACAAGACGAGAGACAAGGGCGAACTTTCAATTTGGTGCCAAGGCAAGCTTCAAACTGTAGTATTTAGAAATGGAAAATAAAAGTGATGCTTATTTTAAAGTCCGAATCAAAACCCTGATCCCGGGAAAGCCCCTTTCCTTCGATTTATTTATTCGCCTTCAAGACAATCCTCTCCTTTACTTGCGCGCCGGCGACATTTTAACTCCAGAGAAAATTGCAAAACTCAGCAAACAAGATTCTGGAGCCCATTTTTACATTAATGAAAATGATCGCGGAAATTTTCGAAATTTCATTCACGATCAAATGAATTCAACTTCCCTCGATGTTCAGGACAAAGCCCTCCTCCTGCGCGAATCCTCGATGAACATTGTTGAAGAGCTTTTCGAAAACAGCGATGTTCACGCGGCACTTGCGGGGGCTCGTCCAGTCATTCAACAGTTCGTGGAATTTATGGATGCCGAGCCAAAAGCAATGGGCCATCTGATTTCCCTTTCTGGACATGACTTCTACACCTACAACCATTCCTTAGATGTTGGCATCTATTCAATGGGCCTGGGCGCAGCACTTGGCTATGACTTGAAAACTTTGGAAGAGCTTGGAGTTGCATCCCTTTTTCATGACATCGGAAAAAGACAGGTGAGCCTTGAAATCCTCTGTAAAAAAGGCCCCTTGAATGCGGAGGAATGGACGCAAATGCAAAAGCACCCTCAATTTGGTTTTGTGATCCTGAATGAAAATCCCACGATCTCGGCAGAGATAAAAGCCGCCTGCTTTGAGCATCATGAAAGCTGGGCTGGCAACGGTTATCCACAGCAGTTGGTGGCTGATGAGATTCATCCATTCGCCCGCATTGTCGCCATCACTGACACCTATGATGCGATGACCACGCAGAGGTCCTATAATATTCCGCTGAAACCCATTGATGCAGTCACTATGATGAAGGAAAAATTGGCTGGTCGCTATGATCCTGAAATGCTAAAAGCTATGCATTCAGTGCTCTTCAAACTGAGAGCCGCTTAATCTTCCGCTAAGCCTTGGAGGGCCGCATGGCTGTCACTGCTGATTCTGTTGTCAAAGCTTACCGTCGATATGCAAAATATTATGATTTTTTCTTTGGAGCCCTCTTTCATCCCGGCCGGCAATCTGCCATCGAGCACCTGCATTGTCAGCCTGGCGATCGGATTTTGGAAGTCGGCGTGGGCACCGGGCTGTCCTTGGGCCTGTACCCTGATTTTGTTTCCGTGGTGGGCATCGATCTCTCCAATGAAATGCTTTCTCAAGCAAAACATCGCACCCAGCTGGATTCACTGAAACATGTGGAAGGTCTCTTCCAGATGGATGCTCAATCCATGACTTTTCCAGATAATTCATTCGACAAAGTCGTGGCTATGTATGTGGCCACAGTGGTTCCAGACCCACGCCAGTTAGTGAATGAGATCCGCAGAGTTTGCAAACCCGGGGGAACCATTATTTTTCTGAATCACTTTCAGAATAAGAATCCCTTGATACAAAGATTCGAAGCCAGCATTCAACCTTTAGCCAAATACATTGGCTTTCATCCAGATTTTCCCTTGGCGGCTTTTTTAAAGAACACGGATTTCAAGGTAACGACGGCAATTCCTGTGAATGCCTTGGACTATTGGACGATTTTGGTGGGCTCCAACGACAAGAAGGTCTCGAGCTCGTCATAGCCACCCGCAAAATTGGTGGCATTAAAACCAAAACTTCGCAGCACATAGCAAGCAAGCCCCGAGCGAACTCCCCGCCAGTCGATCAGAACCACTTTGCGATTTTTATTAATTCCGATGTCTTCTAGCTTTTTCACAATTTGAGGATCGGGTGCGCCTTGGCTGCTGATAAATTCAGTCCAAGGGATGTTGATGGCCCCATAGTCCATCTTTAGCGGTCGTCCCGAGCGCCCCAAATATTCCTCCAAATTACGCACATCCAAGATAACGGGAGCATCAGAGGCCACGCGAGGCTGATAAAGCAGGTTTTGAAACTCAGCCTTGCTGAGATTAATTTCAGACGAAATTTGCGGTTTCCAGATCGGTAAGGGCACTCGTGGAGGCGGAACTTCTTTTGTTGAGGAAAATCGATAACGATCCACATGGGATATTTTCACATTTGGAATTCCTAAATACTGAAGAGTCCACGCGATCCTACCCTCCTCACCTGCGCCTTGTTCACCATTGCCTAGAATCAAAATAGATTTTGTTGGATCTATTCCAAGTCTTGCCAAGCGGCGGGTGTGGAAAAACTGATCGAGCTCTAAAAGACCTAGAAAAGGTGCTTCCTTTTGCGCAAAGTCATGCCACTGCATGGGGATAGCCCCCGGAGGATGTGCCATTTGATGCAAAAAAGTGGGACGTGCATCGATAATTATGGTCTCAGTATCCACTGATTTTAAATCGACAGTCTGAACGACCTCTTCAACATAGCTTGTGGTCGGCCGGTGCTGACAAGCCATCAAACTCAAAAGCAGTAAAAGAGGCAGGAGTGGTCTCACGCTGACAGACTTACTTCTGGTGCTTCATGGTGGGGAATAAAATAATGTCTCGGATCGAAGCCTGATTCGTAAGGAGCATCACGACCCTTTCAATTCCAAGCCCTACCCCGCCCGTCGGCGGCATTCCAGAATCAATGGCGAAAATAAAATCTTCATCCATTGGATGAGCTTCTTCATTATCTGCCCGCTTGGATTCCTGATCTTTCAGTCGCTGCAATTGTTCTTCCGGATCATTCAATTCAGAATAAGCATTTCCAATTTCCATTCCGGCTACGAAGGGCTCAAAACGCTCGACGAGCTCTGAATGTTCACGGTGAATCTTCGTCAGTGGTGAAATCTCAACAGGATGATCCATCACAAAAGTTGGCTGAATCAGGTGGGCCTCTGCAGTCAGCTCAAATAATGCCATGATCATTTCACCGCGAGAAAGCTTCTTCTTGAGATCAGAACCATTTTTCTTAAGGGCCGCAAAGATCTCATCATCTGATGCCTTCACTGGATCAAGATGGGCGTATTCGCGAACCCCATCATAAACTGTCAGCCTTCGCCAAGGCGGGGCAAAATTAATCAGGTGATTTTGATATTGCACCTGACTGCTGCCAGTGATGGTCACGGCTAAGTGATGCACTAGTTCCTCGAATTGTTTCAATTGATAATTGTAATCAGTATAGGCTTCATACCATTCCATCATTGTGAATTCAGGATTGTGGGTACGATCAATGCCTTCGTTGCGGAAGTTTTTACCGATCTCGAAAACTTTTTCAAAGCCCCCAATGATCAGACGCTTCAGATAAAGTTCAGGGGAAATTTTCATATAGAGCTTCATGTCCAAAGCTCGATGATGGGTCGAAAAAGGATGGGCAGAGGCCCCTCCATAAATGGGCTGAAGGACCGGAGTCTCGACTTCCATAAAGCCACGAGCTTCCATCCACTTGCGAATTTCACGCAGGATCCGGGCCCGAGTTTCGAAAACCTTTCGACTGTCTGAATCTGAAATGAGATCCAAATGTCGATGCCGATATTTGATTTCCACATCTGCAATGCCATGAAATTTTTCAGGCAGAGGCTCAATAGTCTTTGTTAGGATCGAAAAATCTTTTACATGAAGGGAAAGTTCGCCTTTTTGAGTGCGAAACATATAGCCTTCAATGCCAACGATGTCGCCAAGATCGATGTGATTGAAAAATTCTTGTGCCTTGGTATTCAATTCTTCCGGCTTTATATAGCACTGAAGGGTGCCCGATTGATCCTGGACATTAAAAAAGGAAGCTTTTCCCATTTGCCTCATCGCCATCAAGCGACCAGCAATCTTGAAAAGTTTGGAGTCATGTTTTTGTCCCGAAACAGTGATGGGATCAAACTCTTCCTTCAGCGCTAAGACCATCGCCGAACGATCAAATGAGTAAGGAAAAGCATTCAAGCCCTTCTCTTTCAATGCATGCAGCTTGCGTCGTTTTTCCGCACGAAGTGGATTGTCTTTCACATTTGATTCGCTCATAGAACCTCAATTCAAATTTTTGCCAGCAAAAATATCCTGCACAGAATTCAGCAAAGTGATTGCCTCAGCTTTTGGGCGTTGAAAGGCATTTCGGCCCATGATCGAACCAAAAGCACCGCCTTGTGCAAGTCCACCGACCTCTTTCAGCAAGTCCTCTGTCGACTTCGCTTCGCCGCCAGAAAAAATAACGATGCGCTTGCCGTTAAAGCAAGACTGCACGACATGCTTGGTGCGATCGACCAGAGTTTGGACGCGAATGGCTTGGGCCTCATAAACTTTGCGAGCCGCATCTTGTTCCAAATGCGCCGTGGGCGGTTTCACTTTAATGATGTGAGCGCCCAGCTGAGCCGCGATATGAGCCGCATAGGCCACGACGTCAATTCCAGTTTCGCCATCTTTCGAAAGACCCTCACCACGAGGATAAGACCAGATCACAACCGCAAGACCCGCTTTTTTAGCCTCACGAGCCGCCGTTTGAATTTCTTCATACTGTTCTTTCCGCTCTGCAGATCCTGGATAAATAGTAAAGCCCACTGCTGCGCAACCCAGGCGAAGGGCATCATCCACATTCGATGTGAGGGCCGAAATTGGAGCTTTATTAGAAAAAAGTGAGTCCGAGTTATTAATTTTGAGAATCAAAGGAATTTCACCCGCGAAATCTCGAGCAATGGCCTCGATGGCTCCCAAGGGGGCCGCATAGGCGTTGCAGCCGGATTCAACTGCTAGCTCTGCGTGAAATACAGGATCGTAGCCATCTGGATTTTTTCCGAAAGAACGAGCAGGCCCATGCTCAAAACCCTGATCCACGGGCAAAATCACCATCTTGCCTGTGCCCCTGAGTCGTCCGTGGTTCATAATTCGAGCCAGGTTTGTGAGGACGCCTGGGTTATCGGCTCCGTACCATGTGAGAATTTCTCTTACTCTTGGCGTCATTCAAACCTCCGCATGTCTTGCGCATTAAACTGCCCGTTAAAGTGCCCTGATGAAAGAGACAAAAGGTATTGTCAAACGAAAGGAAGATCAAGCAGATTGAGGCGGAACGAACAGACGGGAGCCCACAATGTCAGATCAAATTTTCGTCACTGCAGAGGCCACTCCAAATCCTCAAACCATGAGCTTCCGTTTTTCCAAAGTACTGCTGGATAGAAGCCTGCCTTTTGAAAATGCTGCGGAAGCAAATATTTCCCCTCTGGCTGCCAAACTTTTTGGCTTTCCATGGACCAGTCACGTTCTCTTGGGAGAAAGCTTTGTTTCAGTGACCAAACAGGATTGGGTCGATTGGGATGTGCTTGCGGAACCACTCAAAGGTTTGATCCAAGAACATCTGAACTCGGGCGCGCCCCTTCTGATTGAAAATTTACCTGTGGAAGATGAAATTTCTGCTGATGACACTCCGATTGTTCGGCAAATCAAAGACATCATCGCGCGAGAAATCAAACCTGTGGTCGCCCTGGATGGTGGAGATGTAGCTTTCGTGCAGTTTGAAAAAGGCGTCTTAGCTTTGCGCTTCAAAGGGGCTTGCTCCGGCTGTGCCAGTCAGGAAGTCACTCTTAAAGACGGAATTGAAGTTCGCCTCAAAGAAAGCATTCCAGAGATTAAAGAAGTTATTTCAGTCTAGCCCGCAGAGGGATTGCAATTTTGACGAAACGCCTAGAGCCCCACATTGCAATTGAAACTCAGGATCTTGGAAGATCATTTAAAACATATTCTAAGTCGGAAGGAATTCTTGCGAGCCTGCGCGGCTTTTGGGATCGCAAATATGAAGAACGAGTCGCCCTTGCACCCACAAATTTGCGCATCGAATCTGGTCAAATCATCGGCCTCGTCGGAGCCAATGGCGCTGGAAAAACGACTTTTTTAAAGTTACTTTCTGGACTGATTCACCCCTCCTCGGGAACGGCTCAAGTTTTAGGTTATTCGCCCTGGGAAAGAAAACCCGAGTTCCTGTCGCAGATCGCTCTTCTTCTCGGCCAGAAGAATCAGCTTTGGTGGGACCTCTCGCCAATGGACAGCTTTGCTTTGCTCACAGAAATTTACGATAAAGACGCGGCGCTGTCGCGCAAACGTTTGGCAATGCTGGCAGAAATTCTTGCCTGTGGTCATGTTCTTAAAACTCAGCTGAGACGGCTGTCTTTGGGTGAGCGTATGAAGATGGAGATTATCGGAGCCCTTCTTCACGAACCAAAGATTTTATTTTTGGATGAACCAACCATTGGCTTAGACATTGTGGCTCAGACCAGTATTCGAAACTTTCTCGTAGAGTACGTAAAACTTCAGGGCCCTACGGTGATTCTTACAAGTCATTACATGGATGATATCGCAATGCTTGCCGATCGTTTGCTGCTGATTTCGAAAGGACAGTTTGTTTACGACGGCACAGTGGATTCCTTCGTCGCTAAGACGGAACAGAAACAAAAAATTTCTTTTTCCTTGGCTGCGCCTTTAGATCAAGACTTTCAGATCAATCCGCAGATTTTTTTAAAAGCCGGGGAACAAGAATTTTCTTTCAGCGTGCTCGGCCACGAATTACCCCCGGCTCTGGCAAAAGTGGCAGCATTTCCTCAGGTACATAACATTCGAATTGAAGAGGTGGACTTCGAAGATGTCATTCACAGTTTTCTGGAGAAAGAATCTCGCGTTCTTTCGCCTGGCCATTCAGAATCACCTTGAGTATCGGGCGAACTTTCTTACTGATGCAGTGATAGCCCCCGTGGTCACCTCACTCATAGAAGTGGCGGTGTGGACTGGTATTTTTCGAGGCCTGCAAGCAACTACTTTGGGCGGCTTTGGCCTAGATAACTATCTAGCCTATGCTATTTGGGGTTCCTTTGTGGCGCGCATTTCAGTGACTTGGAACTATGAATCCAGAATGATCGAGGAAATCGAATCCGGCTCGATCAATGTGCTCCTGTCTCGGCCAACTTCTTTTTATGAATATTATCTGTTCCAGTTTTTCGGCTACAAAGTGGTGACCACGTTTATTTCATTATTGGTGCCGCTAACGGCAGCGCTTTGGTTTGACCTGCCTATTTTTTTAGATCGCTTGCCATTGGCTCTTTTGCTGATTTTCTATTATCTGATCCTAGTTCATACCTTGAGTTTTTGTATTGCCACAATTGCTTTTCATCTCAACCGAGTGCATTCCTTCACCGTCGCTAAAAATCTTTCGCTTTGGCTCCTCTCAGGAGAACTCATCCCTTTGGATTTGCTGCCTGATTTTTGGCGAGGAATTTTACTGAATCTCCCTTTCGCGAATGCGGTCTATATTCCGGTCGGCTATATCACGGGTCGCGGGGATATCGCTCTTCTGCAGCAGGGTTTTCTGACGACCACAATTGGCATCATCTTTTTTGGCCTGCTGGCCCGCCTCAGCTGGCAAAGCGGAATTCGTGTTTACACCGGGACGGGGGCTTAAGATGAGGCTGGCCCGTCTGCGATTTACTTTGCAAAAATACCTTCGCCTTTATTTTGCATTTTTCAGAGCTAGCTTCGTCGCCGACTTAGAATTTCGCGCGAATTTCATTACTAGAATTATCACTGATGTCATTTGGTATGCGGCTCAGATCTTTACCTTTGAAGTCCTGTTCTTGCATACGAATAAATTGGGCGATTGGAATGTGGATCAAACCCGGGTGTTTCTCGGTATCGTTTTTGTCGTCGACGCTTTCTATATGATCATGTTCCACGACAACCTCGATCGAATGAATACGAGCATACGCAAAGGGGATCTGGATCTTTTACTTGTGAAGCCAGTGAGTTCCCAGTTTATGCTTTCTTGTCAGCGGATCTCTACGGCGATGATCGGCAATTTGGGAATAGGCACTGCCTGGCTCATCTGGTCCATTGCTCAGCTTCCAGATATCTCTTGGCTCAATCTGCTGTGGCTTTTAGTGCTTTTGCCTTGTGGAGTTTTAGCAGTGTATTGCCTCAGGTTTCTCTTTTCCGCGTCGGCCTTAATCTTCACACAAGCCGAAAGCGTAATGTATTTGTGGTACCAAATCTATCGTTTGGGCCTGCGGCCCGATAGCATTTATGTTCCTTGGCTCAGATTTGCGATTCTAACAATCATGCCTGTTGGCTTTATTGCCAGTGTCCCTGCCCGCGCCATTCTTGAGCCAGCCTCCTATGGACTTTTCGCCTGGGTTCTTTTGTGGACTGTGGGACTGATGATTTTTACTTCTTGGCTCTGGCGACTGGGCCTTAAAAAATATTCCTCTGCGAGTAGCTGAGCTCATTAACCCAATAGTTCTAATATCTTAAACTGAAGTCGAAATTTGAATGGAAAATTCAAGATAGCTCGTAGAAGATAAAGAGAGTTACCGGGGGGTGTGTTTGCGACTTTGTTTCTGTTTCCTTTTTTTTCCAATGTTTCTCTTCGGTAAACAGGCCTATGCAATTACTCATTTTCTTGGACGGATTTCTGCCGCTATTCACGCTGGCGCATCAGGAGAAGAAAAGGCCTATACAAATGTTTTTGAAAAATTTGAGGAATATCTCAAGCGAAATAAGATTTATATTGGAAATACTTGTGCCACATTCGAGCCGAATTTCGGTCCCCTAGCAGATGCAGCCAGAACACTTTACACTTTTTGCGAAGGACTATCTCTTACAGAAAAAGACTGTCAGAAGGGCTTAAAGAGTTCTCCCTCACCGAGGGATGCTCAAAGGATCGCTAGCGATATAAAAAAATTTAAGGAGACTGTCATCTCAACGGGTGGAGGAATTTTACTTGTTGCCATAAAGGGTGCCGAGAAGGCGCATTCCGCCATCGTCGCTAAACATGGCGTAGTCCAACCTGAAAAGCTCGAACAGCTTCTTCGTTGTTCGGGAATTGAACAGAAAGGCGGCTGGCCTTGGTGGGAAAAACAGAAATCAAACTTCAAATCTGGTTACTTGCAGGGAATGGTAAATCGGTGCGAAAAGACTGATTGGTCGGGCAAAACAAGTCTTGATCGACTAGAAAAATGCGAAAAAGAGCTAAGGCAAATCTATTCACCTGAATCAACAATTGAACCAGGCGCGACCCAATAAAAGAAGGATCTGCCTAATGTGCTCCACCGCAGGCACTGAAGCTATCATCAGTGAAAGCACTTCCGTAAGCGTTGGTGTTCGTACTGATAATCGTCACCGCACCTGGACCTAGCAGACGCAGCATCGCTGCATCGAGAGCTTTTTTCTGCTGAAGATTTCGATCTTCAAAAATATGAAAAGAAGCAATGAAGTCAGTGGACTCCAGCTTGCCGAAATGGCCACGAATGGAATCCAGCTCGGAAACTGAAATATTTTTCAACACGAGCTGACAATAAATTTCACCCTGATCATATCGCTGTTTTATTTCTTCAAGAATGTCTAAAAGTGGCACGTCGACATTATTATTCAAATTATCAATCTCGCAAAACTCTACACCATACTGACGCGCTAGCCGCATCTGAGCAAAAGTGAAGGGCTTCCATCTTTCCAAATCCGTATCAGGAGTGCCTGGCGCATACTGTGAATTATAGGCACGATGTAGCTTTCGGCAGCGAGCTCTTTCTCCGTCATCAACGCCATCAGTGTCTCCGCAAGGACCTTCGAGATAAGCGAAGACCTTTAGTCCTCTGGATTTAGCGATTTGTGCTGCATTCAAAAACTGCGAAGAGAAGGGTGGATTTAGAACGAACTCCCCATCCGTGGCATTGCCGCCCCAAACGATCTTAGATCCACGCTGAGGCACTGGCAAAATGCGATCTGCAGAGAACTTAAGACGATTCATTTCACAATTTCCACTGATCGCTTGGTCTTTTTCAAAGCCTTTAGCGAACAAGTTCTCGCCCAGAACCAGAATCAAAATTAAAAACGAAAAAAAAGACCATATCAATAGGACCCCAAAATTCAATTTCCCAACAAACTTCGGATTAACGTTCATATTCATCGCATCCCCCCAATCACGAAGCCTAAAGTTCCATGCATTGAGAGCAACCAGATTATTTGGATTCGCAGAACATTTCAGAATCTCAACTTGATCTCCTGGACCTAGGTCGAATAGAAACACGAGCCATGTCCTTAAATCCACCTGAGAATCCAAAAACAAAATCACTGTCCAACCGACAAGACATTATTCTTCTCGTTGACCAATTTTATGCAAAAGTGCGCAAAGATGAACTCATCGGGCCAATTTTTGACGAAGTAGCAAAGGTCCATTGGGACGAGCATTTGCCGAAAATTTACAATTTTTGGGAGTCACTTCTGTTTGGGGCTGGAAACTATCAAGGGCGTCCCTTCCCTCCTCATATTCCTCTTAAACTGAAGGTCGAACATTTCGAAAAGTGGCTGCAGCTGTTTTTTGAGACTGTGGATGAGAACTTCGCCGGAGCCAAGGCCGAGGAAGCAAAACACCGGGCTCTAAATATTGGGCGAAATTTCTTGGCGAATATTCGACATCTCTCTTCGACACCAGGCTAATGTTGTAACTGAAGATCAATTAATTATCAGATCGAAATCCGGCGCTAAATTCGATGTCATCATCGATCAGCGCCAATCCTTTCATCAATCCGCTAAGCCCTGCTGCACTTTTTTCATCTCAGAAGTCCAGCGAAGAACGGCAGGAGGCTGATCACTGGGTTTCAAAGCCATCAGCCATTCTGGGGCATGTTTATCTACCAAGGTCTTTAGATCCAACTTTAGTTTTTCACGTCCCGCTAAGCCATAGGTGACACGAAGAGCGTGATCCAACTTCAGAGTTGAAGAAGCCAATACTCGTTGGCCAAAGTCATATTTGAAGACAGGAAGAACAACTGTTTCCTTACGGTTCAGTTTCTTCTCTTCATCATAGAATTCAACTTCACTGACCACGGAATTAGCCGAAAGTGTGAAAAGCACTTCTCTAGCCCGCAAAAGTAGATGATTGGCAAAAAGGTCGCTGAGTTCAGAATCTCTCAGCTTGTGTTCTTTCAGTTTCTCGCCGGCATCAACGAGGCTGAGCATTGAAAGCTCTGCTTTCGTCAATTCCTTTTGAACTGTTTTAAAATAGTTGGGCACAAACTGAATCAGATAGGCTTGCTCCTGCTCAGTGAACTGAAAGTCCTTGCCACCATAGCCTAAGCCATTTTTATGGTTCTGCAAAAGCTGAATGAACTCTGCAGAAATCAAATCGGACCAGTTTGAAGGAAGGCTGGCCAGCACCTCTTTCAAACCGCCGCCTCTTTCAATTTCCGCGGCGATGTAACGCTCCTGAGCTTCTTGGACCTGATCCTCATTTAAGTTTGTGACCGCCGAAAAATTGCGATGAACTTTTACAACATGCCCTTTGTTAGTCAGCGACTTCACCATTTGAAGCTGTCCTTCAAGGGCCGCCTCAACGACTTTATCAACAGCTTTAAGACTCACCTCATCCACTGCGAAATCGTCTTCACCTGCAGCGGGAGCTTTGCTGCGAATCATTTTCTCTAAAACTTCGCGAGCAAGTCCTGTCACCACCTCTTGAAATTTCCATTTCGAAAATTCGACAAAAGATGACCCGTAATCAAACTGCTGACAATCAACAAATTTGCTCGCTCCATGATGTGAGTCGGTACAAAATACAGGAATTTCTTGCCGGTAGAACTTCTTACCTAAGTAAAGGCTTTCCACTGCTCTCAAATCATAAGGATAGACGCCAAGGCCCAAAGCCATGTGTCGCCCTGAAATAAGGGTCTCGATGGTGGCCTGATACTCCATCACAGAACTTGTAGTAATGGTTTGCTTTGTCTTTTCAGTATCGAACAAATAGGCCTGCAAAAGTCCAGCTCGATCGGCCAAACGATAATTCGCAGCTAAACTGCCAGCAAAGTTATGCCTTAGCCCTATTGTATGACCAATTTCATGGGCAGTGACTTCTCGTAGATAGTCCTGCGCTGCCATCAAAATGCGATCTTCAGTTAAATTCATTGATTCGAGCGATCGCAAAGTTTCACGCAGGCGTTTCTGATCTGTGTTTGCGCAGACACGGCTGGACTGAAGCCCCCGTAAACTCAGGCCACCAGCCTTATCCTTTTTATTGATCTGTTTTTTGTCGTTTTCTAGATGCCGAAGAATTTCGCGCATCCTATTTTTGCCACCAAAAGCAAAGGCACTTGTAAGGAATACTTGAGCATGAAGAATTTCACCACTGCGAGGATCCATCTGCGCATCCGCATAGGCATAACCCGCCAAATCCCAATTCACCCATTGAACAATATTGTAGCTCGGATGAGGAGCTGTGATTCCCGCCGGTGCATCAACAACTTTTACAACTTCAGTTCCGTAAGCTTTGTTCCAATAAAGAATTCCATCCACCACGGCTTGGCGGTACTCGGAAGGAGTGTTCGCAGAGATCGCAAAAACGATCGGTTTTTTGGGGTGAAAGCGTGTCACGCGCACATCGGTGCCACCTTTGATCTTGGCTTGTGGAGCGATCTCAAAGAATCCCATGCGATCAAAACCTGGGGTTTCCATCGGTTCATAGCTGGGATCAGGTAGGTAGGGAGTCAAATAGAAGCGCATCTCTGACTGAACCAAATGTTCATGCACCGTCTGCTTTTTTTCATCATCAGGAAATTGCTCAGTAAAAGATTTTTTGCCCTGAACAATCTGCCGAATAACAAGAAAATTTTCCTGAGTGATTTGCGCATCTTCGATAAAACTGAGAGTCACATCAAAGCTACGCAGACTTGTATCTTGAGACGGATAATCTTCACCCGTATCATCAGAACCTTGCCAGTCTGTGGCCGTCAGAACGCGGCTCATCCCCTGATTGAAATCAAAGCGAATCCGTTCTTCTGTGGATTCAAGAATTTTGAATTCTGCCAGAATCAAATTTTGCGGAAGTTCGGTTGAAACCGTGTGGCCCTGCGTGGCTTCCAAAAGAAATAATTTGTCACCACGCAAGCGAAAAGCAACTACTCGACTTTTCATTCCCGTGCCCATGGAAACAGGAACTTGATCAATCGAAGCCGTCTGAAGCAAAAATTCTTTTTCAAGAGCAGACTTGGAAATCCATAGCTGGGCTAGATCGAGGCCCACTTTTGGACCTTTATCCGTTTCAGCTGACTTGATCACTTGAAAGGACTGACTCATTAAGGCTGCGGCCTGAACCTCCGGACGCGGATCAATGCCTGAACGATTGCTTTGCTCATCGCCGACCAAAGAATCAACTAAAGAGCAGCCCGAAACAAGGACCGCAAATACGAATCCAAAAATTAATTGCGCTACTTTCATGTATTCCCCTCAAGTTCTTTTAATTACCAACCTAGAATATAAGCAAACATCAATGGAGCCACGATGGTGGCGTCGGATTCGATAATAAATCGCGGTGTATCAACCTCAAGTTTGCCCCAAGTGATTTTTTCATTGGGTACAGCGCCCGAATAGCTGCCATAAGAAGTGGTAGAATCGCTGATCTGGCAAAAGTATTTCCAGCATTTAACTTCGGTGTATTCCAAATCCTGATGGAGCATCGGCACCACACAAATCGGAAAGTCACCCGCAATGCCACCGCCAATTTGAAAAAATCCGATGTCCGCTTTTTTCGAAGCGCCCATATACCACTCCGCAAAGGAAGTCATATATTGAATTCCTGATTTCATGGTGCGGGCGTCTTTTATCGAGCCCTTAATTACGTGGGAGGCAAAAATATTTCCTGTGGTGGAATCTTCCCAGCCAGGAACGACCATCGGAAGATTTCGTTCCGCAGCTGCAAGTAGCCAAGAATTTTTAGGATCGATTTGGTAATACTTTTTCAAATCACCACTCAGAAGAATTTTATAAAAATATTCATGAGGCAAATAAGATTCTTTTTTCTGATCGGCGTCTGTCCAGACCTTAAGAATTGCATCTTCGATACGGCGAATGGCTTCTTCTTCAGGAATGCAAGTGTCAGTCACTCGGTTCAAGTGCCGCTCTAGGAGGGCCTGTTCCTGAGCTGGAGAGAGCTCCCTCCAATTCGGAATGCGCTCATAGTGATCGTGAGCCACAAGATTATAAACGTCCTCTTCAAGGTTGGCGCCCGTGCAAGAGATTGCATGAACTTTCCCGGCACGAATCATTTCTGCCAGAGAAAGGCCGAGCTCAGCAGAAGACATAGCCCCGGCAAGAGTCACTAACATCTGACCGCCTTGGTCGAGATGTTTTCTGTAGGCCCGAGCAGCGTCTTTTAGAGCGGCTGAGTTAAAGTGTCTGTAATTATGATCGATAAACTGTGTAATTGGTCCCATAGAGGGCAGGTCTTAAACCAATTCAGCTTCGAGGTCCACAAATCTTAGAGCGTCTTTAAATTTTCCTGCTGCTTAATTTTTTTCTGTTTCAGCAAATGTCGGGTCGTCAGAACAATCATTATTATACCCGCTATAAGAATGCAGAGATACATTAGAAAAAAGAGACTGACGATCATTCGGCCCCCTCCGCTTGAGTCAAAAATTTGGGATCTAAAAGATTACGTACGGTCCAGGAAGCCAAGGCAAGGCCGAAGGCTCCCGTCACAAAGCTAGCGTTTCCATAGATAACGTTCCGATGCAGGCAGGAGTGCATATTATTTTGACCTTGAGGGCAAACACATTTGAAGCCCTCGCCTTGATCGTAAGTGAGCTCTTCAGTCTCCATCGGTTTCTCTGTAGAGAAAACGGCGGGAACTCCGAAGGGTCCACTTTCCGGAAAATCATACTTTTGACGCAGTATTTTTCGCAATTGATGCGCCAGCGGGTCAGTGTGAGTTTCTGCAAGGTCCACCAATTTTATTTCCAGCGGATTCATCCTTGCCGAGGCTCCAGTCGATGAAATCACTCGAATGCCTTGCTGCCTGCAAGTCGCTAAAAGGTGCGCTTTGGCGGTCAGATTATCGATCGCATCAATAACAATGTCTGGCTTTAGCCCCAAAAGGGAATCTGAACTTTCGGCATTGTAAAACTGAGGGATGGCCTCGATTTTTGCCTGAGGATTGATCTTGCGCAAGCGATCTGCCATGGCTTCCGCTTTTTTACGCCCGATCATGCCCTGAAGGGCATGCAACTGGCGGTTCACATTGGTGATGCAAATTTCATCAAAGTCCACCAAGGTCAATCGCCCAACCCCGCTGCGCGCCAGGCTTTCCGCGGCCCAAGAACCAACACCGCCGAGGCCCATAATCATGACATGAGACTGAAACAGGCGATTCATATTCTTGTCGCCCACCAGACGACCCATGCGGTCAAAGCGGCGATGCAAAACATAGGGAGTTTCTTCGATCACGAATTCAGGGGAACTGTTCATAAAAACCACCTCGAGCCGATTAATCTCTGAAGATTGGACTTACTTCTGTCAAGGACTTCCTCCAGAGTTAATCCTCGAATTTCTGCTACTGTTTGAGCGACATTCAGCAAAGAGAGGGGCTGGTTGAGCTCCTCAGGCCAATCGAAGGGCTTTTGATCCGGGGAGTCCGTTTCCAAAAGCAAAAAATCGAGGTCCATTTCCTGCACAGCTTTCACTAATTTTTTTGGACGCGCGCAGATGGCACCTCCGACACTGATGAGAAAGCCCATTCCTTCAAGGATTTTCGCTTGTTCACTGCTGCCAGTGAAAGAGTGAAAAAAACCCTTGATTCGTCCTTCATGAAAAGAAAGCATTTTCACAGCCTCTTCGAAAGCCCGGACCACATGAAGGCAAACCGGTTTTCCTTGAAATTCGGCGAGCTCCAGCTGGGCCTCAAAGTAATCCAATTGTCGTGCTTTTACTTCTTCGGGAGATTCTTGAGTGGATTCCCGTTTGGTGCTCATTAAAATGTGTTCTCGAAAATCGAGGCCTGTCTCACCAAGAATAGCCGCCTGGTGAAGACTGCGCGCCAGAAGATTCAGCGCCACTTCGCAATCTTCAGCTCCATGATCGGCCACCCAATATGGATGAAGACCAAAGGCGGGAAGAACTTCTGGATGGGATTTCGCAGCTAAGAGCTGTCGAGCCCAGTCCTCTGGCCCCACTCCGCCTTGAAGGTGATAGCGGATTCCACGAGCCCGAGCTGCCTGCAGCAGTTCGGCCAACTGGCCTGCACGTTCGTCGGTAATATGCGAGTGAGCATCAATCCAATTCATTGCCTACGATTTTCTACAACTTGGACTCAATTTCAACTGCGAACTTCCGATATGACGGTGGTGCGACTGAAATACTGAGATCGAAATATTGAGACTGAAAATATCAGGAGGACAGGGATGCCTAAACAGGACAATTCGAAAAAAGAGATTTGGTTTGGCTATGACATTAAAACCAGTGCGGGCATCGTCCCCAGGTTGGAAAGCTCTAGCTTTTGGATCCGGCAAAACCCCTGGGAAACCATGCGCGATGTGCGCTATAATTCGGGCTCGGAATCATTGATGGGCCTCAGTCATATGCTTCTTCTGAATACTTTGGAAAAAAGCCCAGGCGCTGCGGTGCCCGACTACAATCCAGAGTTTGTCGAAGCCGCTTGGCAGCACCTGGAACCCCACTACGAACTCTATTCTAGGGCTCAAGGCCGACTGAAAAACTATCAACGGCCTGAAACTCCTGAAAAACTGACGAAGTCTTTCGAAGCAGCTCTTGACACGGTCCTCAAGGCGGCTTGTTCAAAAAACGAATTTCATTTCAAAAAACTATTCCCCTTGATCAACGCCATCGAAGATTTTGAAAATCAATCGAAACGGCCTCTGATATTTAACTTAAACATTCATCTCTCGAAACCGGCTCTTGGAAAACTTCACTACCTTTATTCATTGCTGTTTCACGCTCGCAGCCTGGTGGCAGAAGATTTCAATCGCCATGCTCGAGATGTGACCTATACGGGTTTGCGAGTGGATTCCATTACAGACTATTTACCTAAAAGCGAGTATGTAGCCAACGATGCCATGCTGTTTTGGATGTTAAGACAAAATAAAGAAGGAATGTCACCCGAAGCTGCAAATGCCATGGAAAAAGCTTTTTGGGGATATGCTCACAATGGTGCCTGCCTGGTTGAAAGTCTTCCGAAAAAACATTTAGAATCTTTGTCCACTGAAGAACTTGAAAGAGCCCTTTACATCGTGCAAATGGATTGGCTCCTCGGTGCGCCTGGTGGCCTCATGTTTAAAATCCGCGAAGAACTTTTTGGAGCCAAAGAAGGTATGGAAAAAGTTTTCTGGCCGGATCAAGAGTTCTCAAAAAGCAAAGAAGCGAAAGTACTTTCTTATCAATGCCATTTGAATGAGAAAAAAGTTTTCACTAATTCGGAAGTGGCCTAGTGGACTTTTGCTAAGAATCCGTCTCATTCCAACACACCAAATGATGTGCCGTCATAAAACGGCACGCTGACTTGCCCAAAGGCAATGAAAGCGGGTGCTTGGCCAAAGCAGAAAAAATCGCCCTGAGCCCGGAGTACTTCTGCGCGTCTTTGTGCCCTCACTGAGGGCTGCACGACTTATTACTTTCCTCTTCGCCCTATGAATAGTGGCTCTCAAACATCCAATTCAAAAATGCGTTCCGCTCTAGACTTCTGGACTTCGTGTTTAAACTAGAGAACTCGTTGTTATACGTTATCATCCCTGTCATTTTCCGCTGCCCCGTCGACAGTCCCCCGGACTGTCGACCCTGCCGACTCTCACGCCTGAGAGAAGGGTCAACCTGAGATTCTCTCCTTTGTATCGGCCAAGCCTTCGCGCCGCTTTATTTCACGGTCATTTTTGTTTCGCAGAAACTATCTTCTCTGTCCAAATTTTGGTAATTAAAATCGGCCAAGGTCGGAAAATTGACCAATTTGTTGCGCCTACAACGGGCGTTTGGCGTTTTATTGCCTCGGGCAAGTAGGCGTGCCGTTTTATGACGGCACCACAATACCGAGATCACGGATCAATCGCTTCCCCGTTCTTTAATTCAAAGTCAGAGGAGAAAATGCTTAGGTACCTGTAATCGTGAGTATACTCTCGAAAGATCCACTCTGATTTTCCATCTCCGTCAAAATCTGCGGCATCCACAGGACCGAGATTCTCGGAAGTCGAATTGATGAACTTTATGTCTTTTCCATTTTTAGAAAAATACCAAGCCACATCCAGCATTCCTCCAATAGGAAATCGACAAAGACTTAGGTGCGGACTCAATCCAAAAATCATCTCACCGTGACGCGACTTGAATTGTCTTGGATGAATTCTCAGGTCTTTGGTTTTTAAATTAATGGTAGCAATACCTGAGGTGGAGTCCGATTCGCAATTTAGACCGTCAAACTTCTTTAGGTAATGTCGCTTTGCTAAACTCACTACGGCTTCGGGCGCGGAAGACCGCTTCCATACATCTGGATCTTTGAGGTCCTGGGTTGTCGCAAACGGAAAATATCCTTTGGTGGCAAGTTCTTTGAGCTGGCTTTTAACTTTTGAGTCGATTGAAAAAAACAGTCCATCCTGACCCCCAGCAAGTTTAAACTTCTGAAGAGTGCTTCCATCAAAGTAGAGATTCAGCTCCCTCTTTATAGTCTCTTCAACCACCAAGGTTACACCGCTCTGATCTCTTAAAGGGTAAGTGAACAAGTGTACACCTGCTTTTTTCGTTGGATAATTCAGATTCCGAGCAGAAATCCATCGACCTCCGTGCCAAAAAAGGGAAAGCTGGAAAGCGTCGCCCTCGTCCCAATAAAATATTGCACGAGGAATTTTATTGAGCTCAATTGTCTCGACAGCTTCGGAAAGGTTACCAAGTCGGCAACTTTTATCCTTACAAAGGTAAGTGAGTTGCTGTTCTTGAAAGGTCTCATGACCGGTGTGGGGAGGGCAAGAATTGAGAGGCATTGCGAAGACACGCTTGGTGACTAACTTATTGTAATCTTCAGCGAATTTTCGACTCACGGTTTGGAGCTTTCCGCACTCGTCTCGCACATCTTGGCAGTCTTGCCTAGTCCTGCAAGCCAGCCAGCGTGGATCAATTTGATCTTTTGACCAGGTCAATTTTAAAAACAAAAAAACATATATTAAAGACAACATAGTCAAAGTCTAAAGACTTAGATCATGTCTGTCCAGGTCTTGAGATGCCATTAAAATTGGTCTGGCCCCAATAAATCGGACACTTGGTTATGCGGCTGGTGAGTGTTCAATTTCATATTGTTCCGGCGTTGTGTAGTCAAGTGATGAGTGCAGTCTCTGCCGATTGTACCATACCTCGATAAATTCAAATATTGCTGCTTTTGCTTCCTCCTTTGTTCTCTAAGTTTGGTCGTAGATCAATTCCACTTTCAATGTGCGAAAAAAACTTTCCACCATCGCATTGTCGTAGCAATTTCCTTTGCGAGACATGCTTGGTCTAATGCTGAATGCTTTCAGCTTTTCCCTGTAATCATCGCTTGCATATTGGCTGCCTCGATCCGAATGGAAAATAAGATTTTTTCCATTCACAATTCCTTGTCTTTTTATTGCAAGATCCAGTGCTGAAGAAATCAGTTCCGTCCGCATGTGATCACGCAGGGCATGGCCCACTACTTTTTTGGTGAACAAATCGATGACCACTGACAAATACAACCAGCCTTCCCCAGTCGGGATAGAGGTGATGCAACCACCCCAATATTGATTCGCAGCCCTGACTTGGATCGTTGCATTTTCAGTCTGAAACAATCGTTCTGCTACTGGGAAGTTGTGGTTGGAGTCAGTTGTTAGTGGTTTGAATTTTTTCCTGCCTTTGCCTTTTATTCCATGTTCACTCATGATTCTCGAGACCCTGTTCTTTCCAATCTTTCTTTTGAAATTCCGCTCTTTTGTTAAATCGAAGCGGAGTTAGAACTTGGTGAATCATAGTCATGCGTCTGCACCTCAGGCGGCATCCAGTCGCTTTTCAATAACCAGAACAGCCAATTCAAAGCCCTTGACATGTACTCTATATTGGCGTACTATTGGAAGTTAGATGGAACGAGTGGTTTTCAATAAAGTTGAAAAGCAGTTGAAGAAACTTCCTCACTTCGTTGTGGATAAGCTCATCGCTTGGGCTCGTTCCGTTGAGCTTAAGGATCTACGTGAAGTGCGTAAAATTCCAGGGTACCATGATTAACCACTGAAAGGTGATCGATTGGGCCAGCGCTCGATCCGGCTCTCGAAAGCCTACCGCGCAATTTATGTTGAAGAATCGGATGGAGAAATCAATCTCATTGTCCTTGAAGAGGTGAACAAACATGAGTACTAAAAAAATTCTTGTTGCAGATATTGAGAAACAATTCGGCGCTCTGTCTTTTGGCAGGCTTCTTCGTTCCCATCGTATGGGTGAGGAGCTTTCACAAGTTGACATGGCAAAAAAGCTCGGCCTCTCCAAACAAAGCCTCAATGATCTGGAAAGTGGCCGCAAACTTCCATCGATTCGCCGGGCTGTTCAGATTGGAAAAAAAATGGGGCTTCTGGAAGACCTCATTGTTCAGCTTGTTTTGCAGGATCAGGTGAACAAAGAAAAAATAAATGTACGAATAGTTGTGGAGTCCAAACCGAAGAAGGCTTCTTAGAGACAATGAAGTGTCTTGTTGAGGAGTTTATAGAGTCCCGAGACCAATTCTGCTCAAAACTAATTAGGAATAAGACATAAAGTGACTGGCAGAAAAGGGAAATCTCGCCCCTCCCCCACCTTTCCTATTTTCTAAACTTTCACGAACATGGGGGCATTGGAAAACCAACGAATTTGACCTACTTGTATCCTTTCAACTCTACGAAGTAACCGGTGGGGCATTTCAAATACATTTTCTTTCTTTCCATTTGGGTGCCTGAGAGGATAGATAGACCAGCACACTGGCCTCTTCAGCAAGTACAGGATTTTTCTTGATGGGCCAACGGTTGTCCTGCCAACGCCAAAGTAGCCTGCCAGTCGCTCAAAGCTCCATTTTTCGACCCAGATCAAACGTCACTTTTTTTGAAAAATGGCTGTCAAAGAGTTCTACATTTATTCCCATGGTGACTAATCAACGACACGCTGTCGAGATTGTAAGCAACGTTTTTAGCTTCAACTAAAAAATAACTCCTCTAAAGCTTGGCCCGATTCTCGCTTATATTAAGTCATTGAAACGCTGTTCTGATTGAATCATGGGAAATTAAACCCAAAAACTCTGGAACGGAATCAAACTTAGTTATTGGAGATTTTATGAAAAAGAAATGGCATGCCTCTGCGACTATTGGACTTTTTATTTTAGGTTTTTCCTCGATCTCTAGAAGTGAAGAACTGGATAAGACCGGTTATGTAAATATACCACAGGAGGCGCAACAGGCAAAAGTGGGAAGCCTTCTTAGTTTTCCAAATAATTTTATCTTGAATATAAGTGGGCGGAAGGGAGAAGTATTAGGTGTGTTAAAGAGCCCTTCTAAAACTGAAACATCCTGTGTCTTAACAATGGAGGCTAAAACAGACGTAATTCTTTCTTCTGAGACAGCTTGGGAAATCAAATCCGTCAATTTTGGATCCCCTCATAATTTGGGACGTTATCAAGGGGCTACGAGAGCTGCCTTTTTTCAACTTAAGAATTCTAATGGCAGAACTGCAAGTTTGGCCTGTGATATTTTCTCTGAAAACAACTATTTCGAGCTAGACCCTGAGACAGCCAGTGCGCTTGGGATCGAGATCAAGGCGCCAGAGAAGGTTTATGAAAAAGTAGAAAATAAACAGCCCTTCCAATTCACCGAAAAAAGAAACTTTCGACGCACATGAACTGCAGATTCGCGGGATCACCGTAAACAATGCGGATTTTACCCGTAAGAAAACAAAAAAGAAGCGATATTCATTTGCCGCAAATATCAGAAGAGGAACCTAAACAGCCTTACCTACTTCAGCTCGTCTTATCTTATGCGAGACTTATTTCTTTCGTTCTCAGCCTGTGGTGGTGCGCTTAGCTCACCGAGTTTGGCGTTTCGCTTCGGAGCTTTTGTTCGTCGACTCTTCGAGGATAGGAAGAACAAAAGCCATATTGTTGGTAGGCGCCTACTATCATAGGGCCAATTTATCGGAAGTCAGATGCTCTTCAAGTTGAAATTCTGCTGAATTCCCCGATGTGAGGCAAGAGATCGAT
>Ga0247843_1001034_pt1 | contig 61035 bp, 48 predicted proteins | sample LaCruzMarch2017__FD_192420 | JGI IMG/M metagenome (GOLD analysis project Ga0247843, IMG submission 192420) | Freshwater microbial communities from meromictic Lake La Cruz, Castile-La Mancha, Spain - LaCruzMarch2017_8m | ecosystem: Environmental > Aquatic > Freshwater > Lake | place: Spain...
TTTCTTTCAATGATATGAATTTAAAAATTGGTGAGCAGCCTTTTGTGTTTACTGGCGTGTTTTTGTTGGGCAAGGAAAATAGCTTTCAGCTTCATATCACAAGCCAACAAATATTAGTAGATTTTGCCCGTTCTTTGTTAACACCTAAAATCGCAAGATCTATCGGGATTGTTTCTGTTAAACAACCCCTTGATGTAGACGCCACCATTGGGGGAAGTTTGGCTGGCGGGGATCCGAGGGTACAAGTAAAATTCAACACGCAAAACAACCAGGTCGACAGCAAGTTTTTAAACATGACGGAGTGTTCGTTTACAGGCGAGTACTTAAATGAAGTAGTTCCCGGCAACGGTTATTCCGACGAGAACTCACATATATATGTAAAAGAAATGTCCGGAATTTGGGAGGGGATGAAACTTAACATAAAAGAGCTGAATGTGATGAACCTTTCACATCCAAGTCTCGCGGTTCAAGCCAGCTCGAACTTTCCACTGAACGAACTGAATTCAGCGATGCAATCAGAAACCATGAAATTCACGGATGGCCAGGGGGAGTTTTCGCTGAACTACTCAGGAAGAACCGACAGCATCAGCTCGAAAAATAGCAGCCTCACAGGATTTCTAAGATTTAAAAATGGGTCGTTGTTATTAACAGGGCCGCAGGCAACCATTCAAAAATGTACGGGAACTTTTACATTTAACAACGCCAACCTAATTGTAGACAGTCTTAAAGGGGAATTAGCTGGTAATGCTGTATATATGAAAGGCCGCGCAAACAATGTGTTGTCTGTATTAAGCGACGACCATGTTCCTGTTTCACTAAATTGGGACATATATGCTCCCGTAATCAACCTCAATAGTATCCGCTCGGTATTAATGAGAAAAGTTGCCGCAAAACCAACCAAAAGCAAAAAGAAAACAGGGATTAGCAAAACGGTAGAAAATATTGATCGCCTATTATCTTCCGGAGCCGTAACCGCTTCTCTAAAGGCCGATCGGCTAAAAATAGAGAAAATGGATGCCAGAAACTTTACAGCCAGTATTCAGCTAGAAGGAAATACTTGGGCGGTAAAAAACGCCTCTCTACAACATGGTGATGGAAGTGTGGCGGTATCCGCATTCATTAAAGAGCTTAGTCCTAACCGCCTTAGCTTTACCAGTGAGATTGCTCTTAAGAATGTAGATGCAAAAAAAACCTTTTACGCCTTTGAAAATTTTGGAATAAAGGGCATCAGCCACGAAAACATCCGGGGCAAGCTGAACCTAAACGCAAAGTACTCGCTTTTACTAAATGGAAAGGGAGAGCCTAACATGAACACCATTGCAGGAAACGGCAAATTTTCACTAAAGAATGGGGCCCTGTTAAACTTTCCACCATTGTTGGAAGTACAGAAAACTGCTTTTAAAAATCGGGACTTCTCAAATGTCCAGTTTGCGGAAATCAGCAACACGCTGGTATTTGAAAATGCAGGCGTAACCATCAAAAGAATGGCTATTAACTCTAGCGTACTTACGTTGTTTTTAGAAGGGATTTATGGATTAAATAACAATACCGATATTAGCATACAGGTGCCGCTAAAAAATCTGAAGAAAAAAGACGAAGCCCACCCCGAATTTATTTCAGGCGACGCTAAAGGCGGGATGAGCGTTTTTCTAAGGGCAGCAGCCGACAAGGACGGTAAGATTAAAATCAAGTACGACCCACTCAAAAGATTTAAAGGTAATAAAAGCAAATAAACATATGAAAAATCTATTCATCTCTTGTTGCCTCGTCTCCCTAATTTTGGGCTGCCAAACTCCTGGTGCGTTTACCAGCCCTACTTTGGCCGAGTACCACGCAATTACTGATAGTGGCGTGCAATCTGGAGGGGTAAAAATGATTCCCATAAAAACACCTGTTGGAACATTTAACGTGTGGACCAAAAGATTCGGGAACAACCCGAAGATGAAAGTCTTGCTGTTACACGGAGGTCCCGGAGGAACACACGAGGCTTTTGAAAGCTTTGAGAGTTTTTTTCCGCAAGAAGGCATTGAGTTTTATGAGTACGATCAACTGGGCTCAATGCTTAGCAATCACCCCACGGACAGCTCCCTTTGGACCACCGAACGTTTTGTGGAAGAAGTAGAGCAGGTTCGCATTGCGTTAGGGTTGGATAAAAATAATTTTTATGTGTTGGGGCACAGTTGGGGTGGTATTCTGGCAATGGAATATGCCCTAAAATATCAAGAAAATATTAAAGGGCTAATCATAAGTAATATGGTGAGCAGCATACCGCAGTATGTTCAATATGCCAACAATGTGTTAGCCAAACAAATGGATCCAAAAATAGTAGATACTATACGATTAATGGAAGCGAAAAAGGAATATACCAACCCTCGGTATATGGAAATCTTACAGCCGAACTATTATGAGAAACATCTTTGCCGGGTGCTTCCATGGCCAGAGCCGGTAGTACGCGCGTTTAGTCATATTAATCAAGAAATCTATGTGTTGATGCAAGGCCCCTCTGAATTTGGTGCCAGTGGCCGACTGCTGAATTGGGACAGGAGCAAGGACTTGCCTAAAATTGAGGTGCCCACCCTTACAATAGGCGGAGAGCACGACACAATGGATCCGGAACACATGAAATGGATGTCGACACAGGTAAAAAAGGGCCGATATCTATATTGCCCCAACGGGAGCCACTGCTCTATGTGGGACGACCAAGCACATTATTTTCCGGGTGTTATTAGCTTTATTCAAGATGTGAATGCCGGTAAGTTCTAATCCGTCGTTTACCGAATAAAATCTTTATTCACCGAAAAAAGGATGAATGGTTTTTCCGAAGCGGTGAATTAGCTAGCTTTATTATTATTCAAAAATGCGCACTATGATAAAAAAAACAGCGCTCTTGTTGTCGGCACTCTTAGTTGGCTGGCAGATACAGGCGCAAGAAACCTTTCCGGTAAACGGAGTGGCAGATAAGCGGGACGGGTGTTTTGCCTTTACCAATGCCACAATAGTTAAAGAATCGGCAACCACACTAACCAACGCTACCCTGGTGATTCGCGAGGGAAAGATCGTTGCGATTGGAACCACCGGGGTAGTAATACCAAAAGACGCTGTAGTGATTGATTGCAAAGACAAGTTTATCTACCCGTCATTTATTGACATCTATACCGATTATGGTATGTCGTCTGCACAACAAGGGGGCGCAAGAGCCGGCTTTAATTTTAATGGACCGGCACAAATTACCTCTAATACCAAGGGGGCTTTTGGTTGGAACCAGGCCGTTCGCCCAGAAACTGATGCGATTCATCAATTTGCTGTAGACGACGCCAAGGCAAAAATCTGGAGAGACCTGGGTTTTGGTGCCGTTCTAACACATGGAAAAGATGGAATTGCGCGTGGCTCAGGTACTGCAGTTACACTGGCCAACGAAAACGAAAATTCAGTAGTGCTAAAAGACAAGGCATCGGCACACTACTCGTTTAACAAAGGAACATCTGGTCAAAGCTATCCCAGCAGTTTAATGGGAAGCATCGCGCTGATTCGTCAATCTTATTTGGATGCACAATGGTATAAAAACAATTCCGCTAAAGAGGGACTTAACCTGTCATTAAAATCGTGGAACGATTTACAGTCACTTCCTCAAATTTTTGAATCCGACGACAAATGGAATGATTTGCGTGTTGCAAAAATTGGAAAAGAGTTTGGGGTGCAATATATCATCAAGGGCGGCGGTAATGAATATCAGCGAATAGCAGATATAGCGGCCACTCAGTCTCTATTTATCATTGGCCTCAACTTTCCAACAACCATGGATGTAGAAGATCCCACTGATGCGAGAGCGGTATCCCTTGGAGATATGAAACACTGGGAGCTAGCTCCGAGCAATCCAGGAGCCATGGAGAAAGCAGGCATCACTTTTTGCCTAACTGTTGCAGACTTAAAAGATCCTAAAACATTTTATTTCAATCTGCGCAAGGCATTAGAAATGGGACTTTCAGAGAACAAAGCATTAGATGCGCTTACCAAAACGCCCGCCAATTTAATTGGATTATATGATAAAGTAGGAAGTTTAGAAGTAGGTAAAGTCGCAAATTTCATCATCACTAGCGGACCCGTATTTGCAGAAAAAACCAACTTCTTACAAAACTGGGTACAGGGAAATAAATATAGTATCAAAGACGAGAATTGGAACGATGTGAAGGGCATGTACACCCTTTCCATTACCGGTGCAGGCGGAATCGCCAACTATACGCTCGACGTGAAAAGTGCAGCTGCCGCAAATGTAATCGGAAAAGATACCCTTACAGGAAAGTTTAGTCACGACGGCAAAATGGTGAAACTGAGTTTCGCTACGCAACCAGCTCGCAGATCCGGAGGTGGTGGAATGGGCGGAGCCTATATGGGTGGCGGAATGAGTCGCACCCCAGCACAATATCGATTGAGCGGCGTTGCTAATGGCAATACCTGGAACGGAACCGGAGAAGATACTGCCGGAAATAAAGTTACCTGGACGGCCAACTGGAGCACCACAACTTTGGCTACAGTCGATTCGGCTAAAAAAAGGCCGGCAGTTACACCAAGAGTTGGGCAAGTAGCCTACCCCTTTAATGGATATGGCTGGGAAACCTCTCCCAAGCAAGAAACGTTGCTAATTAAAAACGCAACCATTTGGACCAACGAAAAAGAGGGCAAGCTGGAAGGAGCCGATGTATTAATCAAAAATGGTAAAATTGTAAAAGTTGGCAAGAACCTGAGCGAAGAGGGCGCGAGAGTATTTGACGGAACCGGCAAACACGTAACAGCGGGAATCATCGACGAGCACTCTCACATTGCTGCAGCCTCTATTAACGAGGGCGGACAATCGGTTACTTCCGAAGTGCGCATTGCAGACAACCTCAACCCCGAAGACATTAATATATATCGCCAGCTAAGCGGAGGAGTTACAACCTCACATATATTACACGGATCTGCTAATACTATAGGCGGACAGACCCAGTTAATTAAATTACGTTGGGGTGCAAATGCCGATGATCTGATGTTTAAAGGATGGGATCCGTTTATCAAGTTTGCATTGGGAGAAAATGTAAAAAGATCAACCTCACAAAACAACAATCGCTTTCCAGATTCAAGGATGGGTGTTGAACAAATATTAACGGATGCTTTTGCGCGAGCAAACGATTATGATAAAGCAATGAAGGCCAATCCAACCTCAACTCGCAGAGATTTAGAACTGGATGCAATTGCAGAAATTATAAACAAAAAGCGTTTTATCACATGTCACTCCTATGTACAAAGCGAAATTACCGCTGCGTTGCGTGCTGGAGAAAAATATGGCGTAACATTTAATACGTTCACACATATTATGGAAGGTTATAAAGTGGCAGACAAAATGAAGGCGCATGGATCATCCGCATCCACCTTCTCAGACTGGTGGTATTACAAAGTAGAGGTAACAGATGCCAATGCTTATAATGCTGCCATTATGCACAAGGTAGGGCTAAACGTTTGTATTAATTCCGACGATGCAGAAATGGCAAGAAGGCTGAACCAAGAAGCTGGCAAAACCATACGGTATGGAGGCGTTTCCGAAGAAGACGCATTGAAGATGGTAACGCTTAATCCCGCAAAGGCCCTACACGTAGACAATCGTGTGGGAAGCTTGAAAGTAGGTAAAGATGCCGATCTGGTAATCTGGAGCGACAATCCGCTGAGCGTATATGCCAAAGCAGAAAAAACCATCGTGGATGGCATAGTTTATTTTGATCGCGAAAAGGATTTGGAACAGCGGAAAAAAATTAACGCAGAGCGCTTCCGATTAACACAGAAAATGATTGGTGAAAAAAGGGCGGGGGGTATCACTCGTCCCGCAGAACCCAGTTGGCAAATTCTGATGGGATGTGGAGACCACGAACATAAAGATGGGATATATACCATAGACGCTGAAGATCAACAATCATTACGCTAATTCGCCGGGAACGGTGTTATGCACTATAAAAAAGAACTTATGAAAAAAATACTCTGGAGTTGTTTACTTTCTATAGCCCTGCTACCTGCAGGGGCACAGGAAGTAGTCTATCCCGCAAAAGAATTCAAAGGAAAAACCTTTATCACCAACGGAACCATTCACGTAGGCAACGGAACGGTAATTGAAAACGGTACGGTGGTAATCAGCAATGGCAAAATCACTTCGGTGGGTGCCGGAGCCAGTTCTCCTGGCAACGATGCGCGGGTGATTGATGCAAAAGGAAAGCATATTTATCCCGGACTAATTTTAGCCAATACCGATATTGGCTTAAAAGAAATTGCCAACGGCGTTCGTGCCAGCAACGACTATACCGAGCTGGGCGAATTCAATAGTAATATTCGCGCTATTACCGCATACAATACCGATTCGCGGGTAATGGCCGTATTGCGTAGTAATGGAATTTTGCTGGCAAGCGTGGCTCCTCAAGGAGGCAGCGTAAGTGGCAGCTCTACTATTGTACAGCTTGATGCCTGGAACTGGGAAGATGCGGCATATCAAATGGATGCGGGCATGCACATAACATTACCCAGCTTTATCAGCAGAGGTGGAGGTAGACGTTTTGCTGGATTTCCGGGGTTTCCCGGAGCAGGCGGAGCAGATGGCGGAAAGTCGGCACTGGAAAAAGTAGAGGAAATCAAATCATTCTTCCGCCAGGCAAAAGCCTATATACAGGAACCCGTTCACAGCAACGTTAACCTAAAGCTGGAAGCCATGCGTCCGCTAATAGAGAAAAAACAAAAGCTGTTTGTACATGGCGACCAGATTAAACAAATGCTGATTGCCATCGACTTCGCAAAAGAGTTTGGCGTGGATGTAGTAATTGTAGGCGGCAGCGAAAGCTTTCAAATTGCTGACCTGCTAAAAGCCAATAATATATCGGTGATTTTAGATCAATGTCTGAACCTGCCCGCAACCGAAGACGACGATATCGACCAGCCATTTAAAACACCCGCTGCCTTACAAAAAGCAGGTGTGCTGTATTGCATCAGCGACGATGATGCCAATACGCGCTATCGAAACCTGTCGTACAATGCAGGTATTGCCGCTACTTTCGGCCTTACCAAAGAAGAAGCGCTGAGTGCGATTACCCTGAATGCTGCCAAAATTTTAGGCGTTGAAGGAAAAACAGGCAGCATTGAAGTGGGCAAGGATGCGAACATTGTGGTAAGCGAGGGAGACTTGTTAGACATGAAAAGCAGTTCGATTACCGATGCGCTGATTCAGGGAAGACAAATTAACCTAGACAACAAACAAAAACAGCTATACGAAAGATACAAGTACAAATACTCGTTGAAATAAGTAATTCCCCCAAAATACAAGGAGCTTAACAAGAAGCCGCGCCTAACCGTGCGGCTTCTTAGTTCACACCGGCGGAAGAATCAGTAGCGTAATACCATCCTTTTATTACCTTTATCCCCATGGAAAAGAAATTGTTTTTGCTGGATGCCCTGGCATTGATTTATCGGGCCTATTATGCCTTAATCAGAAACCCCCGTATCACCTCCCGCGGAAAAAACACCAATGCACAGTTTGGTTTTACCAATACCCTATTCGACCTGATACACAAAGAAAACCCGACTCACCTCGCGGTTTGTTTCGACACACACGCGCCTACAGAACGACACACTGATTTTGCAGACTACAAAGCCAACCGACAAGAGGCACCGGAAGACCTGCTAGCCTCATTGCCAGATATCAAGAAAATTATTCAGGGATTTAATATTCCCGTAGTAGAACTAGACGGATATGAGGCAGATGATGTAATTGGCACCGTTGCGTGGCAGGCTGCTGATTTGGGGTATAGTGTTTATATGGTAACGCCGGATAAAGACTATGGACAATTGTTAATTCATCCGCAGGTTTATATATATAAGCCGCCATCATTTGGAAATGCCGAAGAAATTGTTACTGCCGAAAAGATTTGCGAAAAATGGGGTATCTCGCGGGTAGAACAAGTGGTAGACATGCTCGGGTTGATGGGCGACGCCGTGGATAATATTCCGGGAATTGCGGGCGTAGGAGAAAAGACTGCTGCTAAATTGTTGAAGGAATATGACACACTGGAAAACGTGCTGGCACATGCAGACGAAATAAAGGGAGCCCTAGGAGAAAAAGTGCGCAATGGAAAAGACGCCGCCATCATGAGTAAAAAGCTAGCCACCATTATTACCAATGTTCCAGTTTCTTTTCATGAAGAAGATTATCGCCTGAAAGAATGGAATAAAGAGTTGCTCACTGAAGTGTTTACCGAGTTGGAATTTAAAACATTAGGTAAAAGAATCTTGGGAGATAACTTCAACACGTTCCAATCGGCACCCAAGAGCATACAAACCGATTTGTTTGGTGACGAGGTAGCAGCCCCCGCATCAAACAAGGTAGAAGATGCGCCATCAGAAACGGGGCAAGGCTTGTTAGCAGAGAAAAACATTCACAACACAGAACACCGGTATACCGTTGCAGCAACAGATGAAGAAATAACGAAGCTTGTTGCCTATCTAATGACTCAATCCGAAATCTGCTTCGATACCGAAACCACCCACCTGGATGCTAATGAAGCAGAGCTGGTGGGACTAAGTTTTTCTTGTAAAAAGGGCGAGGGCTATTATGTGCCCTGTAGCGCTAATCGGGCAACTACATTGAATATGCTCGATAAGCTTATGCTATTGTTTAATCGGGAAGAGGTAACATGGGTGGGACATAATATTAAATACGACCTGCTGGTTTTAAAATGGTATAACATAGAGTTACGGGGAAAGATTTTTGATACCCTGTTGGCGCATTACTTGATAGATCCTGAAGGGAGAAGAAGTATGGACCTGTTGAGTGCACAATTTTTGGGATATGAGCCCGTTCATATTGAAGAGCTGATTGGCAAAAAGGGAAAGGGTCAGGGAAATATGCGTGATGTTGACACAGAGAAAATAAAAGAATATGCTGCTGAAGACGCCGACATAACCCTGCAGCTGAAACATAGTTTTGTTCCGCTGTTGCACGCCAAAAAAGTAGAGCGTGTTTTTTCAGAAGTAGAAAATCCGCTGGTACGGGTATTAACAGACATGGAATTTGAAGGGGTTAGGATAGATGTAGATTTTTTAAAAGAGTACAGCAAGGAGTTGGAGAAAGAGGCCAAATTATGTGAAGAGTCGGTATATCAGCAGGCGGGTGTTCGCTTTAACCTGGCATCTCCGAAACAGTTGGGAGAAGTGTTATTTGAAAAATTACAAATAGATCCCAAGGCAAAGAAAACAAAAACCGGTCAGTTTGCCACGGGAGAAGAAGTATTACAAAAACTGGCCAACAACAATCCGATAGTGGCAGACATTCTCGGCTTTCGGGAGCTCACCAAACTAAAAAGCACCTATGTAGATGCGCTGCCAGAAATGATCAATAGCAAAACGGGAAGAGTGCACACTTCTTATGCACAAGCGGTGGCTGTTACCGGAAGGCTCAGCAGCAATCACCCGAATTTGCAAAACATTCCAATAAGAAGCAGCAGGGGAAGAGAAATTAGAAAGGCTTTTATTCCGAGAGCGGAAGGAAGAATTTTAGTGAGTGCCGATTATTCCCAAATAGAACTTCGAATTGTAGCGGCAATAAGCGGAGACAGCAACATGTGTGAGGCCTTTAGAAACGGCAAAGATATTCATACGGCCACAGCTGCGCGGGTGTTTGGGGTAGCCGAAGAGGCGGTAACCAAAGAAATGCGCTATAAAGCAAAAAGCGTGAACTTTGGAATTATATATGGTCAGGGAGCTTTTGGCCTGGCTGAAAACTTAGGTGTTTCTAGAACAGAGGCCAAAGAAATCATAGACAATTATAAAAAAGAGTTTTCCGGCATTACCCAGTATATGGAGGACACTATACAGTTTGCGCAGAAAAATGGATACGTTGAAACCCTTATGGGCAGGAAACGTTGGCTGAAAGATATTAGCTCGTCTAATTTTACTGTTCGCGGATTTGCGGAAAGAAATGCCATTAATTCTCCCATTCAGGGAACAGCAGCCGATATGGTAAAGCTGGCAATGATTGCTATCCATCGAGAGATGAAAGATAAAAAGATGGTTTCTAAAATGATTTTGCAGGTGCACGATGAGTTGGTTTTTGATGCGGTGCCGGAAGAACTCTCGGTGCTAGCGCCCCTAATATTAAACAATATGAAAATTGCCCTTCAGCTTCCCAACCAGGTGCCGCTGGAAGCAGAGCTGGGAACAGGAAAAAACTGGCTAGAAGCACATTAAACTCAATGCAAATGCACGCAAACGAAATAATTATAAATCGTTTTTATTCCGCTTTTCAGCAAAAAAACGCACAAGAAATGAATCATTGTTATTCCGAAAACATTGCATTCAGCGACCCGGTATTTGGTTTGCTGCACGGGGAGGAGGTTAAAAGCATGTGGGAAATGCTTTGTATAAATGGAAAAGACCTACAACTTAGTTTTGGTAACATTCAATTGCTGGATGAAGAATATGCCACCTGTGATTGGGTAGCCCAATATACATTTTCACAAACCGGCAGACGGGTAATTAATAAAATAAAGGCCCACATTCGAGTAGAAAATGGCATCATAACCGAACATACAGACGCTTTTGATATATACAATTGGAGCCGCCAGGCATTGGGGCTTAAGGGGTGGTTGTTTGGCTGGACAGCTTGGTTTCAAAAAAAGCTTCAACAAAAAACCCGGAAAGCGCTAGAAAATTTCACGGAAAAAAAATAGCGGCGCTGGTTTTATTAACGCTCCACAAAATCGATATACCTTTGCGGCATGAATTGGAGTTTTTATTTGAAAAGCATTTGGATGATTGGTGGGCGATATTTTTTTATTGCCGGCGTAGGGTTTTTCCTCGCTTATATATTGTTCCGGAACGATTGGTCGTTTAAAAAAATACAACGGCGTTTTCCCGAAAGCAAGGACTATCTGCGCGAGATGGGATATTCTTTTCTAACAATTGTGATTTTTGCAACGGTTACTTATCCGCTGCTTGCGATTCCTTCCATCTCAAAATATACTACTAGATACAACGAGATTGCTCAATTCGGTTGGGTTTACTATTTGGTGGCCTATCCGATTATGTTTGTGATGCACGACACGTATTTTTATTTTGCGCACCGGCTCATGCACAACAAAAAGCTGTTTCCTCTTTTTCATTTAGTGCACCATAAATCTACCAATCCGAGTCCTTGGGCCGCCTATGCATTTCATCCACTGGAAGCGTTAGTAGAAGTAGGAATTGTAGTGATCTTTCTATTCACCATCCCTATACACAAAACGCACTTGATGATCTTTTTTCTAATGATGATTGTGTATAATGTTTATGGGCATCTAGGTTATGAGTTATATCCAAAAGGGTTTCATAAAACGCGGATAGGCAGGTGGATTAATACTTCTGTAAATCATAACCAGCACCACCAATACTTTACCGGCAATTATGGCCTTTACTTTCTATTTTGGGATAGGATGTTAGGAACCATCCGAAGCGATTATGATGGCAGATTTGAAGAGGCTACACAAAGAAGCAAATAAATAATCCCTTATTTTTTCTTGAATACTGGAACAGTGCTGCAAGGCTCCCCGAAAAAAATGCTTTTAGCAAAGGGGCGCAGCAATTGAGTAAGGGCAACATATACCGATTCGGGAATGGCTTTTTCACCACAGCCTTTTACTACAATCCGCTGATCGGTATAAATTTCAGGGGAAAGTGCGGATATGTTTCGGAGGAAAAGGGATTCACGCACTTGCTCTTCGTTTCCCTTCATAATAAAAGAGGCTACTGGTTCTAGCGAAGAAGCCACCAACATGTATGCCCAAAGAGGAATGATTGCGTCTGCAGAACAAACAATGCCAACAGCTACATCTTTATATTGTTGCCAATCAGTATTTTGAAGTGCCGCACGAAAGTCTTTTTCTTTTAAAATAAGACCCATAAAAAGGTGATTTTTCAGATCGAACAATTTTATTGTCTCAGTAGGATAAAATTCTGCCGGATCGAGACTGACGAGTCCACTATCTGCCACTTTATTAACCAACGTTTCATTCATAAATTACCTTTCAGATACAAAATTAGGGGATTGGCCGGAGTTTGATGTTTCGGAATACGTAAATAAAAAGCCCGGAAATAAATTCTGGGCTTTTACATAATCTATTAACAAACAATTAATTAAACTGAAAACGATAATCCTTAATTGTGGCAGCTTTTCTCAAGGCGTCCTGACTTCGAAAGGTTGCTGATCGGAGCATTTGCATAAGACTTTGCTTAAAAGTCGTTGGGTCTTGTAAAGAGGGGCGGGCACCAACAGCGTCGGCTTGTATAGCAAAAACCCCAGTAGTTCCTTGAATTGGAGCGCTGGTTTTTCCAAACAACGATTTATTAAAGGCAGCACCCACTACTTTTGGCTCACTTCCAATTCCTGAAATAAAGGGAGCAGTGAAAGAAAGGCTGTCGGCCTTTTGAATGGGAGAGGATGTGCTGTTTGAAAAATCAGCAAGCGTTGTTCCCTTGAACTTAGTAGATGCGATAATGGCTGCTTTCTTTTGGTTGCGAACAATATTGTCTACCAGCAGCTTGGCTTCTGCCACAGACATGGTTCCTTTTTTAAATATACCATTTATTAACCCAACAATTACCTGATCACCTATTGTAGTAGGCTCAGATACATCACCAACACCATTTTGATAAATCCAACGAACAAGGCTGCGGGATTGCCCTAGTGTACCTACATTAAAATCGTTCTGTTTAATATCACTTACGCCCAACAATTGCAGGTTAGATTTTGTGGCCTGATCAGAAAACTGCTTGGCGTTTTTAGCAGAAGCAATAAACTGAGCAGCGGCCGTTGCAGCAGCAGCTTCGGTTTCTGTACCAGCCAAAATTGGCCTAGCTAAATAGGCAATTTTATAGGCGGGGTTCGGATTCTTTTGTCCCAACACTTCCATGAAATGATAACCAAAATCTGTTTTAACTACCCCTCTAGTGCCAACAGGCTTATCGAAAGCAAAATCATTGAAAGGCGCTACCATTTGTCCTTGAGGAAAATATTCATATATTCCCCCGTTGTCTTTGCTTCCCGGATCGTCGGAGTAGCGAGAACATAATGCAGTAAAGTCAGCTCCCGTGATTACAGCGTTTTGAATACTATCAGCCAGTTTCAGAGCCATACTATCGTTGCGTATCGGTTGACCTGTTCGGCTATCGTTAAAAGCAATTAAAATATGACGAACCTTTGCGCTGTCTGGCCAAACTTTGGAAGCAATCATTTTTGCCAAAACATAATTATTGCCATCAATATATGGGCCGTAAGAAGAGCCTACAGGAATTTTTACCAATGTGTCTTTATTTGGCTGTTGGATTCTGTTTTTGCTAAAATAGCTATTATAGAAAGGCAGGCTTGTAGAATTTTTAGCAAAGAAAGCCTCCATGTCCTTTGAAGTAGTGAAGGTATCTTTCAGAGACATTAATTCGTTATAAACGTTGGCAGAATCAGTAGAAGAGGGGGCAGCACTGAAAGAAACATACGTAATATTCCTGGTTTCTTCTGCTTTCTGATATTCACTCTCGTGCTTTTTCACAAATGCAGCTATATCATCATCGGTTACTTTTACCGAAGAATCAGGAATGGCCACATAAGGAAAAAACACATAAGAAATATTAGCAATATTATTGTTGTCCGCTTGTTGCTTTTCTAATAACCATTTGGGAATATAAGAAGATTGCAACAGTAAGGATTGGTATTTGATGCGAAGGGCTTTTTCTACGGTTGGAACAATGTATACTGTGTTCACTATACGGGTTTGATCGGAGTTTTTACTCTTCTTCATATTAGCAATTGCCTGACGCGCTTCATTCTCTCGGAAAAGACCGGTTGTTGGGTCTGTAAACTCTTGTTTTAAGGGAGAATTTGGACCAAACAAAATATCAGACAATTCTTTTGGAGAAACCATTAGACCTAAATGATCATATTGTTCTTTTAATAACAACTGATCAACTTCCTGATTCCATAACTGACCCATTAATTCTTCACGAGGCCCTTCCTGACCAGCCGCCAATTTTTCAAGGTCATTTAATTTTTCGTCAAAAACTACTCTTTCAATCTTTGTTCCATTAACTTCTCCCAAAACAGTAGTGTTGGTGAAAAGACCTCCCCCTTGTCTTACGCCATCCTGTAAAATAAATGCAATTAAAGCCAAAGCAATAATGCTAAACATTATCCAGGCACCTTTGTCACGAATTCGTTGAATAATAGACATAATAATATTATAATTTAACTTGTTCCTGTTCAATCAGGAGGGCAAAAATAGGGTATTCGGCCATTAGAACAAAGGGAAGATAAAAAGGCCGATAAAGGTCGGGAATCAGAAACACACGACCTGGGAAAAAAAGGCTGAAAAAACTAATCCACATTGGGGGGTGAAGAAGCTAAAAAAACGGTGGAAAAACAGGATTTTTTTAAGAATAGTTGTGGAATAAAAAGGAATAAATAGCAGGGATTATTAAAATATTTAGAGAGGGCGAAAATTTAAGTTCCTTTTATCCCCCTTAATTAACAGTGCGCAATGTGTTAATTTTTTTTTTGAGATTGTGTTTTACTAAATTCACAACCGGTTGAAAAACCAGTAAAATGTAAGCGGGTAAGGTCTTTCTAAAGTGTATAAATATGTGAATTACAGTGAATAAACCAGTGTAACAAAGGTGAATAAGTTAATTATACACTAATCCACAGGCGTAATAGTAATAGGGTTAATTAGAAATCCTTTTTATTATAAAATACTACAGTGGTTATCCACTTTTTTTGGGAAGGATTCTAGCAGAAAGCAATTAGTTTTACAGTAATAAAAAATTGTACATGGTTACTGACTCAACATTACTTCCCGAAGGTGGATTTTTAGATAAAGAGATCGATCCCTCCCTGGATCTGTTTGCAGAAATTGAAAAATTGAAGAAACAAAAAAATGCGGTTATTCTAGCCCATTATTATCAGGAGCCGGATATACAGGATGTGGCGGATTATATTGGGGATAGTTTAGGATTGGCCCAAAAAGCGGCCAAAACAGAAGCGGATATTATTTTATTTGCCGGAGTTCATTTTATGGCAGAAACAGCCAAAATTATCAACCCTTCCAAAAAAGTGATTGTTCCGGACTGGAAGGCCGGCTGTTCCCTCGCGGATAGTGCTCCCCCAGAATTATTTCGGCAATTTCGGGCAAAACATCCCTACCACGTGGTGATTTCGTATATCAACTGCACCGCAGAAATTAAAGCCCAGAGTGATATTATTTGTACCAGCAGTAATGCACTAGCCGTAATTGAAAGTGTTCCGGCCGACCAACCAATCTTATTTGCACCGGATAAAAACCTGGGGGCTTATTTAAATAAGAAAACCGGCCGAAATATGATTTTATGGAATGGTGCCTGTATGGTACATGAAATATTCAGCCGAGAAAAAATTATTCGCTTACAACACCGACATCCCGAAGCTTTATTAATTGCTCATCCCGAATGTGAAGAAGCGGTATTAGCATTGGCTGATTTTATTGGAAGTACCACCCAATTATTACATTTCTCTCAAACCAATGGCAACAATAGTTTTATTGTTGCCACGGAGTCTGGAATTTTACACCAGATGCAAAAACTATCGCCCGAAAAAACATTTATTCCAGCCCCTCCCAATAATTTATGTGCTTGTAATGATTGTCCCCACATGAAATTAAACACCCTCGAAAAAGTATATCTTTCCTTATTATACGAAATTCCTGAAATTCAGATGGAAGAAACATTAAGAAAGGCAGCAAAAATTCCGATGGACAGAATGATGGAAATCAGCAAGAAAGCCGGATTGGTTGGGTAAAGAATGAATTTAAAAAAGTGTTGCATGAAAAAAGTATTATTCTTTCCGATTTATTTTTTTTCATTATCGCTTTTCGCGCAACCCCTGAGTGAAAAAGCAATAGATTCTTTTGTAGAAAAAGTGATGAAATCATTTGATGTTCCTGGCATCGCAGTAGGTATTGTAAAAGAAGGTAAACTGATTCATGCCAAAGGATATGGCCTTAGATCATTAGAAAGTAAATTACCCACCACTGAGCATACCTTATTTGGAATTGCCTCTAATAGCAAAGCTTTTACTGCAGCAGCGTTGGGAATATTGGTTGATCAAGGAAAAATTACCTGGAATGATAAAGTACGAGATTATATTCCGGAATTTAAATTATACGATCCTTATGTTACGGAACACTTTACCATTAAAGATTTATTAACGCATCGAAGCGGTTTGGGATTAGGGGCAGGTGATCTTATGTTTTTCCCGGATTCCAGTGATTTTACCTTGAAAGATGTTATTTATAACCTCCGTTTTTTACAGCCCGTTTCTGAGTTCAGAACCAAGTATGATTACGACAATAATTTATACATTGTAGCTGGCGAAGTAATTGCCCGCGTTTCCGGAAAAAGTTGGGATGATTTTGTAGAAGGAAATATTTTACGCCCTTTAGGAATGCAAGAAAGCGCGGGTTCTTTTGATCGGCTGCCATCTAACAAAGATGTAATTGATGCACATGCCCCCGTAAATGGAAAAGTACAAGTAATTGCAAGAAGCACATTACAAGTAGGACATTCGGCGGGAGGAATTAATTCAAATATTGTTGACTTATCTAAATGGGTAACCTGTTTATTAAATGGTGGAGAATATGGCAACAAGAAAAGAATAATTTCTGCTGATGTTGCCAAAGAATTATGGACTCCACAAACTATTATTCCGGTTACTGCTCCTGGGCCTTATCAAGTACATTTTTCTGCCTATGGATTAGGGTTTGGCCTATCAGACGTAAAAGGAAAATTACAGGCTTCCCACACAGGAGGTTTAGAAGGAATGGTTACGCAAATCACCCTCATTCCAGAAATTAAATTAGGCATTATTGTATTAACCAACCAACAGGAGGGCGGAGCATTTGTAGCAATTACCAATCAAATAAAAGATGGATACATTGGTGCCACCGGAATCGACTGGCACAAAGTGTTAATCACTAATCGGAATAGGCAGTTACAGGAAGCAAAAAAAATAACTGATTCTATACAAGCAGAAATTGAAAAAGCGAGTAGGCAGGCAACACAAAATTGGAACAGCTACCTGGGAGAATACAGAGATAATTGGATGGGGGATGTGAATATTTATGTAAAAGAGGGACAACCCTGGCTTTCGATGAAACGATCTCGCAAATTAACCGGACAGCTATATCCCTACAAGGGAAACACGATGGTGGTTCGTTGGAACGACCGGAGTATGGAAGCAGATGCTTTTGTAAGCTTTGGGTTGGATGAAGAAGGGAGCGGAAAAACCATAACGATGCGGGCTATTTCGCCGCTTACAGATTTCAGTTACGATTTCCACGACCTTCATTTCACGCGCAAGAAGTAACTATTAAATAGTGTATCCTTTATTTTTAAGCGGCAATTCTCTCACCCGAACGCCGGTTGCTGACGCGATTGCGTTCATTAACCCAGGAATAACCGAGGGAACACTGGTTTCGCCTGCGCCGCCTGGTTCTGCATTGCTCGGAATTACATGTATTTCCAGTGCGGGATCATCCGGCATCCGCGCTACCTGAAAATCGAAAAAGCTGCTTTGCTGAACGGCTCCATTCGCCAAGGTTATTTCGCTTTTTAATACCGCACTCAATCCCCACACAAACCCACCTTCTACTTGATTGGCAAAGCCATCGGGGTCAATTACCATTCCTACATCCGTAGCCACCACCGCCCGGAGAATTTTTATTTTCTTGGTTTTACTAACACTTACTTCAAAAGCATGTGCTGTATAGGCTTTTGCGTGGTTATAAAAACAACAGGCAATGCCAACACCCTTGCCGACCCCTCTCTTTTTATTCCAGTCAATTTTTTCTGCTGCCAATTCAACAACAGCCGCAAGTCGGGCCGGATCGAACAGGGTACCGTCTTTTATTTTTCTGGCAGGCATATTTTTTAAAAGCGAGAGTCGGTATTCAACTGGATCAACCCCAGCTTTTTTTGCTAATTCATCTATAAAACATTCAATTACTACATTGTTATAACTAAAATTTACTGCACGCCACCAGCCCTCTACCAGCGGTGAGGGCGTTCTGCTAACCGCAGAGCGAAGAGATGGAATAGCATAGTACATATCTCCCATAGAGCCGCCTTCTGCTTCCATCGCAAGCCAGTTATTGTTGCCCTTCATGCCGAGTAAATAATCAGCCACCGGGGCAATGGCTATTTTATGCAACCAATCTGCCGGCTTTTTATCCGCTCCCAATTTAGCACTGAGTATATGAGAGGAGGCAGGGCGATAGTTATCAAACTTCATATCATCTTCCCGCGTAAACATCAGCTGAACCGGTCGCTTTATTTGATAGGCCACTTGCATAGCCTCTGCGCTGTAATCGGCGCTCAGCCTTCTACCAAAACCACCGCCTAGTGGCATCAGGTTGATGAAAATATCTTTTGACGTAAGTCCGAAAAACTTGGTTGCCACCGATGCAGTTTTTCCGGGGTTTTGAAAACCGCCCCACAAAGTAAACTTCCCATTAGAAAAATCTGCGATACAATTCAGGGGTTCCATGGCGGCATGTGCCACAAAGGGAATTTGATAGCTGGCCGTAATCCATTCTGCGTCTGGCTGTGGCATGTCGTTTACGGCTGCACCCTTTTCGTTGTAAATCATATCCGGCGTCTTTTGCAGGCGAGCGGCTTGTTCAGCAAAATAACTGGCGCTGCTTTTTTCATTGGCTCCGGCGGGATAGGTCCACTGAACCTGTAAGCTTTTCTGAGCGCGTAAGGCAGCCCAGCGGGTGTTAGCAACAATGGCAACCCCGCTTCTGGTTTCCAGCTGATCGCCCATCTCTTTCATCTCGAACAACTCAACAATTCCATCAATAGTAGCTACTGATTGTTTATCCCAGGAAGCCACTTTTCCTCCCATAACCGGACACCGAACAATAACGGCATAGAGCATATTTGGAACCCGAAAGTCGAGCCCATATTTTTTTTCACCCCAGGTTTTCCGATGAGGGTAAAATCTTTATAATTTTTTAGCACCGGGTCTTTTGGAATTGGAAGCGCGGAAGCTTTTGCAATCAGGTCTTTAAAAGCAATCGACTGATTGGTGGTGGTATTAATAACCCTACTTTTTTGTGCCCGGCAATTATCAACCGAAATACCCCATTCGTTGGCGGCGGCCTTAATCAGCATTTCTCTTGCTGCGGCACCGGCTTTGCGCAGCGGCATAAACTCACGCAGGATGCTGGTGCTTCCGCCGGTAGAATAATTAAAACCACTGCTAGGGCTATAAGGAAGCGCTTCTGCGATTACTTGTTTTGGATCCGCCTCCAACTCTTCGGCAACAATCAGTGGCAATGAGGTTTGAACGCCCTGGCCCATTTCCTGCTTATAAACATACACGATAATTTTTCCGTCGGAACAGAGTTTAATCAGCGGACTGGGTTGAAAGCAGACAGGGTCGTCGGCAGCGAATGCGGGCAGGGGAACCAGTTGGGCCACCACCCAACCACCAGACAGAAACGAGATAAGTTGAATAAACGCTCTTCTTTGCATAATCAATTATTTATTGCCGAGTTCGGCTGCTTTGTGAATCGCTTTTTTAATTCGGGCATAGGTACCACATCTACACACCAACCCCTGCATTGCCTCATCAATTTGTTCGTCGGTTGGTTGCGGGAATGTTTGCAGGAGGGCAACGGAGGTCATGATTTGTCCGGCCTGACAATACCCGCATTGCGGCACATTAATTTCCATCCAGGCCTGTTGCACCACATGGGTTCCTTCTTCGCTTAACCCTTCTATGGTACTAACGGTTTTACCAACGCAGGCGGCGGCGGTGTATTGACAAGAGCGAATGGGCTTGCCGTTTAGTAGAACGGTACAGGAGCCGCAGGAGCCAACCCCACAGCCATATTTGGTGCCGGTAAGGTCGAGCACATCGCGCAGCACCCAAAGCAGGGGCATATCTGCCGGCGCTTCTATGGATTGCGATTTTCCATTAATTGTTAGTTGGTATTCGGGCATATTGAAAAGTTAGGATACATGAAGTTACAAAAGGGATTGCAGAAATAGGGATAATTGATGGAGTGCCTTTTGGGTGCGAGGGGAGTTGTGCGGAAACCGCAATTTATCCATCGGAAGAAATCCCTAATTTTATTTGATGGAACCAAAAAGCCCGCCTGTTTTTGATAAGTGCATTTTCTGGGATGTAGATCTTGAAAAAATAGACTATCATAAAACCGCAACCTACATAATACAAAGAGTATTTGAGCGGGGCGACGTGGACGATATTCGAAATTGTAGGCGATACTATGGAGACGAAAAAGTAACGGAAGCCCTACTTAATATAAAGTGGATGCCACTAAAAAGAATGTATTTGGCCAGCGCTGTAATCAATCGGCCCCTTGAAGATTTTATATTTTACAGAGAAGGGCTCTGACCGACCCATTCATCCGCTCGCCCAAATCTTTCGAAATAATTACACGAATGCATTAATTTGCTGCAAACATATGTACATGAAAATACTGCTATCGATAACCGGCATAATGATGGCGCTGGTATGCGCATTACAGGCACAGCCTACTCAAAAACCACCATTGCACGGAAAAAACTGGATAGCCATAACCGGAAAACCGCTGGCCGCGACTGCCGGCTCGATGGTTTTTCAACAGGGCGGTAATGCGGTGGATGCGGCTTGTGCCATGCTGGCGGCTACTTGCACCATGTGGGACGTATTAAGCTGGGGCGGGGAAACGCAGGCCTTGATTTATAATCCGAAAACCAAAAAAGTTATTGGCATCAATGCGTTAGGTGTAGCCCCAACCGGAGCAACCCCGGCATTTTTTAAAGAAAGGGGTTATCAGTTTCCGCCTGAATATGGTCCGCTGGCCGCCATAACCCCCGGAACCGTTGGCGGAATTTGCCACATGCTTCAGCAATATGGTACCATGAGTTTGCAAAAAGTATTGGCACCGGCCATGCAGCTGGCAGCGGGCTATCCAATAGAGGCGCAAACCGCCAACAGCATTGAGCGTGCAAAAGACCGCATTAAGCAATGGCCTTACAGTAAAAAAGTTTTCTTGCCGCACTTGGGTGAAAAACGCGAAGCACCAGAAGCGGGAGAAATATTTGTGCAGCAAGATTTGCTGAACACGCTCACCAAACTAGTGGAAGCGGAACAACAGGCGCTTAAAAAGGGGAAGACGCGCATCGAAGCCATACAAGCAGCCTGCGACCGATTTTATAAAGGGGATGTTGCCGAAGAGTTTGTGCGGGGCAGCAAAGAGCAGGGCGGATTGATAGCGATGCAAGATTTGGCCAACTGGAAAGTAAAAGAAGAAGAGCCGATGCACGTGAATTATCGTGGCGTAGAAGTATATAAATTATCTCAGTGGACGCAGGGGCCGATGTTATTACAATCTCTGAATATGCTGGAGCCGCTCGACTTGAAAGCGATGGGGTATAATTCTCCGGAGTATATCCACACGATGTATCAGGTAATGAACATGACGTTTGCCGACCGCGATTTTTATTATGGAGATCCAGCGTACAATATTGGCCAGCCGATGCAGGGGCTGTTGAGCAAAGACTATGCAAAAGCAAGACTGGCGCAAATGCGAAAAGACGGAAACGACGCGCTGGTTATGCCCGGAGATCCGTATCCTTTCGAGGGCCGGAAAAATCCCTATACCCAATTATTGGAGGGGAGAAAACAATTGACCGACAGCGCAAACAAACGAAACTTTTTGCCGGCACATGATAGTGGCGGAACGGCAATGAATACCGAGCGCGAAGCCTACATGGAGCGGCTTTGGATGGGCACAACCAGCGTGGAGGCGGCCGACAAAGATGGATGGGTGGTTTCCATCACCCCAAGTGGCGGCTGGGTGCCAGCAACCATTGCGGGCAATACGGGCGTGGGCATGAGTCAGCGCCTGCAGAGCTTTGTGCTTGATTCGGCCATCAACCCGTTTAATGTGGTGGCGCCCGGCAAACGACCTCGGGTAACCCTAACCCCTTCCCTGGCAATGAAAAATGGCGAGCCTTATGTTGCTTTTGCTGTGCAGGGGGGAGATACCCAGGATCAAAACCTATTGCAGTTTTTGGTAAATATGGTAGACTTTGGCATGACGGTTCAGCAAGCTACCGAGGCGGCCAATATTAACACCAATCAGCTATGGCTGTCACTGGGCGGAACCAAGCTAAGTGATCGCAGGCCAAGGGCGGGCGAACTGCTGCTAGGCAACAAAACACCGCAGGCAACCCGGGAAGCCCTCAAAAAAATGGGCTATACTATCAGTCTGGGCGACAGAACCAGCGGTCCGATTAATGCGATTTTTCTCGACAAAAAGCACGGAACGCTTTGGGGAGGGTCTTCTAATAATGGAGAAGACTATGGAATAGGCTGGTAATCGGGGAAAAAACGGGTATAAATCAGGTATAAACACGTAGGGGCTGGGATAACCAACCCCTATTTTTGTGCAATAAAGTAAAAACTAATGACGTTAGTAAAAAAATACTAAAAAAATTAGTTTGTTCCGAGAAAGGATGTATTTTTGTGGGAACGAACTACTAACCTCTATTAAAACGACACAACATGAGTAATGCAGAAAAACTGAAGGCGCTGAAGCTAACTATCGATAAGATAGACAAAGACTATGGAAAAGGAAGCGTGATGATGATGAACGAAAAAAGTCAAGACCCGATGGAAGTTATTTCAACTGGATCCATTGGCTTGGATGTGGCTTTGGGTGTGGGCGGGCTTCCCAAAGGAAGAATTATAGAAATATACGGACCGGAATCCTCCGGTAAAACAACGATTGCCATACATGTGATTGCCGAGGCACAGAAAAAGGGCGGCATGTGTGCGATTATTGATGCGGAGCATGCCTTCGACAGCTCCTATGCCAAAAAGCTAGGCGTGGATGTAGACAACCTGTTGATTTCACAGCCCGACTATGGAGAGCAGGCCCTGGAAATAGCCGATCGACTGATTTTGTCAGGGGCACTGGATGTGGTGGTAATTGATTCGGTGGCAGCGTTGGTTCCTAAAAGCGAATTGGAAGGAGAAATGGGCGACAGCAAAATGGGATTACATGCCCGATTGATGAGCCAAGCCCTTCGTAAGCTTACGGCTACGATTAACAAAACCAATACGGTATGTATTTTCATTAACCAGTTGCGCGAAAAAATTGGTGTGATGTTTGGCAACCCCGAAACCACCACTGGTGGAAACGCGCTGAAATTTTATGCATCCGTGCGGCTTGATATTCGTCGGATGACGCAGATTAAAGACGGAGATGCGGCAGTTGGTAACCACGTAAAAGTAAAAGTGGTAAAAAATAAAGTGGCTCCTCCTTTCCGAGCGGCTGAATTCGATATTATTTTCGGCGAAGGCATCAGCAAGCTGGGCGAAATCATCGATATGGGTGTAGAGCTAGGCATTGTACAAAAAAGCGGTAGTTGGTTCAGCTATGAGGCCAACAAATTAGGTCAGGGACGAGATTCGGTTAAAACTTTATTACACGACAATCCCGAATTGGCCAACGAAATTGAAGCGAAGATTCGCGCAAAAGTTTCGGAGCAAAAAATTGCTGCTGCAGAAGCGTAAAACATGGGCAGACACTACGCAAAGAACAGCGAAAAACTTTGCTGCGGAGTCGCGATAGTAAAAGTATTTATGAAGTGCGCCCCCAACAATGAAGGAAAGCGCTTTATATAAAATGTGTTGTATAGGATAGATGGTTTAGTTAGTAAAACCGTTCCTTTTCTAAGGAGCGGTTTTTTATTTTGAAGAAAAAAGTAACAGATACTGTCATATGCCGAGTAAATGAAAATCACTCGAAGACGCAACATAATTAAGTATATTTATTGCTCATATATACAAGTTGATATACGGACTGCTCAGCATATGGACAAGATTGGCAATGCGTTGGTTAGTTCCTTCGCTTACCATTCGCTTTGCAACAAACTGGCGGCCGGGAAAACCCACATTGTTGGTAGCCAACCACCCCGACTCTTTTTTAGATGCGGTAATTATAGCGATGGCCTGTAAGGGTCCTATTCATTTTTTAGCAAGGGGCGATATGTTTACCAAGCCCTGGCAAAGGAGGCTTTTACGCTTACTAAACATGTATCCGGTATACAGAATTCGAGAAGGAAGAGCGCAAGTACACTTAAATCGAAACACTTTTCGATATTCCCACGAGGTGCTTGTCAATAACGGTACCCTATTAATATTTATAGAAGGAATTTGTTTAAACACGCACGAGCTGCAGCCCTTTAAAAAAGGGGCGGCCCGCATTGCCTTGGAAGCAAGAGACCTGCCAGAATGTTGCTATCTGCCGGTGGGGGTTGCCTATAGTAGCTTTACCCGAATTGGAAAAGCCGCTACGGTAACTTTTGGAGAGACTATTTTTCCTGAGCAAATTTTTGAGGGCGACCAGGAACAACACAACCTCGCCCGATTTAATCGCATCCTTTATCCAAAACTGGAAGCCTGCATACAAATCCCATCTGCCAGCCTAACACCTGCCCCCTCTCCATTTTTTCAGTTATTGTATTGGTTGTCGATCGCGCTTCACTTTCCATTTTATGTTCCACTGAGAAGTAAAATTGAATCGCTTACCCGGGGTACTGTATTTTATGATTCGGTATTATTTGCGGCGCTGCTTTTCTTATACCCAATATATTTATTGTTGATTTGGTTAATACTTTCTGCGGCGGGAACCGGTGCATTACTTTCCACCGTTATAACAGCCTCCCTCCCCGCATCTGCCTACTTTGTGTTATCAAATCGTTTGGTAGTGAAATCTAATCAGCAAGCCGTATCTTCATAGTTAACAATACCCCGCCCATGTTTGTACAGAAGCAATTAGGCAAAAGAAAAAGAATCGCCCTTGTGGCACACGATCATAAAAAAGCCGACCTATTAGAGTGGGCCGTGCACAACAAAACGGCGTTGGCAAAACACGAGTTGATAGCTACCGGCACAACAGGCAAAATGATGGAAGAAAAACTGGATCGACCTGTAAAAAAATTATTAAGTGGCCCGCTAGGAGGCGATCAGCAAATAGGCGCCATGATTGCCAATGGAGAGGTAGACATGATGTTTTTTTTCTGGGATCCCATGGAGGCACAGCCCCACGACAGCGACGTAAAAGCCCTCTTGCGATTATGCGTAGCCTGGAATTTGCCTATGGCCTGTGATCGGGCAACGGCTGATTTTATTATGACTTCGCCTTTTATGCAAGACGAATATTTGGCAACGGTGCCCGATTATTCCGGCTACTTAAACCGACCGATTACCGACCATGAATGATTTGTTGCTACGCCCCTGGCAAATGACGGATGCGGTACCGCTGGTGGAGATTGCCAATAATCCGCGCGTTTACCAATGGCTGCGCGACTCCTTTCCAACTCCGTACACTCATAGCGATGCGGTTCAGTGGATATCGCACGCCGGAAAGCAACATCCGCCGGAAAACTTTGCCGTTGAAAGCAAAGGAATATTAGTAGGGAGTATTGGCTTTGTTCCGGGAACAGACATCTATCGACAATCTTGCGAAATGGGCTATTTTATAGGCGAGGCATATTGGGGTTCGGGCATTGCTACCGAAGCGGTTCGGCTGCTCACTCAATATATTTGTACCCTTCCGAATATGGTTCGGATACAAGCCAAAGTGTTTAGCGGCAATCTTGCATCCACACGCGTATTAGAGAAAAATGGATTTATTTTAGAAGCCACCCACCAACAGGCTGTATATAAAAACAATCAATTACTAGACGAACAAATCTGGGTTAAACTTACCCAACCAAGCGTATGAAAAAGACATTTTCACTTTTAATTGTAAACGCGGTATGTTTTGCCACTGTGGCTTTAGCGCAAGAAGCGAACAAGTCAGCTCCCATTAAGGTGGCAGATATGGCAGCTGCCGCCAAGCTGTTTGATTTGAATTTTACCCAACAGGAGCTAGACACCATGTATGATGGCATTCAGGATAACCTCCTGAACTATCGACTGATGCACAAACAAACCCTCGCCAACAGTGTGCCCATGAGTTTGTGGCAGAGCCCTTTATTACCTGGCATGGTAATCGATACGCGGAAAGATAATATCCGCTGGAAATTTTCAGCAACAGAAATGCCGGCCAACAAAAACGAACTCGCATTTTACAGCGTTTCGCAACTGGCATATTTGGTGAAAAATAAAAAAATAAGCTCCGTTGAGTTGACTACCTTTTTTATCGACCGACTGAAAAAGTATGAAGACACGCTTCATTGCGTAATTTCTTTTACCGAAGAAATAGCCCTCCAGCAAGCGCAGGCTGCAGATGAAGAAATTGCCGCCGGAAAATATCTCGGGCCGCTGCACGGAATTCCTTACGGATTGAAAGACCTGTTTGCAGTAAAAGGAACCAAAACTACCTGGGGTGCCGCGCCATATCAATCGCAAATCATTGAAGAGGACGCCTATGTTTATCAAAGATTGAAGGAGGCGGGCGCCGTATTGGTAGCCAAATTTTCTTTGGGCGCCCTAGCCATGGGTGATTATTGGTATGGCGGCCGTACACGTAATCCCTGGAATACAGCAACCGGTTCTTCCGGATCTTCTGCGGGCTCGGCTTCTGCCACCGCAGCGGGTTTGGTGCCCTTTGCTATTGGAACAGAAACTTGGGGCTCAATCATCTCTCCGGCATCTACCTGCGGACTAAGCGGCTTGCGCCCAACATTCGGAAGCATTAGTAGAAGTGGCGGCATGACCTTGAGTTGGAGTCTGGATAAAGTAGGCCCGATTTGTCGCAGCGCAGCGGATGCAGCGATTGTGTTTGCGGCCATCCATGGAACCGATGGCGCAGATGCGAGTGCGATTCACACTCGGTTTAATTATCAGCCGAACAGCGATGGTAGGGCGTTGAAGATTGCCTATGCCAAAAATTATTTCGATCGCATCACCGACACTTCCCGCAGCGAATGGAAAGTGCTGCAAGCATTCAGAGAAGCGGGCTGTAATTTGATACCGGTAGACTTTCCGGACACTTCGGCCTATCCGTTTAATATCATGGACGTGGTAATCAGCGCAGAAGCTGCCGCGGCCTTTGATGATTTTACTCGTAACAATATAGACGACGAAATGACGCGGCAGGGAAAATTTGATTGGCCCAACTCCTTTCGAGTTTCTCGCATGATGACGGCCGTAGAATATATCAACGCCAATCGCCATCGTTATTTACTGATGAAAAAAATGAACGAATTGATGAGCACGGTAGATGTGTTGATTTGTCCTACACGAGGCAGCGGCAATCAAAGTGCCATCACGAATTTAACAGGTCATCCTGCAATTTGTGTGCCTACCGGATTCGACAATCGGAATCGGCTGCCAACTAGCATCACATTTATTGGAGGGCTGTATGAAGAAGGTAAGTTATTGGCGGCGGCTGAGTGGTATCAGCGGCTTTCGGAATGGCACCTGCAACATCCGGATTGGCTAAAAAAATAATTATATACACAAACACCAATCAGAGGAAGAATGCCTTGTATTTATTGCAGCAAATTTGCTCTCCGGGGCTCTCTATGATGCATGAAATGAGCGCGTGGGCTATCCGCTAGGCCCGATAACTTGCAAGCCATTTGGGGCGTTCCAGAACTTTGGCGAAATTGCCTTACAAATAGTTTAATTTAGTTCTCAAGCACACACTAATATGAAAAAAGGATTCCTTTCTCTTTGCTCACTCTTGTTTTGTTTCCTGCTTCAGGCGCAAGACATTTCTCTGTTTGAAAAAAAGATTTTCTTGTCCGGAAAAGACACCCTGAATTATCGAATATTATATCCGGAAAATTACCGCCCCGAAAAAGCGTATCCGCTGATTGTTTTTCTACACGGATCGGGTGAGCGGGGCAACGACAACGCGCTGCAATTAACGCATGGCGGCAAGTTATTTGTTCGGGAAGATATTCGTAACAACTATCCTGCCATTGTAATTTTTCCGCAATGCCCGAAAGACAGCGCTTGGTCGAGATACCGAAAGGGCGCAAAAAGCAATGACTGGATTATGGATGCCTCTCTTTCTGCCAGCCGACCCGCTTTGTTAGTAAAAGAACTAATGGATCAGTTACTACAACAAAAACGGGTGGATGCAAAAAGGATTTATATCGGCGGACTTTCGTTGGGCGGATTGGGTACCTATGATATGCTGATTCGTTATCCCGGTTATTTTGCTGCCGCGTTTCCTATTTGTGGCGCTACCGATGTTGCAGCTTTTGTTGCCAATGCCGGTCCGGTGCCCATGTGGATGTTTCATGGTGCCGAAGATGTGGTGGTTCAGCCCAAATTCAACCGCGAATTGTATAAATTGTTGATGGAAAAAGGAGCCCGACACGTTAAATATTCTGAATATCCCGGGGTAAACCATAATAGTTGGGACAATGCTTTTGCCGAACCCGAACTATTGCCCTGGATGATGGCACAAAAAAAGAAGAAACATCCGAAATGGTAATTTTTATGAGACTGGGAGGCGGATTTTCGGTATGGCTTATAGCGGCATCCTTGCTGTTGATTTCCTGCGGCAGCAAAACCCGCACATCCAACACGCCCCATGTGGTAATTCAAACAGGATATGGAGAAATCGAACTGGAACTCTATGCTAATCAGGCACCTAAAACCGTGCAGGCTTTTTTGCGTTATATAGATTCCGGATATTATAAGAATAGTCAGTTTTACCGCGTACTCACTATAGAAAATCAACCCAGCAATGCCCCCAAAACCGAGCTGATTCAGGGCGGTATCTGGAAAACCAACTATGCACGGGCCTCTACCTTGCCAGGTATTCCGCACGAAAGCACCCAACAAACCGGCATCGAACATAAAGACGGTACCATTTCCCTTGCCAGGGGCGCACCGGGAACTGCCGGCTCGGAGTTCTTTATTTGTTTGGGCCGACAAAAAGGGCTGGATGCTGGTGGTGAAAACATTGCCGACCGAAAGGGCTTTGCCGCATATGGAAGAGTGGTAAAGGGCATGTCGGTGTTGCGCAAAATCTATAAGCAACGGGAATCAGAACAATACTTTCGTCCGCCGATACCCATTTACAACATAGTTTTGCAGTAGCCATACGGGATTATTTCTGGATGTAGCTAATCTATATAGTAAGATGCCCTTCATTCTTCATACCGACTATCAGCCGGCTGGTGATCAGCCCGGAGCCATTGAACAACTGGTGGCCGGGGTGAACAGTGGCGATCGCTATCAAACCCTGTTGGGAGTAACGGGTAGTGGAAAAACTTTTACGATTGCCAATCTAATTCAGCAAACGCAACGGCCAACCTTGGTGCTCACGCACAATAAAACGCTGGTGGCGCAGCTGTATGGAGAATTTAAACAGTTCTTCCCCGAAAATGCAGTAGGCTATTTTGTAAGCTACTACGATTATTATCAGCCCGAAGCCTATATGCCCGTAAGTAATGTGTATATAGAAAAAGACCTGAGCATTAATGAAGAACTTGACAAGCTCCGACTGCAGGCCACTTCACAATTGCTGAGCGGAAGAAGAGATATCATTGTGGTAGCCAGTGTAAGTTGTATTTATGGTATGGGAAACCCAACGGAATATGCTAATGGGATTATTCGGCTGCAAAGGGGGCAAACACTTTCGCGCCAAGGCTTTTTACATGCGTTGGTAAACTCTTTATACAATCGGTCACAGGGCGATTTTACTCGCGGCACTTTTCGGGTAAAGGGAGATACGATTGATATTAACCTGCCTTATGTTGACTTTGGTTATCGCATTACTTTTTTTGGTGATGAAATTGAGTCGATAGAAAGCATGGATACAGCCACTGGAAAAAGAATGGAGACGATGGAGAATGCGGCTATCTTTCCTGCCACGATTTATCTCGCTCCGAAAGACATGATTGTGCAAGTGATGCACGATATTCAGGACGAAATGATGGCACAGGCAGCCTACTTTACCTCGCAGGGAAAATTTGTGGAAGCACAGAGAATAAAAGAAAGAGTTGAATACGATTTGGAGATGATTCGCGAGCTGGGGTATTGTAATGGCATTGAAAATTACTCCCGCTTTTTTGATCGCCGGAAACCGGGCACACGGCCCTTCTGCTTGCTGGATTATTTTCCTCCGGATTTTTTATGTGTGATAGACGAAAGTCACCAAACCGTTTCTCAGGTTGCCGGCATGTATGGGGGCGATCGCAGCAGAAAGCTGGTGTTGGTTGATTATGGATTTCGACTGCCCAGTGCCCTGGATAACCGCCCACTGAACTTTCATGAGTTTGAGTCGATGGTAGGTCAAACCATTTTTGTAAGTGCAACGCCCGGCGATTATGAGCTGCAAAAAACAGGCGGTGTAGTGGTAGAGCAGATTGTGCGGCCAACAGGATTGTTAGACCCACCCATAGAAGTGCGCCCCAGTGTGAATCAGATTGATGATTTGCTAGAAGAAATTGATGTAACGGTTCAGAAAGGCTTTCGGGTATTGGTTACCACGCTAACCAAAAGAATGGCGGAGGAGATGGATAAATATCTGGGCAGAATTCAGATCAAATCAAAATACATACACAGCGATGTAGATACGCTGGAGCGAGTAGAGATTTTGCGACAGCTGAGGCTGGGAGAGATTGATGTATTAGTGGGCGTAAACCTATTGCGCGAAGGGCTCGACTTGCCGGAAGTGGCGCTGGTAGCTATTTTGGACGCAGACAAGGAAGGGTTTTTACGGAATGAAAAATCACTTACCCAAACTGCCGGACGTGCTGCCAGAAATGTGGAGGGCAGGGTAATATTTTATGCAGATAAAATTACCGAGAGCATGCAGCGAACCATTGACGAAACTTCGCGCCGCCGGATAAAGCAGTTAGAGTTTAATCAACTGCACGAAATTGTTCCACGCACAGTTCACAAAAGCATTGATCAGATTATGGCCCAGGGTTCGGTGCTAGATATTAAAGGATACGACCCTTCGCGGCCCTATGCCCTGCAAAAAGACGAGTCGCTGGTGTCTGCCGTTGCGGAAGAACAGGCGGTATATCAAACTATTCCGCAGATAGAGAAGGCCATCGCGCAAACCAAGAAGCAAATGGAAAAAGCCGCCCGCGATATGGACTTTATTGAGGCGGCTCGCTTAAGAGACGAAATGTTCCGATTACAAAAAGAGCGGGAAAATATGATTGGGTAAATGGTAATTTGTATTGTATTTAGTAAATTGTAACAAAATCAGATTTTCCCTACCCAACTACATATATGAAAAAAGCCACCTTATTCTTTTTGTTATTGCTTTTGATACATGCTACTCGGTCCCAGGCACAATCTGTAAACGACCCGCGGCTTGCCGGAATAGAAACAACGATTAATAAAATACTAGCTGATCATCATGCAGCCGGCGTTGCAGTGGCGGTGGTTGAAAAAAACAAGGTTGTGTATGCAAGGGGTTTTGGATATCGGGATATCGAAAAGAAATTACCAGTAACCACGACCACTCAGTTTGCTATCGGATCGTGCACAAAAGCCTTTACAGCTGCCCTGTTGGGAATTTTGCAAAAAGAATATTCACTCGATTTTGATAAACCGGTAACCACCTATTTGCCACAACAAAAATTTTACAGCAACGAGCTAACGAATCAAATTACGCTCAGGGATATGATGAGCCACCGAACCGGGTTGCCCCGGCACGACTTGAGCTGGTACATCGATCCAGACACACGCGAAGCGCTCACGAAAAGAGTTCAGTATATGGAGCCATCTGCTCCCCTACGGCAAAGATTTCAGTACAATAATTTTATGTTTCTGCTTCAGGGGGTTTTGGCTGAAAAGATGACGGGTAAAAATTGGGAAACCAATATCTCCATCCGCATTTTTAATAAAATTGGCATGCGACAATCTAGTTTTAGTGTAAAAGATCTTGCCAATTATGCAGAGCCTGCCGTAGGGTATGATGTAAAGCACGATTCAGTTATTCATCGGATGAAATACTACGACATTGATGGAATGGGTCCAGCTGGAAGTATCAATAGTACGGTGCAGGATATGGCACAATGGCTGCGTGTGTGGATCAACGGAGGAAAGTATAACGATTCGGTAGTGGTGCCGGCTAATTATTTTGCAGAAGCCATCAGCTCACAAATGATTGTTGCGCCAGGAACGCCGACTCCAGAAAAGCCGGACATTCAATTCAGCAATTATGGGTTCGGCTGGTTTTTGGTTTCTTACAAGGGCCATTTTCGGGTAGAGCACGGCGGCAATATTGATGGATTTAGTGCCAGCACAAGTTTTTACCCTTCCGATAGTATTGGTATTGTTGTGCTATGCAACCAAAATGGCTCGGCTGTTCCTTCGGCTGTTCGAAATCTTATCACCGATAAGTTGCTCAAGCTTCCCGCATTCGACTGGAATGCCGATTTTTTGGCTTCAAAAAAGAAGGCAAAGGATCAGGCGCAGCAGGCAGAAAAATCATTTACCAGCGGGCGGGTAAGCAATACTCAGCCATCTCATCCGCTTTCATCGTATGTAGGCAAGTATTCGAACGATGCCTATGGGTCATTTGAAGTTATTCAAAAGGGCGACTCGTTGTTTGCCAAGCTGAAGCAGCAGCAATGGTGGTTGCAACAATTTCACTATGATATTTTTCTGCCTTTTGATACGGAGGAAGGCATTGATACAACCGACAAGTCTTCGATTCGATTTCAGTTTACTACAGGCCTAAAAGGAGAAATTGAAACCGCTTCTCTTTTTGGCTTTGAGCCAGCACTTCCATCTCCAATTGTTTTTTCTAGGGCCAACAATGCCATTTCGGTTACAGAGGCATCGCTAAAAAAATATGTTGGCGAATTTTTATTGTCGGGTATTACCATCAAAACCTATATTAAAGGAAGTTCATTATATGTGCTTGTTCCGGGTCAGCCCGAGTATGAGCTAATGCCGGTAAGCAATCATCGATTTGACTTTAAAGCAGTAAAGGGTTTTAGTGTGTTGTTTGATATGGACGCGAAGGATCAGCTGGCAGGACTAACTTTTATTCAGCCAAATGGAAATTTCCGAGCAGCCAAAAAATAAGCGCCTCCGTTTGGGGAAGGCGCTTGAGTGGTTGCATAAATAAGTAGCTTATTGGATATTTGCAATTTTCTTTTTCAAAGTATCCCATTTTGTTTGTAGCTTATTGAGTGCTTCTAGCGATTGCTTGAGTGCTTCCTGAGATTGACTGGTGGGGCTACGGTCAGCTTCTTGCCAAATACTGCCGATGCTGGCAAGCTGAGACTCAATGGTAGCAAAGCCCGGCTCTTTATTGGCGGGTGCCCGCATCCGACGCCCCCCAACTCCTTCTAGTTCTGATGTTTCTTGCATCAATCGAGAAATCAATTCAGAATCTGTTTTTCCGTTGGGCTGATATTCTTTCAATTGTTTATTAGCGATTGCGATTTCCTCTAGAGCTGTTTGTGCTGATTGACGTGCCTGATAAGCCGTAAGTGAAACGCGGTGAAGTTCTTCCAGTTGCACAGTACTCATTTTTACGCGGGGATCCATTTTTATAATAAGCGGCTGAGAGTAACTTTGTCCATTCGCTATCAAGGTAATGGTATAATTTCCCGGAAGTACCCAAGGGGAAGCGGTTTCGGGAGCGGTGTTTTGATACACTGCCGCAATCGGGAAAGTCGGTGTTGTTTCTAGTGGTGCATAGCGAAGATTCCAAACGAATGTATGAGCCCCTTTTTCTGTTGACAAAGATTGTTGCGGTCGTATCCAATAGGTTGGAATGTTGAGGTCGGAGGGAAGTTTATATTCTTTATCGTTGCTGCTGATGCGGCGAACAATTTTTCCAGAGGCGTCGGTAATTTCCAGCAGCACCTCCTCTTTAGCAGATTGTTGCAGATAATAATGAATGGCAACGCCATCGGGTGGATTTTCTCCTGCTGGCTCCTCTTGAGGAACGGGCGTATCGGTATACATATTCCAGAGAACCCGATAGGCTTTTGCGGGCTTATAGAGAATAGCAGGCGCAACGGCAACAGACTCGCTTAATTGCCGCAATGGATTTACATCATCTAAAATCCAGAATCCTCTTCCATGGGTTCCAACAACCAGGTCGTCGTCTTTAATTACCAGATCCCGAATAGAAGTTGCAGGCATATCAAGCCTAAGCGACTGCCAATGCTCGCCATCATCGAATGATACATATACGGCATTTTCAGAACCCGCATATAGCAACCCTTTTTTAACGGGGTCTTCGCGAACGGCATTAATGGGTTCGTTGTCGGGAAGGCCTTGTGTTATTAGCTTCCAGGTTTTACCGCCATCGGCAGTTTTATAAATATAGGGTCGCATATCACTGCAACGAATTCTGTTAACAGCGGCATAAGCGCCTTGTGGATTAAAGTGACTGGCTTCCATTAACGACACTTTGCTCCATGATGTAATTGCGGGGGGCGTTACATTTTTCCAAGATTTGCCACCATCGTTCGTAAGTTGTATATATCCATCATCGGTGCCAGCCCAAAGGGTGTTTAAGTTTTTAAAGGAAGGAGCAATGGTATAAATAACGCCTCGGCGGGGCATTTTTTTCATCTCTTCTGTTGTGTATATACCTACGCTTGCAGGTATATCCCAGGTTTCACGGGTGAGGTCTGGACTAATTACTTCCCAGCTATTTCCTTCATTGGTTGTTTTGAATAAAACATTCCCGGCGAAATAAAGTGTTTTGGGGTCAATGGGAGAGAACAACACCGGGGCTGTTCTGAGAAAGCGATATTTACCTGAGCGAACGGATTCGGGAGCGATATTTTGTACCTGACCGGTGCGCTTATCGAAGCGGGTAATTTTTCCGCCATAAATAATATTTGGATTGAGTGGGTCTGCTGCCACATAACCATATTCTTCTACGCCCACCGGATGAAATTCTCGGGAAGTAATCTGTCCGTCGTTGCCCCTTGAGGCTACACAGGCAGATCCGCTTTCCTGCTGACCGCCATATACATTATAAGGAAAATCATTATCGGTGCTCACGTGATAAAATTGTGCGGTAGGCTGGTTGTACCAAGAAGAAAATGTTTCACCACCATTCACTGTGATAATGGCACCCTGGTCTACGGCGAACAAAATAATTTTAGGATTGGTAGGATGAATCCAGATGCGATGGTAATCATCCCCGCCGGGCGCTCCGCGAAAAGCAGCCCAAGTTTTACCGGCGTCGTTAGTTTTCCAGGTAACCACATTAGCCGTAAATGCAATGTCGGCATTGGTAGGGTCTGCTTTGATTTCGGCAAAGTCGCTACCGCGCCCCCATAGTCTTGGGTCTTTGTTGATATTCTCCCAGCTTTCTCCTGCATCATCACTCCGATAAATTCCGCCATAATCGCCGGCATCTACTGTTGCATATAATCGATTGCTGTTTGTGGGGGCAATACAAAAGCCAATTCTTCCTAATCCTTGTGCGGGTGTGGGCAACCCCTTGGTTAACTTTTTCCAAGTGGCGCCGCCATCGGTTGATTTAAACAGTCCGCTCTCCGGACCATTCCATGCGCCATTTTCCCAGGGACCCTGGCGGCCGGCCCAGAGATCTGCATATAATATATTTGCATTATTTGGGTCGAAGCTTACCTGAACGGCTCCTGTATTTTCGTCTTTATAGAGCACCCGCTCCCAGGTAGAGCCCCCGTCCATCGAACGATATATGCCTCTTTCGGTGTTGGGCCCATACGGATGACCGAGTACGGCTACAAATATTCTGTTTTCGTTGTTGGGGTCGATAATGATGTTGCCAATTTGCTGGCCATTATTGAGCCCCATATTTTTCCAGGTTTTACCGGCATCGGTGGATTTATATATTCCGTTGCCGATTGAAAGGTCTGGCCGCTGAATCCCTTCGCCGCAGGCTACCATTACCAGATTGGGGTTGGAGGCAGAAACGGTTACATCTCCAACAGAGCCCGTATTTTCTTTATCGAATATCGGCTTCCAAGTACGACCATAGTCGGTTGTTTTCCAAACCCCCCCATTGTTTACGCCAATATAAAACACGCCGGGTTGACTTGGTACGCCAACAGCGCCAACGGTTCTACCGCCCCGGAAGGGCCCGATCATTCGCCAGTGTAGGCTATTAAATAATTGGGGTGAGTAACTTTGCGCTATCAGCTGAGCACAAAAAAATAGCAGGCTCAGAGAGAAAAAAATCTTTTTCATCGGAGAGGGGGTTAATGGCTATAAATAATAAGGCACTTCTATAATTTTTCGAATAGCGTGCGCAGCTTTTCGCGGGTCATGATTTCTTGCCAATTTGGCCCGAGTGCATTTTCCCAAAGGGGCTTCATGCCAAGCGAAACGTCTATCATTTTTGTAAAATCATCCTCACTTAATCCGGCACAAATTCCTGTTGGAATGGAAATTCCGTTTTTTTCCACCATGTATTTGAATTCTTTCACGCCGGCAGGATAATATTCTTCTAGGTGATTCATCACAATGCAGTTGCCAATACCATGTTTGGTGCCGAGTAAATAACTGAGTCCATAACTTACGGCATGTGCTACGCCCACTTGCGAGTAGGCAATGCTCATCCCGCCGGCATAGGAAGCCATCATGAGCTGATCGTCGGAGGTGGTTGTCCACTCATTGCTTTCCACAAATACTTTTCTGCAAAGTTCCAGTGCTTTTTCTCCGTAACTTTTGCTAAACTCGTTCAGAAAAGTGCCTTCAAGACTTTCAATGCAATGAATGTAGCAGTCCATGCCGGTATAAAACCGCTGGTTGGCTGGAGCGTTTTGGGTAAGCTCGGGATCCAGCACAATTTGGTCGAAGGGGGTGAAGTCGCTGTTCATGCCCAGCTTGCGGGTAGGGCCTGTTAAAACGGTGGTGCGGCTTACTTCGGCTCCGGTACCACTAAGGGTGGGGATGCCTACTTTATACACACCGGGTTGTTTTACCAGATCCCATCCCTGGTAGTCGGCGGAACTGCCGGGGTTGTTCATCATAAGCGATACTGCTTTGGCAAGATCGAGGGTAGATCCTCCGCCTATTCCAATAATACCACTTATGGTGCCATATTTTTCTTTCAACTGTAGGGCCAATGAATCAACTTGGGTGGTTTTGGGTTCGTAGGTAACATCGGCAAAAATCAGCTCGTCGCGATCTCTTAGGGGGATCCGGTTGCAGAGGGCGTGGTCTTTAAAAAAATGGTCCACCAGAAAAATCATGGGCGCAGAATTTTTTCGGTTGGGAGCCAGAATCGCATCCAGCTGATGAAGGCTTCCGCGGCCATAAATAACATAGCCCACCATTTTAAAATTTCTAAAAGCTGTTGCCATATAAAGTGGTTGATTTAGTAAATGTCAAAGATACAGGAAACCGCATGCCTGCATAAATAGGAGTACCGAACGTTATTGCATCAATTTCTTTTCTAGTTCTTCCAGAGAAATGCCCTTGGTTTCGGGAACTCGGATAAGTACCCAAATGAGCTGTAATACCATCATCCCCGCAAAAAAACCGAATATGGGCCAGGGGTTTTCTTTAAAAATGCCCGTATCCTTATCAAGGAAGTAAGGAGTGATTAGCGTAATAATAGCAGCAAATACCCAGTGGACGCTGGCCCCGAAGGATTGTCCGGCGCTGCGAATTTTAGTGGGAAAGATTTCGGAAATAAACACCCAGATTACTGCACCCTGCCCTATCGCATGCGAAGCAATGAACAGCAAAAGAAACGTCATCAAAAATAATGGGCCAGTATGGGCATAAAAGGCATATGAAACGAGCGACAAACTGAGAATATATCCAATAGAGCCAATAATCAGCAGGGTTTTCCGGCCTAGGCGATCAATTAAGTAGAGGCCAACAAAAGTAAAAACAAGATTCGTACTACCTATGGCGATTGAGTTGAATAAGGATTCTTTAGCAGCGAGTCCGGCCTTCTCTAAAATTTCAGGAGCATAGTAAAGAATAAAGTTGATGCCCGAGAGTTGATTAAAGAAGGCAATCATAAACGCCAGCCAAATAATCTTGCTGTTTTGTGGTTTAAAGATTGAGGCAGAATGGGTTGTTTGTAATTCTTGTTGGTTACTTGCTAGTATGGTGGCTATTTCGGCATCCACATCGGCAATGCCTATTTGCTTAAGGGTGTTTTTTGCTTTTTCGGGATTATTATCTATGGTGAGCAACCAGCGTGGACTTTCGGCAACGCCAACAACTAGGATTGTATATATAAGTGAGGGGATGGCGAGTACGCCCAACATCCAGCGCCAATCATTCTCGCCGCCAAAGCCCGCTAAAAGATAGTTGCTTAGGAAGGCAACCAGTATGCCGAATACGATATTGAATTGATAGAGCGCAACCAGTTTTCCTCGGGTTGCTGGGGTAGATATTTCAGAGATATAAATGGGTGCTACCACCGAGGAAACACCAATCCCAATACCTCCGATAAAGCGGAAGAAAGAAAAAATGTAAGGGTTTCCAGCCAGTGCGGTACCGAAAGCGGAGATGGCGAAGAGGATGCCCACCCAAAGGAGTACTTTTTTGCGTCCAAATAGCTGTGTGGGAATTCCTCCGAAAAGTGCCCCTACCACGGTACCCCAAAGTGCCATCGACATAATGAAGAAGCCGTGAAAGATGGGAGAAGTGTGCCAAAGGTCTTTAATGGGCTGATTGGCCCCGGAGATAACAACCGTATCAAATCCAAAAATAAATCCGGCCAACGAAACCACGATTGACCACTTTACAAGCAAACTTTTTTGCATACCAACTATTTTATATAGAAAGGTAACAAAAATGGCAGAATGCCAGTGTGTTATTGAAGTAATTGTTCTGCCTTTCGCAGATCTTCTGGGGTGTCTATTTCCACACCCATGTATTGGGTAAGAATCATTTTTATTGGAACACCATTTTCTAAATAGCGAAGGCATTCAACTTTTTCGGCAGCTTCGAGTGGGCTCATTGGCCAGCGGGTAAAGTTCAAGAGCGCTTCTTTTCGGAAAGCGTATACGCCAATATGTTCGAAGTAACAGGTTTCGGGAAGTACGGAGCGGGGATAGGGAATTATGCTTCTGGAAAAAAACAGGGAGAAGCTATTTTTATCAACCGCTACTTTTACAAAATTGGGATCATTGATTTGTTCAGTGTTGGTCATTAGCTGCATAAGAGAAGCAACCTGCACATTCGCTCCTTCTGCTCCTTCAAAAGCGGCCAGCAATTGTTGCAGGGCTGGTTGATTTACAAAGGGCTCGTCTCCCTGAACATTTACTACAATGTTGGCAGGCATATTTTCTACTGCCTCTGCTATTCGGTCGCTACCGCTTTCGTGGTTTTGTTGGCTCATGATGGCTTTTCCGCCATGGGATGTGATTTCCTGAAAAATAATATCGCTGTCGGTAACAACAAATACATCATCAAAAAGTCCGGTTGCCATCGTATTATCGTAGGTATGTCGGATTACGGTTTTGTTGCCGAGGGGCTGCATTAGTTTAGCCGGAAATCGAGTGGCGGCATAACGAGCGGGTATCATGGCAATTCTTATCATGCGAGAAATTGGCTCAGCGATCTGTGGTGATATTTTTATTAAAGGGGATGCCTAGTTGATAGCCCATGTTCTCGTCGGCGCTGTTGTCTAATACATCCAATCCGAATTTAATTTGATCCATTGGGGTATAGTGGTAGGTGCCAAATAGCCGATCCCAGATGGAAAAAATGTTTCCATAGTTGGTATCGGTTTCTGGTCTTTTGTAATGATGATGAATTTTGTGCATGTTCGGTGAAACTAGCACCCAGCTAATGGCTTTATCTAGTTTTTCGGGTAGCCGGATATTGGCATGATTGAATTGGGTGAGCACTACGCTCAGGCTCTGATACATCATAACTAACCAGATGGGGGTACCGAGTAACAGAACGCCTATAAGGGTAAAGATAAATCGGAATACACTTTCGCCGGGATGGTGGCGATTGGCTGTAGTGGTATCAACATGTGTATCGGCATGGTGAACCATGTGAAACTTCCACATCCATTTTACTTTATGTTCGATGTAATGAATAAACCAGGCGCCTACCAAATCTAATAGCAGCAGGCCTGCTATCATAAAAAGCCAATTAGGAAGCGCTACCAAGTAAAGCAGGCCAAAGTGCTTTTGCGCTACATAGTCTCCTGCTTTTACCAATAGAAATGCCAGGGTAAAATTCACTAGGATGGTGGTGAAGGTGAAGAACAGGTTTACGCCTGCATGCTTCCATTTATGATAAGAGAAGCTAAAAAGGGGTATAGCCGATTCGGCCATCCAAAAAATACTGATCCCGCCTGCCAGTATCAATGCGCGATGCAGGCTAGAGATGGTTGTAAAGTAGTGTATAATCTGATCAATCATAACAGAATAATGTGAACACAAGGTACGAACAAAGCTGATTCTGATTCGGTCTGTTTAACTTTTACGGCGAAACAAAAATCTGTGTATCGCGCGCAAAGCCACAAATATGCGGCTTAAGTAAAGGGGTTTTCCGGTGAGGTTGGTTTTTTTGGAAAAATTCCTTAATCATTTGAATTAGTGGGCATAAAAAAATCGGGAGGTTGGCTCCCGATTTATAAACAAATAATTTAATATATTAGCTGTTCAGCATCAGTGGCATAACGAGCATAAGCAAGTCTTCTCCCTCGGCTTGTTCGGAGGGTTTGATAAGTCCGGCTTTAGAGGGGGTAGAAAGTTCGAGGCGAACTTCTTCTGTATCGGCAGCGTTAAGCATTTCTATCATGAACTTGGCATTGAAGGCGATTTGCATGTCTTCTCCGTTGTATTGACAACTCATGTGTTCGTTTCCTTCGAAGCTAAAATCAACATCCTGCGCGGCCATTTGTAGTTCGTTGCCGGTGATGCTAAGAGCTACTTGGTTGGTGCTTTTATTGCTGAACACATTTATCCGGCGCAAGGCATTTTGAAAATCTGTTTTATTTACAGATAGGTGATACGGGTTGTCGGCGGGTATCACCACTTTATAGTCGGGGAAGCGGGCGTCTATGAGTCGGCAAATCATTTGGGTTTCGCCATGACTAACAAATAGGTGGTTGCTATTGTAGCTGATGTTCAGTGGCTCGTCGTTGGCGGGCAGTGCATTTTTCAGCAGGTTCAATGGTTTTTTGGGAACGATAAAGGAGTCGTTTTTGGTTGCGGCCGTATCGGTTCTTTTGTAGCGAACCAGCCGGTGAGCGTCGGTGGCCACAAACTGAATGCTTTTAGGGGTAAGCTCAAAGAACACGCCCGTCATGGCAGGTCGCAGGTCGTCGCTGCTAACAGCAAACAGTGTTTTATTGATTGCTGTGAGGAGGGCGTTGCTCGTCATGGTAAAACTGGTAGTATCATCTGCAGCAGGCTCTTTGGGAAAATTGTCGGGGTTTTCTCCCATCACTTTATATTTACCATTATCGCTGGTAATTTCAACGGAAAAATTTTTATCGATATTGAAAGTGAGTGGTTGATCGGCGATATTTTTTAATGAGTCGACTAATATTTTGGCAGGGATACAAACCTTTCCATTGGTTTTACTTTCTACATCCATCTGCACCCGCATAACGGTTTCGAGGTCGGTAGCTACCACGGTAAGTTTTTTGTCTTGAATTTCGAAAAGAAAGTCTTCTAATATGGGCAATACGGTATTGGTATTGATAACGCCGCTGATTTGTTGGAGGTGTTTTAGCAGGCTGGAAGAGGAGACGATGAATTTCATTCTTTCTGATTTAGATTGGGAACAAACCTACTGCAAATTGTTAACATTTTATCGGAGTTTTATACCCAATTTTAAGCAAACAGATTGATTGTGAAAAGAAGGGAAGCGTATGTGGATTAAATGTTTGTCCCCCTGATTATTTAAGTTGCCGGGGTATGAGTAACTTGCCAGTTAATATTGGCATATGTTGCTTATAGGAGAAGAAGAAAAGATACTGGCTAAGTTGAAGCGATTTTGTGCTTATCGTGAACGTTGTTGCAGAGAAGTTCAGCAAAAATTACAAGGGTTAGGGGTGCCCGGGGGGCTGATAGGTGGTTTTGTACAAACCCTGCAGGCGGAAGGCTACATCCACGAAGAGCGATTTGCTCGTTTGTTTGCGGGAGGACATTTTCGGCAGAAAAAATGGGGAAAGCGCAAGATTGTGGCAGCCTTGCGGCAAAAGGGAATAGCAGGTATCCATATTCGAATGGGGTTGCAGGAGATTAATGCCACCGAATACTTGCAAGTGTTGCACCGGCTAACTGAAAAAACCTGGAAACAGTATACCCGGGAGGATAAAGATAAGCGGATAGCAAAGGTTCGGGCCTCCTTGATGCGAAAGGGCTTTGAGCCGGAGTTGGTTAGCAGGGCCGTTACCCAATTAGCGAACAGCGCGAAATAGTTGCCGGCGATACTGAAAATTAGCAGTAATATTATCTAACAAAACGGCACATATGTCCCGATTACATTGTACACTTCTTCAGGCTGATTTGATTTGGGAAAACAAGGAAGCGAATTTGCAAAAGCTGGAATCAATGATTGCGGGAATTGTTGGTGCAAAAGAACTCGTGATTTTACCGGAGATGTTTAATACTGGATTTAGTTTGCGCCCAGAGTTATTTGGGGAAACAATGGAGGGGCCGTCGGTTAGTTGGATGAAGCAGATGGCGCAGCAATATCGGATAATATTAGCGGGCAGCTTGATGATTACTGAATCGGGAAAGCATTATAACCGACTGATATGGATGCTGCCGGATGGTAGATATGCACAATACGATAAGCGGCACCGGTTTGCCTATGCCGGCGAAAACGAGCATTTTACTGCTGGCGATCATCGGCTTATAACGCAGGCGAATGGATTTAAAATTCATTGGCAGGTTTGCTATGATCTTAGGTTTCCGGTGTGGGCTAGGCAGCAATCATCCGAAACGCCCGAATACGATGTGTTGGTTTATGTTGCCAACTGGCCGGAGAGAAGGAGCCATGCCTGGAAATCATTGCTGATAGCTCGGGCAATAGAAAATCAATGTTATGTGATTGGGGTAAACAGGGTGGGAGAAGACGGAAAGGGGATTGCACATAGTGGCGACAGTATGGTGGTTGATCCGCTCGGACAAGTATTGTTGCAGCTCTCAAATGGGGAGGCGGTAGAGACGGTGGCAATCAGCAAGCAGGAGCTGGAACAGGCGAGAAGCCTTTTCCCTTTCTGGAAAGACGCAGATAGTTTCACGATTTTACAGTCAAACGATTTAGATGAGTAATAACAAAAAATCTTTATTTGTACAAAATCTTTTCAACGGTCAAGAGTGGTTGCGAATGGTAGAAGTGGAGCTGGAGGGGAGCCTGGTGCAAAATATTAAGCCAGCAGCTGCTCAGCTCGGCACAAGTTGGATACCGGTGTTGGCCCCAGCATTTATTGACTTGCAGTTATATGGAGCGGAGGGCCGATTGTTGTCGGTGTATCCGGATGCCCCAACTATACATGCGATACGTAGGGCTTGTGAGGCTGGTGGTGCCACGCATTTTCAACCAACAGTTGCCACTAATTCGCTGGAAGTTTTCAAGAGTTGCATAGAAGCGGTTCGTGCTTATTGGAAAGAGGGGGGCGAAGGTTGTTTGGGTTTGCATGTAGAAGGGCCCTGGATTCACCCCGCTAAAAAAGGCGCACATCTGGAAGGGTTTATTGTGAGGGGAACAATGGAAAGGGCGGCTGAATTATTAGAAGCGGGAAAGGGGGTTATATCTATGATAACCTTGGCACCTGACTGTTGCGATAAAGGGGTGGTGGAAATGATACAATCTGCGGGCATTGTGGTATCTGCGGGGCATAGCAACGCAACATATCATGAGGCTGTTGCTGCATTTAAACAGGGTATTCCCGTTGCCACCCATTTGTATAATGCGATGAGTCCACTTCAACACAGAGCGCCGGGCCTAGTAGGAGCTGTATTAGATCATTCGGCAGTGATGGCAAGTATAATTCCCGATGGACATCACGTTGACTTTGCAGCGATTCGCATAGCACAAAAAATAATGGGCAGGCGATTGTTTATGATAACGGATGCGGTTACTGATACAGATTCGGGTCCCTATCAGCACCAGCGGGCGGGGGATAAATATGAGTCATCAGGAATACTTAGCGGGTCAATGATAAATATGGCAGATGGGGTGCGGAATCTAATTCAGCAAGTGGGGATAGCAGCAGAAGATGCTTTACGAATGGCTTCGCTGTATCCGGCTTCGCTAATGAGGGGGATGGGGGTAACAGGAAGGATTGAGGTGGGAGGGGTTATGAATGGGGTGATGATGGATGAGGAATGGGGGGTATTGGGACACTTGCGCGCCAAGTAGTTACTTGCTAAAAAAAAATAATATTGGCTTTTGGAAAGTTCTGAACTTTCCAAAAGCTATAAAAACCATGCCAGGTTCATTTTTCTTACCCCGTATTTTATATCAGTAAAAATACGGGGTATAAATATCATTGAACGGATGCTCCAATATAATCCCACTTCGTAACTCCTGGCCAGTTTTTCCTAGATATAGGATTCAACTAATTTGCCCTAGTAAGGGGCAACAGGATATCGAAGAAGCAAATGTAAAGGGAAGGTGCGGAAACAAAAAAGCTATCGCTGTATGAGCGACTTAATTTTTTCCATTTTCAGATCTACCCCGCGCTCAATGGCTGCCGAGGAAGGTGGCACATAAATATCGGGAAGCACGCCCCCGCCTTTTGGCCGATTTTTATTGATTACCAGCCGATAAAGAGGAAGCGTAACCCGCAATCTGGAGTTGGGTAAAGTACAATATGTTATCAGCATTGCCGAGTTGCCATAGTATCCTCCTCCCGTTTCCTCGCCCACCAATTTTACATTTTGTTGACCTTTCAATTCACCCAAAAAGAGCGTGGTAGCAGAAAAACTATATCCGCCTTGCACCAAATACACTTTCCCATTAAAATGATTTTTTTTAATGGGCTCCCATTGTTTTGTTTCAAACCGAGTAAAATGGTATTTCCCATCATCCATCTTCTTTCCACTGAATAAAAGCCCTAGGGAATAAATCCATGCACTGTTAATATATCTGCGATTGGATAGCCCCCTATTATTTCTCACAACACTATCTGCTACCTTAAAGCGATGATCGCTAATGTATCGGGTGAGCAAGGTGCTATTGCTAACCTTGCCTCCGCCATTGGTGCGCAAATCAATCACCAGATTTTCGGCACCCGCTTTTTTTATTTTTCTAAAGCTGCCTCTGATAAATCTGCCAGTACCCGAACCCGAAAAACTTCCCAGCCGCATAAAAGCCGTTCGCATAAGGGTGTCAATCTGTAACATTCTTTTTTCGGCTTTTTGAATTTTTCTGATTTCTTTTTTGGAGGGGAGTTTGATGCCCGGATTCTTTTTGATAGAGTCTTTTGTTAAGGAGGCAAGTGCTGAAGCACTCACATTGGCAATTAGTGTATCAACCCGCTTACCAGACCTGTTCAAAAAGGAGATGGCATATAAACTATCTAAGCCCAGCACGTTTTTATAAAAGGCGCCAAAGTTGCCACTGATTTGCTGAGTGGCATATTGGTTTCCAGGACCATCACCACTAATGAACTGCGAGAAAGTATCAACAAACTGACGGCCACTCAGCTGATTAATCTGTAAAATTTTGGTGCCCCTCACAAATATTGAATCCCTGGGTCGAAGACTATTGATTACTACCATACTATCGTCCCACACTTTAATATTCAGCGGAAATCGAAATTTAGAAAGGCGGGAGTATTTTTTTGTAAACGATTTTGAATTGCGAACGGCGGTATGCCCGCATTGTATTTTGCTCACATAAGAAGCTACCGTATTTCTGAAAGACACTTCATTCATTGAGTCTTTTACTTGATCTATTGCTGACCTAAAAAAACTATCAAGGGTTTGCTGGGGTGTATACCAATACATAGAAGGGTGATTCGCTTCCAGTATTTTTTTAAGCAGCTGTAAGTCTTCGCGCAAAAGCGTTGCCGGCTGTTTGGGTAATTGCGTAGCAAGCCCTTGAGCAGAAGCCCCCCACGATATAAGCCACAGCCCCACTAGGTAAAGCACTTTTCTTGCCATTGCCTATCTGGTTTGAAAGGCGTTCCAGCCCTGAGCCGTTAATGGATACTCATTACCTCCGCGACTAATGAGTTTACAGCCCTCCTCAAGTGTAGTCATATAGCCGATTACACTGATCTCTTCATTTAAAACAATTTTATCATGATCTTCCTGCCGAATGGTAAAAATCAACTCATAATCTTCGCCGCCATTCAACGCACAGATAGTTGGGTCTAGTCCAAATTTATAGGCAGCTTTACGACTGTCTTCGGATATAGGTATTTTGTCTTCATAAACCCGGCATCCGATACTACTTTGATTACAGAGATGTAATACTTCACTGCTAATACCGTCACTTACATCCATCATAGCAGTTGGTGTAATACCTGCTTCTTGCAAAAAGTCTACAACCTCTTTGCGGGCCTCCGGTTTTAATAATCGGCCTACGATATAAGATTCGTTTTCGAGGTTAGGCTGAATAGCGTTGTTTTCTAGAAAAATTTTCTTTTCCCTTTCCATCAGGGTTAGCCCCAGAAACGCACCGCCACAATCGCCACTAACACAAATCAGATTACCTGCTTCCGCCGTGTTTCTTTTTACAAACTTGTCTGGAGCCACTTCACCAATTGCGGTAACCGAAATGATTAAACCTTTACCAGAAGAGGAAGTGTCGCCCCCTACCAGATCAACCCCAAGTTTGTTACAGGCAAGATAGATGCCTTCATACAATTCTGTGAGCGCTTCTACACTAAAGCGATTGCTGATGCCGAGGCTTATAGTAATTTGTGTGGGTGTTCCATTCATGGCATAGATATCACTCAGGTTCACCATTACGGCTTTGTATCCTAAGTGTTTTAGCGGGGTATAGGTTAAATCAAAGTGAATACCTTCAATTAGCAAGTCGGTGCTTATAAGGGTTTGCTTGCCAAAATGATCAATCACTGCAGCATCATCTCCCACCCCTAAAATGGTAGAAGCGTTATGTATTTCTATGTTTTTGGTAAGATGTTCGATGAGGCCAAATTCACCCATGCTGCTTACTTCGGTTCTATTGTTCATGCGTACTATTTTGGTGGTTGAAATTAAAGAGTCACTTCTCCTCCATTAATGATGTGTAAAAGTTCGTTGTGAATTTTTCCGTTGGTGGCCAATAAATGTGGCTGATAGGGAGAGTAGGGATTTCCGGCAAAGTCAGTAACCATTCCACCGGCTTCTTCTACCATTAAAAATCCCGCAGCACTGTCCCATGCCTGAAGTTTATGTTCGTAAAACCCATCAAATCTTCCCGCAGCCACCCAGCAAAGATCAATCGCCGCACTTCCCAATCTGCGAACCGGAATTCCTTTTCTGATTAGTTTTTCAAATATTTGCAGCGGACCATTGGGAGCATCCAGATAAGTGTAAGGGAACCCAGTTACTAGGCAGCTTGATCCTACTTTTTCTTTACTGCTTACGCTTATTTTATGATCATTTAGGGAAGCACCCCATCCTTTTTGCGCGAAAAAAAATTCTTTCATAAAAGGATTATATACAGCTCCCATGATCATTTTCCCATCCTGCTCTAACCCGATACTTACACAGCAAAGGGGAATGCCGTTTGCAAAATTTACGGTTCCGTCAATCGGATCAATAATCCACTTATAGGTAGAATCCTGAATTATCTCTCCGGCTTCCTCGCTCAATAAAAAATGATCGGGAAAATTTTTGCGGATTACATCAAAAATGGCATTTTCTGCTGCATGGTCTGCTTCGGTAACTAAGTTATTGATACCTTCTTTATTGCTGATAACAAACTGTCCATTGAAAAAGCGAACCATTTCGGATGCGCCGGCTTCTACGGCAGCTAGTAGGGTTTGTTTAAACATATTGCAAAAGTAAGGCAGGCAACTACCTTCTGGAAATAAAATGCAGGTTCTTACCCTCCTTTAACAGGTTTTTTGTGGGATTGTACTACTTTCAACTTTTGCTAACCATGTTAGGGCCGTATGTTGTTATCTGTAATCATCGTTCATTATCGGGTTCCGTTGTATTTAGCGCAATGCCTATATTCTCTAGAAGTGGCGCTGGAAGGCAAGGAGGCAGAAATTATCGTGGTTGATAACGATTCCCAACCCAAGTATACTATTCCGCTAATAAATCGTTTTACAAAGGTTCGCTGGATTATTCCCGGCGAAAATGTTGGCTTTGCCGCAGCCTGTAATCTTGGATGGAAGCAGTCTTCCGGACAATATATTTTATTTCTGAATCCTGATACCCTGATTACAGCCCAAGCAATCGATTCCTGCCTTGGTCAGTTGATAAAAAAAAATACAGTGGGGGCTGTGGGGTGTAGGATGGTGAATGGATTAGGATATTTTTTACCGGAAAGTAAGCGAAGCCTTCCTTCCCTGTTTTCTGCTGGATGTAAGATGACTGGTTTGTCTGCCCTATTCCCTCGTTCGGCAATATTTAATAAGTATGCCATGGGCAATGTTGATTCGAAAGATTCATGTGCGGTGGAAGTATTAACAGGTGCGTATTTATTGGTTCCCCGAAAAGTGTTGGAAGAAGTAGATGGATTTGATGAGGCATTTTTCTTATACGGGGAAGATGTAGACTTCTGTAGAAGAATTGGTGTTGCCGGATATACCTGTTGGTACGAAGGGGGCACGTCGGTGATACATTTTAAAGGCGCCAGCTCTCGCCACAGGGGGAGGCACTATTTTAATCATTTCTATAGAGCGATGATGGTATACTGTAATAAGAATTATCCTTTTCCTGTAAAAAACATCTTACAGGCGGTTATATTCATCCGCCAACAACTTCATTGGGGTTGGAGTGTTTTGCGCCATGCGATATTCCCCCAAAAATCTTTTCAGCAGGATACTTATCGCTTTTTGCTGGTAAGCATTGGAGGGGAAAGCGAGCAATTGATTCAGCTACTCAGGGAAAGCAACCATTTGCATTTTCTTGTTAAGGAAATCAGCTGGTTTACTTGGATCTCCGACCCGAAAGTTATCAAAGAACAACTCCAGCCATTTATTGTGGTTTTTAGTATTGGCCAATTGAGTTTGGAGGAGGTGGTAATTTGGCGAGCGCAAAATCCAGACGACCAGCCTTGTTTTTACTGGCATGTGAAAAGTGATGGGCTGGTAGGCCCAGAAAACGCTCTTTCCTTGCGGGTCGAATAACCACTGCCTCAGCTGATATGTGAAATCTATTTAGTAACTTTGCGTAAAGTGCTTGCCGATGCCTCTTATCACTTTGCAACTTCCTAATTCGATTCTAAAAGCACTACGTCTTCCCCAAAATAATCCCCGTAGTCAACAACTTCGGATATTAAAAAAATTATTGAAAAAGGCGAGATTTACCGAGTTTGGACAGCAATACCGCTTCGATGAAATTTTACTGAGTAAGCATGTAGGGAAAAAATTTCAGGAACAGGTGCCCGTTTCTAATTATGATAGTATTTACAAAGCGTGGTGGCATAAAACCATGGCCGGTTCGCCCAACGTATGCTGGCCGGGAAAAATTCGATATTATGCGCTCAGTAGTGGCACCAGTGAGGCCGCTAGTAAGTTCCTGCCTATAACAACTGATTTGCTGCGCGGGAATAAAATTGCAATGATTAAGCAGATGTTAAGCTTGCGCACGTATGAAGATATTCCGTTGGCAACCGTTGGAAAAGGCTGGCTGGCATTAGGTGGGAGCACCGATTTACAAAAAGGAGCAGGTTATCTGGCCGGTGATTTGAGCGGTATTACAATAAAGAGATCTCCTTTTTGGTTCCAGCCCTTCTATAAACCCGGTAAAAAAATTGCTCGAGAAAAAGACTGGAATAGAAAGCTGGAAGAAATAGTTGAAAAAGCACCTCAATGGGATATTGGGTTTTTAATAGGCGTACCTGCGTGGATTCAGATGTGCATGGAGATGGTAATTGCCCGTTATCAGCTGAAAAACATTCATGAAATCTGGCCCAACTTAGCCGTTTTTGTGCACGGGGGCGTTCATTTTGAACCCTACAAAAAAGGATTTGAAAAATTACTCGGCAAGCCAATCACCTATATCGAAACCTATCTGGCTAGTGAAGGTTTTATTGCTTATCAGGATAGGCAATATGCCAAGGGCATGCGACTGGTTACGGGGGAACACCTTTTTTTGGAGTTCGTGCCTTTCAATGAAAAAAATTTTACAGCAAATGGCGATTTGGTTAACAGTCCGGAAGCCCTAATGATTCATGAAGTGGAAGAGGGGAAAGATTATGCACTGCTCATCAGTACTTCTGCCGGCGCTTGGCGGTATTTGATTGGAGATACCGTTCGTTTTGTTGACAAAGAAAATTGTGAAATCATTATAACCGGGCGCACAAAACATTTTTTAAGTTTGGTTGGGGAGCATTTGAGCGTGGATAATATGAACCGGGCTATTCAGGTTGCTGCAGAAAGGCTCAATATCAGTATCCCAGAATTTACCGTAGCCGGAGAGCCCAGCGGGTCTTTTTTCGCACACCACTGGTATGTTGCAACCAATGATTTGGTAGACCCGGTCGAGCTAGGAAAATTGATTGATGATACCTTGAAAGAGTTGAATGATGATTATGCAGTAGAAAGAAACGCTGCTTTGAAAGAAGTTAAGCTAGATGTGCTTTCGGAAAAAAGATTTCTCGATTTTATGCAATCGCAGGGAAAAGTAGGCGGACAACATAAGTTTCCCCGGGTATTAAAGGGCACTATGTTAGAAAAGTGGCAGGTATTTCTGGCTAAATAGTCGTAGGCCCCACCGACCTAGTTGAGTATTAATTGTAAACAGAACTGATATGCTGGCTCCAGTGTTGAAAGGGTTATTGTTGGGGTTTTTTCTGGCCATTTCGGTGGGACCTGTAATCTTTTCTATCATAAAGCACAGCATCAGTCACGGAAAACTGGCCGGCTATATTCTGGTGGCAGGCATTTCTGTAAGCGATATACTTCTTTTACTGGTTTCGCACTTTTTCACGCAGTTATTTCATTCCCTCATGGCACACAAAACTGCCATTGCGATTTCGGGCAGTATATTTTTAATTGTGTTGGGACTGTACACGCTGTTTTTCAAAAAGATTGCCGTTTCTAATGAAAACAGTTTAATAGATAGGGAGTATAAAACGCATCATTACATTGGAATGTTTTTTTCGGGATTTTTAATCAACATTCTTAATCCCGCCGTATTTCTTTTTTGGTTTGCGTGGACGGCTGCCATTCATGCCGACGCCGAATCAACACCCAATCCTGCACAGTATCAGTTTATAGTTTTCGCCACATGCCTACTGTTTGTTTTACTAACCGATTTGATGAAAGTTTTTATGGCTGCGAAGCTTCGCAATCAACTTACCCCAAAAGTATTGAGAATCATCAATAAAATATCCGGTATAATTTTGATAGGGTTTGGGATTGCTCTTGTCGGAGGACTTCTCTTTTGGGGTAACCGCTCACATTAAATTCGGAATGCCGTATGAGAATATTTTTATTGTTGCTGAGTTTTTTTATTCAGCTTGAGTTACCTGCTCAATCGGATTTGTTGGTGTTGAAAAAAAAGGAAATAACCTTGCAAAGCTGGTCCTCCGGCAGCTATATCATCTTCCGCTTCACGAATCGCCAGTGGATTGAAGGATTTGTAAGAAAAGTACAGAACGACTCCATATGGATTAATCAGGTACAAATTAATCGGGTGTTTAATAATTGGGGTTTTTATAGTTTCGACACAAGCCAATTGGGGATAATGAAATTTCATATAAAAGAAATCAGCGCAGTGCCCAAAAAAAATTTTTCAAATAATATTATTACCAATGGCAAGCTTTTTCAGGTGGGGTCTGGGGCTTTTATTTTTTTAAATGTATTTAATTCTGCTATTCGCAAAGAGCCTGTTTTTGCTTCTGATAATTTACCCAGACTGGGGGTTGCCTCGGCTGTTTTTCTGTTGGGTACAATTTTGGCAAGATCCCATAACATGTATTGGGAAATGGGCAAACGGTATCAGTTTAAAACAATACAATTGGGGGTAGATAGCAGCAGGCGGACTGCTACAGAAAAATCAAACCCCTCTTTACAATAATCAGCATGGCTTTACAAATAGCAAAAGGTTTGCGTACCCTCTATAGAATCACAAAGAAGGTTCTTTTGTATTCTTTTCTTTCTTCGTTTTTATATATTGTAGTTGGTCGTTTTCTGATGCCCCCCATAACCATTATGCAAATAACCAATTCCTGGGGTTATGGGTTCAAGCGAAATTATGTAAGCTGGGAAAAAATAGCCCCCTCTGTAAAATTAGCGGCGATTGCCAGCGAAGACCAGTCTTTTACCGATCACGGTGGCTTTGATTGGGATGCTGTTGAGCATAGTTTACGGCCAAGAAAAAAGGGCAAAAAATCGAAGATTCCCTTGGGCGGAGGCGCCAGCACCATTTCTCAGCAGGTTGCGAAAAATGTTTTCTTATTCAATGGTGTTGGTATATTTAGGTACGTGCGTAAGCTGCCCGAAATTTATTTTACTAAAATGATTGAATGGTGTTGGGGTAAAAAGCGAATACTAGAAGTGTACCTGAATGTGATTGAAATGGGTCCCGGTATTTTTGGTATTGAAGCAGCTGCGCAACATTATTTTGGTAAGCCGGCTTCCCGCTTATCCCGTGCAGAAGCTGCTATGATTATTGCTTGTCTTCCTAACCCGAAAAGATTTACGGTTAAGCCTCAAAGTGCTCGTGTTGGATGGCGCTACCCACAAATTTTACGGGAAATGAATAATATAGAAGATGATGAAGACGTTCGAATCCTCATCAGAAAATGATTTTTATTTAATAACTCCGCCTGAAATAATTGATTTCACCGAATCAATTGCCTGTTGCAGCCTTTCCTCATGGCTGCCATTCACTATATGCCAAGGAGTCGATTGATGCACGAGCAAGTCCTTATAAATATGAAAAAGCTCCACGCGGTTTTTGTCATCGGGATATTCTCTCAGTTCATCTTTCACCCAAGGCAAATCTGGGGAACACAATAGATAACCGTGGTATTGCCTTTTTGCAAGTTCATCTAAAACGAAAGGGTGACATTTTCCAAATACATACTCACACCACACTTTCATCACATACATATCGGTGTCAATAAACAGTAGTGGCGGATGCAGCGTGGTTATCAGGGAGGAAGCATTAATCCAACAACGCTCTTTTTCGGACCAGCTCCAGCTATTTTCTACCCGTCGGGCATATTCATCTTCCAGCGTCAGCTGTCCTTTGGCAATTTCCAGCAGTTGCTCAAACGTATAGGTGGTTCCATTACTAAGCAGATATTCTCTGGCAAATTCAGGGCACCAGTGTGTATGAAAATGTTGTGCCAGCTGTTCACACAACGTGCTTTTGCCGGTAGATTCGGGCCCAATAAGTACTATTTTTTTTACCATACGGAAAAACTACGTGTCAACCCTATTACACAACGGGGTTTTGATCTGAATGTTGCATTCGCAGCTTCGCTTTTTTCTTCCAACTTATAAGTCCTGCCACAGCCAATAGCAGCAATATCATAAACTGAACACTAGTAAACATAAAACCCTTAACAAAATAAAGCGGAATGGATGCCAGGTTGGTGGCAATCCACCAATACCAGCTGGCCACTTTCTTTTTTGCCATACCCCACATGCCCGTATAAGCTGTTGCGGAAGCAAGTGCATCGGCCCAAGGGATGGCTTCGGGGGCAAAGGAGGCTTTAGCCCAAGTTAACCCCACAAAGAGAATTCCGTAGGAAATTCCAAAAAAAAGCAACTGAAATTGCCAATCTTTTGAATCATTGGTTGTGATGTGCAATATCCGATCTCCAGATACTTGGTCTTTTCGCGTCCATAACCACCATCCATACAAACTCATAATCGTATAGTAAAGGTTTACACTGGCTTCACCTAGCAAGTGCCCTTTTACACTGATATAAATAAACAGGATGGTATTGATTAATCCGGTAGGATATACCCAAATACTTTCTTTTCTACTAAACCAAACACTGATAATGCCGCTGATAACAGCTACCATTTCAACGGCCCCTGTTTGTTGCAGACCGGCATAAAGTTCTTGATATAATTGCTGTGATGGCAAGGAGGTGAAGATACTAATTCAATCAGGTTGTACAACCTAGACTGTTTTAAAGTAAACAGATAAAGTGAGATGCAGCAGGTAATTATTCGGCTTCTGCTACTACTTCTTTAACTTCCGGAATCATGCGTTTCATCATTCCTTCAATACCCGCTTTGAGGGTTATCATGGAGGAGGGACAGCCACTGCAGCTACCTTGGAGCATCAGGTTTACCACACCATCTTCGTAGCTTTTAAATTGAATAGCACCACCATCCATTTCAACGGCAGGCTTCACATAATTTTCCAGCAATTCTTTCACGCGCTTTACAACATCGTCATCGTCTGCATGTACCGTGTTGCCAGTAGGCTGCATCTGTGCCAACTCCTCTTCATTTACAACTACGCCCCCATTTTCAAGGTAATCTTTCAAAAATTGTTTAATTGCAGGAATAACATCCTGCCAATCTTCGGTTTCCGCCGTTTTGGTAAGCGTAACAAAGTTGCTCGCAATAAATACGCCTTTTACAAAGGGGAAGCCAAACAACTCTTTTGCTAACGGAGAAGGGGTAGCCAGACTCTCTTCTGCAAAATCAATGCTTTTTCCCGGATACAAAAGCTTGTTTGCCACAAACTTCATGGTTTCTGGGTTTGGCGTCATTTCAGTATAAATGCTGATAACAGGATTTCCGGTAGTAATCATAGAAGGTAGCGTTGTGTAATACAAAGATAACATTTCGGCAGCGCAAAGGGTTCAGTTCTGCCCCCGAAGGAGTTTCCGGCACTGCTTTTTTCGGATTTCGTAAATTAAAACCCCACAGCACCCTGCTTAATCGGGAACAATGCGCAGCTTGGCATAATTCAGCATGATCTTCTTTTCGCCATTATTGGTGAAAACAATGGTTGCCACGGGATTATGTGCCGACCCCTCCATGCGGGTAACCATTCCAAATCCAAATTTTTGATGCTCAACCTGTTGGCCAACCTGTAATCCTGAAGTGTCGCTCGGAGCGAAGTCGGTCGATGGCACATGTTCAACAACTTTGGGAGGAGCGGGCGGTAAGTATTCTGGAGTGGTTGGTCGGGAAGAGCCGGGGGAGTTTTTATTGCTGCGAACCGGAGCCGGTATATCGCTGTAGTCGCCCCAGGCCGATCCCCTTGAACGTCCAGCCGAACTCCCATTCCAACTGCCGTTATTTCGATTAGCTGATCCGGCATAGGATTTGTCTAAATATTTTTCGGGAATCTCATCTAAAAATCGGCTGGGATCGTTCTGAACTAGCTGTCCATATCGATATCTCGTATTGGCATAACTCAGCCACAGCCTTTGTTTGGCACGGGTAACTGCCACATAAAATAACCGCCGCTCCTCTTCCAGCTCCTCTCGCGTATTAATGCTCATGGCACTGGGGAACAAAGTTTCTTCAATGCCCCCTACAAATACACCTGCAAATTCCAGCCCCTTAGCAGCATGGATCGTCATCAAACGAACCACATCAGTGTTTTCTTTGTCGTCATCTGCATCCGTATGCAAGGTAACTTGCTGCAAGTAGGCCCCGAGCGATTTGTCGCCTAACTCGCCATCATCATTTGATGGACTCTCCGTCCATTCTTTTATGGAGTTCAGTAATTCCTGCACGTTGTTGTATCGGTCTAGTCCTTCGGCAGACTTATCATTGAATAATTCTTTCACCAGTTCGGTGTGCTTACCTACCTGCACCGACACATCATAGGCGTTTTTGTTGGTGAGGATGCTCTGGAAATAACGGATCATGGTTACGAAGCCGCTCATGCTTTGCAGTGTGCCGGCTTTGAAACCGAATTCTCCCGCACGGGCCATGATTTCGAATACGGGCAACTTGAATTCATTGGCAAGAATCACCATTTTCTCAACCGTAGTTTTGCCGATGCCGCGAATGGGATAGTTTACAATCCGCTTCAGCGACTCTTCGTCAAGCGGATTTACGGTTACCCGCAGATAAGCCAGCAAGTCCTTGATTTCTTTGCGCTGGTAAAAACTAACACCGCCATATATGCGACAAGGAATTCCCATCCGGCGTAAATTTTCCTCAAAAGATCGGCTTTGTGCATTGGTTCGGTAAAGAATGGCAAAGTCGCTATTGCTGTAATGATTTCGTAATTTTTGTTCCTGAATCGTGTCGGCAACAAACTTGCCCTCATCGTTGTCTGTCATGGTGCGCACCAAGTGTATCAGCTCTCCTTCTATATTGTCGGTCCACAAATTCTTTGGAATCTGTCCAACATTCTTTTTAATCACTTCGTTGGCCACCTGTAGTATATGAGCACTACTGCGATAATTCTGTTCCAGTTTTATTAGGGTAACATCATCATAGTCTTTCTGAAACTGTAAAATGTTTTCAATGGTTGCGCCCCGGAAGCTGTAAATACTTTGTGCATCGTCTCCCACCACACAAATGTTTTCATGAACGGCAGCAAGCAATTTGGCAATGCGATATTGTACAGGGTTGGTATCCTGGTACTCATCTATCAGCACATATTTGAATTTATGCTGATACTTGTGCAATACATCGGGAAACCGTTGCAGCAGTTCATACATTTTCAACAGCAGATCATCAAAGTCCATCGCGCCGTTTTTGAAGCATCGCTCGCAGTAGGCTGCGTATATTTTAGCGATTTCCGGTTTTTTTGCACGGGCATCTTCCTGTTGAATATAGCTGTCTTCCGCATAATCTTCTGGATAAATCAGGGCGTTTTTAGCAGATGAAATGCGCGACCCTATAGCGGCGGGTTTGTATTCTTTTTCATCTAGCCCCAGCTCTTTGGTTACGGTTTTAATTACAGACCTACTATCGTCGGTATCGTAAATAGTAAAGTTGGCGGGATATCCCAAGTGCCGAGCTTCTGCCCGTAAAATTCGAGCAAAAACACTATGGAAAGTGCCTATGTATAGGTTGCGCGCTTCTGTATTACCAAGAATCCTTTCTATACGATCCTTCATTTCTGCCGCCGCTTTGTTGGTAAACGTGAGCGCCAAAATATTAAATGCATCTACTCCATTATATAGTAAGTGTGCAATGCGAGTAGTTAATACTTTCGTTTTTCCGCTGCCCGCACCGGCAATTATCATCAGCGGACCCGTCAAATGTAATACCGCCTCTTTTTGCTGTTCGTTCAGCCCCGACAAATAGTTCAACATGAGCGCAAGTTACAGGGTTGCCCATGGAAAATGAAGGAAATCCCGTTGGAAGCGATGGCTTTTTTTATTCACAATATATTTCAGTCGCCCTGTTAATTTGGCTGCTTATGCTAGGGGTTCTATTGATTACTATAAATAAATCCGCTGAGTTATAGGAGTAAATAAAAGCACTGAAAACATAATAGTCTATTGTTTTGGTAGACTATTGTGTTTTACTTATCTTTGTTGGGTAGTGGAGGCTTAGGGGTTTGCTTCTGCTTTTTATGGTCAAGTGGCCGAGAGGCAAGGTAGGGGTCTGCAAAACCCTGGACGGCGGTTCGAATCCGCCCTTGACTTCGTAAGTCATTGGTTTTCATAGGCAAGCAAGCAAAGGGCCCGCATTTCTATGCGGGCTTATTTTTTGTTAAATCTGGTTTAATTAACGTTTTTAAGCAGCCTACTCTTTTGTTTTGTGATACCTTTGCAACTCCAATAACCAAAAACGTACCGTATTTGCTTGTGCAATATCGAAATGGTTAACAGAAAATAATACGATATGTATCTAAATAAACGTAATAAAATAGCTGCCGGGTTGGTGGCAATATTTTTGCTGGCTTTGCTCGTTTTTCAACCGGTAGCTTCATTAAAAGGCAGCACACCCGAAAAAATGTATTCTCCGGATCCTACCGGCAAAGTGGCGCTTTACCAGCAGCTTGGCTTGGAGGCGATGGGGTTATCCCGGGTAGCTTTTCAATATGCACTGAATGGCTGGAATGCATTGTTGAAAGAAGGGAAAATAAAAAAAGATAATATTCTCTCTATTCTTGACTTCTCGCTTCCGTCTGGAGAAAAAAGAATGTTTGTGATTGATTTGGAACTGGGAAAATTATTGTTCAACACCTATGCTTCTCACGGAAAAAATTCCGGCAACACTATTCCTACCCATTTTTCTAATCGGCAGAATTCAAATCAGTCGAGCCTTGGATTTTATGTTACCGGCGATACGTATAATGGGAAGCATGGAACCTCTCTTCGTTTGCAGGGAGAAGAGTCGGGTATTAACGACAATGCGCTCAGTCGCGGTATAGTTGTACACGGTGCCGAGTATGTCAATGAGCAAGTTGCCGAGCAGCGCGGATCTATCGGTCGCAGCCAGGGTTGCCCCGCCATACCTCAACATCTCTCTAAGCCCATTATCGACCAGATTAAAAACGGCAGCTGCCTGTTTATTTACAGTCCCAACAAAGAGTATCTCAGAAAGTCGGCCATTGCCGCAAAAAATTCCTAACCTGATTTTTTATATCAGCGGCTGGGAGTATTCTTTTTTGCAGGCACTTCATTTCAATAGTATCTTAGGGCTAAATTGATTGCTATGCCTATCCGGATATTCCTGCTGCTTATCTGCTTTCTTTGTTTTTCATTTGCTGAAGCCCAAAAAAATGATCCTGTTTTAGAAAAGCAACTGCAAACGCTTATTGCTGGCTTTAAAGGAGATATTGGCATTTATGTGCACAATCTAAAAAACCATCGTCAGGTGGCCATTCAGGCCGACACGATTTTTCCTACTGCCAGCATAGTTAAGATTCCTATTCTTACCGGTATCATGCGTAAAATAGAAGACGGTCAACTTTCTTACCACCAACCCCTTATTTACAAAGACTCGCTACTGTACGATGGCGAAGACATCCTCGGCTCATTTAAAAACAACGAAAAAATTGAGTTAAGTAAGGTGCTGATGCTTATGCTTACTACCAGCGATAATACCGCCAGCCTTTGGCTGCAGTCGATAGCAGGCACCGGCACCCGCATCAATGAATTGATGGATAGCTTGGGGCTACCCAATACCCGCGTGAACAGCAGAACGCCTGGGAGAACAGAGCAGCGCATCAAGTGGGGTTGGGGCCAAACCACTCCCAGAGAAATGGGAAAGCTATTAGAAAAAATCATCAACCGCGAAGTAATCAGCTATAATGCGAGTGAAAAAATGCTGCGCCTGATGAGCAGAAATTATTGGGACGAAGAAGCCATCTCTCGAATTCCGGCCGATGTGTTTATTGCCAGCAAAAGCGGCGCAGTAGATGCCAGCCGAAGCGAACTCTTATTTGTGAATGGAAAAAAATGTAGCTACGTTTTTAGCATTTTTACAAAAAATAATCAAGATCGTTCCTGGGAACCCACCAATGAAGCTTGGGAACTTACCCGAAAAATTAGTGAGTTATTGTGGAAATACTATAACTAAGAAAATAGCTGGTATACCAACCAGCTCATGCCATATGCCAGTACGGTCATAAATCCCAGCTGAAATAAAGGCCACTTCCAGCTCTTGGTTTCTCTTTTTACCACGGCCAGCGTACTCATACATTGCATGGCCAGCATATAAAAAATTAGCAGGGAAAAAGCAGCAGGTAATGTATAAACTTTACTGCCATCAGGATGTTTGGCCGCAGCCATTTTTTCTCGCAGTGAGTTGTTATCCGTTTCTTCTACACTATACAAGGTGGCCATCGTGCCAACAAATACTTCCCGAGCTGCAAAGGAAGTAATCAGTGCAATGCCGATTTTCCAATCATATCCCAATGGCGCTATCAGCGGCTCAATGGTTTGACCCAGATGGCCGGCATAAGAATGCTGTAATTTTTCTGTAGACCTCTGTTTGTTTAACTGTGATTCGTTGGCAGGGGATTCTTTAATCAGTTGCTCATATTTCGCATTAACGGTTGCAATTTCTTTGCCCGGACCAAAGCTGGATAAAAACCAGAGAATTAAGCTGATCATCATGATAATCCTTCCGGCATCGGTAACAAAGATGCGAGCCTTACCTATCATGGTTACCAACACGTTTTTCCACCGTGGCGGCCGATAGATAGGCAACTCCAAAATGAAAAAACTTTTTTCCTTGATTTTTATAAAACTCTTTATCAGATAGCTCATCAGCAAGGCCATCATGCCACTGCCAAGGTAAAGCCCCATCATCACCAAACCCTGTAAACTTAAAAATCCAAAATAATATTTATTATCAATTACCAGGGATATTAATATCGTGTACACCGGCAATCTGGCACTGCAACTAACCAGTGGAGTAACCAGAATAGTAAGCAACCTTTCTTTTTTATTTTCAATAGCCCGAGCCGACATGATGGCCGGAACCGCGCAGGCAAATCCACTTATCAATGGCATTACACTTTTTCCATTCAGTCCCGCCTTTCGCATCATTTTGTCACTCAAAAAACCAATTCGTGCCATATATCCCGAATCTTCGAGCATGGTTATCAATCCGAACAAAATCATGATCTGAGGAATAAAAACCAAAATGCCGCTTAACCCGGCTAAAAAGCCATTGATTAACAAGTCGCTCCACCATGCCTGGGGTAGTTGAACGCTCAGCCAGCTGCCCGCCTGCTGAAAAGCCCATTCTATAAAATCCATAGGGAATTGTGCTACCCAAAAAATACTTTGAAACAACAGAAAAAGTACAACCAGCAAAATCAGATAACCCCATGTTCTATGCAATAGCAGGTTATCCAGCTTTTCTGTAAACTTTTTTTGTTGTATTGGATTGGGTTCGGAAACATGTTTTTTTAATACCTGCCGGATATGTGCGTAGCGATTAACAATTTCTTCCGCCTGTGTTTTGGTAGGGTTAAAGGCAAACTTTTTTTCTATGCTTTCTATTGCATGCTGTTCGTGGTTGCTAAGTGGAAAGGATTCGTGGTGAATCAGGTAATGCAGTGCTGCATAATTAC
>Ga0247843_1001035_pt1 | contig 61021 bp, 57 predicted proteins | sample LaCruzMarch2017__FD_192420 | JGI IMG/M metagenome (GOLD analysis project Ga0247843, IMG submission 192420) | Freshwater microbial communities from meromictic Lake La Cruz, Castile-La Mancha, Spain - LaCruzMarch2017_8m | ecosystem: Environmental > Aquatic > Freshwater > Lake | place: Spain...
TGACCATTGATGATCAATGTGCCTTGGTCTTTGGCGGCTTGGGCATTGGAATGGGTGTAAAAAGCCAAAAGGCCAACGATGCTGATGGCTGCAAAGACTTTGGTTGGGGCGAGTGGTCTGTTCATGTTGAAATGCTCCTGAAGTTGAAGAAGTGTATTTTCCAGAATTGCTACCAAATGTTTCTTTGGATGCAATTGAGAATCCTAAAGCACTCAATTTCAATTTGTCCATTTCTTTTTACGCATACCTAATTTTTCTTATTTATCAGTTGTTTTTTCATCAAATTTCCGATTTTGATATTGTAAATTTTGATGATTTTAATTATTTAATACGCATGACGCGCTGTCCACATCCTATGCGCCATGGTTGCCCGGCCCAATGACTCGCAACCTGACGACCAAGTGAATCAGGATGATGGCGCACAAACTAACTATAATGTATCTGTTTCATGCTTTTTCAACTGCATTCGTCATACCCATGTCAGGGTTTGAAAGGTACCGAGGATGATTGACGTTCTAGCGATTTTCAAAGGGCAGGTGAACCCGGTCTTGGGGTCAATAAGCCAACTGGTGTTGAAGTGTTGCCTGCTGTCAGGCTTGTGGCATGCAGGTCTGGTTCAAGCTGCTTGCGAAACTGCCTATGCCAAAGACAGAAAAACACCCGTGGTGAATCAGATCAACACTTTTTTCCAAGGCCTGTCTATTCCTAAAAATGCAGTCAATGGAGATGTCGTGGCAACCACCACTTTCAGCGTCATCTTTCCTGGTTGCCAATTTCCAAACGGGAATTATGGCCGGATAAAAGGTGCGAATCTGCTTCGTTTCGGGCTGGAGTCGACATCTCTTCCCAGTGGCGCGATTTACAACAACGGCTTGTCTACCGGACTGAGCGTGACGCCCTCCAAAGTGGTTTTCGACCGGTCCAAAAATTGCAGCGGTAACTCCCAAGGCAGCTACGACTTCACCCTTCAATCCTTTGATAACGATACGGGCCAACCATATGCAGGGGCATGTGATGTGTCCTTTTCCATCACCTACACCTTCAAGCGAAATTCGCAAACCATTCAAAGCATGGTTTTTCCAACGAGCAGCTATTCCTGGCTGGGAACCCATGCCTATAAAGATCAAAATGACAATTGGAATTCAAACATACAGAACTACCCCAAGTCTGCAGCCATCAACCCGATTTTGCCGCCTGTCTACACCACGTGTTTGCTGGACATGGGTGATGGGGCTTCGACCAGCAGCGGGGTCAAGACCGTCAATTTAGGAAATTTCACAACAAGCAGCATGCCAGTTGCCAGTTATGGATTGTTCGGGCAACCCAAGACGGTTATTTTCAGCCTGAAGAACCAAGATGGAAGCCCATGCACGTTTGGCTCTGAAAACACCAAATGGGATATTCGCTTTAACTTGCAATCCACCGAATACAACTCCGTCAATACCGGAAAGGTAGACTTGATCATGGGCAACGTGTTTTCAGGTTCGACAAGCAGTGTCGGGATTTACTTGACTGGCGACTGGGGCCCCAACGTCACGGTAGGCAAATACCATGTGAGACCTTCTGTCCAGAAAAATTACCCTTTGGGCACGCTGTTGTCGACACAAACAACGCCTCAAGCCAATCCAAGCGACAAAATGGCTTTGACCGTGCAGTTTTACAAAAGACAGGTGGGTATAGAACTCTATCCAGGGGCCTTCACCAAAACACTCGCACTGGACATCATCTACCAGTGAATGCTCACAGGCGCACCGCTATTCCCCGCTCCCGCATCCTCTGCTTGGCCTGCTGCACCGTGTATTCGCCATAGTGAAAGATGCTCGCCGCCAGTACGGCATCGGCGCCGCCGGTTTGGATGCCGTCGCGGTCCATGCTGGTCAGCAATATTTCACCTGAGCCTTGCTCGTTATAACGGGCGGCAATTTCCACCGGGTCACCGGCGTTCCTTTATTGACTGTGCTGCCCCTTTTAGTCTTGTTTTAAAGGTGTTCCGGTTTTAGCCCTGTGTGTTTGGCCACCCGCGCCAACATTCGCGGCCCGATTTCTTCACAATTTTGGATGGCCATGGACTCATGCAGCGGCAGGTAAGGCAATGTGAATGCTGGTTGGGTTGGCTTCACCCTGTTCAAGGCGCTCTGCGATGACACGCAAAGCCAGAGTTTCAGCCTTGACAATGGCTTCGTTCTTGGTTGCGCCGTCAGTCAATACACCCGGCAGTTCAATGACTTCAGCAAGCCAACGACCATCGACTTCTTGCTCGCATTTGATCGTGTAGTTCATGGGGCTTCACTCCTTGGGGCATAAAGTCTACAGCGGATAGTGCCATTTAACCCTGTGTTCCAGTTACGCCGATCTTTAAACCTTGCTCAACCTCTCGGCCATGCGGGTCTGCCAACCAGGGCCAGTGGCTCGCCAACGCTCGATGACTTCTGGGGGCAGGCGCAAGGAGATGGATTTACGCGGACTGGCTGACAAAGGGCGGCCGCCTTTTTTCAGCTTGGCGCGAGCCAACATGTCTTCGGTGAGTTCTGGCAACTCTTCATATTCGTGAAGTGCAATGACATGGGCGTCAACTTGCTTCACGTTAGATGTCAAGGAGCGGCGCGATGCGGTTTTGTTCACGTTCATTGGCTTTCCTCATGCTGAAAATATGGCGGTCCGCGCCACGCGGTGTGTAGCCCACAACCACCATTCGTCCTAAGAGCAGTCCATAACAAATGACGCGTGATTCGCCATAGTCATGCCGCTTGTCCTCGATCTCCAATGTCACCCCTGCAAACACGAGTTCGGCATCGGCAAAATCCAAACCGCGTTCTTGCAAAGTTTTGTCGCGCTTGGCTGGATCAAAGGTGATACGCATGGTTATTGTATATACAAAAACTTAAATGCACACTTTGCAATTGGCATTGGTGGACGGATGATTGAAGGGATCAATCCAAGATGTAGATCAATTCGTCTTGTGTGGTGTGAGCTTCGCCAGAGCCACTTCAGGATCTTGAGCGGCGGCGATGGGAGCAGCCAGCGCCAAAAGAGCGGCGAAAAGCTTGGCCTCTCCGCGCATAGTCTCCCCAATATCTAACGCCTGAGTTAAGCCGTGCCGCGATGCGGCGTCGGCTTTAACGAAAAGTTAGAGGTCATCATTTCCGGTGCCGAGATCTCTTGCACGTGCTTTTTCACCAGCCTCAGAGACCCGCGAGAGAAGCCGCCACCACTCTGAGCCATCCTCACGCGTGTAACGGACGGCCCCTGAGCGCACCAGAATCTTCCGGAGTTCGTTGTCTTCAAAGCCCCCAAGCCGCTGCGACAGCAGCTTGAACGAACGATCGGTGTAGCCCTTGTGGTTCAAGTAGTGGATCGCAGCTTTCTCAGCCATGTGATCGGTCTTCACAGCTTCGATAGCGATAGCTATGTCAGCGGCAACGCGGGATCGTTGAAGAGAGAAAGCCACAAGCGCGCCTACAAGCGATCCAATGAGGCTTAAAAGTGCTGCTGTCACTGCGACGTCCATGAGTTTTCGATGACCTCTAACGTGATTTAGACCGCAAAACCCGGTGAATACATCCGGGTCGGGCAGACACATCATTGCGATGAAACACCTGCAAGCCGCGCTCGCCGTGGCTCAAATGCACATGCACTGTGAACTCATAAAGATAAAAATTTGCCATGAAACTCAGTGCTCCTTCTTGCAATCCACCCGCTTGCTTGACCAGCCGTACGAGTGATTGAGTTATCGACTCTATAGCTTAAAAATGTGTATTAATTAACTGAATAAATGAACACTTATATTTATTTTAAATAAAATATTACTCACCTTCTCTGTGCCTTTCGAGGCCCCTCATTGGGGTCAAACGCCAGCAACATGCGCATAAAGAGAGGCTATCGACTCAGCCCAACCAACTCACAACCTCACAGGTATCCCCCGCTCCCGCATCCTCTGCTTGGCCTGCTGCACCGTGTATTCGCCATAGTGAAAAATGCTCGCGGCCAGTACGGCATCGGCGCCGCCGGTTTGGATGCCGTCGGCCAAATGGTCCAAGTTGCCGACACCGCCCGATGCAATCACCGGCACGGGCACGGCGTCGCTGACGGCACGGGTCAGCGCTAAGTCAAAGCCGCTTTTGGTGCCGTCGCGGTCCATGCTGGTGAGCAATATTTCCCCTGCGCCGCACTCGGCCATTTGCGTGGCCCAGGCCACAGCGTCCAGCCCCACGTTTTTGCGTCCGCCGTGGCTGAACACGTCCCAGCCCGGGCCCATGGGAACGCCATTCGCACCCATGCGTTGCTCGTCCTCAAGGCTTCGGCGTTTGGCGTCGATGGCCACCACGATGCACTGCGCGCCATACTTGTCTGAGGCGTCGCGAATCACTTGCGGGTTGGCAATGGCTGCCGAGTTGAAGCTGGTTTTATCGGCACCGGCATTGAGCAAACGCCGCACATCGTCCACGGTGCGCACACCGCCGCCTACTGTTAAAGGGATAAATACCTGCGAAGCCACGGCCTCGATGATGTGCAAAATGACATCGCGCCCATCGCTGGTGGCGGTGATGTCGAGAAAGGTGAGTTCGTCCGCGCCTTGCTCGTTGTAACGGGCGGCAATTTCCACCGGGTCACCGGCGTCGCGCAGTTCCACAAAGTTGATGCCCTTGACGACCCGTCCGGCGGTCACGTCCAGACAGGGAATGATGCGTTTGGCCAGCATCTCAGCCGTTCAGCTCGTCGGCGCGGGCTTGGGCTTGTTCAAAATCCAGGACGCCGCTGTAAATGGCGCGGCCGCAAATCACACCTTCAATGCCTTCGTCTTCCACCGCGCACAGGCCCTCGATGTCTTTCATGCCAGCCAAGCCGCCCGAGGCGATGACGGGGATGGTCAGGGCTTGGGCCAGCTTGACAGTGGCGTCAATGTTGATGCCACTCAGCATGCCGTCGCGGCCAATATCGGTGTAGATGATGGACTCCACGCCGTAGTCCTCAAACTTCTTCGCCAGGTCCACCACCTCATGGCCAGTGAGTTTGCTCCAGCCGTCGGTCGCCACTTTGCCGTCTTTGGCGTCGAGCCCGACGATGATATGGCCGCCAAACGCGCTGCACGCGTCTTGCAAAAAGCCGGGGTTTTTGACAGCGGCGGTGCCGATGATGATGTAGCGGATGCCGCCGTCGATGTATTTTTCAATCGTGTCTAGGTCGCGGATACCGCCGCCCAGTTGCACCGGTATGTCGTCGCCGACAGCTTTCAAGATGCTGCGAATCGCGCTGAAGTTTTGTGGTTTGCCTGCAAACGCACCGTTCAAGTCCACCAGGTGCAAGCGGCGTGCGCCTTTGTTCACCCACTGCAAGGCCATGTCAGCGGGGTTCTCGCTGAAGATGGTGGATTGGTCCATGTCGCCTTGAACCAGGCGAACGCAGTGGCCATCTTTGAGGTCAATCGCGGGGATGAGCAGCATCTGGTTGGGAGGTAGTGAACAGTTTGATCAAGCAGGTCAGGGCGACCAGGAGAGGAAATTGCGGTAGAGCATGAGTCCGAGGTCGGCGCTTTTTTCCGGGTGAAACTGGGTAGCAAAAATATTATCCCGAGAAACCACCGAGGTAAAGCTTTGGCCATACTCGGTAACCCCTGCAGTGTGGCGCGCATCTAACGGGCGGGCAAAAAAACTGTGCACAAAGTAGAAATAGCTGTTGTCGGGCACGCCTGCCCACAAGGGATGCGCCTGGGTTTGATGCACTTGGTTCCAGCCCATTTGAGGCACTTTGTAGCGGCTGCCATCGGCTTGGTGTTGACCCGCCAAATCAAATTTCACCACCTCGCCAGGGATCAAACCCAGACAGGGTGTGCCCTGTTCGCCGCCCTCGGCACTGTGGTCCAGCAGCATTTGCATGCCAACGCAGACCCCAAACAAGGGTTTGCTGGCCGCGGCTTCCAGCACGGCGGGCAGCATGCCGCTGTCGTGCAATTCGCGCATGCAGTCGCGCATCGCGCCTTGGCCGGGCAAGACCACGCGTTCAGCGGCATGCACTTCGTCTGGGTTGGCCGTGATCACCACGTGGATGTTGCTGTCATGCGCGGCAGCGATGACGGCCTGCGCCACCGAGCGCAAATTGCCCATGCCGTAATCGATGACTGCAACGGTTCGCATGAAAGGACTAGAGCGTGCCTTTGGTCGATGGAATGACACCCACCGCGCGGGGGTCGATTTCGATCGCATCGCGCAAAGCGCGGGCAAAAGCCTTGAACACCGTCTCTGCCTGGTGGTGGGCGTTCTCTCCGCGCAGGTTGTCGATATGAAGGGTGACAAACGCGTGGTTCACAAAGCCTTGGAAAAACTCAAATGCCAACTGCGAATCGAAGTGGCCGATCATGCCGCTCTTGAAAGGCACGTGCATTTCCAAACCCGGACGACCAGAAAAATCGATCACCACACGGCTCAAGGCTTCGTCCAAAGGCACATAAGCATGGCCATAACGGCGAATGCCTTTTTTGTCACCCACCGCCTTGGCCACGGCTTGGCCCAAGGCAATGCCGACGTCTTCCACCGTGTGGTGGCCGTCGATGTGCAAGTCGCCAGTGGCTTGGATCTGCAGGTCGATCAGGCCATGGCGCGCGATTTGGTCCAGCATATGGTCGAAGAAACCGATGCCGGTGGACAGCTCGGACTGGCCGGTGCCGTCCAAATTGATGCGCACGAAGATTTGGGTTTCTTTGGTGTCGCGGCGAACTTCAGCGGTGCGTTGTGTCATGGTGTGGGTTTGGTTTGTTAAAGCGAGGCCAGTACGTCTTGCAAAGCCTTGAGCAATTGATCGTTCTCTGAGGGGGTGCCCACGGTGAGCCGCAAGCAGTGGTGCAGCACCGGGTGCATTTTAGAAACGTTCTTCACCAGCACACGGCGTTCTTTCAAGGCTTCAAACACGCGTGTGGCCACTTGCTCGTCGCCACTGAAACGGGCCAACAACATATTGGCTTGGCTGGGGTAAGGCGTCACGCCGGGCAAGGCTTTCAATGCGGCCAACAGCCGATCGCGCTCGCTGCAAATCGCTTGGGCTTGGCGTTCAAATTCGGTGCGGTGTTCCAGCGCAAACAAAGCGCATTCGGCGTTCAACACGCTCACGTTGTAGGGCGGGCGGAGTTTGTCCAGGTGGCCAATCACCTCGGCGCGGCCCAGCATGTAGCCAATGCGCACACCGGCCAAACCAAACTTGGACAAGGTGCGCATCAGCAGCACTTGGGCGTTGGCAGCGGGGTCGCGTTGGATTTCATCCAACCAGGTGGCGCTGGAAAACGGCTGGTACGCCTCGTCCAAAGCCACCCAGCCACCATAGGCCGACACCTGCGCAATCAGGCGGCGCATCACCGCCACGTCCCACAAATTGGCGGTCGGGTTGTTCGGGTAGGCCAAATACACGATGGCCGGTTGGTGCTGGTCAATGGCCGCACGCATGGCGGCTTCGTCGAGCTCGAAGTCGTCGCGCAACGCCACTGGTACATAGGCCAAACCCTGGAATTGGGCGCTCATGCCATACATCACAAAGCCTGGCTCGGGTGCCAGCGCGGTCGCACCTGGCAAATGGCAGGCGGTGGACAACAAGGAAATCAGCTCGTCCGAGCCATTGCCCAGCATCAGACCAAAGCCTCCAGGCAGACCGACAAATTCAGACAAAGCGTGTTTCAAATCGTCGATGCGCTCACCGGGGTAGCGGTTGATCGCCAGTGCGCCCAAACGCGCACCCAACCGGGCTTGCAAGTCGGCAGACAGGGTGTAGGGGTTCTCCATCGCGTCCAGCTTGACCATGCCCGTGGCGGATTGCACTTGGTAGGCCTGCATGGCTTGCAGGTCTGGGCGGATGAATTTCAAAGGGCTCATGGATTTCTCCAAATTATAGGGGTGAGGACCTTGTCACCCCACCACCCGATTCAGAGGAAACCGATGGACACCCAGGGCACAAAAGCGATGACCAACAGGGCGACCAACAGAGCGCCCAAGTAAGGCCAAATGCGGTTGAGGGCCTGGTCAGCCTCCACCTTGCCAATCGCGCAGGCCGCGTAAAAACCCACGCCCACAGGCGGCGCAAACAGGCCCAAGCCCATGGCGAACACCACCACCATCGCGTAGTGCACCTCGTGGATGCCCAAAGCCCTGGCCACCGGAAAAAGCAAGGGACCGAACAACACAATGGCTGGAATGCCCTCCAACATGCTGCCCAGAATGATGAATGCCAGCATGGACACGATCATGAAGCCTATGGCCCCGCCCGGCACCTGCGTCATGAGTTCCACCAAGTCGCGGGAGAACCCCGACTGCGTGAGCGCCCAGGCCATCGCAGTGGCGCAACCAATGATCAGCAAAATCGCCCCAGACAATGACGCGGTTTCCACCAGCATCGGGTAGATGCGTCGCCAGTCCATTTGCCGGTAGAACAACATGCCGACGATCAAGGTGTACAAAATGCCAATCGTCGATACCTCGGTGGCTGTGGCCACACCCTCGACCACGGCTGAACGGATGACGAAAGGCAATGCCAGGGCAGGCAGGGCCAGCCCCAAAGTCTGCCAAATTTCACGTCCGGGCCTTCGCTGAACCTGCAGATCTTGCAGGCCACGGGACTGCCAGTAAACCACCACACACAAGGCAGCCATGCCAACCAAGGCGGGCATCAAGCCGCCCACAAAAAGCGCTGAAATCGATACGCCGGTGACGGCGCCAATCGTGATCAACACCAAACTCGGCGGTATGGTCTCGCTCATGGCGCCAGAGGCGGCCAACAATGCAACCAGCCTGCCGGGGTGTGCACCGCGTTTTTTCATTTCCGGAAACAACGCTGGCGCTACGGCCGCCATGTCAGCTGCTTTGGAGCCTGAAATCCCAGAAACCAAATACATCGCCGCCAACAACACGTACTGCAAACCACCGCGCAAATGCCCCAACAAAGAAGCCAAAAAATCCACCATCGCTTTGGCCAAGCCGGTCACCGCGATGAACGCGCCCAAAAATACAAACAAAGGCACAGACAACAAAATCAGGTGTGACATGCCCTCATCGATCCGACTCACCACAATGGTCAATGGGTTGGTGGTTGAAAAAAGCAGGTAGGCGGTTGTGCTCAGGCCAAAGGCATACGCAATGGGCAGACCCATGGCCACACAAATGGCCACCATCAGCACAAAGAAGATGAATAAGTTGACATGCCCCGATTGCATCAACCACGGACTCGCCAAGCCAAGGGCTGCAACCATCAACAACAACACAGCCAGCGACCACAGCACTTGTCTGCCACGGGCCAAGCGAAACAACTGCAACAGGGATTGCAGCAACATGAGCGACAAACCCACCACGACCGCAGCCACCCGCAAAGCATCTGGCATTTCCAGTGCAGGCGTGAGGATCACCCACTGTTCGTTCATGTGTTCTATCGCAGGCCAAAGCAACACGGCGCAAAACAAGACCGACAGACAGGCGACAAAGGTGTTCACCGCCACCTGGGTGGCGGGGGACAACTTGGCGACAAACACCGTCAAGCGCATGTGTTCATTGCGCTGCATCGCAACCACCGCCCCCAACATGGCCAACCACAAGAACAACACAGAAGCGAGTTCATCGGACCAGGTGAGTGGCGATTGCAGCACATATCGGCTGATCACGCCCGCGGAGAGCACGGCTATTTCAGCCACCACCAACAAAGCCGCAGGCCACTCGGCCAGCGCACGCAACACCCGCTCCGGCCAAGCCAGGGTCATGCCAATTTACCCGTGTATTTCTCGAGCTTGCCCATCGCTTCGGGGCCGTATTTGGTTTTCCATTCTTGGTAGAAACCGGCTTTGGCAAGCACCTCTTTGAATGGCTTGGCGTCTGGGTAATTGAACACCATGCCCTTGGACTTGAGTTGCGCTTCAAGGACATTGTTCAAACGGCGAATATCGTCGCGCTGCACCTGCGCGGCCTTTTTGAAATGCTGGGCCACCAAGGCTTGCAGATCGGGGGGCAGCGCACCCCAGCGCTTTTGGTTGGCCAAGACCCATTGGCCATCCCACATGTGCGAGGTCATGGAGCAGTACTTTTGCACCTCATAGAGCTTGGCTGACTCGATCAGGGGCAAGGGGTTTTCTTGGCCTTCGACGATCTTGGTTTGCAAGGAAGAATAGACCTCACTGAAGTTGATCGAGGCCGGCGAGGCACCCAAGGCTTTGAACATCGAGGTCCACAAGGGGCTGACAGGCACACGGATTTTGAAGCCTTGCAAATCGGCGGGCGTTTGGATCGGTTTGGTGGAGCTGGTGATGTTGCGAAAGCCATTGTCAAAACAAGACTCAAAGGCAAACAGGTTCACCTTGGCGATGGCACCCCTCACGTGCAAGCCCAGGTCTCCATCCATGGCGGCCCACACGGTTTGGTAGTCCTTGAATGCAAAAGCCAAACCGTTGATGCCCGCCACGGGCACCAGGGTTTGCAAGATCAAGCCAGACAGCATGAAGAAGTCGATCGCGCCCGAGCGTACTTGCGACAGCATGTCGGTGTCACCGCCGAGTTGGTTGTTGGGAAACAGCTGGATGTCCACCCGACCTTTGGACTCAGCGCGAATGGCATCCACGGCTTCTTTCATCCGCAGATTGGTCGGGTGGGTGGCGGGGAAATTGTTGGCCAGCTTGAGTTTGAATTCTGCGTTTTGCGCCCAAACATGCGGATGCAACACAGACCAAGCGCCAGCGCCAGCGGCGGCTTTCAACAATTGACGGCGGTTTGAAGAGGTTGAATACATCGGCTTACTCCACGGTGACGCTTTTGGCCAGGTTGCGCGGCTTGTCCACATCCGTGCCACGGGCACAGGCAGTGTGGTAGGCCAGCAATTGCAGGGGCACCACATGCAGCAAGGGTGACAAATCACCGTAATGCTCAGGCATGCGGACCACATGCACGCCTTCGCTGGAGTTGATGCGGGTGTCGGCATCGGCCAGCACATACAACACGCCTCCGCGTGCGCGCACCTCTTGCAAATTGCTTTTAAGTTTTTCAAGCAAGGTGTCGTTGGGGGCGACGGTCACCACCGGCATGGCACTCGTTACCAGCGCCAGCGGGCCGTGTTTGAGCTCGCCCGCTGGGTAGGCCTCGGCATGGATGTAACTGATCTCTTTGAGCTTCAACGCCCCTTCCAAAGCGATCGGGTAGTGCAAGCCACGGCCCAAGAACAAGGCGTTTTCTTTGCTGGCAAAGTCTTGCGCCCAGGCAATCATTTGGGGCTCCAAGGCCAACACACTTTGCAAGGCCACGGGCAAATGCCGCATGGCTTTGAGGTGTTGCGCCTCATCAGCGGCGTTCAGGCGGCCTTTGGCTTTGGCCAGCGCAAGTGTCAGCAAAAACAAACCGGCCAATTGGGTGGTGAATGCCTTGGTCGACGCCACGCCAATTTCCACGCCTGCGCGGGTGATGTAGGCCAAGGTGCATTCACGCACCATGGCCGAGGTCGACACATTGCAAACGGTCAGCGTGTGTTGCATGCCCAATGATTGGGCATGACGCAATGCGGCCAAGGTGTCTGCGGTTTCACCCGATTGGCTGATGGTGACCACCAGGCTGCGCGGGTTGGGCACGGAATCACGGTAACGGTATTCGCTGGCGACTTCCACATGGCAGGGCAATTGGGCGATCCGTTCTATCCAATTTTTGGCCACGCAACCACTGTAATAGCTGGTGCCACAGGCCAAAATCAGCACTGAATCCACCTCTGTCATGACCTTTTGCGCCAAGCCTGGTGAAAGATGTGCAGGGTTGTCGAACAGCTCGGGGACGATGCCTTCGATGCCCTCCAACGTATCGGCAATCGCTCGCGGCTGCTCGAAGATTTCTTTTTGCATGTAGTGGCTGTAAGGACCCAACTCGGCAGCCCCGCTGTGGGCATGCACGGTCAGCACTTCACGTTGCACCGCTTGGTGTTGGGCATCAAACACCTGGTGGCTGCCTGCTTGTATATCCACCACATCACCTTCTGCGAGATAAACGATTTGATTGGTCACACCCGCCAAGGCCATGGCATCGCTGGCCAAAAAGTTTTCGCCTTGGCCCAAGCCCAAAATCAGCGGTGAGCCTGCTCGGGCGCCGATCACCCGGTGTGGCTCGTCCTTGGCCATGACCGCAATAGCATAGGCGCCTTGCAGTTCTTGGGTGGCCTGGAAAACGGCTTGCAACACATCGCCTTGGTAGAGTGAATCGATCAAGTGCGCCATCACCTCGGTATCGGTTTGGCTGACAAACACATAGCCCTTGGCCTGCAACTGGGTACGCAGTTCTTCATGGTTTTCAATGATGCCGTTGTGCACCAAGCCGATGCGGTCTCGGCTGAAATGCGGATGCGCGTTGTGCACAGCAGGTGCGCCATGCGTGGCCCAGCGGGTGTGGGCGATGCCCGTGAAGCCTTGCAAACCTGCTGTCGGGTCGTTCACCTGCGCGATCAATTCAGCCACTCGGTCGGTGCTGCGGGCACGCTGCAATCCGGGCACTTGATCCATTTGCGCTTGCGTGCTGTTGACAGCCACGCCACACGAGTCATAGCCTCTGTATTCCAGCCTTTGCAAGCCCTGCACCAAGACAGGAACGATGTTTTGCGATGAAACCGCGCCCACAATACCGCACATAGAGACCGTCCTTTATTTTTTGGATTTGACCGGGCGTGCCCAATTGGTGATGCTGGTCTGTTTGCCACGGGCGACCGTCAGCGCACCTGGCGCGGTGTCTTTGGTGATGGTGGAGCCCCCACCGATCGTGCCACCCGCGCCGATGGTGACCGGCGCGACCAACACACTGTTGCTGCCCACATGCACATCGGCTTCGATCACCGTGCGGTGTTTGTTGGCCCCGTCATAGTTGGCGGTGATGCTGCCGGCGCCGTAATTGACCCGCTCGCCCACCGTGGCGTCTCCCAAGTAGGCCAAGTGGTTGGCTTTTGAGCCATGGGCCATGGTCGAGTTTTTCACTTCCACAAAGTTACCAATGTGCACCTCGTCACCCAGTGCTGCGCCAGGACGCAGCCGGGCAAACGGACCGATGCGGGCATCTTTGCCCACAGTCACGGGTTGTTGCTCGCCATCGATGTGTGTGAACGCTTGAACCATGCTGCCAGGACCGATGTGGGCATTGGCAATCAGGCAGTTGGGGCCAATGCGCACACCATCGCCCAAGTGCACCTTGCCTTCAAAGACGCAGTTCACATCGATCTCGACATCTTGACCGCAGGTCAATTGTCCGCGGACCTCGAAACGCGCGGGGTCTGCCAAGCGCACACCCGCCATCATGAATTGCTCGGCTTGCAGCTGTTGGTAAGCCCGCTCCAAGGCAGCCAACTGAACCGGGTTGTTGACACCTTCAACTTGCCAAGCCTGGCTGATGGCATGCGCCACCACAGCTGTCCCATCGGCCACCGCCAACTTCACCACATCGGTCAGGTAGTACTCTTGTTGCGCATTGTGGTTGTCTAAACGTGCCAGCCATGTGCGCAACAAGCGGGTGGGCACGGCCATGATGCCGCTGTAGATATGGGTGATTTGACGTTGCGCAGGCGTGGCGTCTTTTTCTTCCACGATCGCTTGCACTTGCCCTTGGGCATTGCGCACCACACGGCCATAACCAATGGGGGTGGGTGTTTCTAAGGTGAGCAGGGCCAGATGCTTCGCAGCACACAGGCTTAACAAGGCTTGCAAAGTGTCAGCCTGAATCAAGGGCACATCGCCTGACAAAACCAAGGTGACCCCGTCATCGGCCAAGACCGGCACCGCTTGTTGCATGGCGTGTCCTGTGCCCAGCTGGGGTATTTGGCGCACGCATTGCAAGTGCGGTTTTCCTTGCAATCCGGCCTCGACCTGCTCTGCACCATGGCCAGTGATGACCACCACTCGCCGTGCTTGAATTTGTGCAGCGGTGTCGAGCACATGTTGCAACAAAGCCCTACCGCCAATCTGGTGAAGCACTTTGGGCATACTGCTCTTCATTCGGGTACCCTTGCCCGCTGCCATCACCACCACATCCACACTGTCCATGCGTTTGCTTCCTTTATTGACAGACATTATCAGTCAGCTGACAGCCAAGACTGCCCCCCATTGGAAACTGGTTGCGCTCAGCCTGGTGGTCGGCCTGAGTGGCTGCAGCTTGGTGGTCACCGGCTACAACAACGCCCCTGGCTGGCTGATGTTCACCTGGGTCAACCCGCACCTGGATCTGAATGCGGCGCAAGAGGAAAAGGTATCAACCGACATGCAGTCGCTGTTGGCTTGGCACCGACAAACACAACTGCCGCAGTACATCCTGTGGTTGCAACGTATGCAGACCCTGGCCCCGCAAAATATTCAGGCCGAACAAGCCTGCGACCTGTTTGAGGACATGCGAGCCAGCCTGCCACCTTTGCTCGCTCAGGTGGAACTGCCCATGGCGCAATTGGCGTTGACACTGACACCCAAGCAACTCACGCATTTGAAAGACCGATTGGATAAAAACAACCAAACTTGGCGACGAGATTGGAAAATGGGTGAATCTCAGGCTGCGCAATCGGATGTTCAGGTGGAAAAAGGGCAAGAAAATGCAGAACGTTTTTATGGGAGATTGAGCAAGCAGCAACGTCTTTTACTGCGGGATTTGGCAGTCAACTCAGGCTACGATCCAGACAAAACCTACCAAGAGCGATTGCGCCAACAAGCCGATGCAGTTCAGGTATTGCAACGCATCGCCATTGACAAACCCGATGTCACGCAAGCCCGCGAGCAGATCCACGCTTGGATGGAACGGCTCATGAACACGCCTGAACCGGGTTATGCGGCCTACTTGAAAAAACGCCAACGCCTCAATTGCGAGGCCGCGGCGCAATTGCACAACACCACCACGCCTGAGCAACGCATGCAGGCTGTGAAAGTGCTCAAGGGCTATGAACAGGACCTGCGTGAACTGATTAAGCCAGCAAGCTGAAGATCAGCTTTGCAGGCCGGCAAATGCTTTTGACATGGGTTGGTTGTCAATAACCGGTGGTTGGCCAGACCACACCGTTTTCGTTGAGCAAAGCGTCCAGCGGTACGTCATGCGCTTCGGGCAAAAAGTCAGTCAAAAACCCGTTGGTGAATCCCAGGCCAACGGTGAAAGGCGCGGGATGCAATTGCGCCAAAGTGCGGTCATAAAAACCTCCGCCATAACCCAGTCGGTAACCGCCGGGCCCATAACCCACACAAGGCACAAACAAGAGCGTTGGAACCACCACCTCTGTGTCCTTGGGTTTGGGGATGTGGTAGGCGTCTTCCTCCATGTCGCAGCCCGGATACCAGGCATGAAACCGCAGTGTTTTGGTTTGTTTGTCCACCACTGGCAAGCCAATGCGACGCAACTCAGGCTCGTCCAGCAATTCACCGTCTTCTTTCCAACGGTGCAGGGCAGGCAAAGGATCAAACTCACCTTTGATCGGCCAATACGCACCGATCACCGCATCCTTTCGATCAAACAACCAAATTCGCATCACGCTTTGCAAGAGATCAGCGCGCTGCGCTCTGTCTGGCAAATCCAATCTGACACGAATCAATTCTTCACGAAGGGCTTTTTTGTCCATGGGAGAATCGCCAACTGTTGAGTAACTCGATTGTGTCATGCTTGAATCATTGATCCGCAACTGGCTGATAGTTCTTCTGAGTGGTGGCTTGTTGACGGCACATGCTGATACCCCTGCGGTTGCAGCCAACTTGGACAAAGCCGATGTTGTGTTGCGAGACATGGCCAATGCGTTTGCGCAAAACGACCGGAAAAAACTCAGCCAACTCTTGCCCCAAGCCAAAGGCCATTTGTTAGAACCTTGGGCAGCCTATTGGGAGTTGCGGGTTCGGTTGGGCGACGCCTCTTACGCTGAGGTCAAGGCTTTTCTCAACCGGTATGCAGGCACCTACCAAGAAGACCGCCTGCGCAATGATTGGCTACTGGTCCTTGGGCAACGCCAAGAATGGTCTCAGTTCGAACGCGAATACGCCCTGTACCGGATGCATGATGACAAGGAGGTCGAGTGTTATGCCAATTGGATCGACATCGGTCACAAGAAACTCACCGGCACATCTGCGCAAGAGGCCTTGATCCGTTCGAATTGGTTGGCCCAGCGTCAAGCAGAAGATGGTTGTACTTTTGGTGTTGAACAACTGTTTTTATCCAAACGTGTCCCCTCTCTAGAGATTTGGCGTAAAAGCCGCTTGATGGTGGAACTCAACCGCAAGCAAGCGGCCAAGGATGCTTTGCGCATCGTGTCTGAACACAGCTTAAAGGGGGTGGATGACCTGATAGCCAACCCGGTACGGTTTTTAAATACGCTCGCGCCCAAGCTTGGCAAAGAAAGCTCGGAATGGATCACCCTCGGGTTGGTGAGGTTGGCCGCCACTGAGCATGAAGCCGCAGCCAAACTGATCCAGGGGCCGACCGGCCAGAAACTCCAAACCGAACAAAAACAATGGCTCTGGGGCGTGATCGGCCGCCAAGCAGCACTGCAATTGGACCAGCAGGCGCTGACCTATTTTGGCCTGGCAGGTCCGGATGCCCAACTCACCGACGAGATGCTCGCTTGGAAAGTGCGGTCCGCTTTGCGCGCAGACAGCAGCCCGCAGTGGCATACCGTTGAATCAGCGATCAAAAGCATGAGCCCTGCAGCGCAAAAAGACCCGGCTTGGGTGTATTGGCTGGCACGCGCGGATATGGCCAAACAGCCCAAAGGCAGCCCCCTGAGTTCGGGCGCCCTGACAGCCTTGCAAGCCATTGCAGGTCCGCAAGGGTTTTACGAGCAACTGGCCGAAGAAGAACTGGGCCGGAAAATCTCTGCCCCGGCAGGGCCCCCATCACCCAAGGTCCAGGAAATGATGGCCGTGAAAAGCAACCCAAGTTTGCAGCGCGCCATGCACGCCATTCGGATTGGTTTGCGAGCAGATGGCGTGCGCGAATGGAATTACGGCACCGGTCTGGTTGACGGCATGGGCAAGAAAGGGCGCATGGCTGAACGCGAAAAATTGGCCGCGGCCCAGTGGGCTTGCGAACAAGCCATTTGGGACCGTTGCATCAACACCAGCGAGCGCAGCACGCCGATGGATGTTGCACAACGCTATCCCACGCCTTTCAAGACCCAGGTGCTTGACCGAACCAAGGAGATCGGTCTGGAGGCCGCTTTTGTCTATGGGTTGATTCGCCAAGAAAGCCGCTTTGTCATGGATGCACGCTCTTCCGTCGGTGCCACAGGACTGATGCAGGTCATGCCAACGACCGCCCGGTGGGTGGCCAAAAAAACGGGTCAGCGGCAGTTTCAAATCGAACAACTCAACCAGCGTGACACCAACATCGCCATCGGAACCAGTTACTTGAAAATGGTGCTGGACAATTTTCAAGGTTCGATGCCGATGGCCGCCGCCGCCTACAACGCTGGCCCGAGCCGCCCCCGCAAATGGCGCAACGGCCCGGTACTCGAAGGCGCCATCTGGGCTGAGTGCATTCCCTTCACGGAAACCCGAGACTATGTGAAAAAGGTATTGGCCAACACCACCATGTATGCGGCTGTTTTATCTGGCGAGCCCCAATCGCTCAAATCTCGCTTGGGCCAAGTCGGTCCGCACGTCAGCAGCCTTGACACAGAAGAGGTTGACTTGCCTTAAGTCTCGTCTTCTTGGCTTTGCTGCAGTAACCACATGTGGGCATAGCGGCCATTGGCGGCCAGCAAGTCCAGGTGCGTGCCGCGCTCGATCACCTGGCCAGCATCCATCACCACGATTTCATGCGCATCCACCACGGTGGAAAGCCGGTGCGCAATCACCAAGGTGGTTTTGTTTTGAGCCGCATCGCGAAGCTCTGCTTGGATCGCACGCTCATTGCTGCTGTCCAAGGCCGAGGTGGCTTCGTCAAAAATCAAGATGGACGGGTTTTTCAACAATGTTCGGGCAATGGCTACCCGCTGCTTCTCCCCGCCTGAGAGTTTCAAGCCTCGCTCGCCCACCATGGTTTCATAGCCCTGAGGTGTTGACGCGATGAAGTCATGGATACGGGCTGCGCGGGCAGCCTCTTCAACCTGCTCTCGAGAAGCTTGGGTGTTGCCATAGGCGATGTTGTAGTAGACCGTGTCATTGAACAACACCGTGTCTTGCGGCACGATACCGATCGCTGCTCGCACCGAGTCTTGGGTCAACTGCCTGAGCTCTATACCGTCAATATAGATACCGCCTTGCTGCACATCGTAAAACCTGAACAAAAGCCTGGCCAAGGTGGATTTGCCCGCGCCAGAGGCGCCAACGACAGCAACCGTCTTGCCTGGTGGAACTGTCAAACTGATGCCATTCAGTATCGGCCGGTCTGGTTCATAGGCAAAAAACACATTGTCAAATCGGAGCTCGGGTGAATGCTGCAATTGAAGTGGCTCAGCGGTTTGCAGATCCGCCACTTCGCGCTGTTTTTCAAGCAGCTTAAACATGCTCTCCAAATCGGTGAGGCTTTGCTTGATCTCGCGGTAAATCACGCCCAAGAAGTTGAGCGGGATGTACAACTGAATCATGAAGGCGTTGATCATGACCAAGTCTCCAAGCGTCATGCGGCCATCGACCACGCCTTGGGTGGCACGCCACAACATGCCCACCAAGGCAACCGCGATGATGAGTTGTTGACCAATGTTCAAGGCGCTCAAAGAGTTTTGCGCTCGGATCCGCGCCTTGCGCAGTTTGTTCAAATTCACGTCGTAGCGTTTTGCCTCAAACCCCTCATTGCCAAAATATTTCACGGTTTCGTAGTTCAACAAGGAGTCAATGGCCCGACTGTGGGCACTCGAATCGAACTCATTTACCTCTTTTCGAAATTGGGTGCGCCACTCGGTCACCGTCACCGTGAAGTAGATGTAAGTAGCCAACGCAGCCAAGGTGATGATGGCATACCACTTGTCAAATTTCACCCCCAAAATGGTCAAAACCAAGACCACTTCAATCAAGGTGGGCACGATGCTGTAGAGAGAATAGGCAATCAGCGATTCGATGCCACGCACACCCCGCTCAATATCACGGCTCATGCCACCTGTTTGGCGCTCTAGGTGAAATCGCAAACTCAGTCGGTGCAGGTGCTCAAAGGTTTGCAATGCAATTTTGCGTGCAGCGCCTTGCGTGGCCTCGGCGAACACCAGTTCACGAAACTCGGTGAAAGCAGAGGATGAAAGACGCAGCAAGCCGTAGGCTATGAGCAGAGCCACCGGCACCACCAACATCGCCTGTGCCATGCTGGGTTGGGGCGTCATGCTGTCGATCAGGTCCTTGAGCAACAACGGGACACCGACATTAGACAGCTTGGCACCGACCATGAAAGACAGCGCAGCCATCACGCGCCATTTGTATTCCCACAAATAGGGAAACAAACGCTTCAAAGTCCCCCAGTCCGATTCGGTATTCACCGTGACAGGTTGGCTGGGTAGTCGGGGAAAGCTGGAGCCGGTATGACGCATGTCGCACAATAGGGGTTGGATTCAACAACACGGATTGTGCCTGTGACCACACCGACCAACTCTCTAACCACCTCGACCACCCTGCCAACGGATGCGGAACTGGTGCTCAAAGTCATTCCCATGCCTGCTGACTGCAATGCCAACGGTGATATTTTTGGTGGCTGGGTGATGGCTCAGGTGGACTTGGCGGGCGCGGTCTTGCCAGCGCGCTATGTCAACAGCCGCATCGCCACCGTGGCCGTGAACGAGTTTGTCTTCAAGCAACCGGTCAAGGTGGGTGACATACTGAGTTTTTTCAGCAAGATACAGCGCATTGGCAACACCTCGATCACGGTGAACGTAGAGGTGTTTGCCGAGCGGTTCAGCATGCAGGGCCATTACCTGAAAGTCACCCAGGCCAATATCACTTACGTGGCGATTGACTCCAATGGCAGGCCAGAGGCGATCAAGCGGCGCGTCCCCAGCGCTCAATAAACCGGCATGCGCTTTTCCATGAAAGCGCTGAACGCTTCGATGGCTGCTGGTTCTTTGAGCATCCGCCCAAATGTCACGGCTTCTTCATGGATACGCGCCAACACTTTGTCTGTTTTGCCCGACTTCATCAATCGCTTGGTTTCCATCAATGAAGTGAGGGGTTTGGTGGCGATTTTGAGTGCCTGTTGGTGCGCATAAGCATTGGCCTCGGTGGGCGGCAAGACGCGGCTGACCAAGCCCATCTCCAAGGCGTCTTCGACCATGAACGGCTCACCCATCAACAAGGCTTCGGCAGCGCGGTGGTAACCCATGAGCTCGGGGGCCAACAAGCTCGAACCCGCTTCTGGGCATAAGCCAAGGTTGACAAACGGCATGGAAAAAGCCGCGTTGTCACCCGCATACACCAAGTCGCAATGGAACAGCATGGTGGTGCCCACCCCAACGGCCGGGCCACACACGACCGCCAGCAAAGGCTTGGAGAAAACCGTGATACCCCGCAGAAAACGAAACACAGCCGAGTCTTCATTGGCGGGGGGTTGTTGCAAAAAATCAGCGATGTCATTGCCTGCACTGAACACAGTTTCATGGCCTTGAATCACCACCACTTTGATGGCTGGATTGGCAGTGGCTTGGTCCAACGCATCAGCCAATTTGGCGTACATAGCAGCCGTCAGTGAGTTTTTTTTGTCCACTCGGTTGAGGGTCAAGGTCAAAACGCCTTGTTCTTCGTTGTGCAAAATATGTGACATCACAGCATCCTTAATTGGCTGGGTCTACACGCAACCAAATTTGGGTACGGTAGAGCAGCGCAATATAACCGCGGACTTTCATTTTTTTGCCGCCTTCGATCGGTTCCATTTCCACTGTGTAGACCTTGCCGTTGCCGGGATCGAGGATTTTGCCGCCACCGCCCCAGATATTTTTGGTGCCCTCTTGCTTGACACCACGGATGAATTCCATGCCCACGATCGGCTGGTCTTTGCGGTCATCTTTGCACAAATCGCAAATCGTTTTGGCTTTGGGATCATCGACCAACGAGCGCCCAACCACACCGGTGAGCACACCATTGTTGTCAGTGATCGTGACTTCACCCCTGGGTTTTTTGGTTTCGTCGTCAATCGTGTGCCAGGTGCCCACTGGCGTCATTTGCGCCCAGGCCGCAGCGGCCCACAAAGTCAGTGCAGCTGTCAAAATGGTTTTCATGTCATGTCTCCTAGGTTGAGTTGAATCAAGCAAAAACATCGGCAGTGTCCATCAACACATCACTGCCTGCCCGGGCAGTTTGCATCAAGGACACTGTCTCAGGCAACAGCTTGGCAAAGTAAAAACGCGCTGTTTGAATCTTGGCTTTGTAAAACGGGTCTGTGTTGCCCTTGGCGATTTCTTGTAGGGCCACTTGCGCCATGCGTGCCCAAAAATAGCCAAACACCAGGTGCCCGGTGACCCGTAAATAGTCCACTGAGGCTGCGCCCACTTCGTCGGCATTGCTCAGTGCCTTCATGCCGATTTCGCCTGTGAATTGGGTCATTTGCTGACCCAGTTTGGCCAGCGGCTGAATGAAGGGGGCCATGTCTTCGTTACCGGTCTCAGCGGCGACCAAATCGGTAATCAGCTTGCCAAATTTTTTCAAACTCGCCCCTTGGTTGCCCAACACTTTGCGGCCAAGCAAGTCCAGGCTTTGGATGGTGTTGGTGCCCTCGTAAATCATGTTGATGCGTGCATCGCGCACATACTGCTCCATGCCCCACTCGCGGATGAAGCCGTGCCCCCCCAGGACCTGCAAACAACCCGAGGTCGCTAACCAACCGTTGTCGGTGATGAAGGCTTTGACGATCGGGGTGAGCAATGCCACCAATTCAGCCGCCTCTTGACGCACCAGCTGATCCGGGTGGTTCAGTTCTTGGTCAAGCAACAAGGCGCAATACAAACTCAGAGCACGACCACCCTCGGCATAGGCTTTGGCGGTGAGCAGCATTTTGCGCACATCCGGATGCACCAAGATGCTGTCTGCCGGCTTGTCTGGGCTTTTGACACCGGACAAACTGCGCGACTGCTGACGATCTTTGGCATAGGCCAAGGCATTTTGGTAAGCCACTTCGGTCAATCCCAGCGACTGCATGCCCACGCCAATGCGTGCTGCATTCATCATCACAAACATGGCTGCCAAGCCTTTGTTGGGTTGCCCCACCAAGCTACCCACGGCTTGGTCGAGCACCATTTGGCAGGTGGCGTTGCCATGGATGCCCATTTTGTGCTCAAGGCCACCGCAGTAAATACCATTGCGCGGACCCAAACTACCGTCTTCATTGACGATGAATTTGGGTACCACAAACAAACTGATGCCCTTGCTGCCTGCGGGCGCATCTGGCAAACGCGCCAATACCAAGTGAACAATATTGGAGACCAAGTCGTGCTCACCCGCACTGATGAAAATTTTGTTACCCGTGATCAAGAAATTGCCATCGGCTTGCGGCTCCGCCTTGGTTTTGAGCAGACCCAAGTCGGTGCCGCAATGCGCTTCGGTCAAGCACATGGTGCCGGTCCATTCACCGCTGGTGATCTTGGGCAGGTACATCCGCTTTTGCGCCTCGGAACCGTGGGCATGCAAGCATTCATAGGCGCCATGGGTGAGGCCTGGGTACATGGTCCAGGCTTGATTGGCGCTGTTGAGCATTTCGTAAAAGCACTGGTTCACCACCAATGGCAGCCCTTGACCACCGTAAGCGGGGTCGCAGCTCAAGGCAGTCCAACCACCCTCTGCGAATTGGGCATAGGCTTTTTTGAAGCCAGTGGGGGTGGTGACTTCATGGCTTTGCGGGTTCAAGACACAGCCTTCTTGGTCACCAACGGCGTTCAGGGGAAACAAGATTTCCGCTGCAAACTTGCCACCTTCTTCCAGCACGGCAGCGATGGTGTCGGCATCGGTCTCTGCATGGGCTGGCAATGCCTGGAGCACTTGTGGCACATGCAGCAATTCATTCATGACAAATTGCATGTCTCTCAGTGGCGGGGTGTAGATGGGCATGGTGTTTCCTTATGTCTGGTTGGGTTTCGCGCCGTTGCGCAACAAAATGTGTTGAAAGCCTTTTTTGGCATGCAGCAGACTTTTAGAGGTTCTCAAAAAACGGGCTTCGTAATGCAGTGCCAAGATCAGGCCATGTATTTCAAATGACATTTGTGACGCATCGGTATCGGCAGACAAATGGTTTTCCTCTTTGGCTTTCACCACCGCGCGGTGAACCGCGGTCAACCAGGTTTTGACCGAACTGGCCAAGGCGTCGCGAACCGGGCCTGGTCGGTCATCGAAGTCTGCGGCCCCGCTGATGTAGAGGCATCCAGAATCGATTTCTACGCTGGTGCGCTGCATCCAATTGGCAAACAAGGCTTTCAAACGCGGCAAGCCTCGAGGGGCTTGCATCGCAGGCTCAAACACCTCCTGCTCAAAACGTTGGTGGTATTGCCTGATCACGGATATTTGGAGTTCTTCCCGGGAGCCAAAATGGGCAAACACCCCCGACTTGCTCATTTGCATCACCTCAGAGAGGGCACCAATGCTCAGGCCCTCCAAACCGATTTGGGTGGCCAGACCCAGCGCGGCATCGACAATCGCTGTTTTGGTTTGTTGACCTTTGTGCATGACGCGCTGGCGCAAAAGCCTGTGATCGGGTTCATCGGCAGATTCAGTCATGGGTTCCGGCACTGGGTTAAAAAAGAACGATCGTGCTATTTTGCACTATTTTGAGTTCATTACACTAAACACCATGCAAGCGACTCGAATTTTGGCCATACGCCACGGTGAAACGGACTGGAATGTCGAGACCCGCATTCAAGGACACACCGATATCCCCTTGAACGCACAAGGCCTGTGGCAAGCCGATCAAGTGGCCCAGGCCTTAAAGGATGAATCGATTGATGCGGTGTACGCCAGTGACCTGTCGCGTGCCATGACCACCGCCCAAGCGATTGCCCATGCGCATGGCTTGCCAATCGCCACACACCCGGCATTGAGAGAGCGCCATTTGGGGCAGTTTCAAGGGAAAACCTGGCAGGAAATCGAAAGCCAGCATCCGCATGACGCTTTGCTATGGAAGCAACGCCTGCCTGCATGGACACCTGCTGGCGGCGGTGAAAACCTGCTCATGCTGTCTGAGCGCATCCACACCTGTCTGAACGAGATCGCTGCGCGACACATGGGCCAGCAAATTGTCTGCGTCACCCACGGTGGTGTGCTCGATATCTTGTACCGCTTGGCCACACGCCAAGACCTGCAAGCCCCCCGCACCTGGGGAATGCGCAACACAGCCATCAACCGTTTGCTGTGGACGTCCGATGGCATGCAGTTGATTGGCTGGGCTGATGAGCAGCATTTGGTCGATGCCCGTGAGGAAACCGGTACCTGAGCTTTAAGCCGAATGGTCCGCAAACAAACCGCCTGCGCTGGCCGGCGGCAACACACCCAGGTGTTTGTAAGCAGCCAAGGTGGCGATGCGCCCACGCGGCGTGCGCTGTAAAAATCCCTGCTGAATCAAAAACGGCTCGATCACATCTTCGATCGTGTCGCGCTCTTCGCCGATGCTGGCGGCGATGTTGTCCAAGCCAACGGGGCCCCCATCAAAGCGGTGGATCACGGCTTCCAACAATTTGCGGTCCATCAGGTCAAAGCCCTGCGGATCCACATCGAGCATGGCCAAAGCGGCCTGCGCCACGGCTTGGGAGATGCGCCCATCGGCCTTGACCTCGGCATAGTCGCGTACCCGCCGCAGCAAGCGATTGGCGATGCGCGGCGTGCCGCGCGAGCGACGGGCGATTTCAAAGCCGCCTTGTTCATCGAGTTGCGCTTTGAGCAATCCACCACTGCGCATCACAATGCGCTGTAACTCCTCGGCGCTGTAGAACTCCAAACGCGCCACGATGCCAAAGCGGTCACGCAGCGGGTTGGTCAACATGCCTGCGCGGGTGGTGGCCCCCACCAAGGTGAACGGTTGCAAATCGAGCTTGATGCTGCGCGCAGCCGGTCCCTCGCCGATCATGATGTCGATCTGGTAGTCCTCGAGCGCGGGGTACAAAATTTCTTCCACCACCGGCGAGAGCCGGTGGATTTCATCAATGAACAGCACATCGTTTTTTTCCAAGTTGGTCAACAGCGCTGCCAGGTCTTTGGGCTTTTCCAACACAGGCCCACTGGTTTGCCGCAGATTCACACCCAACTCTTGGGCAATGATGTGACTGAGGGTGGTTTTACCCAAACCGGGCGGGCCAAACAGCAGCACATGGTCCAAGGCTTCATCACGGTTGCGCGCTGCACCAATGAAAATTTCCAACTGCTCACGCACCTTGGCTTGGCCCACATACTCTTGCAGCAACTTGGGGCGCAGGGCACGCTCAATCGCCTCTTCGCGCGGACTGACCGGGGCGGCAGACACCATGCGCGGCGCTGGGGCGAAATCGTCGGTTTGAATGCTCATGCTCAGTTTGCCAACGCTTTAAGTGCTTGCTTGATGCCTTCACTCACACCCATGTCTGCGGGCAATTGTTTGAAAGCAGCCGAGGCTTCTTTTTCCGAATAGCCCAAGCTCATCAGGGCTTGCATGATGTCGTTTTGTGCATTGTGGATCGGTGCAGTCGGACTCGATCCCAAGTCGCTGCCCATTTTGCCTTTGAGCTCCAAGAGCAAACGCTCGGCGGTTTTTTTGCCAATGCCTGGAATTTTCACCAGCCGGCCGGCCTCTTGCAAGGTGATGGCCTGAGCCAACTCGGCCACACTCAAACCACTGAGCAGGCCCAAGGCCATGCGCGGACCGACGCCTGAGATTTTGATCAACAACCGAAACGCGGTACGTTCTTCAACGCTGGCAAAGCCAAACAAAATCTGGGCGTCTTCACGCACCACGAAATGCGTAAGCAAACTGACCGGTGCGCCAACTGCAGGCAAGTTGTAGAAGGTGCTCATCGGCACATCAACTTCATAGCCCACGCCTTGGCAGTCCACCAACACCTGCGGGGGAGTTTTTTCAATCAGGATGCCGCTGAGTTTGCCAATCATGTGGGTTAGCTTGTGTAGGCTCCGATTATCAGGGCGAAAGCCGATCAGCAAATGCGAGCTGTTTGGCCCCTTGGGTTATGCTTTACAACTTGATAATTCGCCACACCTTTTCCCCTGCCAACAACACCCGTTTGGGCCACCTCTGCGGTGCCTTGGATGAGCACCTGCGCACCCTCGAACAGGCGCTTGAAGTCAAGATCGGGCACAGCCACGAAAAATTCAAAATCGACGGGCCCAAAGCACAAGCCGAACGGGCTTTGGAAATGCTTCAAGCCATGTACGAGCGCGCTGGTAAACCGATCCCCAAAGAACAGGTGCAACTGATGTTGGCGGGTGACGAGCACATGCCTGTGCGTGAGGATGGCAGCGTGTCGCTGTCGACACGCCGCAACGATGTGCGCGCTCGCACCACCACACAAGGCATCTACCTGGACAACATTGCCCAACACGACATCACCTTTGGTATTGGCCCAGCGGGCACGGGCAAAACCTATTTGGCTGTCGCCAGCGCGGTGGATGCGTTGGAGCGCAGCGCGGTACAGCGCATCATCCTGACCCGACCCGCGGTAGAAGCCGGCGAAAAGCTGGGTTTCTTGCCAGGCGACTTGGGTCAAAAGGTCGATCCTTATTTGCGTCCGCTGTACGACGCCTTGTACGAATTGATGGGGTTTGACAAGGTCCAAAAAGCGTTTGAGCGCAGTGCCTTGGAAATCGCGCCCTTGGCTTTCATGCGTGGGCGCACCTTGAACAATGCATTCATCATCTTGGACGAGGCGCAAAACACCACGCCTGAGCAAATGAAGATGTTCCTCACCCGCATCGGTTTTAGTGCCAAAGCGGTCATCACAGGTGATGTGAGCCAAATTGACTTGCCCAAAGGCAACCCCAGTGGCTTGGTGGATGCAGAGCGGGTGTTACGTCGCGTCCCAGGCATCGCCATGACCCACTTCACCAGCAAAGACGTGGTGCGCCATCCCCTGGTGGCCCGCATCGTCGATGCCTACGACAAGCAACGCAAGGCAGGTTGATGCGCCTGGCCCTGCCCCAACTTCAGTTGTCGCTGCAGTTTGCCGACATCCCCTATGCCGCCAGACACCGCTCAGCTTTGCCCAGGCATGGGGTCGCACGCTGTTTGCGTCACGCCTTGGTGTCAGATGCGGAAATCACGGTGCGCATTGTGGGTGTGGAGGAAGGCCGGGCTTTGAACGCCAATTACCGACAAAAAGCATACGCCACCAATGTCTTGACCTTTGACTATGCGCAATCTCCCCGCGTGCTGGCCGATCTGGTGCTGTGCGCCCCCGTGGTCGCTGAGGAGGCCAAAGCACAGGGCAAAACCTTGGCCGCGCATTACGCCCATTTGCTGGTGCACGGCTGCTTGCATGCCCAAGGCTGGGACCATGAGACTTCTTTGAAAGAGGCACACGCCATGGAAGCGCGCGAGGTCGAGATCTTGGCTGGTTTGGGCTTGGCCAATCCTTACCGCTGATCTGTCAGACCATCGAGCAAACGCACGCGCACGGTTTTGCCTTTGATTCTCCCCTGCGACAAGCGCTCAACCGCAGTGTCTGCAATGGCGCGGTCAACCGCCACATAAGTGGAGAACTCGTTGACATTGATCTTGCCAATTTGTTCGGCCTTGAAGCCAGCTTCGCCGGTCATGGCTCCGAGCACATCACCAGCGCGTATTTTTTCTTTGCGCCCACCCACGATTTGTAAGGTGCGCATCGGAGCTTGCAGCCTGTCGCCCGCAGCAGGGCTCAACTCCGACAACTTCGCCCACAGCGATTCTTGGCCTTGCAAGACCTCGATACGACCCACCGCGCCCATCTCGTCCAAACTGGCCAAAGTCAGCGCCAAGCCCTGGGCGTCGGCTCGACCGGTGCGGCCAATGCGGTGGATGTGCAATTCGGCGTCGGGGGTGACATCCACGTTGATCACCGCGTTCAACTGGCTGATGTCCAAGCCACGCGCGGCCAGGTCGGTGGCCACCAAAACCGAGCAACTGCGGTGGGCAAACTGCACCAGCACCTGGTCGCGCTCGCGTTGCTCCAGCTCGCCATACAAGGCCAACGCATCAAAGCCCTGGGCTTGCAGCACCGCCAAGAGCTCACGGCATTGCTGCTTGGTGTTGCAAAACGCAATCGTTGACTCAGGGCGAAAGTGGTTGAGCAGCAAAGACACCGCATGCAAACGCTGGTCTTCACGCACCTCGAAAAACACCTGGCGGATTTTGTCGGCCGCATGCACAGTTTGCACTTTCACGGTCTGGGGGTCGCGCATGAACTGAGCCGACAGCTTGGCAATGCCCTCGGGGTAAGTGGCCGAAAACAACAGCGTTTGACGCTGCGCAGGGCACTGCGCTATGAGCTGCTTCATATCCTCGAAAAAGCCCATGTCCAGCATGCGGTCGGCCTCATCGAGCACCAAGGTTTTGACCGAGTCCAAGCGCAGGTTGCCGCGTGCTGAATGGTCCAAGAGACGCCCTGGCGTGCCGACCACCAGATGCGCGCCGTGTTGCAGGCTTTGCTCTTGACCACGCAAGGCGACACCGCCGCACAAAGTGACGACTTTGATGTTGGCCCTTGCCCTGGCAAGACGCCGAAGCTCTGTGGTGACTTGGTCGGCCAACTCGCGTGTGGGGCAGATCACCAGGCCTTGCACCGCGTGGAAGTTGGCAGTGAGTTTCTCCACCAGTGGCAAACCATAGGCAGCGGTCTTGCCGCTGCCGGTGCTGGCTTGGGCAACCAGGTCTTGGCCTGCCAGCGCCAGAGGCAGGCTTGCTGCTTGGATCGCGGTCATCTCGGTGTAGCCGAGTTGATCAAGGTTGTGGAGTGTGTCGGGAGAAAGAGAAAGTGCTTGGAAGGATGCAGACATGGCTGGATTATCAGCCCATGCCTTTGTGGCGTGAGCCGTGGCTTTATTTCAAATCGTGGACATCGTCGACATGCGCTTCCACATCGTTGGGCAAGAGTTGGATAGAAGCACGCAAACCGGGTACGTTACCCATCAAGGCCTGCTCAACGTTGTTGCGCAGTGCGGCCGCACGGCCCAAGGACCAGCTCGAGGGCATGTGCATATGCATGTCGACGAAGCGTCGCTGACCTGCTCGGCGGGTCACCACATGGTCAAAACGGATGATGTCAACCTCGCCTCGTTTGTGTTCAAAGCCGTCAAGTACTTGGTGAATTTGCGCCAGCACGTCTGGCTCTACCGCCTCGTCCATCAAACCTTGCGATGAACGCCAGATCAGTTGCACGCCTTCTTTCAATATGTTCAAGGCCACGGCAATCGCTACCACCGCGTCCAACCACAGCCAACCTGTGAAATACACCATGGTCAGGCCCATGACCACGCCAGCGGAGGTCCAGACATCGGTGACCAAATGCCGCGCATCGGCTTCCAAAGCAATGGATCGGTGCACCTTGGCAGCACCAAACATCACCCAGGCGAGCAAGGCATTCAATACCGAGCTGGCCACCGACAAGGCCAAGCCCCAACCCAAGGACCCGACAGGTTGCGGGTCGAATATGCGGTGAACCGATGTCCACAGAATGGCGGCCGCAGCCCCAATGATCAACATACCTTCAAAGCCTGAGGAGAAATACTCTGCTTTGTGGTGCCCATAAGGATGGGCTTCGTCGGCGGGTTGCTCGGCAACGGTCACCATCATCAAGGCAAAGATGGCGCTGGCCAGATTGACAAACGACTCCATCGCGTCGGACAACAAGCCCACCGAATCGGTGATGTACCAGGCCCCGGTTTTCAACACGATCGTGATGATGGCCACCACCACGGAAGCCCAAAGCAGGGTTTTGGGTGAAATCTTGGTCAGGAGAGTCATGCAGCCATGATCGATGATGCGGATGACACCGTTCGATGGCTCAGGTCAGATGAACCCGCGCAAATTTGCGCTTGCCCACTTGCACCACATGCGTTCCTGCAGCCAACTTCAAGGCCTTGTCACTGACCACACTGCCATCGATTCGCACACCGCCGCCGTCCATCAGCCGATTGGCTTCACTGCTCGAAGGCGCCAGACCTGCGCTTTTGAGCAGCGCGGCGATGCCCATGGGTGCGCCACTGAGGTGGACATCGGGAATCTCGTCCGGGATACCGCCCTTGCTGCGGTTGACAAAATCTTGCTCGGCGGCATCGGCCAAGGCGGCGCTGTGAAAGCGGGTGGTGATTTCCTTGGCCAGCATGACTTTGGCATCGCGCGGGTTGCGCCCGCCATCCACCTCGACCTTCAAGGCGGCAATCGCCTCCAGGCTTTGGAAACTCAGCATGGTGAACCAACGCCACATCAAGGTATCGCTGATCGACAAAACCTTGGCAAACATGGTGTTGGGCTGCTCGGTGATACCAATGTAGTTGTGCTTGCTTTTGGACATTTTGTCCACGCCATCCAAGCCCTCGAGCAAGGGCATGGTCAAAATGCATTGCGGTTCTTGGCCATACTCTTGCTGCAGGTGACGACCCATCAGCAGGTTGAATTTTTGGTCGGTGCCACCCAGCTCCAAGTCGCTTTTTAAGGCAACGCTGTCATAGCCTTGCATCAGCGGGTATAGAAATTCATGCACGCTGATCGATTGGCCACTGTGGAACCGTTTGTGAAAGTCGTCGCGCTCCATCATGCGCGCCACGTTGTACTTGGCCGCCAGCTCGATCATGCCGCGTGCGCCCAAAGGGTCGCTCCATTCGCTGTTGTAGCGGATCTCAGTGCGTGCCGGGTCCAAGACCAGGCTGGCTTGTTTGTAATAAGTCTCGGCGTTGGCCTTGATCTGCTCAGGCGTCAAGGGCGGGCGGGTGCTGTTGCGTCCGGACGGGTCGCCGATCATGCTGGTGAAGTCGCCGATCAAAAAAATAACTTGGTGCCCCAGGTCTTGGAGTTGGCGCATTTTGTTGAGCACCACGGTGTGCCCAATATGGATGTCTGGCGCGGTGGGGTCCAAGCCCAATTTGACCCGTAACGGCTTGCCTGTGGCCTCAGAAGCTTGTAATTTTTTGATCCATTCCGCCTGTGGCAACAGCTCCTCACAACCACGCATAGAAACAGCCAGTGCGTGTTGAATCCGATCAGACAGTGAGGAATGTGTTTCAGATACTTGATTCATAAGTCTTTTTGGATGCTGACCGGAGAGGATTTGGCCTGTATACTGCATCCCCTGTGTTCAAGGAACGCTTAATGGCTATACCCACTGCTGTAGGCATATTCTAAAGTGCAGTCATTCCAAGACTGCACTGACACACCACCCAGGTCCGCCACCATGCCCTTGCCAACCTTACCGCCCACCGAAACCGTCGCACCCAGCGCCAAGCCATGGGTATGGCGCTTGGGCGGGTTGATGCTTTTGGCTGCGGGTGGTGCATTTGCTGTTGCCGGGTTCACCACCGCGGATCAGCAGGTGCCGGTCAGGCAACTGGTGCAAGCCGTCTCCACCCTGGGTACCGCTTTTCAACTTCAAAGCTTGGCCAGCGCTGACATGCGCTTGTTCCGCTCTGACATATCCCGTTCGAGCGATACCGCCGAATCCCTGTTGCGGCGTTTGGGCATCCATGACAAGCAAGCGGCTGATTTTTTGCGAAGCCATCGCTTGGTTCGCGACAACCTGGCCGGGCGTTCGGGTCGGTTTTTGAGTGCTGAAGCTGACAGCGACAACCGGTTGCTCAAGTTAACCGTCCGGTGGGCTCCTGTCAGCGGCAGCACTTTTCAACGTTTGGTGATTGAGCGAGAAACCGATGGATTGACTGCGGTCCTCCAAACAGGCGATTTGACATCCTCTGTCAGGCTCGCATCCGCCCCGATCCAAACCTCGCTGTTTGCCGCCACCGATGATGCCGGCATACCCGACAGCATCGGCATGCAAGTGGCTGATATTTTTGCGGGTGACATCGATTTCCACCGATCCTTGCGCAAAGGCGACCGGTTCACGGTGAGCTACGAATCCCTCGAAGCAGATGGTGAACCCCTCAAACCCGGCAAAGTGTTGTCAGCGGAGTTTGTCAACAAAGGCAAAACCTACCAAGCCATGTGGTTCCAGGAGTCTGCAAACCATCCTGGTGGCTACTACAGCTTGGATGGTCAAAGCTTGCGGCGGGTTTATCTGGCCTCGCCTTTGGCTTTTTCACGGGTCACCAGCGGCTTCAAAATGCGTTTTCACCCGATCTTGCAAACTTGGCGTGCACACCTCGGTGTGGATTACGCTGCCCCCCAAGGCACACCGGTGCGCAATGTGGGCTTAGGTGTGGTTGAAAGCGCCGGCGTCATGGGTGGCTATGGAAATGCTGTTGTGGTCAAACACCGCAACGGTCACAGCACGGTATATGCACACCTGAGCAAAATTTTGGTCAAGCGCGGTCAAACCCTTGTACAAGGACAGTCGATTGGTTTGGTTGGCGCAACCGGTTGGGCCACGGGTCCCCATTTGCACTTTGAATTCCGGGTCAACGGCAAGCACCAAGACCCTTTGCTGCTGGCCAAGCAAAGTGAAACCGTCGCCGTGTCTGCAGATGCACGCGAGCGTTTCAACCTGCTGGCCAAGGAAGTGGCCAACCAACTCTCCTCTTCTGCTGTCGCCTTTGCCGACACAGGCCCCTGATACAGCCCATGTCCTCGCTGTACATCGGCGTGATGTCTGGCACCTCATTGGATGGTGTGGATGCCGTGGCGGTGGATTTCTCCAACCGCATACGGTCCTTGGGCCATGTGGGCATACCCATGCCTCAAGCCTTGAAGCAGGTTTTTTTGCAACTCAATCAGGCGGGTCACGATGAGTTGCATCTGGCTGCCTTGGCTGCCAATGACTTGGTTGCTGTCTATGCGGCGGCTGTTCATGCCTTGCTTGATCGGCTTGAATTACCTGTCTCAGCCATCGCAGCCATCGGCGCTCACGGCCAAACGGTTCGCCACCAACCACGCTGGCAAGCAGGTATGGGCTACACCTGGCAGCTCAACAACCCTTCCTTGCTGGCCGAGCGTACCGGCATCCCTGTGGTTGCCGACTTTCGGGCACGCGACATCGCCGCTGGCGGCCAAGGTGCCCCCTTGGTACCCGCCTTTCACCAACATATGTTTTCCCAAGCCGGTCAAACCATCGCGGTGCTCAACATTGGCGGCATGGCAAATCTCAGCATCTTGCAAGACGATTTGGTGCTGGGTTTTGACTGCGGGCCCGGCAATGTCCTGCTTGACACTTGGTGCCAAAGTCACACGGGTCAGGCTTTTGACCAGTCAGGCAAATGGGCTGCGGGCGGTCAGGTCTCACCAGCCCTGCTGACCCAGATGTTGGGTGAACCATTTTTCAGCATGCCTCCCCCCAAAAGCACCGGGCGGGATTTGTTTCACATGGCTTGGTTAGACAAGCATGTCCGGGTGGTGCCTGGCCTGAGCGCTGTCGATATTCAAGCCACCTTGGCGGCCTTGACAGCGCAAACCTGTGCCGATCAAGTCAGACGCCAAGCACCCCATGCCCGCCAACTGCTGGTCTGTGGAGGCGGCGCTTTCAACTTGCATTTGATGCATTTGCTGGCGCAGTGCTTGCCTGAGGTGCTTGTGGCCTCAACCGACAGCCAAGGCTTGCCACCGATGCAGGTTGAGGCAGCGGCATTTGCTTGGTTGGCCCGCCAAACCCTGCTGCATCTCCCTGGAAACCTACCCATGGTCACAGGCGCCCAAGGGCTTCGTGTGTTGGGCGCTGTTTACCCAGCCTGAAACCGCTGCTGCAAAAAAAGCCGGGCTGAACCCGGCTTGAATCTGTGGCGAAGTCGGTATCAGGCTGAAAAAGACGAGCCGCAGCCGCAAGTGGAGGTGGCATTGGGATTTTTGATCACAAACTGTGCGCCTTGCAGGTCTTCTTTGTAATCGATCTCGGCACCCAATAAATACTGGTGGCTCATCGCGTCGACCAGCAAAGACACACCATTTTTGGTCATGGTGGTGTCGTCTTCGTTGGTGATTTCGTCGAAGGTGAAGCCATACTGGAAGCCAGAGCATCCGCCACCCTGCACGAACACGCGCAATTTCAAATCGGGGTTGCCCTCTTCTGCGATCAGGTCAGCCACCTTGGCGGCCGCGCTGTCAGTGAAAACGATCGGGTCAGGCATGGCTGGGGGCAGGGATTCGGCTAATGCACTCATGGCGCGCTCCAAAACAAATAGTTTGTCAGATGTAGCGAATAGTAACGTATTTCAGTCAACAATAACCGTTGCAAGGTTATTGACAGGCATGAAAAAAGCCGCCAGGGCCAATGGCCACCAGCGGCTTTGCAGAACCCCGAAGGGCTCGACAAGGTCAGCGCTTGCTGAACTGCTTGCGGCGGCGGGCGCCGTGCAGACCGACCTTTTTACGCTCAACTTCCCGCGCATCGCGGGTGACAAAGCCGGCTGCAGACAACGCGGGTTTGAGGTTTGCGTCGTAATCGATCAAAGCACGGGTAATGCCGTGGCGGGCAGCGCCGGCTTGGCCTGATTCACCACCGCCTTGGACGTTGATTTGGATGTCAAACGACTCGCCGTGCTGGGTCAGCATCAACGGTTGTTTGGCGATCATGATCGAGGTTTGACGACCGAAGTACTCGGTGATGTCTTTGCCATTGACCGTGATCTTGCCTGAGCCTTTTTTCAGAAACACGCGGGCGACGCTGGATTTGCGACGGCCGGTGCCATTGTTCCATTCACCGATCATTTCATGGCTCCTGCGATGTCCAGCGTTTTAGGCTGTTGGGCGGTATGGGGATGCTCAGCACCGCCGTACACCTTGAGCTTTTTGATCATGGCAAAGCCCAATGGTCCTTTGGGCAACATGCCTTTGACCGCTTTTTCTAAGGCACGGCCAGGGTGCTTGGCTTGCATGTCGCGGAAATTGATGCTGGAGATGCCGCCTGGGTAGCCAGAATGGCGGTGGTACATCTTGTCCAAGGCCTTGTTGCCGGTGACACGGATCTTGGATGCGTTGATGACGACGATGTAGTCGCCGGTATCGACGTGAGGCGTATAAATGGCTTTGTGCTTGCCGCGTAAACGGAGGGCTGCTTCGCTGGCAATCCGTCCGAGCACCTTGTCGGTGGCGTCAATCACAAACCACTCATGCGTCACGTCAGCGGGTTTTGCGCTGAAAGTGGACATTTTTTTCCTAGAGTGGGTGGTCGGTCCTTTTCCACGGTCGGTGCTCCTCTGCTGGGAGCCTCTTAGGTGGGGGTGAAAAATCCGCCGCGGGACCTCGGTGCGCTGCGAAGCCTGTGATTCTATGACATTTCTCAACTCACCGGAGTGACACTGGACAGACGGTTACCATGGGGCATGTTCAGTTACAGACACGCCTTTCACGCTGGCAACCATGCCGATGTCCTCAAACACACGGTTTTGATTGCTGTTTTGCAGCATTTAGCACTCAAGGAGGTGGGTTTCATCGCGATTGACACCCATGCCGGACCTGGCCTGTACCGTTTGGATGGTGAAGATGCTCGACAAAGTGGCGAGGCACAAGAAGGTTTGTTGGCGTTAATGCGCAACAAATCCAAGCTCTCGGGCCCCATGGCACCGGCTTTACAGGCCTACCGCGCGGTCCTCGACCATTTCAACCCCAAGGGTGGCTTGCTCAATTACCCCGGTTCTCCGTTCATCGCCCAACACTTGTTGCGCGAGCAAGACAAGCTCAAGTTGTTCGAGATGCACCCCACCGACATCCGCGCCTTGCAAGCCAATATGGATGCGCTGCGCGTTGGGCGGCAAGTGGCCGTCGCCCAAGAAGACGGCTTCATTGGTTTGCCGAAATACCTGCCGCCGCCGACCCGCCGAGGCGTTGTGTTCATTGACCCGAGTTATGAAATCAAATTGGATTACGAAAGGGTGGCAGTGGCGGTTTCCATGGGCTTGCAGCGTTTTGCCACCGGCACCTTCGTGGTTTGGTACCCGATCATTCCGCGCCCACAGGCGCACAGCCTGCCCAAGCACCTGACCTCCTTGGCGCGGCAAGCCGACAAGCCCTGGCTGCATGCGACCCTGCGCATCAAATCAGGCGCCCGCAATGAAGCGGTGACCGGCGAGCCTTTGAAGCGACTGGGCTTGGTGGAAAGCGGGGTGGTGGTGATCAACCCACCTTTCACCTTGCATGAGCAACTCAAACAGGCCCTGCCACAAATGGTGCAACTCATGGGGCAAGACACCGTGGCGGGCTTTGAGTTGACCCAGGGCTAATTGCTCAAACCAGGCCGTTGCACAAGGCCGTGACTGCCAAAGACTGGTTCATGGTGTAGAAGTGCAAACCCGGCGCGCCGCCGTTTTTGAGCTGCTCGCACAGGTCGGTCACCACGTCCAAACCGAAGGCTTTGATGGACGCGGTGTCGTCACCAAAGGACTGCAGACGCAAGCGGATCCAACGGGGAATCTCTGCGCCACACGCATCGGAAAAACGCATCAACTGGGTGGAACTGATGATCGGCATGATGCCCGGCACCACCGGAATGTCGGCGCCATGTTTGTAGGCCTCGTCGACAAAGCGAAAGTAAGCATCGCTGTTGTAGAAATACTGGGTGATGGCTGAACTTGCCCCCGCTTTCACCTTGGCCACATAGGCTTGAACATCCTCCTGTGGCGACTTGGCCTGGGGATGCATCTCGGGGTAACAACCCACCTCGATATGGAAATGGTCACCGGTTTCTTGCCGTATGAATGCCACCAACTCGCTGGCAAAACGGAATTCACCAAATGTGCCATGCCCACTGGGCAAATCGCCCCGTAACGCCACCATGCGTCGAATGCCGGCGTTTTTGAATTCGAGCAACTGCGCGCGCGCACTCTCACGGGTCGCGCCAATGCAAGAAAAATGGGGCGCAGCGTCGAAACCGTCTTTCAAAATCGCTTGCACCTGTTGCAAGGTGCCGTCTTGGGTGGTGCCGCCAGCGCCGTAGGTCACGCTGAAAAATTGCGGTTTCAAGGCATACAAGTCTTGTCTCACCTGCTGCAGCTTGGCTTGGCCTTCAGGTGTTTTGGGTGGAAAAAATTCGAAACTGATCGGAAATTTTGAGGCGCTCATGCGACCCTCCTGGCATGGATGAAAAATTCTTGGTTACCGTCGCCGCCACAGATGGGGCTGGCAAACCAATCCAATACTTCTAAACCGGCGGTTTGACACGCTTGCCGGATTCGCTTTTCAACCTGTTGGTACAGGGCTGGATTTTTGACAATCCCACCCTTGCCCAGGTCATGGGCTTGCAACTCAAACTGCGGCTTGATCAAAACCACGGCGCAACCAGTCGGCTTGAGCAAAGCGGGGATGACCGGCAAGACCAAGGTGATGGAAATGAAACTCAAGTCCGCCACCACCAGGTCAAAGCCCACGACACCTTGCGGGCCCAATGCATCGGGTTGCAACTCGCGGGCATTGTGTTTTTCCACGCAGTGCACACGGGGATCCGCCTGCAGGCGAGGATGCAATTGGCCGTGGCCCACATCCACACCCGTCACCTTTAATGCACCATGTTGCAACAAGCAATCGGTGAAGCCGCCGGTGGACTGCCCCAAGTCCAAACATGACAAGCCCTTGGCCGACAAGCCGATGTGTTGCATGGCGCCTTCGAGTTTCAAGCCACCACGCGAAACAAACCTGGTTTCAGCATCATCGATCAATTGCAATTCGCACAGCATCGGCAGAACAGCACCGTTTTTTTCGACCCGCTGCCAATTCTGCGCGATTGAGCGCCACAAAACGCCCGCAGCGATCAAACGCTGCGCCTGCGAGCGCGTGGCAGCCAAGCCGCGCTCGACCAGCAACTGGTCGGCGCGCATGGGTTCAATAGCGGTAGGTGTCGGCTTTGTAAGGGCCGTTTTTGTTCACACCAATGTAAGCCGCTTGCTCTTCGGTGAGTTCGGTCAGCATGGCGCCGACTTTGTGCAGGTGCAAGCGGGCCACTTTCTCGTCCAGGTGTTTTGGCAACACATAAACCTTGCCAGACTCGTATTCGTCGGGGCGTGTGAACATTTCAATTTGCGCAATGGTTTGGTTGGCAAACGAGCTGCTCATGACGAAGCTGGGGTGGCCAGTGGCGCAACCCAAGTTCACCAACCGGCCTTTGGCCAGCAGGGTGATCTTTTTGCCGTCTGGGAAGATCACGTGGTCGACCTGGGGCTTGATCTCGTCCCACTTGCATTTCTCCAGCGAAACAACATCAATCTCGTTGTCGAAATGACCGATATTGCACACAATGGCTTCGTCTTTCATGGCGGCCATGTGCTCGTAGCGGATCACGTTTTTGTTGCCAGTGGCAGACACGAAGATGTCGGCTTTGTCAGCCGCGTATTCCATGGTCACCACTTTGTAGCCTTCCATCGCGGCTTGCAAGGCGTTGATCGGGTCGATCTCGGTGACCCACACTTGGGCGCTCAAGGCACGCAGGGCTTGGGCGGAGCCTTTGCCCACGTCTCCGTAACCGGCGACCAAGGCCACTTTACCGGCGATCATCACGTCGGTGGCGCGCTTGATCGAGTCGACCAGTGATTCGCGGCAGCCGTACAGGTTGTCAAACTTGCTCTTGGTCACCGAGTCATTCACGTTGATGGCGCGGAACATCAAGCTGCCTTTGGCGGCCATTTCGTTCAAGCGCAACACACCGGTGGTGGTCTCTTCGGTCACGCCAATGATCTGCGCGCCTTTTCGGCTGTACCAGGTGGGGTCAACCGCCAATTTGGCTTTGATCGCGTTGAACAAACAAATTTCTTCTTCGCTGCCGGGGTTGTTCAGCAAGGAAGCGTCGGTTTCAGCACGCTTGCCCAAGTGCATCAACAAGGTGGCGTCGCCACCGTCGTCCAGGATCATGTTGGGGCCTTCGCCGTGGACGCCTGCTGCGCCGAATTCAAATATACGGTGGGTGTAGTCCCAGTAGTCATCCAAGGTTTCACCTTTGTAGGCGAACACAGGGGTGCCATTGGCGACCAAGGCGGCGGCGGCATGGTCTTGGGTGGAATAGATGTTGCACGAGGCCCAACGCACTTGCGCGCCCAAGGCTTGCAGGGTTTCAACCAGTACAGCGGTTTGGATGGTCATGTGCAAAGAACCGGTGATGCGCGCGCCTTTGAGGGGCTGGGCTTTGGCGAATTCTTGGCGAATCGCCATCAGGCCGGGCATTTCGGTTTCGGCGATTTTGATTTCTTTGCGGCCCCAATCGGCCAAGGACATGTCAGCGACATGGAAATCGGAGGTTTGGGTGGGTTTCAGCGGTGCGTTCATGTCAGGCTCCAAAAAGGTTCAGGGCCACTGGCGCACGCAAGCACAGCAAGACGGGGGACCGAGGTGCTCACCTCACGTTGTCAGTGGGTGAGCGCAGTTGGGTGAAATGACCGAGCCTCATGCCTGTGGGCACTGCAGCGCTCCTCGGTGAACAGATTCTAATTGGTAAAGTCATTCAGCGACATAAACCATAAAATCCAGGGGAAAACAACCGGCCCTGACGATGACCAATCGCAATTACTTGTTCTACATCTGGGTGCTGCGAAGGCTGCCCCTGGGTTTGCGCGGTCCTCGCAACTTCTTCTTTCTGATCAATTCGGTGGCGGCCAGTTTCTTTTTGTTTCCGTTGGGTCTGTCCTTGGCATGGCTTGCCAACCCGATCACCGGTTGGAGTTGCATCATTGGCGCGCTTTTGCTGATGATCAACATGGGGGCTTGGCGGCTGGGCTTGTCGATGGTGTTGGCGCACGCGTTTTTTGAAATTGTCTTGCTGGCGCTGATTTTGTTCAACGCGGCCCAAAGCTCAGGCGTGACCTCGACCTACTTGGTGTTTTTAGGCCTGGTGCCGATGTTGCCGGTTTTTTGCATGTCCCGCGACTGGGCCATGGGCTGGGTCTTGGTCAGCATTGCTTGTTTGTTGGCCATGTTGACTGCCCAATTGACCGGGTATTTGCCGATGCAAGCGACCGATACCTGGCAGGACCTGACGGTCAGCGCAATTTGCATTTTTGTGTTGGTGGTCACCCAAATCATCCTGATTTACATCTACGACTCGGCCAATTCACAATCTCTGCACACCCTCAACCGGACCAACCAGCGTTTGGCCAAAACCTCCTCTGCATTGCGCTTGGCCGACTCACACAAGGACAAGTTTTTGGCGATGGTCAGCCACGACATGCGTACCCCCTTGAATGCAGTGATCGGCTATTTGGGTTTGCTGCATGACAACAAAGAACTGCCCTCTGAATCCACGGGCTTCGTTGCCAGTGCCCAGCATGCGGCGGCGCACCTGCTGACCGTCATCAACGATTTGCTGGATTTTTCTCAAATCCGATTGGGGCAACTCACCTTGCACCCCCAGGTGGTGAATTTGCCCCAAATACTGACACAGACCTTCAATACCTTGCAAAACCAAGCCAATGAAATGCAACTGGCCTATGCCTTGCACATCGCCCCTGAAGTGCCTGCTTGGGTGCGGATCGACCAAAACCGTTTGTCGCAAATCTTGATCAACCTGCTGGGCAATGCCTTGAAGTTCACACCTGCAGGCTGGGTGCAAATGCGGGTCAGCATGCCCAAGACAAACAACGCGTCGCCCGTGCTGCTGATCGAGGTGGAAGACACTGGCATTGGCATGTCAGCGGATCAGCTCACCCGTATTTACCAGCCTTTCACCCAGGTCCATGACGCGCAAGCCGCCTTGCGCATCAACGAACCCATGCGCGGCAATGGTCTGGGTTTGGCGATCACCCAAAGCCTGGTCAACAGCCACCATGGACAACTTTCTGTCAAGAGCACGCCCGGCGTGGGCTCGCTGTTCACCTTGCAGCTGCCACTGGAAATCGCTTCTGAGCCGATCAGCCAAACACCGGGGTTCAACATCGCGGCCAGCCAAGACCACACACCCATCCTCGTATTGGTGGTGGACGATAACAATGTAAACCGCTTGGTGGTGTCGACGACCTTGCTGCGCAGCTTTCCCAATGCCATCATTGAACAGGCTGAAAACGGCATGGTCGCTTTGGAAAAAATGCGTACCGTGCGCTACCAATTGGTGCTGATCGATTTGGTCATGCCCGACATCGACGGCGCGGATGTGGTGCGGGACATACGCCAGCACAGCCCGGAGCCGTTTCGCAGCGTGCCCGCCATCGCCTTGACAGCCAACGTGGCGCAAGACGCCATCGACCGCTGCCAAGCGGCTGGGGTCAATGAAGTCATGGCCAAGCCGTTTGACCGCAACACCTTGATACGTGCGGTTCGCGCCTACACCGTCGACCTGGACCAGCTGCCCAAACCGACCTGAGCACAGGGCTGCGGGGCTATGATCCGTATCTACCCGATGCCCTCACCATGACCACTGCCTTAGACGAGGTGCGCCGTCGTCGCACTTTTGCCATCATTTCCCACCCCGATGCGGGTAAAACCACGCTCACTGAAAAGCTGCTGCTGTTTTCGGGTGCGATCCAGATCGCCGGCTCTGTCAAAGCGCGCAAAGCCAGCCGCCATGCCACCAGCGACTGGATGGAGATTGAAAAGCAACGCGGTATTTCGGTCGCTTCATCGGTCATGCAAATGCTCTACCGCGAGCACGTGATCAACCTGCTCGACACCCCGGGCCACAAAGATTTCTCAGAGGACACTTACCGTGTGCTCACCGCGGTTGACTCGGCCCTGATGGTGATCGACGCGGCCAATGGTGTGGAAGCGCAAACCCGCCGATTGATCGAGGTGTGTCGTCAGCGTGACACACCGATCATCACCTTCGTCAACAAAATGGACCGCGAGGTGCGCGACCCCTTGGACATCTTGGACGAGGTCGAGCGCGAACTCGGCATGCCCTGCGTGCCCATGACCTGGCCTGTCGGCCAAGGCAAAAGTTTTGGCGGCATCGTCAACCTGCGCACCCAGGCCATGACCGTGTTCGAGTCGGGCAGCGAGCGTCTGCCGCAAGACTTTGAAACCGTGCCCTTGAGCGACCAGACCAAGCTCAGCGAGCGCTTTGGCTTGGAATGGATCAGCGCCATGGACAGCATGGAATTGGCCACCGGTGCATCGCCCGTCTTCCGCCGCGAAGCTTTTTTGGCGGGTAAGCAAACACCTGTGTTTTTTGGTTCTGGTGTAAACAACTTTGGTGTGATGGAAGTGCTCGATGCCTTGGTCGACCTGGCCCCCTCACCACAACCACGCCAAAGCTCCTTGCAACTGAACAAACAGTTGGTTGAAAAAACCATCCAGCCCGAAGACCCGGGTTTTGCAGGCGTGGTGTTCAAGGTGCAAGCCAACATGGATGCCAACCACCGCGACCGTATCGCTTTTGTGCGGGTGGCTTCCGGCAAATACATGCCTGGTATGAAGCTCAAGGTGCAACGCAGCAGCAAAGAGTTGCGCCCCACTTCGGTGGTGACTTTTTTGAGCCAACGCCGCGAAGCGGTTGAAGAGGCCTATGCCGGCGACATCATTGGCTTCACCACCCACGGCGGTGTGCAGCTGGGCGACACCATCACCGATGGGGCGGCGCTGCAATTCACCGGCTTGCCGTTTTTTGCACCCGAGCTGTTCACGACCGTGATTTTGAAGAACCCCTTGCGGACCAAGCAACTGCAAACCGGCTTGGAACAGTTGGGCGAAGAAGGGGCGATCCAGGTGTTCAAGCCCGAGATCGGAGGCGCCATGCTCTTGGGGGCGATTGGCCAATTGCAATTTGAGGTGGTGCAACACCGACTCAAAGCCGAATACGACTGCGACGTGCGTCTGGAAAACAGCCAATTCACTGGCGCGCGATGGATCACCGCGGACAGCCCTGCCGAGCTGCGTGAATTCACCAACGCCTACCCCCAGCGCATGGCTTTGGACGCGGCCAGTACCTTGGCCTATTTGTGCACCTCGCCCTACGATGTGCGTTTGGCACAAGAGCGTTTTCCCAAAATCCATTTCCATCCCCTGCGCGAGCACGCAGGTTTGGCTTTGGGCTCTGCCGGTTAACCATCACCCATGCGACCTGGCCTGATCCCCGGCTCTTTGCTGCCTGTGCTGTGGGTGAGTCTGTGGCTGGGTCTGGGTGGGGTGTTGTGGACAGCTTCGCCGCTGGCACCACCTGGGCCAGGCCGCCCCGCTGCCTCTGCCAATCAGGCGCCCAGGCAGTCACCCACCCCGGGTGTCTGGCCCTTTGTGCTGGAGGCCCAAGGCGACATTCCTCAGCCAACAGGTGCACCCGCCGCCCATGCAAGCAAGCTGTTGGCCCTGCCCCATGACCCACAGTTTGCGATGGCGGCCTTTTGGTTTGCTGGCAGCAGCGAAGGGGCAGCGGATGTGCAAATTGCCATGTCCTTGTGGTCCCGCAAAGCGCAAGCCTGGACGACCCCGCAATGGGTGGTCAACCGCCACACCGTTGGTGCGGCACTTGGCAAAGGCGTTCGCCGCTTGGGTAACCCGGTGGCGTGGCTCGACACCTCGAACCGCATCCATTTGTTTGTTGTCGGCACGGGCTTGGGCGGTTGGGCGGCCGCACGCGTGCTGCACCTGCAACAATCGCAGCCCCAAGTGCCTTTGCAAGCCGATGCCTTGGCATTGAAAGTCGTGGGCACCCTGCCACTGAGTTGGTTTTGGAACATCAGCCATTTGGTGCGGCATGCCCCATTGCCCCTGGCCGACGGTGGGATGGTCTTGCCGGTGTATTTCGAATTGGGCGCGAAGTACCCGGTGTTTGCCTGGTTCAGCCCCACAGGAGACTTTCAAGGTGTCAGACGGTTCACCGAACAACCCCATCTGTTGCAGGCTGCGCCTGTGGCCATCACCGAACAACACTGGTTGGCCTATTTGCGCACCCAGGGCCCGGAGGAGCGAGTCGCCGTGCTTGAAACAACCGATGCTGGTTTGCATTGGGGTTTGCGAGAGAACTTGCCCTTGAGCAACACCGATTCTGCGATCGCAGCCATGCGCTTACCCGATGGCCAGGTGGTGATGGCCCGCAACCCCAAAGAGGGCTATCGCAGCCAACTCTTGGGCCATGTCAGCAGCGATGGCGTGCAATGGTCAACGCCACACACCTTACATGACGAAAGCAACGGCGAGTTTTCTTACCCGGCTTGGGCTTGGCAGGACCAGCGTCTGTGGCTGAGCTACACCAACAACCGCGAAGGTATTGCTTGGCAACGCTGGCGGCCGAGTGCGGATGCGCAGCGCAAACCATGAACTGGGATTTGCTTCTCCAGGCCTTCGCTCAGCCCGATCCGGCTGTGGCAATGATGCTGCACACAGCAGCCTGGGTGGCCGTGTTGACCTGGGTGTCGGCCGGTTTGTTGCCTTCTGATTGGCTGCGGGGGCGGTGGCTCATCGCCAGTGTTTTCTGGGCTGGCTTGATGGCTGTTTGGGACGCCCCTTTGTCAGCGCTGGGCTTGGCGTTTCAATCGCCTTCGCTGCTCAGCCTGTGTTTGTGTGTGATGGCTGCATCGGTCGATATGCGAAGCACGCCAAGACAGATTTTCTCCAGCCCGGAGGCTTTGATGGGCAAGTCTGTGGTTTGGGCGGTGTTGGTGCTGATGGGTTGGACCTTGATGTTCGATCTCTGGGGCCAACTTGCAACCGACCTGTACTACTGGGGCTTCACACTTGGCCCGGTTTGGTTGGCCTGGGGTGTGACTGGGGTGTGGATGGTCTGGGTCGGGTTTCAAAACATGGCCACGGCCAATTGGCACAGCCGTGCTGCCACCTGTGTGTTGATCGCCTGCGCTTTGTTTTTGTTGACACGCGCGCCCTCGGGCAATGCCTGGGACGCCCTGCTAGACCCTTGGGTTTGGGTTTATGCCCACCTCGGGTTGCTGCGCAGCTTGGGTTTTCAGCGTACCCGCATCAGCCATTCTTGACGCCAAAGCCATTCAGCGGGTCGGGCGATGTTGCCGCTGTCGACTTGGCCAGGCTTGAGCCTAAGCTCGATGTCCCAACGCACCGCCACCCGCTCGCATGTGCTGGCCTCACACGGCAAAGGATCGGCGCCGTTCAAACGTGCCACGATGAACCAAGTCCCAGCAACAGCATCGGTGCCTTTGGTCAAGGCATCGACCTTGTCTTGTTGCGGCACAAAGCGGTTCCCGCCTGGCAGCAAAAATTGAAACCGCTCAAACTCACCATTGAAGCCTGCAGGTACCCACACCGTGCTGGCCATGGGCCGATCGGGTTGTTCACCTTGAAATGCCACCCGCTCACCCGAATGCCCTTGCAGCAAGGCATTCAATCCAACAAAGGCCATGCCAATGCTGAGCAAGGCAGCGATGGGCACAGCCTCTGAGCTGCGCCATGCAAACCCCGCCAACACCAGACCCGACACAGCCGCAACCGCCAAAACCGCGGCCCAGGTCAAGGGCAACAAGCCCAGGGTATGGGCATGCCAACCCAACCACGCCAGCACACCCAACATCAGCAAGGACAACAGGTTCACGCCTTTGAAAGACCACGCTGGCAGGCGATCCATGTGCAGCGCCATCAGCATACCCATGGCCGGCAAGGTGGGCAACAGGTAGCGCGCAGATCGATGGCTTGGTAACAAGAACACCAACCACCAGACCAGCAACCAAAGCACCAGCGCAATACTCAGCTTGGCGGGTTCATCGAGTGCCCGACTTGTCCGATGCCGCCAAGCCAAGGCATACACACCCAACACCCCTGGTGCCAACAGGCCAGCGTTTTCAACATGGGCCAAGGCATAGGCCAAGCCACCTTTGAGGCTAAAGAGTTGTGCCCAGTAGCCTTTGGCATCATCCATCTTGCCCATGTTTTCACCCACCACGAATTCGCGCCAAACAGCTTCCGGTTGCGGGTCTAGCCACAGCCATGAACCAATCACAGCCAAAGCCAGTAGACCCATCCAAGCCAACTGCAGACTGCAAACCCATACGGCACGCCATGACCAGTGGCCAGCCAACCATAAACGCACCGCCCACAGGCCCGCAGCCACGGGTGCCACCAAGGCAAACGATTTGTAGGCCAAGCCGATACCCAAAAACAAGCCCCAACCCGTCCAGACAAGCCATTCCTGAGGACTGTTGCGGATCGGTAAACCTGGCCTGTGCGCGGCACGCCACAACACATGCAAGAGCGGGATACTGAACCAAAACATTTCCGGGGCGCTGGTGAGGAAAGGTCGGCCATAGCGGAACGTGCCCCAACTCGCCAACAAACACAGCAGCGCCCATGCAGGGGTTCGCCATTCACCCAACCAGCGGTGCAACACAACCGCCATGACAACCGCCACCAAAACGAGGTAGCCCAAACTGGGGACACGCAACAGCCAAAGCTGCCAATGTTCACCCCAGCCCCCTGCCAGCATCGCCTGCCAAAACAGCATCGGGGGCTTGGTGTTGCGCATATTGGGCAAGTCAGATGCCAGGGGCAGCCAATGCTGGCTCTCAGCCGTCAAACGCGCGATGTGCGCATAGACCATTTCATCGCCGTTGGTCGGTATGTACGCGTTGTCCAATCCCCAGGCATAGACCAGTGCGAAACAGGCCACGACCAACCACAGCAGCCCAGTGCTTGGCTTGTGCAAAAGTCCACCCAGTTGGTTCATGCCTCGGGCGGCGACTGGCGGCGAAATGTCCACCAATCGTTGGTCAGGTAATTGCTGATACTGGCCACCAGGATCGAGATGGCATTGGCGAGCAGATAATGCATGTGCTGCGACAACCAAAGGGTGAGCAGGTATTGAATCGAGATGCCCAACCAAGAAGCCAAGGCGTATTTCAGCAAACGTGCGGCAGTATTTGCATTGACACCAAAAGCCTGCACCTCTGCGCTGGCCAAGCGGTCTGCCCAAGTCCACAAGCTGTTCCAGGCGAAATTGTTCAAGGTGGCCACGGCAATCGCGCATGCCAAGCCCCAGGACAAACGCTGGGCCGGGTCACCCAAGCCTGCCAACACCCACTCTTGCATCAACAACAACATCAGCATGTTGACCACGGTACCTGAGGCGCCAACGGTGGCAAACCGCAGGTAACGCCAACGGTACAAACGCAGCAAGCCGGGTTCTGCCCAGTGCAAACCCACTGGCAAAGGAAACGGCAATCGCTGCTGGGTGTCAGTCATAAGCAGCCGCACGCGTGTCGGCCATGCCCAGCTGGGTCTGCGCCATGGCCAGCACCTGTGCTGGCGTGATGCGTTTCAAACACTGGTTATCGCCGTCGCAAGGCGTGGCGCGGTGGTTGTAAGCAGTCACGCAAGGCGAGCAAGCCGCATGGCTTTCCAGCACCGTGGCACGCGGGGTGAGTGGCCCGTACAAGGCACTGGTTTCCGGACCAAAGAACATCAGGGTGCGGATCCGGGTCAAGCTGGCGAAATGCCCTGGTCCACCGTCATTGGTGATCAGCAGGTCGCAGTGAAAGAACAAACGGGTCAGGGCTTCCAGGTCCCGGGTGTAGCCCACCAGGTTCAAGCAATCGGCGTGGCCGCACTCGGCCTGAATGGCTTGCGCCAATGCCTGGTCTTCAGGCAAGCCAATGATGCCCACAGCATGGCCTTGCTCGCACAAGGCACGCGCCAGCGTGGCGTAATGCGACGCAGGCCAGGCGCGGATGGGCAGCAAACCACCGCCCGCATACAACAAGATGCGTTTTCTGGCGGCCATCAAGCGCGGGTGGTCCCGGCGCAAGGCCTGGGTGAAGCTGGGCATGTCGCCATGGCTGAAATGCACCTGCAAACCTGAGTCCAAGGGCTTGGCATTGCGCAGCATGCTTTTGGTGCGTGGCATGCCCGAACTCGTCAACGCGTCCACCAGGGCAATGAACTGCAGGCTGATGTGTCGGTAGGGGTTGTAGGGAATCGCGGCGTTGAAAAAAGAGCCTCGGTACAAACCTTCTTGGGTGTGCGGCGTGAAGCCAGCACGCAGACGCGCACCACAACCATAGGTGAGCAAGGCACTGATGCGTGAGAACAATTCGCAATCGATCACCGCATCCAAACGCAAACGCCGCAAGCGCCACAACACCAACACCAGGTCGCGCAGCAAGCCCAACATTGACCGGTCGTCGATGCCGTGCAGATGGGTGTCAGGCACCAGGCCTAGCAAACGGGCAACCGACTGGTTACGGTGCAATTGCAAGATATGGATATCGGCGCCTGGATGGCGGTCACGCAGGTGTTGGAACATCGGTCCGGCCAACACCATGCTGCCCATCTCGGACAACATAATCACCAGCACGCGCTGAATCGGCGCTGCGGTGTCTGCCGGACGGCCAAAACACCTGTGCCAGACAGACACCAAACCACATAACCCGGGGCCGACCCAAGCGTCAATGCGGCGTTGTGTGTGGATGTTCATGGCAGGCAGGGGGCATTGTAGTCAGCCCCTGTGGTGTCATTGCCTGGCCAACACCGGCCTGAGCGCATTGCCGGTATGCGTGCCCAGCTTGACCAGGGCCTCTGGCGTGTTGGCCGCAACCACTCGACCACCACCGTCCCCGCCCTCGGGACCGAGATCGATCACCCAATCGGCTTCGGCGATCAGATCCAGGTCATGCTCGATCACCACCAGGCTGTGGCCACCATCGACCAAGCGGTGCAGCACCCGGATCAGCTTGTCCACGTCGGCCATGTGCAGACCCACCGTGGGTTCATCCAGGACATACAAGGTGTGCGGGGCTTGTTGGCCTCGGCGGGTGATGTCGTCGCGCACCTTGGACAACTCGGTCACCAGCTTGATACGCTGCGCTTCACCCCCACTCAAGGTGGGTGAGGGCTGCCCCAGCGTCAGATACCCCAGGCCGACGTCTTTGAGCAGTTGCAATGGGTGGCTGATATTGGGCATGGCCGCAAAGAAGTCAACCGCTTCATCGACCTCCATTTGCAAAACATCGCCAATGCTTTTACCGCGCCAACGCACCGCCAAGGTCTCGGGGTTGAAACGCGCGCCCTTGCACACCTCGCACAAGACTTTGACATCGGGCAAGAAGCTCATCTCGATGGTGCGCAGGCCTTGGCCCTCGCAACCCGGGCATCGGCCTTCACCGGTGTTGAAACTGAAGCGGCCTGGGCCATAGCCCCGCGCTTTGGCTTCCAAGGTTTCGGCAAAGAGTTTGCGGACCGTGTCCCAAAAACCGATGTAGGTGGCGGGGCAGCTGCGTGGGGTTTTGCCAATCGGGGTTTGGTCGACTTCCAGCACCCGGTCAATGCTTTGATAACCACTGACCTCGGTGCATCCGAACCATGCAGGATGTTGACCTGCCTCGTCGAGTTTGCGCCCGGCTTGGGTGGAACGCTGCAACACCACGGCCGCGACGTTGTGCAACAAGACATCGCGGGCCAAGGTGGATTTGCCAGAGCCGCTCACGCCGGTGACCGCCACCAAGCGTTGCAAAGGCACGCCAATGTCGACTTGCTGCAGGTTATGCAGTGACGCGCCTTGCAGGCTAAGCCAAGCGGCGGCATCGGCCAGATCCACCAGCCTGCGCGCTTGCAAAGGATGTTTGATCGCGTGCCGCAAATAACGCCCTGTTTGCGACTCGGCAGCACCCATCAGGTCGGCCACCGAACCCTGGGCCACCAAGTGGCCACCGCGTTTGCCTGCGCTCGGGCCGATGTCGATGATATGGTCGGCGCGGCGAATGGTTTCCTCATCATGCTCGACCACGACCAAGGTGTTGCCCTTGTCGCTCAAGCTGCGCAAGGCGTCCAACAAAACCTGGTTGTCTCGCGCATGCAGGCCGATGGTGGGCTCGTCCAGCACATAACACACGCCTTGCAAATGGCTGCCGAGCTGGGCGGCCAAGCGGATGCGCTGCGCCTCGCCACCACTCAGGGTCGGCGCGCCTCGGTCCAAGGTGAGGTAGCCCAAACCGACTTGGGCCAAAAACGCCAATCGGCTTTGGATTTCGGGCAACAGGTCGCGGGCAATGTTCGCCTCTCTACCGCTGAGCACCAAGCCATCGGCCCATTGCTGGATTTGCAGCACGCTCATGCTGGCCAAGTCGGTGATGGCTTGCCCTTCAAACTGCACCGCAGCTGCGGTGGGGTTCAAGCGGGTACCGGCACAGACACGGCAGACCTGCTCGCTCACCTCGTCCAACTCGGGTTCGGCAAAGCTTTTCTCGCGGCCCCGCGCTTGCGGGTCTTGCACCGAATCGTCCATGGCGGCGCGTTGCTCGCGGGACAAGGTGATGCCGGTACCCACGCAGTCGGTACACCAACCATGCTTGCTGTTGTAAGAGAACAAACGCGGGTCCAACTCAGGGTAGGAGGTGTCGCACACCGGGCAAGCGCGTCGGGTGGAGTAAGCCTGACACTTGCCAATGTGCGTGGTGTCCTCACCCGCCAGCATGGCTTCTTGCAAACCATCGAGTTCACTCAGCACATGCACCGTGCCTTTGCCGTGCTCAAGCGCGGTCATCAAGGCCTGGCGCAACTCGGCTTCGCGGCTGGGGTCGATCTTCAAACTGGCAACGGGCAATTCGATGGTGTGTTCCTTGAACCGGTCCAAGCGCGGAAAACCCGTGGTGGGCAAAAACTGTCCATCCACCCGCAAATGTGTGAAGCCACGCGGACGCGCCCAATCGGCCAACTCGGTGTAGACCCCTTTGCGGTTCATCACCAAGGGGCTGAGCAAGCCAATGTGTTGGCCACGGTATTGCTTCATCAGCAATGCGGCCAAACGGTCGGGGGTTTGCGGTTGCACCGCGGCACCGTCGTGGATGCAGTGCTGGGTGCCCAATTTCACATACAACAATCGCAGGAAATGCCACACCTCGGTGGTGGTGCCGACCGTGCTTTTGCGTCCACCGCGGGACAGCCGCTGCTCGATCGCCACCGTCGGCGGAATGCCGTACACCGCATCGACCTCGGGCCGGCCTGCGGGCTGCACGATGCTGCGGGCATAGGCGTTGAGGCTTTCCAAATAGCGTCGCTGCCCTTCGTTGAACAAAATGTCAAAGGCCAGGGTGGACTTGCCCGAACCGCTGACCCCGGTCACCACATTGAACTGCCCGCGCGGAATGTCCACGCTCAGGTTTTTCAGGTTGTGTTCTTTGGCATTGACGATGCGGATCTGGTTGTTGAGCACCTGGCCCAGGTACTTCGCGCTGGGCTCGGTTGCTTTCAATGGCTTGTCGCCGCTCAGCGAGCCCATGGTCTGGTCATACTCACGCAAGGCCAAGCCGGTGTGGGAACTGGCATGCTGCATGACAAGCTCGGGCGGGCCTTGGGCCACCAGCAAACCGCCGGCTTCGCCGCCTTCAGGCCCCAGGTCGATCAGCCAATCCGAGGCGCGGATCACGTCCAAGTTGTGCTCGATCACGATCAGCGAATGCCCGGCATCCAACAAACGCCGCAAGGCACGCATCAGCTTGGCGATGTCGTCGAAATGCAAGCCGGTGGTGGGCTCGTCAAACAAAAACAGCATGCCCTTGCGGGCCAGCGATTGCTTGCTGGCCGACAGGCTTTTTGCGGCATCAGCCAAATAGCCCGCCAACTTCAGGCGCTGGGCCTCGCCGCCACTCAGGGTGGGCACCGGTTGGCCCAAGCGCACGTATTCCAAGCCCACGTCGACAATCGGCTGTAAGGCGCGGATCACCTCTCGGTCGTTGGCAAACAGATGCACCGCTTCGCTCACCGTGAGCCCGAGCACCTCGGCCACATTCAAAAAACGGCCGCCGCGTTCGATCTTGACCTCCAAAATCTCGGGACGGTAACGCTGACCATCGCAATCGGGGCAGCGCAAATACACGTCGCTCAAAAACTGCATTTCCACGTGTTCAAAACCGGAGCCGCCGCAGGTCGGGCAGCGGCCATCGCCACCATTGAAGCTGAACTTGGAGGCGGTGTAACTGCGTTGGCGCGACATCGCGGTATTGGCAAAAAGGTCACGGATCGGGTCCCAAGCACCGACATAACTCACCGGGTTGGAGCGTGCGGTTTTGCCAATCGGGGATTGGTCGACAAACACCACATCGCTCAAATGATCGGCCCCGAGCAAACGGTCATGCGCGCCCGCACCTTCGGAGCTTTTGCCAAAATGGCGCAATAAGGCGGGGGCCAAGATATCTTGGATCAAGGTGGATTTGCCCGAGCCGCTCACGCCCGTGACCGTGACCCAGCGCTGCAAGGGAAATTCAATGCTCAGGTCTTGCAGGTTGTGCGCACGTGCGCCTTCCAAGATCAGGCGAGGCGTGGCGTCGCTGACCAAACGCTTCAAGCCCACACCGACTTGCTTGCGCGCCCCCAGATACGCGCCGGTCAGGGTGTCGGCTCGCTTCAAGCCCTCTGGCGTGCCGTCATACACCACCTGCCCACCGCGCTCGCCAGGGCCAGGGCCCATGTCCACGATCCGATCGGCTGCCAGCATCACTGCAGGGTCGTGCTCCACCACCACCAACGTGTTGCCCGCGTCTCGCAGTCGCAGCATGGCTTGGGTGATCCGGTGCATATCGCGCGGGTGCAGGCCGATGCTGGGTTCGTCCAACACAAACAAGGTGTTGACCAAGGAGGTGCCCAGGGCCGTGGTCAGGTTGATGCGCTGCACCTCGCCGCCACTCAAGGTGCGGCTTTGCCGGTCCAGGCTCAGGTAGCCAATACCGACATCGCACAGGTATTTCAGGCGGGTACGGATTTCTTCGAGCAGCATGTGCAGGGCTTGCTGCTCGGCTTGGGCATGGGCGGTGAGCGATGCGTCGCTGGCCATGTGGTCGAAAAACGCCCGCAAACGCTCCAGCGGCAACAGCATCATGTCGTGCAAACACAGGCCTGGCAGCGCTTCCAACTGCGCTCGGGTCCAAGCCACACCGGCAGGCATGAAACGTTTGGCCGCTGGCATGGCTTGCAAGGCGCCGTTCAAACTGCCCATGCGCCACAACAGGCTTTCGGTTTGCAAGCGGGCACCATGGCAATCGCCACAAGGGGTGTAACTGCGGTATTTGGAGAGCAAGACGCGGATATGCATCTTGTAGGACTTGGTTTCCAGGTACTCAAAAAAGCGTTTGACCCCGTACCACTGCTGGTTCCATTTGCCGTTCCAGTTTGGCGAACCGGCGATCACCCAGTCGCGCTGCTCGGGCGTGAGTTTGTTCCAAGGGGTGTCGCGCGGGATACCCGCGGTTTCGGCTTGGCGCATCAAATCGTCCTGGCATTCTTGCCAAGCCGGTGTCTGCATGGCTTTGATCGCGCCCATGCGCAAGGTGAGTTTCTCGTTGGGAATCACCAGGCCGTAATCCACCCCAATCACCCTGCCAAAGCCACGGCAGGTGGGACACGCGCCAGCGGGTGAATTGAAAGAGAACATCGACGGCGTGGGATCGCTGTAACGCAAATCGCTGTCGGGGCAGTGCAGGCCTGTGGAAAACCGAAAGGCTTCGCCCGTGCTGTCTGCGTCTGCCTCAGCGGGCATGCGGTATGCGGTCAGTCGACCGTTGCCACGCTGCAAAGCCAATTCGATAGCTTCCATGACACGCGCATGTTCAGCAGACTGGAGACGAAAACGGTCAGCCACCACATCCAAGACCTGGCGCAGGTCGTCCGGCGGTGCTTTGGCTTTGGTGGTTTTTTTGGCGGCGGGTTTGCTGGTCTTGGCCGTCTTGGTCTGCACTGCTGAGGCGGTCACCCGAGCTTCACGCTGGGTGTGCACCCGGGTGAACCCGCTCGCGCTCAACCAGGCTTGCAGCTCATCGGCTGTGGTGTTGGCGGGCAACTCCACGGGGAAGGTGATCACCCAGCGCGGGTCGGCTTCACTCAGCGCCATCAGCTTTTGAAACACCGATGCCGTGCTGTCGTGTTCCACCGCTTGGGCGGTTTGCCGATCAAACAACTGCCCAGCCCGTGCAAACAACAGCTTTAGGTGGTCGTTCAGCTCGGTCATGGTGCCCACGGTCGAGCGAGAACTGCGTACCGGGTTGGTCTGGTCGATCGCGATGGCGGGTGGTACGCCGTCGACCCGGTCCACCGCTGGCCGGTCCATTCGATCGAGGAATTGCCGGGCATAGGCGCTGAAGGTTTCGACATAACGCCGCTGGCCTTCGGCATACAAGGTGTCAAACACCAGGCTGGATTTGCCAGAGCCGCTTGGCCCGGTGAACACCGTCAGCTCGTTGGTGCGGATATCGATGTCGATGTTTTTGAGGTTGTGCTGGCGGGCGCCTCGGATACGAATCAGGCCTTGGGTCATGTCGGCATTATTCCCCGAGGTAAGCGGCCCTGACTTTCGGGTCATGCAGCAGGGTTTTGGCATCGCCTTGCATGCTGATTTCACCCGACTCGATCACATAAGCTCGCTGAGCCATCCTCAAGGCCCGGCTGGCGTTTTGCTCGACCAGCAGCAGGGTCACGCCCAGGGCTGCAACCTCGGCGATGACCTCGAAAATCTTGTCGACCATGATCGGTGACAAGCCCATGGACGGCTCGTCGAGCAGCAACAGCTTGGGACGGCTAAGCAAGGCCCGGCCCATGGCCAACATCTGTTGCTCGCCGCCAGACAGATTGCCTGCCAATAGCTTGCTGCGCGCTTGCAGCCGCGGAAACAGATGAAAAACACGCTCGATGTCTGAGGCAATGCCGGCTTTGTCGCGGCGCAAATACGCGCCCATGTGCAGGTTTTCCAGGATGCTCATGCGGCTGAACACGCCACGCCCTTCGGGCACCATGACCAACCCCTGCGCCACCAGGTCCCAGGCGCCTTGCCCCTGGATATCTCGGCCCAAATAAATCACCCGCCCGCTGCTGGGCTTGAGTGATCCCGTGATGGTTTTCATGGTGGTGGTTTTGCCTGCCCCGTTAGAGCCGATCAGTGTCACCAACTCCCCTTCATGCACCTCAAAACCGATGCCCTTGACTGCTTGAATGCCGCCGTAGGCGACCCGCAGGTCTTGTACCTGCAACAACAGGTTGGTGCTGGGCATCTCAGTGCTCCCCTGTGCCCAAATAGGCTTGAATGACCTGAGGGTCGCGCTGTACATCGGTGGGTGAGCCCTGAGCGATTTGCCGACCATGGTCGAGCACGGTCACTGCGTCGCACAAACCCATGACCAACTTGACATCGTGTTCGATCAGCAAAACCGTGCGGCCATCGCGGCGAATCCGGTCAATCAGCTCGCGCAGTTGGACTTTTTCCGTGGCGTTCATGCCCGCCGCCGGTTCATCCAAAGCAACCAACTGGGGGTCGGTGGCCAAGGCTCGGGCGATCTCTAAGCGGCGCTGGTCGCCATAACTCAAGGTGCGCGCTTTGCAAGGCGCCAGTTCGCCAATGCCAACATAGTCCAGCAAGGCTTGTGCACGCTCAGCGATGGCCTGCTCTTCTTGGCGAAACGCCTGGGTGCGAAACACCGCACCCAACACGCCAGAACCGGTGCGCACATGGCGACCCACCATGACGTTTTCCAAAGCGGTCATATCAGCAAACAAGCGGATGTTTTGGAAGGTGCGGGCGATGCCCGCCTTGGCAACCTCGTGTACCGAACTGGGTTGGTAGGGCTTGCCTGCCAGCTCAAAGCGGCCAGCGTCTGGTGCATACAAACCCGTGATGACATTGAAGAAGGTGGTTTTGCCCGCGCCGTTGGGGCCAATCAGGCCATACACCTGCCCGGCATGGATCGTCATGCCGACATCGCTCAAAGCTTGCAGTCCCCCGAAGCGTTTGGCGATGCCAGTGACCTGCAACACTGGTTTGCTCATGCAGCCTGCCGCTCGGTGGGCAAGGTTTTGGCGCGCTCTGGGCTGGGCCACAAACCTCGAGGACGCCAGAGCATGACCAGGATCATGGCCAAGGCAATCAGCAACTGGCGCAAGATGGCTGCATCCAAACGCCCATCGGTCAGGGCTTGCAAAGGACCCGCCACATAGCGCAACACCTCGGGCAAGGCCGACAACAGCACCGCCCCCAACACCACGCCGGGCAAATGCCCCAAGCCCCCCAAGACCACCATGGCGACGATCATCACCGACTCCATCAGGCTGAAGGATTCGGGCGACACAAACCCTTGGAAGGACGCGAACAACACACCCGCCACGCCGCCGAACATAGCGCCCAAGCCAAAGGCCAGCAGCTTGAGGTTGCGGGTGTTGATGCCCATGGCTTGGGCGGCGATTTCATCATCACGTATCGCCACCCAGGCGCGGCCAATGCGAGAGGTTTGCAAGCGATAACACACCAGCACACTGACCAAGACGATCGCCAAAAAAAGGTAGTAATAGAGGGTCACGCTTGGCAATTCAATCCAGCCCAAGTCCAGTTGCTTTGACAAGGGATGGCCCAGCACAGTCATCGGGTCAATTTGCCCCAGACCTTTGGGCCCGTTGGTGATGTTGACCGGGTTGTCCAAGTTGTTCAAAAATACCCGGATGATTTCTCCGAAACCCAGGGTGACGATGGCCAGGTAATCGCCGCGCAATCTCAAGGTGGGCGCACCGAGCAACACCCCAAACAAGCCTGCCAGCCCGGCACCGATCGGGATGACCGCCCACAAAGGCAGGTGCAAACCAAGGGGAAAGAGAGCGGCAATCCAAGGGAAGGTATCGGTCAGGTGTGGCGAAGCCAGCAGGCCAAACAGGTATGCCCCGACAGCAAAGAAAGCCACGAACCCCAAATCCAGCAAGCCCGCATAACCCACCACGATGTTCAGCCCGAGCGCGAGCAACACATAGAGCAAGGCCATGTCAGCGATCCGAACCCAGGCATTGCCCATGCTTTGCAACAGCAGGGGCAAGACCAACAGTGCCAGTCCCCAGAGCAAAAAGCGCATGGGTGACCTGTCCGGGGTGGTTACCCAGTTCATGCCCGATCCGCCACCCGCTCACCCAGCAGACCAGAGGGGCGCAAGGTCAGCATGATGATCAACACCACAAAAGCAAAGATATCTGCATAGTGGCTGCCCAACACGCCGCCGGTGAGATCGCCGATGTAGCCAGATGCGATGGCCTCGATCAAGCCGAGCAACAAACCGCCCACCACAGCCCCCGCCAAATTACCGATGCCGCCCAACACAGCTGCCGTGAAGGCTTTCAATCCTGGTAAAAAGCCCATGGCATGGTGGACCGTGCCGTAATTTGAAGCCCACATGACACCCGCCAAAGCGGCCAACATGGCGCCGATCACAAAGGTCGCTGAGATGATGTTGTCGGGCTTGACACCCATCAGGGTGGCCACCCGGGGGTTCTCGGCGGTGGCGCGCATGGCGCGACCCAAACGGGTGCCATGGACCAGCCACATCAGCATCACCAAGGTCAACGCGGTGACCACCAGGATCATGACCTGTGTGGGGGTGATGACCGCGCCGCCGATGGTCCAGGGTTCGCTCGGTAACAAGGTGGGGAAGGGTTTGTAGTTGGGTTTCCAAATCACCATGGCCAAGGTCTGCAACAAAATCGACATGCCAATGGCGGTGATCAAGGGCGCCAGCCTGGGCGCGCCGCGCAAGGGTCGGTAGGCGATTTTTTCAATCAGGTAGTTGAGCGCCGCAGCGACTGTGCAGGCCATGGCGATCGAGAAGGCGAGCACCAGCCAACCTGGCCAGGCGGGGAAACAGGCTTGCAACACGCCGATGACGGTCCAACTGACCAAGGCACCCACCATCAGCACCTCGCCGTGCGCGAAATTGATCAGGTTAATGATGCCGTAGACCATGGTGTAACCCAAGGCCAGCAGCGCATACATGCTGCCCAGCACCAAGCCGTTGATGATTTGTTGCAGCAGGATATCGATGACATCTCTCCCAGGGTGGGGGATTGTAGGTAAAAAAAACCCTCCCCGAGGGGAGGGTTGGGTGACGCCCGGCCGCAGACTCAGTCGTCAGCGTAGATATCAACATCCTTGGTTTCCCGGATGAACAAGCTGCCAATCACGAAAGTCAGGCCGGCGATGATGATCGGATACCACAAACCGTTGTACATGTTGCCAGTCTGAGCCACGATCGCAAACGCTGTGGTGGGCAGCAAACCGCCAAACCAGCCGTTGCCGATGTGGTAGGGCAAGGACATGGAGGTGTAACGGATACGGGTCGGGAACATTTCGACCAGCATGGCAGCGATCGGGCCATAAACCATGGTCACCAAAATCACCAAGTAAGTGAGGATCAAAATCACTGCGATTTTGTTGACTTTGGCTGGGTCAGCCTTGACAGGGTAGCCGGCTGCCTTCAAGGTCTCGCTCAAGTTAGAAGAGATGACCGCGTCACGGCTTTTCTTCTCGTCAGACAGGTTTGTCAGGGCGTCTTGGGCTTTTTTCACCGCCTTGGCGTCGACCGGTTCAGCTGCCTTCAAGGCATTGAGCTTTTTCTCGGCGGCATCTTTGGCCAGGGCCACATCCTCTGGGGTGACAGTGGTGGAGATGACCGTGTCGCCCACCTTGATGATCGCGGGTGTGCCAGCGGGCGCGATTTCATTCGAATAACTGACCGAATTGCTGGCCAGCTTCTGCTTTGCGATGTCACAGGATGAGGTGAACTTGACCGTGCCTGTGGGGTTGAACTGGAATGAACACTCGGCTGGATCCGCCACCACCACCACCTTGTTGGCCTGCTGTGCAGCATGCAAATCTGGGTTGGCCGCCTTGGTCAGTTGCTCAAACACAGGGAAGTAGGTGAGCACCGCCAACAAGCAACCCAACATGATGATGGGCTTGCGTCCCACCTTGTCAGACAAGGCGCCAAAGACGATGAAGAACGGCGTGCCAATGATCAGAGAGGCCGCCACAAACAAGTTGGCGGTCGCGCCATCGACTTTCAGGGCCTGGGTTAAGAAGAACAGGGCATAGAACTGCCCGGTGTACCAAACCACGGCTTGGCCAGCGGTCAAACCGATCAAGGCCAAGATCACGATTTTGAGATTTTTCCATTGACCAAAAGACTCTGTCAGCGGTGCTTTCGAGGTCTTGCCTTCGGCTTTCATTTTCACGAAAGCGGGAGACTCGTTCATTGACAAGCGGATGTAGACGGACACGCCAAGCAATGCAATCGAGAGCAAGAAAGGAATGCGCCAGCCCCAGGCCTCAAAGGCCTCTTCACCCATGGCGGTGCGGGTGCCCAGAATCACCAAAAGCGACAGGAACAAGCCCAGCGTGGCAGTGGTTTGAATCCAGGCGGTGTAAGCACCCCGCTTGCCATGCGGCGCATGTTCGGCCACATAGGTGGCAGCACCACCGTATTCGCCTCCCAAGGCCAAGCCTTGCAGCAAGCGCAGGCCAATCAAGATGATCGGTGCGGCCACACCAATGCTGGCGTAGGTGGGCAAAATGCCCACGATAAAGGTGGACAAACCCATGATCAGAATGGTCACCAAGAAGGTGTATTTGCGACCAATCATGTCACCCAAGCGACCAAAGAAGATAGCGCCAAACGGACGCACGATGAAACCAGCGGCAAAGGCCAGCAGCGCGAAAATGAAGGCCGAGCCAGCATCGAGGCCGCTGAAGAATTGCTTGGCGATGATCGCCGCGAGTGAACCGTACAGATAGAAGTCATACCACTCAAACACGGTGCCGAGTGAGGACGCGAAGATCACTTTTTTCTCTTCCGACGACATTGGTCGGTCTTCATGCACGATGGCCATGGGGGTCTCCTGGTGATGCCCGCCTGGTGGGGGTCTGCCGGGATTTTCAAGGGCCGTGCTTGCCAGCGACTGACTTCAAACTGAACCCTCGCTGACAACTTAAGTGCAAACCCGCAGTTGTTATTTCACCATGTGAATTAAGGACGCTTTCGTGTCAATGCACTTGGCAAAGCTGAGCTGTCGTTCCATGCCTGGCCTTGAAACCAGGCGCCGCCCGACAGGTAGTCGCGCAACATCGGCAACGCGTCCTGCCCCCAAAACAGCTTGCCATCCACCGCGATGGTTGGCACGCCAAACACCCCGGCCGTGATGGCGGCTTCAGTGGCCTGGCGCAACTGGGTTTTCACCTCATCCGAGTTCGGGTCGCGCTGGGGGGCCAGTCGGGTTTGCAACTCGGCCAATCGAACCGGGTCAGCCGCCTCCAAGCCATCTGCCCACACATGCTCAAACAACTGCTCACATTGGAAACGGTTGGGCTGCCCTTGTGGGTTCAAAGCCGTGGCCAACCGCAGCATGCCCAAGGGGTTGTAAGGGTGGCTCGCTGGCATGCGCAAGGCGCAGCCTTGCTGTGCGCCCAGCCACTGCACATGGCGGTAAGTCCATTCGCGCTTGCCATCGATTTCAGCCGGGCCCAGTTGCCCGTGGTGCTGCAACACCGCCCCAAACAAAATCGGTTGGTAGCTGACCTGGTGGCTCAAGCCCTGCATTGCCTGGGGCAAGGCGTGAAAAGCCAGATAGGCAAAGGGGCTGATGAAGTCGAGGTAGAAGGTGAGTTGGTGCATTCAAGTGCCTTGCTGGAAATGCTGGTCAATGCGCTGCCCCACACGTAACCATACCTCGCGTTGTTGCTGCGGAGTGTAGGCAGCCCAGCGGGCGATCTCTTGCAGACTGCGCAGGCAACCCACGCATTCGTCCCCACTGTCTTGCATGACGCACACCGACATGCACGGCGAGGCGCAGGCTTGGTCAGGCTGGGTGTGCTGCACCTGCTGCCAGCGCTGGCGCAAGGTCTGCCAAGGGGTGGGTGATTGGCTCATGCCTGAGAGCTTACATGTCCAGTCGCAAAAGCGGCAGGCCTTCGTTGACCTGGTCGCCTGGCGCGAACAACAACTCGGCCACGGTACCCGCAGCGGGTGCCGCCACGGTATGTTCCATTTTCATGGCTTCCATCACCGCCAAGGCTTGCCCTGGCGTGACTTTGTCACCCACTTTGACCGCAAAGGACAACAACTTGCCGGGCATGGGCGCTGACAAATTGCCACCCTGTGCAGCGTCCTCGGCCGCATGGGCCAAAGGGTTGACCCAGCTGAGGCTGCAACTGCCTGCAGCGGCAAACACATGGGTGACACCTTGCACCTGATCGACATGTGCCGTCCAGCGCTGCCCGGCCCAGCATAGGCGCAAGCCCCCATCGGTTTGCAACTGCCAAGCCAATTCACCCTTTTGCGCGTCCACACGCAAAGCCATACCGCCTCGGTTGCGGCGAATCAACTCGGCTTGCACCAGTTGCTCGCCGAGCATGAACTGCATGGGTCGGTGACTTTCCCCTTGCAGCTGCCAGCCATCGGTTTTGGCCATGGGATCTGTCCAACCCGTGCCCGGTGGCT
>Ga0247843_1001037_pt1 | contig 60849 bp, 65 predicted proteins | sample LaCruzMarch2017__FD_192420 | JGI IMG/M metagenome (GOLD analysis project Ga0247843, IMG submission 192420) | Freshwater microbial communities from meromictic Lake La Cruz, Castile-La Mancha, Spain - LaCruzMarch2017_8m | ecosystem: Environmental > Aquatic > Freshwater > Lake | place: Spain...
TAGTAATGGATATTGTGCCAGGTCAGCAGCATCGGCCCCAGCATCTCCTCGGCCTTGATCAGATGGTGGATATAGGCGCGGGAATGGTTTCGGCAGGCCGGGCAGGTGCAATCCGGGTCGAGCGGTTCCGGATCCTCGGCGAAGCGGGCGTTGCGCAGGTTGAGCACGCCGCGGCTGGTATAGGCGCGGCCGGTGCGGCCGCTGCGCGTGGGGATCACGCAGTCGAACATATCGACGCCGCGGGCCACGGCGCCCACCAGGTCGGCGGGCGTGCCCACCCCCATCAGGTAGCGTGGCGCGGCGGTGGGCAGCAGCAGCGCGGTGACATCCAGCATGCGGAACATCTCGGCCTGGCCCTCGCCCACCGCCAGGCCGCCGATCGCATAGCCCTCGAAGCCGATGCCGGTCAGCGCCGCCACGCTTTCCGCCCGCAGATCGGGATAGACGCTGCCCTGCACGATGCCGAACAACCCATGCCCCGGACGCGCCACGAAGGCCTGCCGGCAGCGCGCCGCCCAGCGCATGGACAGGCGCATGCTCTCGGCCGCCACCGTCTCGGTCGCGGGGAAGGGGGTGCATTCGTCGAAGCACATGGTGACGTCGGCGCCCAGCAGATGCTGGATCTCCACGCTGCGTTCCGGCGTCAGGCGATGGCGGCTGCCATCGATATGGCTCTGGAAGGTGACACCCTCGGCATCCATTTGCCGCAGGCCGGCCAGGCTCATCACCTGGAAGCCGCCGGAATCGGTCAGGATCGGGCCGCGCCAATCCATCATCTTGTGAAGCCCGCCGAGCCGCGCCACGCGTTCGGCCCCGGGGCGCAGCATCAAATGATAGGTGTTGCCCAGCACCATGCGCGCGCCGGTGGATCGCACCGCGTCGGCGGTCATGGCCTTCACCGTGCCGGCGGTGCCGACGGGCATGAAGACCGGCGTCGGCACCTCGCCATGGGCGGTCAGCAGCGTGCCGGCGCGCGCCGCGCCATCGGCCGCCGCGAAACTCCAGGACAGGGTCATGCCGGCAGATCCCCCTCGGCGCGGAACAGAAGGCTGGCATCGCCATAGCTGAAGAAGCGGTAGTTCCGCGCGATGGCATGCGCATAGGCGGCCTGCATCCGGCGCGTGCCGCAAAAAGCCGAGACCAGCATCAGCAGCGTGGATTTCGGTAAATGGAAGTTCGTCATCAGCGCGTCCACCAGCCGGAAGCGATGGCCCGGCAGCACGTACAGGTCCGTCAGCCCGCGAAACGGTTGCAGCGTGCCATCCGGCGCGGCGGCGCTTTCCAGCGTGCGCAAGGCGGTGGTGCCGAGCGCCAGGATCCGCCCGCCCGCCGCGCGCGCGGCGTTCACGGCATCAGCGGTGGCCGGTGTCACCTCGCACCATTCCTGGTGCAGCCGGTGCCGGCGCGGATCCGCCTCGCGCACCGGCAGGAAGGTGCCGGCGCCGACATGCAGCGTGACGCGCGCGATGCCGACGCCGCGTGCGGCAAGCGCCGCGAGCAGCGCATCCGTCATGTGCAGGCTGGCCGTGGGGGCGGCGACGGCGCCCGGGTTGCGGGCAAAAATGGTCTGGTAGTCGGCGGCGTCCCCGGCGGTCGGACCCTCGGGTCGGTGGATATAGGGCGGCAGCGGCACTTCGCCGGCGGTCTCCAGCGCCGCGGCCAAGGCGGCCGGATCAGGCCCGAAATCCAGCCACACGGCGCCATCCTCTGGCGCGGTCAGGACCAGGGCCGTGCAGCCCGGCGCGCCCTCGATCGCCACCGTGTCGCCGGCGTGCAGTCGCTTTGCGTTGCGCACCAGCGCCTGCCAGCGCCCGCCGCCCTCGCAGCGGTTGAGCATCAGTTCCACCCGCGCTGCGCCGCGCCTTGCGTGCAGCCGTGCCGGGATCACGCGCGTATCGTTCACCACCATCAGGTCGCCGGGCGCCAGAAGCGCGGGCAGGTCGCGCACGCCGGCATCGGTCAGGTTGTCCGGCCGCACCACCAGCATCCGCGCCGCGTCGCGCGGGCGGATCGGCGCCTGGGCGATCAGCGCCTCGGGCAGCGCATAGTCGAAATCCGCCAGGTTCAGCGGCGGTTCAGGCGGGGCTTCCGGCATGGCGCAGGCGTGTGGCGCCTGCGGCCCGGAAAGTCCAGCGATTGGGGTCAGGATTGGAAGCCGATGCCCTCCAGGATCGGCTTCCAGACCGCTTCCTGGCGCTGCATGAAGGCCAAATGCTGCGCGGCGGTGCCGAAATTCATGTCCTGGCCCAGGCGCTGCGCGGCGGCTGCCATGCCCGGATCGGCGAAGGCGGCGGCGAAGGCGCGGTCCAGGATGGCCTTGGATTCCGGCGGGATGCCCTTCGGGCCGAACAGCCCCATCCAGCTGGTCACCTCGAAGCCCGGCAGCCCGGCCTCGTCCAGCGTGGGCAGGTCGGGCAGGGCGGGGGCGCGCTTCAGGCTGGTGACGCCCAGGCCCCGCCAGGTGCCGTTCTGCACCGGCTGCACGCTGGTGGCGATGGCGTTGAACATCAGCTGCACCGTGCCGTTGGTCAGGTCGGTCCGCGCCAGCGCATCGCCGCGATAGGGCACGTGCACCATCTGCGCGCCTGTCATCTTCTCGAACATCACCGCCGAGAGGTGGATGGAGCCACCCGCCCCCGCCGAGGCATAGTTGATCCGCCCCGGATTCGCCCGCGCATGGGCCGCGAATTCCATTACGTTGCGGGCCGGCACCGAGGGGTGGATCGCCATCACATTGGGTGAGGCGAACATCAGCCCGAAGCAATCCAGGTCGCGTTCCCAGCGGAAGGGCGTGTCGCGGATCAGATAGGCGGTGTTGATGATGTTGGGGCCGCTGGTGACGAAGGTGTAGCCATCGGCCGCGGCACGGGCGGCGGCCTCGATGCCGATATTGCCGCCGGCGCCGGCGCGATTATCCACCAGCACCCGGTTGCCGATGTGCTTTTCCAGCAGCTCCGCGAAGGCGCGGGTCAGCGCGTCGCTGGCGCCGCCGGCGGCGAAGGGCACGATGATGCGGATCGGCCGGCTGGGATAGGCCTGGGCGCGGGCCAGCCCCGGCAGCAGGGCAGGGGCGGCGAGCAGGTGGCGACGGTGCAGGATCACGCGCGGATCTCCCAGGACAAGGGGGGCGAGTGTGCGGCCCCCCGGCCCGCCGGCGCAACCCGCTTGTTCAGCCTGGATCGGCGCCCCTGACCACCGGGCGGGCAGGATCGGCGCTCCAGGCGGAAAAGGAGCCCACATGCAGGGCAGCCGGCACGCCGGTCAGCGCCAGCGCGGCGATCGCATGCGCCGCCGAGACGCCAGCGCCGCAGCTGACGCCCAGCGGCCGGCTGCCATCCGCGCCGAGTGCGCCGAACAGCGCGGCCAGGACCGCCGCATCGGCGAAGGGGCCTTCCTCGGTCAGCGTGTCCGGCGCCGGGGCGCTGACGGCGCCCGGAATATGGCCCTTGCCGATGTAGTTCACCCGCACCCGGCTATCGAGCAGCCGACCCTCCCGCGCCAGCGACGCCGCCTGATCGGCATCCAGCACCGGCAGGTGGCCGGGGCTCAGCGCCACATCGCCCGGCGGCAGGATGGCGGGCGCGGTCGCCAGGTCGAAGCCCGCCGCGCGCCAGGCCGGCAGCGCGCCGTCCAGCAGCCGCACCCGGGCGATGCCGGCCCAGCGCAGCAGCCACCAGCCGCGCGCCGCCGTCAGCAGCCGGTCATCATCATAGAGCACCACGGCCTGGCGCTGCCGCAGCCCCCAGCGCCGCGCATCGGCCTGCAACTGGCCGATGCTGGGCAGCGGGCGGCTGCCCGCCACCCCGCCCCCGGGGCCGGCCAGCTCGCGCGCCAGATCGACATCGACCGCCCCCGGAATGCGCGGCGCACCCGGCGGCGCGGCGCCGGGGCGCACATGCAGCAGCGCGGGCGGCGCGGGGCCGGCCAGTTCGTCGGCGAGGGCGGCGGTGGTCACCAATATGTCGGGGCGCGGGTCCATCGGCGCAGCATGGACCGGCCAGCGGCCCCAGGGGAAGCGGCGGCGGTGGGTGCTATGCGGCCTCGGTCAACAGCAGCCCGGCGATGGCAACGCGCGCCGCCATGCCCTCGGCCGGGTCGAAGGCCACGCCGATGGCCGCGGCGCTGTGGCTGGTGACGCGGCAGGCCAGCGGCGGCAGCCCTTCGATCTCCAGCCGCAGCGGCCCCTGCCGCGGCGCGTCGGCCACCAGGAGGCGGGCGCCGCCGAAGCTCAGATTGCCCAGCGTGGCCGGCAAGGTCCCCCCATCGGGCAGGTGCAGCATGGCCGGGCGCCGTACCGGCACGCGCGGCTCGGTGCGGCGATCCGCCTCCGGCACCTGGCTCCGCAGATGGGCGGTGATCCCCTCGCGCAGCCCATCCATCGCGGCCACCAGATTGCCCGAGGCGCCATGGATCATCGCCACGTTCATGCGGTTGTCGTCCAGCACGCTGACACTGCCGGCAATGCGCGCATTCACTGCCTGGGCGCTGTCCGAGGCGCCGGCGACGGCCGCCGCCACCGCCGCGATCGACGCCGACTGCGCTTCCATGCCCTGGGCGATGGCGGCGGCGATGGCCTCCAGCTCGACGATGGCGTCGCCGATGCCGTCGATCGCGGCCAGGGCGTTGGCGGCGCTGCCCTGCACCGCGGCGACCCGCTCGGCAATGTCGCCGGTCGCCTTGGCCGTTTGCCCGGCCAGGCTTTTCACCTCACTGGCCACCACGGCGAAGCCCTTGCCGGCATCGCCTGCCCGTGCTGCCTCGATGGTGGCGTTCAGTGCCAGCATGTTGGTCTGCCGGGCGATCCCACCGATCATGCGGCTGACCTCGCCGATCTGCTCGACCGAGCGGGCGAGGCCGGCGAACAGGGTGCGGGCGGCGGCGGCCTTGGCGGCCAGGCCGGCGGTGGTGGCGGCGGCGCGGTTTACCTCGTTCGCCACGCTGCGGACCTCGCCTTCCATCTGCTGGGCGCCCTCGGCGGCGCGGGCCGCCTCGCGGGTGGAGGCGGCGCAATCGGCCTGGGTTGCCTCGGCGTCCCGGGCCAGCCGGGTGGCGGCGGTTTCCACCTCATCGACCAGGCTCGACAATTCGCGGGCGCCCTCGGTCACTTCGGTCAGCTTGGAGGCGGCCGTGGCTTCCGCCCCGACCACCAGCGCGAGCACCATGGCCCGCCGCTCCTCCGCCGCCGCGTCGCGGATGGCTGACATCTCCTCGCCCATGGCGGCCAGGCGGCACTGGCTCTCGGCCTGCTCGGCCTTCGCCCGCGCCAGCTCCTGCCGCACCGCCGCCAGCCAGGCGGCGCCAAGGGCCAGCGCCGCCAAGGCCAGGGCGAAGTCTGGCAGGATCGCGAAGCCCGGATCGAGCCGCGCCGCCAGCAGCAGCACGGGCAGCGCCAGGACCAGCAGCACGACCCCGGCCAACCCGGCCCGCGCCCGCCCGCCACCCGACCGAAAGCGGAGCGCGACGCGGGAAAAGACACGGAACAGATCGGGCATCTTGCCCCTCCTTGGCACGCGGTCGGCGCAGCATCGCCGGGGAAAGCAAAGAAGCGATGAATCCCGGCGCGTTGACGAAGCGGTAATCCCTGGCCTGCTAGGCCGGCCGCTAGATGGTTCGGCCATTGGCGGCGGGCACAAGGCCCGGCGCGGATCCCAAGGGGCAAAAAGGCCTTTCATGGAATTCGGTGTGCGCGCGATTCGATCGGCGGGGCAGGGCTCCGGCAGCGTGGAAGTGACGCTGCCCGCCGCCTTTCGCGGCCTGGCCGGGCTGCCCTGCCGGCTGGCGCTGCGCGACGGGCTGCGCCCGGAAATCGTGCTGCAGCCGGACCTCGGCCTTGCCCGCGCCGCCTTCGGAAGCTTGTGGCGCCTGCTGTGCGAGGCCTTCGCCCTCGAGGCCCCGGCCGACGCACCGCTGGCGCACCTGACCTTGTCGCTCTGGCCGATCGAGGCATCCGGGCCGGCGCTGGCCTGGGCCGATGGGTTGGCGCTGGCGGCGCCGCCGGTGCCGGGCCCGGCGCTGGCCCGCAGCGCCGCGGGCCTGGCCGCGATCGCCGCCGAGCCGCTCGGGATCGCGCGCGGCCTCGCGGCGGCCTTCGGGGCCGCCTGCGGCTTCGCGCTGACCGGGCTGGCCCCGCGGCCGGGCCAGGAAGCGGCGGCCGACCTGGCCGCGCAGCTGCTGCGGCTGCGCGACCTCAGCCCCGGTGGCGCCTTCCGCGCCGCCGAGGATCCGGCCGCCCCCGCCTTCCGCGCCGCCGCCGCGCCGGCGCTGGCCGCGCTGGTGGATGCGCATCTCGACTGGACCGCGCGGCCCGAGGCGCATGCCGCGCTGCTGGCCGATTGGCGCCGCGGCGTCACCCTCGAACTTGGCGGAGCCTGAGCATGGCGCGTGTGCAGCCGGAGCTGGCGGCGGAGACTTCGGGGCTGGTGCGCCTGCAACCCGGGCCCGACCATGTTCGCACCCCGGCCACCGAAAGGCTGGCCCGCCGCGCCATGGCCTATCTGGATGCCGGCTTCCCGGTGCATTTCCGCGGCCCCGCCGGCAGCGGCAAGACCAAGACCGCGCTCGACCTGGCCGAGCGGCTGGGCCGGCCCGTCCTGCTTCTGGTGGGCGATGCCAGCCTGGACACCGCGGCGCTGATCGGGCGCGAAGCCGGCAGCCGCACCCGCCGCGTGGTCGATCGCTACATCACCAGCGTCCATCGCGTGGAGTCCGAGACGCTGCCGGTCTGGCTCGACCGCGCGCTGACCACCGCCTGCGTCGAGGGCGGCACGCTGGTGTATGATGAATTCAACCGCGCCCCGGCCAGCGCCAATAATGTGCTGCTGACGGTGCTGGAGGAGCGGGTGCTGTCGCTGCCGCGCGCCCGCGGCCAGGACAGCGCGCTGCGCGTCCATGCCGATTTCCGCGCCATCTTCACTTCCAACCCCGAGGATCACGCCGGCACGCAGGAAGCGCAGGATGCGCTGCTCGACCGCATGGTGACCATCGACCTGGATGGATTCGACCGCGAGACCGAGGTGGCGATCGCCGCCGCGCGCTCGGGCCTGGATGCCGAGGGGGCCGGGCGGATCGTCGACCTGGTGCGGGATTTCCGCCGATCGCGCGAATGGACGCGGCGACCGACGCTGCGCGCCTCGGTCATGATCGCGCGCCTGGCCCGCGCCCAGGGGCTGCCCGTGTCGAGCGCGGATGAGCGCTTCGTCGAACTCTGCCTGGACGTGCTGGGCAGCCGGGTGAAGCCGGGGTCGGGCGGCGTGCCCGATCCGCGACACCGGCAGATGCTGGTGCAGCTGGTGGCGCATTATTGCGGCGGCGGGGTGACGGCATGAGCAGGCCGCGCCCCTCCGGCCAGCGCCCGACGCTGCGCCGCTTTCCCGCCGGGCGCCGCCGCCCGGGCGCCGAGGCCGCGCTGGAAGGGGCGGCCAGCGAATTCGCGCTGCTGGCGCAACGCCGCGCCCGCCTGGCGCGCCAGCTCGACCTGCTGGACCGCCAGCGCGCTGCCGCCACGGCCAGCCTGGGCCAGGTGCTGGCGCGCATGGGCGTGCTGCGGGCCCGGATCGAGGGGCTGCCAGATGTCGTCCCCGCCGCGCCCGAAGCGCCCCCGCCGCCCGCGCCAGCCACCGCCGCGCCGCCCGCCGCCCCACCGCCCGCCGCGCCCAGCCGGCGCCGCGCGCTGACCTTCTGAAGGAACCGCCCCATGGACCCGACCGAGATCGTCGCCGCCGCCAAGCGCCAGATGGCCGCCATCACCGGCCTGCCCGCCGACACCGTCGCGCGGCTGGACCGGGACGAGGCCGGCTGGGATGTCGCGATCGACATGCTGGAACATCGCGCCATCCCGCGCACGCATGATCTGATCGCCGCCTTCCAGGTCAAGCTGGATGCGGGCGGCAAGATCCTCAGCTGGAAGCGCACCGGCCGCTTCACCCGCGCCCAGTCGCGCGACGAAGGCTGAGCCACCCATGTCCCTCCAGCACGCCATCGGCGGCGCCGGCCTTGCCGACATTCTGGAACGCATCCTCGACAAGGGGATCGTCGTGGCGGGCGACATTTCGGTCTCGCTGGTGGGCGTCGAACTGCTGACCATTCGCATCCGCCTGGTCGTCGCCTCGGTCGATCGCGCGCTGGAGATGGGCATCCGCTGGTGGGAGGCGGATGCCGCCCTGAGCGGCCGCACCGATGCGCTCACCGCCGAGAATGCCCGGCTGGTCGCGCGCATCGCCGCGCTGGAACAAAGGCTGGAGACCGCGCCATGAGCCGCCGCCCCATCAGCCTCTCGCGCCGCATGGCGGACCGCGCGCGGGAGGGTGCGCCGCAGCCCGACCCGGTGGCCAGCCTCTCGGGCATCCTGGAAGGGCTGCAGGGGCTGGTGGAAGGGCTGAAATCCGCCGATCCGGCAGAAACGCCGCGCATGGTGGTGGGCTGGTCGGTGCGCACGCTGGACGGCGCCGTCAGCAGCTTCGGCAACCTGCCGGCCGGCGCCAAGGCGGCTGGCGGCACGGCGACCGGGCCCACCATGCCCGAGGCGCGCGCGCCCCTGGTCGACATCTTCGAGGAGCCGGAGGCCATCCTGGTGGTGGCCGAGGTGCCGGGCCTGGATCCCGCCCAGCTGCGCCTGTCGCTGGAAGGCCAGACCCTGCTGATCGAAGGCGGCGGCCGCGTGGCCTATCGGCGGGAGGTGCCACTGCCCGGCCCGGTCGGCGCCATGACCCATGCCTGCCGCAACGGCATCCTGGAAATCCGGCTGGAGCGCGCGGCATGAGCGGCCTTTGGCTCTATGGCATCGGCCGCACCGAACCGGGCGGTGCCGCGCTGGGTGCGGGCATTGGCGGGGCCGAGGTGACCTGCCGCCCGGTCGCCGGCTTCGTGGCGCTGCTCAGCGACGCGCCGGCCGAGCGCCCCGCCGCCACCCGCCGCCACATGCTGGCCCATACCGCGGTGCTGGAACGCGCCACCGGCGCGATCGACATGCTGCCGGTGCGCTTTGGCACCGTGGCACCCAGCGAGGTTGAGCTGGCCCGCTGCCTCGCCGTGAATGCCGGGGCGCTGGACCAGGCGCTGGCCGGCATTGCCGGGCGGATCGAACTCGGGCTGCGCATCTCCTGGAGGGAGGGCGTGGTCTATGAAGAGATCCTCGCCGCCGATCCCGCGCTGCGCGCCATGCGCGACCGGCTGGCCCGCCGCCCCGGCGCCGAGACCACGCCGCAGCGCGTGGAGCTCGGCCGACGGGTGGAAGCCGCGCTGCTCGCCCGCCGCGCCGCCGAGGCCGCGTCCCTGGCGGCGAAGCTGGATGCGCTGGCCGATCGCGTGGCGGAGCTGGGTGTCGCCGAGGATGCGATGGTGCTGAACCGCGCCTTCCTGGTGCCGCGCGCGGCCGAGCCGCGCTTCGATGCGGCGGTGGCGGCGATGGAGGCCGAGCATGGGCAGCGCCTGGCCTTCCGCTATGTCGGCCCGGTGCCGGCCTTCAACTTCGTGCGGCTGAACGCCGCCTGGCTGGCGGCCGCCTGATGGGCCTGCTGCGCATGCTGCTGACCCTGCCCGTCTCGGCGCCGCTGGCCGGCATCGGCTGGGTGGCCGGGCGCGTGGCCGAGGCGGCGGACCAGGCCTGGCTCGACCCGAAGCGCGTCGAGGGGATGCTGCTGGCGCTCGAACGACGGCTGGAGGCTGGCGAGATCACCGAGGCCGAGTTCGAGACGGCCGAGGCCGCGGCGCTGGAGGAATTGGCGGCCATCCGCGCGGCGCGGGGGCTTGGCTGATGCGGCTCACGGTGGGCGGCGCGGCGGCGGCGGATGCGGGGCGCGGGATTGCGCGGGTCGATCCTTCGATCCTGGCCGCGCTCGGCTGCGGCATCGGCGATGTGCTGGCCATCACCGGCAGCCGCACCGCCCATGCGCGCGCCTTGCCGCTGCCGGCCGCGCAACGTGGCGCGGGGCGCATCGCCCTCGATGGCATGGCGCGCGGCAATGCCGGCGCCGCCATTGGCGAGGTGGTGACCGTGGCTCCCGCCGGCCCGCTGCCGCGCGCGGCCGAGATGGTGCTGGCGGGTGCCGCCGACCTGCCGCCGCTGCTGGCGCTGGGCCGGGCGCTGGATGGGCTGCCGCTGGCCGTCGGCGATACGCTCCGCCTGCCCTTGCCCGGCGGCCGGGATGCCGCGCTGACGGTGCGCGCCATCACCCCGGGCAGCCCGGCGCTGGCCGAGGCCGCCACGCGCATCCGCCTGGAAGGCGGCGCCCCGCCGGCCACCGAGGGCGTCCGCTATGAGGATCTGGGCGGCCTGGCCCGCGTGGTGGAACGGGTGCGCGAAGTGGTAGAACTGCCGCTGCGCAACCGGGACGCCTTCGCGCGGCTGGGCATCGCGCCGCCGCGCGGCGTGCTGCTGGTGGGCCCGCCCGGCACCGGCAAGACCATGATCGCGCGCGCCGTCGCCACCGAAAGCCGCGCCAGCTTCCATGCGCTGAACGGCCCCGAGATCATGGACCGCTACTATGGCGCCTCCGAGGGCGCGCTGCGGGAGGCCTTCGCCGCCGCCCGCAAGGCTGCCCCCGCCATCCTGTTCATCGACGAGATCGACGCCATCGCGCCGCGCCGCGAAGGGCTGTCGGGCGAAAAGCAGGTGGAACGCCGCGTGGTGGCGCAGCTGCTGACGCTGATGGATGGGCTGGGCGCGCGGGGCGAACTGGTGGTGCTGGCCGCCACCAACCTGGCCGACAGCCTGGACCCCGCGCTTCGCCGCCCGGGCCGCTTCGACCGCGAAATCCGGGTCGATCCGCCCGATGCCGCCGGCCGACGCGAAATCCTGGCGGTGCATAGCCGCGCCATGCCGCTGGCGGCCGATGTGGATCTCGGCGCCCTGGCCGGCGCCACGCCGGGCCATGTCGGCGCCGACCTGGCGGCGCTGTGCCGGGAAGCGGGCATCGCCGCGCTGCGCCGCGCCGGCGCGCTGGCGGGCGCCGCGGTGCCGCCTGACCTGACCGTGACCGCCGGGGACTTCGCGGAGGCGCAGCGCGGCGTCGTGCCCTCGGCCCTGCGGGAGACGCACATCGACCTGCCCGCCGGCGGCTTCGCCGAGGTGGCCGGGCAGGAGGCGCTGCGGGCGGCGCTGGAACGCGCCATCCTGCTGCCGCTGCGCAACCCGGCTGCCTTCGCGCGGATGGGGCTGCGCCCGCCGCGCGGCGTGCTGCTGGCCGGCCCGCCGGGCACCGGCAAGACCCTGATCGCCCGCGCCTTGGCCGCCGAGGCCGGCATCAGCTTCATCGGCACGCGCGCCGGCGATCTGCTCAGCCCCTGGCAGGGCGGCACGGAAGCGGCGCTGCGCCGGCTGTTCGACCGCGCCCGATCGACCCGCCCCTGCCTGGTCTTCTTCGATGAGATCGACGCGCTGGCCCCGCGCCGCGGGGCCGATGGCCCGGCATCGGAATCCCGGCTGGTGGCCAGCCTGCTGACCGAGCTGGACGGCATCGCCGATCCGCCCGGCGTGGTGGTGCTGGGCGCCACCAACCGGCCGGAAGCGATGGACCCGGCGCTGCTGCGCCCGGGCCGCTTCGACCTGATCCTGCGCCTGGGCGCGCCCGAACTGGCGGCGCGGCGGGCGATCCTTGGCCTGCATGCGGGGCGGATGCCGCTCGGCCCCGACGTCGATCTGGATGCGCTGGCGGCGGCCGCCGCCGGGCTGGTCGGCGCCGACCTCGCGGGGCTGTGCCGACAGGCGGCGTTGGCCGCGATGGCGGACCAGCCGCCGGCGACGGCGCGGGTGGATGGGCGGCATTTCGCGGCGGCGCTGGCCGCCGTGCAGGAGGGACGGCAATGGCAGGCGATGTGACGCTGCTGGGCTTCGCGCCGGCAGCGGGGGCCGAGGCGCTGGCCGCCGCCATGGCGGCGCTGCCCGGCGCAGCGCTGCACCAGGTGGCGGCGGGCGGGGTGGTGGCCTTCGCGGAAGCGCAGGTCGAACGCCCGCGCATCCTGCTGCTGGCCCGCGATCGGGCACGGCTGCTGGCCGCGCTGGCCGCGACGCAGCGCCGGCTCGAACTCGGCACCGCCGCCGGCCCCTTCCTGCCGGCCGATCCCGGCGCCGCGCCGCTGCCCCTCGCGCGGTTGCCGGGGCTGCTGGCGCCGCAGGCCGAAGCCCTTGCCGCCGCGCTGGCCGGCCCGGGCGCCACCCAGCAATGGGATGTGATCCTGCGCTGGCCGGCCGATCCCGTGCTGAACGCCGCCCGGGCGCGCCTGGCCGGCCTGCCGCGCGCGCGCATGGCCGAGGCGGTGCGCGCCGAACTGCTGGCCGCCCGCGCCGCGCGCGAAGCCGCGCTGCGTGCCGCCCTCGCCCCGCGCGTGCTGGCCATCGCCGAGGGCGCGCCGGTGGCCGAGGAGCTGGCCGCGGGCTTCACCGTGCAGGTGCCGCGGGGCGGGGAGGCGGCGATCGAAGCCGCGCTGCACGCGCTGCCGGACGAATTGACCGAAGGGGTTGGCGCCGACCTGCGCGGCCCGCTGCCGCCCCTGGCCTTCGCGCCCGTGCGCCTGATGGAATTGGCGCCCGACGCGCTGGCACATGCTTGGGCCTTGCTCGACCTGCCCGAGGAGGTGCCCACCCCCCGGCTGGCGCTGCATTGGCGCGCGGTGGCGGCGCGGCTGCATCCCGACCGGGGCGGCGACGCAGGGGATTTCGCGGCGGCCGAGGCCGCCTATCGCCTGCTGCGCGGCCTGGCCGCCGATGGCGTGCTCAACCGCCGGGCGCTGGCTGCGCGCGGCCCCACCCTGCTGCTGCCGGAGGCCGCCTGACATGTCGGAGACCGCGCTCTACGCCTATGCCGTGCTGCCGGATGCGGCGACGGTGCCGCGCGACGCGCCGCCCATCCTGCCTGACGCGCCGCTCTCGCTGGTCGGCGTGCCGGGCTGCGCCGCGCTGGTGGCGCTTGTGCCGCGCGCACCCTTCGTCGCCGGGCCGGCATGCCGCACCGGCGACCCGGACTGGCTGGCGCAGCGCGCCCGCGCCCATCATGACGCGATCGCCGCGGCCGCCCGCCTGGGCCCGGTGCTGCCCATGGCCTTCGGCGCGCTGTTTTCCGGCCCCGCGCCGCTGGCCGACTGGCTTCAGGCCCGGGCAGCGCGGCTGGTGGCGGCGCTGTCGGCGGTGGCCGGCTGTGCCGAGGTGACGGTGCGGGTCGAAGAACAGCCGGAAGCGCACATCGCCTGGCTCGACCAGCATGACCAGACGCTGCGCGCGCTGGCGGCGCGGGTCGAGCGCGCGCCGCCCGGCACCGCCTTCCTGCTCGGCCAGAGCCGCGTCAAGCAGTTGCAGGCGGCACGGCAGACCCGGCATCACGAAGCCTCGCGGCTGCTGGCGGCGCGGCTGGAGGCGCATGCGCGCGCGCTGCCCGGCGCCATGACGGCGCTGGTGGCCGAGGCCGACATGCCGCGGCTGCGCGCCGACCTGGCCGCCGTCGATCGGGAATTGGCCGGCACCGGGCTGGCGCTGCGCCTGGCCGGCCCCTGGCCGCCCTATGCCTTCGCGCGGGCGGCGCTCTCCGATGGCTGAGCGGCCGGTGGAGCCGGCGCCGGAAGCGCTGGTGGACGTGCTCGACCGGCTGCTGGAGACCGGCGTGGTGCTGGATGGGCAGATCGTGCTGTCGCTGGCCGGTGTCGACCTGGTGCATATCGGGCTGCGCGCGCTGCTGGCCTCGGTCGATCGGGCGGCGCGGCTGGTGCCGGCGCCGGAGCCTGGCGCGTGAGCGCGCCCGGCCTTGCCCCCGATGTGGTGCCGGCGCCGGCGCCGATCCGCCTCGCGCTCGACCCTGGCGCGATGGAGCGCGACCTGGCGCGGCTGGTGCTGACCCTGGTCGAGCTGGTGCGCCGCCTGATGGAGGCGCAGGCGGTGCGCCGCCTGGAAGCCGGCACCGTGACCGATGACGAGGCCGAGCGGCTCGGTCAGGCGCTGGTCGCGCTGAAGGGGGCCGTGGCGTCGCTCTGCCTTCGGCTCGATGTGCCGCCAGGGGAGCTCAACCTCGATCTCGGTCCGCTCGGGAGGCTGCTGTGATGCGTGCTGCGATGGAGAGGCTTGGCTTTGCCGGGCTGGTGGCGGTGCTGGCGGCGGCGGTCGCCGCGGCGCTGCTCGCCTGGGCGCTGCTGCGCCCGCCCGCGGTGCTGCCCGCCGCGCCCCCGGCCCTTGCCACCGGCCCGGCCGAGCTGGTCGCGGCCCTGACGGCGGGCGACCGGGCGGCGCTGGTCGAGGATCTGCGCGGCATCGCCACACTGCTGGCCGCGCCCGATCTTGGCGCCCCGGCGCGACTGGCGCGCGCCCGGCTGGAAGCGGTGGCAGCGGCCGAGGAGCGGCGCGGGCTGGAAGCGCCGCCCGCCCTGGTGCTGACCGCGCTCAGCACGCGGCTGGACGCGACGGTGGCGGCGCTGCGCGCGCAGGTGCCGCCCGCCGCCGCCGACCCGCGCGCCCTGCTGGCCGCCACGCTGGCACTCGGGGCGGCGCTGCTGGCCTTGGGGCGCGTCTCGGCTGCGGCGGCGCCGGCGCAACTGGCCATGCCGGTCCCGGATATCGCCTCGCCATCGGCGCGCGCGCTGGAAGCCTCGCTGGAGGCGGCGCGTCGCTTCGAGACCGCGGCTGGCGGCGCCGAGGCGCGGCTGGCCACCGCCGCGCTCCGGGCCGAGGCGCTGGAGCTTGCCGCCACCGACGCCACGGCCCGGCTGGCGGCGCTGGGCGAGGCCCGCATCGACCCGCCTGATCCCACGCCGATGCTGGCCACGATGGCGCGCCTGGAAGCGGTGGTGGCGCAGCTTCCCGACCCGGCGCCCATGCTGGCGGCCGCGGCCAGCCTGCAGGACAGCGCCGAGCGGATGGCCGCGCGCGCCGACCGGCCGGCGGTGCTGGCCGATGCCGGGCCGCTGGTCACCGCGGCCGCCGCGCTCGACGCCGCCGCCGAGGAATTCCGCGCGGCGCAGGGCATGGCGCTCGGCGCCGCCATCGCGTCCCTGAACCCGCTGGTCGAGCGGATGGCGGCGCTGGCCGAAACCGATGCCCCGGCCCGCATCGCCGCCGCCACCGCCCGGTTGGAAGCCCAGCTCGAAGCCCGGATCGACACGCTGCCGGCGCGGGCCGCCAGCGCGCTGGATGAAGGGCTGGCGCCGCTGGCCCAGCGCCTGGCCGCCATGTCGGCCGCCGCGCCGGCGACGACCCTGGCGGCGATCGAGGCCGGTCTCGATCCGATGACGACGCGGATCGAACAGACGCTGGCCGCACGCATCGACGCCGCCCTGGCGCCGCTGGAAGCCGCCGCCGAGATCGCCGCCCGCGGGCCCGAGACGCTGCGCCGCGCCGCCGGCCAGATCGCCGAGGCGGCGGAAGCGGCGACGGGCCGGCTGGCTGGCCTGGCGGCGCAGGAGGCGGCGGATGCGGCCCGGCATGCCGCGGGCGCGGCGACCGCCGCCACCAGCCGGGCGACTGCCGGCCTGACCGCGCTGGCCGAGAAGCTGACCCATACGGCCGAGGAATCCGGTGCGCGGCTGATGGCTGGCGCTGCCGCCATCGAAGCTGCCGCGACCGCCTTGCGGCAGGGGCTGCCCGACAGCGCGCCGCCCGCGGGGCTGGCCGGGCAGGTCCTGGCCGGGCTGCCGAACGCAACGCCGGCGCTTGCCGCCGCGCTCGCCCAATTCGCCGCGGTGGAGGCGGCGGCGGCGGCGCTGGCTGGCAGTGCCGGGGCGCTGGCCGAGCAGGCGCTGGCCGGGCAGGGCCTGCCCGCCGGCTTCAGCGCGCAGACGCCGGCGCTGTTGGATGCGCTGGCTGGCGTGGCGGCACGGCTGGAGGCGACGGCAACCGCGATCGCCCTGGCCGGGGATGCGGCGCCCGCGGTGCGCGCCGCCGCCTGAAGGCGGCCTGCCTCAGGCGGCGTCGGCGGTGGGCTGGTCTGCGGTGGGCCAATCCGCGTCCTTGCCGAGCGGACCAACCGGCACGACGGGGCCAAGCGTGAAGTGAACCGGCCGTTCCGGCGGCGTCAGTCGGGCGGCGCACCACGCGCGGATGCCGGCCAGCAGGGTTGCGCCATCGGCTGCCGGGTCGGGCAGCAGGAAGGCCTTGAGGCGGGGGTCGGGCAGGCTCTGATCCAGGCGGACCCGGGCGGCCAGCACGCCGGGCAGGGCTTCCAGCAGGCGGGCGATGCGGGCCGGATAGACGTTCATGCCCGCCACCTGCACCGAGGCATCGCGCCGGCCGGTCGGGCGCAGCGTGTCCGCCCCTTCCCACACCACCGTGTCGGGCAGCGGCAGGATCATGCCCGTGGTCACCTCCCGCACCGCCTCGCCGGCGGCCGCCCATCGCGGCAGCAGCCGGAAGGGGGCGGCCGGATCCTGGCGGAAGCCGATGCCCGCCGTCTCGCTGCTGCCATAGATCTCGGTCAGCGCCGCGAGGCCGGCCTCGGCCAGGGCCTGTGCGGTGGCGCCTGCCAGCGGCCCGGTGGAGCTGGTGGCGGCCAGTTGGCTCGGCAGGCGCGGGCGGGTGGCGGCCAGCAGGCCGAGCCCGGTCGGGAAGCCGACCAGCAGGTCGCCCGGTTCGAGGTCACGCGCCAGCCCGGCCGGGGTGGCGCCGCGCCGTTCAAGCACCGGCACGCCGAGCGCGACCGGCAGCAGGGCGCCGAACAGCGCCCCATAGATGTGGTGCGCCGGCACCGTCAGCACGATGCGGCTGCGGTCGCGGAACTGGTCGGCCCAGAAGGCCACCTCGCCCCGCAGGGTGGCCCAGCGATGGGCGATCGGCTGCGGTTCGCCGGTGCTGCCGGATGTGGCGAAGGTGAGGCCGGTGGTGTCGTGCGCGAGCGCCGCCTCCACCACCTCGACCCAGGCGCCGAGCCGGCGGTCGAGCAGCAGATAGCCCTCGGCGCCGGTCTCGTGCAGCTGGAACAGCCGATCGACGGCGGCGGCCACGGCCATGGTGCCGAGGCTGTCGAGACCGAGCCCCTCCTCGCCGAGAGGCAGGGCGTCGGTCCAGGTCTCGGCCTCGGCGGCGTCGATGCGCCGGCCGGTGGCGCGTGCGGCTTCCAGGGCGATCAGGCCGCGCAGCATGCGGCGGATGGCGTCCCGGTCGAGCCGGATGTCGGGCGGGGGGGCGGGGTGCGGCATGACGCCACCAAACCCGGCGGCGATGAATCCGGGGTTTACGCGCGACGCTTAATCCGTCCTTCATCGCTTGCCGGCATTCTCCCCCGCAGAAGAGGAGGCCGCCCATGGTATCAGTGGCTCTGGCGGTGCAACCGCCCGAACGAAACCATCCCGACCGCCCGCCGGTCGAGAGCCTGCACCCCGCCGAGCCGGGGCTCATCGCGCTGCGGGTCAGCGGCGGCAAGCCGCTGCGCATCCGCGGCACGCTGCTGGCCGAGGGGCATAGCTGGGCGACCGGCACCGTCGCCTGGCATGAGGTGGCGCTGTGGCGCCGCGACGGTGGCGAGGTGGCGGTGGCGGTCCGCACGCTGCGCAAGGCGGCGAACGAGGCCGATGTCTATCGCGCCGAGCTGTTCCCGAACCTGCCCGAGGCACTCGGCTGGCTGGAGGGTTTCGACCCGACGGCCGACCTGTCGCCCGACTTCGATCCGAACGACCGCAGCCTCTCGGCGTTGGAGGTGGCGTTGCGCGCCGCCGCGCTGCGCGGCCGCGCGGAGGAGGTGGCGCGGCAATGGCGCGCCCTCCTCGGCGAGATGCTGTTCCGCCTCGACACCGACCATTGATTCCGCAACCCGCATCTCCCCGCCCCAGCAGAGGATCTGCCCCATGGAAATGATCAAGTTCGGCGCCGACCATGTCGACAATCTGGTCGCGCAGGATCCCGCCCGCCTGGATCGGCTGCCCTTCGGCGCCATCCTGGTCGATCGCGTCGGCCGCGTGATGAAGTACAACGCCTATGAAAGCGCCCTGGCGTCCCGCTCGCCGGGTGAGGTGATCGGCAAGAATTTCTTCAACGACGTGGCGCCCTGCACCAAGGGCCACCAGTTCCAGGGCCGCTTCCAGCAGGGCGTGGCGCAAGGCAGCGTGAACACGATGTTCGAGTATGCATTCGACTACAAGATGCAGCCGGCGAAGGTGCGGGTTCACATGAAGTCGGCCTCGCTGGACGAGGGTATCTGGATCTTCATCAAGCGCGTCTGACCCTCGATGCACGAAGCCGATTGGCGCCAGGCCATCGCGGCGCGGATCGACGCGGCGCCGCCGGCGCCGCCCGAAGCGCCGCCGCCGCCCGACCTGCTGAGCCTGCCGCGGCACGGCCAGCGCCCGCTGCGCTTCCAGGGCAGGCTGCTGGCCGAGGTGCAGGCGGCACCGCCCGACCTGCCGGTGGCCAGCCGCGTGGCGCTGTTCGAGGCGGATGCCGGCGGGTTCGTGGTGGCGATCTCGCACCGGCTGCAGCCGCCGCTCAGCCCCGAACCGCGCGACTATGCGGTGGCGGCGGCGGATGCGGCCGGGGTGCTGGCGCTGCTGCACGCGCATGACCCGCTGCGCGACCTGCCGCCGGCCGCGCTGCTGCCGGCGCTGTCGCCCGACGAACCGGATGGCGCCGCCCTGGCCGAGGCCGCGGCGCTGCTCCCGCGGCTGCGCGGCCTGTGGCGCGCGCTGCTGACCGCCGGCTTCGGCCCTTCGCCCCACCCTGACCAGGAGACCCCGGATGAACGTGATCAACGTCTATGAGCCGGTGGGCGAACGCCCGCCGGAAATGTCGCCCGCGCGCGGCGCGGCGCGCAGCCTGACCGCCTCGGTCTTCACGCTGCGCAAGTCGGGCGGCCGGCCGATCAGCTTCGGCGGGCGGCAGCTTGGCCATCACAATGGCTATCGGCTGGGCACGCCGCTCTGGCACGAGCTGAACCTGTATCAGACCGAGGATGGGCGCTACGTCGCCGACATCCGCGTCTTCACCAAGGCGCAGGGCGGCAAGGACCAGTTCCATGTCAGCGTCGTCGAGAGCCTGGAGGAGGCGCTGCAGGTGTTCGAGGGCTATGACCCCCGCGCCGACGTGCCGCCCGACCTGGCGCTGGATGATGAGAGCGTGTCGCCTGCCGAACTGATGGTGCAGGCGGCGCAGCTGAAGGTGCGGGTGGCCGAGACGGTGTCGATGTACCGCGCCGTGCTCAGCGCCTTCCTGTCCGACATGAACAAGGGCTGAGGCGCTCGCCGCCCTCCCGCGTTTTTTGGGTGTTGTGAAGGGTTTCGCAACACCCTGGCTCGCAGGATAGGGCGGGGCCCTGGCCCCGCCTCGCCGCCCGCCCGACGGATCCGCCGCCGTGGCGTTCCCCCCTGGTGTTTCCAACACGGAGCCCCCCGATGACGATCAACAAGTCCCTCGCCTCCTCCTCCCTTGCGGAGGTCATCGACCGCATCCTGGACAAGGGTGTGGTGGTCGATGCCTTCGTGCGCATCGCGCTGGTCGGCATCGAGCTGATCGCCATCGAGATCCGCGCGGTGGTCGCCTCGGTCGAGACCTACCTGAAGTATGCCGAGGCGGTGGGCCTGACCACCGACCCCGCCGCCGCGACGGCCTGAGCCGCCCGGCAATGCGCGATCGGCCCGAGCCCTTGACCCGGCGCAGCCTCGGCGGCCAGGCGGCGCTCGCGGCCTATCGCGCCTCACGCGCCCAGTCCCGCCTGTCGCTGCGCGCCGGCCTTGCGGCTGAACGCGCGGCGCTTCGCGCGGGGCGAACCCTGCCGCCGGCTCCGCCCGAGGTGCCGTCGGCCGAGGTGCCCGCCTCCATGGCGGAGGAAACCTCGATCTTCGCGAGCCTGATGGGCCGGTCGCCCCCCGCCGACACGGCGTGCGGGGGCGAACAACCCTGGCTGGCGGGGGCCTCGGCGCCTGACGCCACGCCGCCCGCACCCGCGCAGGAGATGGCGGCGGAACCGCCCCCCGAAACGCCCGAGCAGGCCCCGGCGCTGGCCAGCCTCGTGCCCGTGGCGGGAGATCACACCCCACCGACGCCCGACGCCCCGCCCGGACCGGCGCCAGAAGATCCGCCAGTCCTGGCCAGCGCCGCGCCCGAGCCGGTCGAAGACCCGCCAGCGGCGCCCCCGCCGCTGGAAGATCTGGCGGCGCCCCCGCTGCTGGATGATCTGGCGGCGCCTCCGCTGCTGGATGATCTGGCGGCGCCTCCGCCGACGGAGAAGTCGCCCACCCCCTGCCTGCTGGATGTCGCCGAGGCGGAAGCCACCCTCGACGCGCCGGCACCCGTGCCGCTGCCGCCCGGCCTGACGGCCGCGACGGACCTGTCGGCCATCCCCGAACTGGGCCCCGGCATGCGGCATCGGCTGGCGCAACTCGGCTATCGTACCTGCGGTGACTTGGCCGCGGCCGAGCCGGCGCTGCTGGCGCGGCAACTTGGCGAAATCAGCCGGATGCTGCGGCTGGATCGCTGGATCGATGCGGCGCGCGCGCTGCGCTGAAAGCCGGTTCGGGAATATCGGCGGCTGAGGATCCGGAGGCGCTTTCTGCCCTGCAAGGCGGACGGCGCTCGGCCGATCGGCCAGCCGCCCAAGGCAGCGGGACGAACAGCGCCGCGGCGCCGACCCGGCCGGTATTCCCAGACGGTCCCCGAGCCTACGGCCCCTCAGCCCGCGCCCAGGGCGGCATCACCGGGCTGGACAGCGCCGCCAGCCGGTCCCGCGCCAGGATCCGCTCGCGCTGAAGGCGTCGCAGCAGCGGCTCATCCGGCACGGTCCGGGCCCGTTCGAGCGCGATGCGCCGCTCGATCGACACATGCAGGTCCGTAAGCCGCCCGCGCAGGATCTGGCTCAACGCTAAGCCGCCCGACATGGTGACCTTGACTCCCCAGATGCGCGAAGACACTGAGCCTCGCCCCCTGGTATGACAAAATCAAGACAAATGCGCGTCAGGCGCGGGAAAGATGCGCCCGTACAACCGGCTTCAGCATCAGGCCCGGGGCGGCCACGAAATCGGGCGTCGCGCCCAGGAAGCGGGCGGCGTTCAGCCGCACCCAGCCATTGGCGGCGATCCGCCCGGTGTTGAGCGACGGGCCGCCATAGGCGAAATCGCCGATGCGCGCGGCCAGCGGCACCTCCTCATCCTGGTTCAGGCGGGGCGCCATGGCGGCCAGCGCCGCCGCATCCACCTGGCCGGCGAACAGCGCCCCGTCGAAGCGCAGGAAGGCGTCGAAGTCGAGCCGCGTCACCGGGCCTGCCGGCAGCCCGGTGCCGAAGCCGGTATGGCCGAGCAGGCCGGCGGCGCTGCCGGTGGCGGCCGCGATGGCGGCACAGGCCAAGCGCGCGGCGCGGGGCAGGGGCAGGGGTGCGGGCAGGGTGAACATTACCTCCCGATCCTCGGGCCGGCCATGGGCGGCGATGATCTCGGCCACCAGCCGCGCCTGCGCGGCATCCTCGGCGCCGCCCGGCTCCACCGCCACCAGATGCGGCGCTGGGGCGGGGCCGAAGGGCACCAGGCCGATGAAGCGCTGCCAGGAGCCCACATGCAGGTAACGCGCGATGCCGGCGGCGTGGGTGAAGCGCAGATGCTCATGCCCGCCCAGCAGCAGCGCGCCATCCGGCAAAAGGGGCAGGATGGCACGGTCGGCGGCGACGCCGGCATGGCTCAGCACGATGGCGGTGTCGGCGCCTTCGATCAGGCCTGGCAGGCTGGCGGCGGCCCAGGCGGCGGGGGCGGGCAGGCTCAGCAGCGGGCGGGCGGGCGCGCGATAGGTCGCGGCCTCGTCGGTGGCGATGCCAACCAGCACCACGCGCCGGCCACCCAGCCGCAATTCCGCATGGGCGGGGACATAGGGCTGGCCGGTCCGCGCATCGCCCAGGTTGCTGACCAGGATCAGGTCCAGCGCGCGGGCCCGCGCCACCATGATGGCCGGGTCGTCGATCAGCGCCATCTCATGGTTGCCGATGTTCAGCACCACCGGCGCGCGGGCGCGCAGCGCCGCGAGGAACGCCCAGTCGGCCGCGCCCTCGCTGCGCAGTGCCAGCGCGTTGCCGCGCTCGAACACGTCGCCATTCACCACGATCAGCGCGGGCACGCCGCGATTGGCGGCCAGCGCGGCATCGATGGCGGCCAGCGCCGCCGGCGCGCGCTCCTGCGCCGAATGCAGGTCCGACAGCGCCACCAGCAGCAGATTGGCGCCGGGGAAGGCGGTGTCGGCGCGCGTGAGGCGCGGCAGCATCGCGAGGGCAGGGAGGGCGAGGAGGGCGCGGCGGGCGATCATCATGGCGCGCAGCATGCCACGGGAAACGCCGCGCGCATCATCACGCGATGATGACAGCCGATCCTACCGCCACTGGCCACCCACCATCCGCGCCCGGCACGGGTTGCGGCCGATCCAGTAGCAAAGCTCGGCCGGCCGGCCGACATCGAACAGGGCCAGGTCGGCGCGGAGCCCCGGCGCGATCCGCCCGCGATCCTGCAGGCCCAGCGCGGCGGCGGCGGCCACTGTCACGCCGCGCAGCGCCTCGGTGACCGTCAGGCGGAACAAAGTGCAGCCCATGTTCAGCATCAGCAGCAGCGATCCCGCCGGCGAGGAGCCGGGGTTCAGGTCGCTCGCCAGCGCCATGGTCACGCCGGCCGCGCGCATGGCGGCCACGTCGGGCGCCTTTGTCTCGCGGATGAAGTAGAAGGCGCCCGGCAGCAGCACGGCGACGGTCCCCGCCGCGGCCATCGCGGCCAGCCCGGCCGCATTGGCATATTCCACATGGTCGGCGGACCGCGCGCCGTGGCGCGCCGCCAGCGCCGCGCCGTCATCGTCGCGCAGCTGGTCGGCATGCAGCGTGACGGGCAGGCCAAGCGCGCGGGCGGCCGCCAGCACCGTCGCGGTTTCCTCGACCGTGAAGGCGATCGCGCTGTCGGCAAAAGCGTCGACGGCATCCATCAGCCCTTCGGCGGCCAGCGCCGGCAGGATCTCGGTGGCGACATGCGCCGCATAGTCGGCGCGGCGGCCGGCGAATTCCGGCGGCGTCGCGTGCAGCGCGAGGCAGGTGGTGGTGACGTTCACCGCGCGTTGGGTCGCCAGTGCCCGGGCGGCGCGCAGCATCCGCGCCTCGGTCACCAGGTCGAGCCCGTAGCCCGACTTCACCTCCAGCGTGGTGACGCCCTCGGCCAGCAGCCCATCCAGCCGCGGCAGCGCTTCCGCCAGCAGCGTCGCTTCATCGGCCGCGCGCGTGGCGCGCACGGTGGAGAGAATGCCGCCCCCCGCCTTCGCCACCTGCTCATAGGTCGCGCCGGCCAGGCGCATTTCGAACTCGGCGGCGCGGTTGCCGCCGAACACGATATGGGTGTGGCAGTCGATCAGCCCGGGCAGGATCAGCGCGCCGCCGCAATCCTTGGTGGCCGCGGCGGCCGGCGCTGCGGCGCGCGGCCCCACCCAGGCGATGCGATCGCCGGTGATGGCGATGGCCCCATCCTCGATCAGCCCAAGCCCCGCGCCCTGCATGGTGGCGATGCTGGCGCCGCTGAGCAGCAGGTCGGCGATCATGCCGGCAGATCGACCAGCGCGGCGAAGGCGCCCTGTTCCACCAGGCGCTTGGCGGCCTCGATGTCGGGCGCCATGAACCGGTCCTCGATCCAGGGCGGCACCTGTTCGCGCAGCGTCGCGATGGCGGCCTCGATCGGGACCGAGGAGGTGAGGGGGCGGTGGAAGCCGATGCCCTGCGCCGCCGCCAGGATTTCGATGCCCAGGATCGTCGCCAGGTTTTCCGCCATGTCGTGCAGGCGCAGCGCCGCCGCGGTCGCCATGCTGACATGGTCTTCCTGGTTGGCGCTGGTGGGCAGGCTGTCCACGCTGCGGGGCGTGGCCAGCGCGCGGTTCTCGGCGACCAAGGCGGCGGCGGTGACGTGCGCCAGCATGAAGCCGGAATTGATCCCGCTATCGGCCACCAGGAAGGCGGGCAGGCCGCTGTTCAGCGCCGGGTCGGTCAGCATGGCGATGCGCCTTTCGCTGATCGCGCCGATCTCGGCCAAGGCCAGCGCGATGGTGTCGGCGGCGAAGGCCACCGGCTGCGCGTGGAAATTGCCGCCCGAGAGGATCTCGCCCTCCAGCGTCACCAGCGGATTGTCGGTCACCGCATTCGCCTCGCGCAGCAGCGTGGCGGCGGCATTTTCCAGCAGGTCGAGGCAGGCGCCCACCACCTGCGGCTGGCAGCGCAGGCAATAGGGGTCCTGCACACGGGTATCGCCTTCGCGATGGCTGTCGCGGATGGCGCTGCCGGCCAGCAGGCTACGCAGCGCGGCGGCAACACGGATCTGGCCGGGCTGGCCGCGCAGCGCCTGGATGCGCGCATCGAAGGGCGTGTCGCTGCCGCGCGCGGCATCCAGGCTCATGGCACCCGCCATCAGCGCGGTCGCCAACAGGGTCTGCGCCGCGAACAGCCCGGCCAGGGCCAGGCCGGTGCTGACCTGCGTGCCGTTGAGCAGCGCCAACCCCTCCTTCGGGCCCAGCGCCAGCGGCGCCACGCCGGCGCGCGCCATGGCGGAAGCGCCATCGAGCCGCGTCGGGCCAGCCAACGCCTCGCCCTCGCCGATCAGCACCATTGAGAGATGCGCCAGCGGCGCCAGATCGCCCGAAGCGCCGACCGAGCCCTTGCCGGGAATCACCGGCAGCACGTCGGCCGACAGCAGCGCGACCAGGCCCTCGATCGTGGCGGGGGCGGCCGCCGAGGCGCCGCGCGCCAGGCTGAGCGCCTTCAGCGCCAGGATCAGCCGCACCACGGGCGCGGCCAGGGGGGCGCCGGTGCCGGCGGCGTGGCTGCGCACCAGGTTCACCTGCAATTGCGCCAGGCGGTTGGGCGGGATGCGTGCCGAGGCCAGCTTCCCGAAGCCGGTATTCACGCCATAGAGCGGCCCGCCGCCGGCGATGGCGCGATTGAGCGCCGCGACGCTGGCCTCCACCGGGGTGCGCCAGCCCTCGGGCAGGGCGATGCCGCCGCCGCCCATCACCGCGCGCAATTGCGGCAGGGTGGCGGCGCCGGGGACCAGGATGGGCGGGCTCATCGCAGGAAGGGCAGGTCGAGGCCCTGCTCCCGCGCGCAATCGATGGCGATGTCGTAGCCCGCATCGGCGTGGCGCATCACGCCGGTGCCGGGATCGTTCCACAGCACGCGCGCCAGGCGTCGCGCGGCCTCCGGCGTGCCATCCGCCACGATCACCATGCCGCTATGCTGGCTGAACCCCATGCCCACGCCGCCGCCATGGTGCAGCGACACCCAGGTGGCCCCCGACGCGGTGTTGAGCAGCGCGTTCAGCAACGGCCAGTCGGAGACGGCGTCGGAGCCATCGCGCATCGCCTCCGTCTCGCGGTTCGGGGATGCCACGCTGCCGCTGTCCAGATGGTCGCGGCCGATCACCACGGGCCCGATCTCGCCGCGCGCCACCATCTCGTTGAAAGCCAGGCCCAGCCGGTGCCGCTGGCCGAGGCCAACCCAGCAGATGCGCGCGGGCAGCCCCTGGAAGGCGATCCGTGCCCGCGCCATGTCAAGCCAGCGATGCAGATGTGGGTCGTCCGGGATCAGTTCGCGCACCCGGTCGTCGGTCTTGCGGATATCCTCGGGATTGCCGGAAAGCGCCGCCCAGCGGAACGGCCCGATGCCGCGGCAGAATAGCGGCCGGATATAGGCCGGCACGAAGCCCGGGAAATCGAAGGCGTTCAGCAGGCCTTCTTCCTTGGCCATCTGGCGGATGTTGTTGCCATAGTCGAGCACGGCGGCGCCCATGCGCTGGAAGTCCAGCATGGCCTGCACCTGCGTGACCATGGATTTGCGCGAAGCGGCGGCGACCGCGGCCGGATCGGCCTCGCGCTTGGCCTCCCATTCGCCGAGTGTCCAGCCGGCGGGCAGGTAGCCATTCACCGGATCATGCGCGCTGGTCTGGTCGGTGACGATGTCCGGCACCACGCCGCGGCGCACCAGTTCGGGAAAAATCTCGGCGGCATTGCCGAGCAGGCCGACCGAGATGGCGCGGCGCTCGGCACAGGCGGCGCGGATCATGGCCAGCGCCGTGTCCAGATCATCCGCGCGTTGATCGAGGTAGCGGGTTTCCAGCCGCTTCTCGATCCGCGAGGGCTGGCATTCCACCGCGAGCACGCAGGCGCCGGCAAAGACACCCGCCAGTGGCTGCGCGCCGCCCATGCCGCCAAGCCCGCCGGTCAGGATCCAGCGGCCGCCCAGATCGCCGCCGAAATGCTGCCGCCCGGCTTCCACAAAAGTCTCGTAGGTGCCCTGCACGATTCCCTGGGTGCCGATGTAGATCCAGCTACCGGCCGTCATCTGGCCGTACATCATCAGCCCCTTGCGATCCAATTCGGAGAAATGCTCCCAGGTGGCCCAGCGCGGCACCAGGTTGGAATTGGCGATCAGCACGCGCGGCGCGTCGGGGTGCGTCGGGAAGATGCCCACGGGCTTGCCGGACTGCACCAGCAGGGTCTGGTCCTGCTCCAGGCGCTTCAGGCTGGCAACGATCCGCTCATAGCTGTCCCAGTCGCGCGCGGCGCGGCCGATGCCGCCATAGACCACCAGCTCGCCGGGCTTTTCCGCCACCTCGTCATCGAGGTTGTTCATCAGCATGCGCATCGCCGCCTCGGTGGTCCAATGGCGGCAAGACAGGTCGAGCCCGCGCGGGGCGCGGATGGCGGGGGCGTTGCGCAGGCGGGACGGGTCGGTCATGGGTCCGATCCTACTGCAAGGTGATGTTGGCGGCGCGGACGATGGCGCCGAAGCGGTCGCGTTCGCGATCCACCATGGTGCCCAGCGCTTCCGGGTCCATGATCGAGACGGTCAGGCCCAGCGCGCCGAGCCCGCGCGCCCCCTCCTCGCCGCGCTGCACGGTGGCGATGTCGGCGGCGATCCGCTGGCGGAGCGCCAGCGGCGTCCGCCCGGGCGCATAGGCGGCGAACCAGGCCACCGCCTGCACGCCGGGCAGGCCGGCTTCCGAGGTGGTCGGCACCTCGGGCAGCAGGGGCGAGCGTTCGGGCGAGGTGACGGCCAGCGCCCGCAGCCGCCCGTCGCGGATGAAGGGCAGGGCGCCGGGCAGATTCTCGAACATCACGTCCAGCCGCCCGGCCGAGAGGTCGATCAGCGCCGGCGCGCTGCCGCGATAGGCGACATGTTCGGCGGCCAGCCCGGTCTCCCGCGCGAACAGCTCGCCGGTGACATGGATGTAGCTGCCGCTGCCGGGCGAGCCATAGGTCATCGGCCGCCCGGCCGCGCGCTGCGCCGCCAGGAAGCCGGCCACGTCGCGGGCCGGGCTGGCGGGGGGCACCACCATGACGTTCGGGATGGTGCCGAGCATGGCCACCGGCGCCAGGTCGCGCGCGAAGTCGAAGGGCAGGTCGCGATAGAGATGCGGGCTGACGGTCATCATGCCCGCGGCCGCGATCAGCAGCGTCAGCCCATCGGGCGCCGCCTGCGCCACCGCGGCCGCGCCGATATTGCCGCCGGCGCCCGTCCGGTTCTCCACGACGATCGGCTGCCCCCAGCGCGGTTCCAGGGCGCGGCCGAGCAGGCGGGCGATGGAATCCATCGAGGCACCGGCCGCAAACGGCACGATCACCCGCACCGGCCGCTCGGGCGTGAAGCCCTGGGCCGCGGCCGGCAGCGCGGCCAGGGTGGGCAGCAGCGACAGCAGGGCGCGGCGGGAGGGGTGGGGCATGGGAATCTCCTGGGACGGCGACGGGCCGAGTGTGGAGCAAGCCCGATCCCAGGCAAAGCCGTTCACGGTTGCGCGCCGCGCCGCGATGCGCGATGCCATGGGTCATGGAGCACGCCCCGCGCGCAACCCGCTTCCTCGCCGCCCAAGCACTGCTGCCCGAGGGCTGGGCGCGCGACGTGCTGATCGCGGTTGATGCGGCGGGCTTCATCACGGGCGTGACGCCGGGCGCATCGGCCGGCGGCGCGCGACGCCTGGGCCCGGTGGTCCCGGGCATGCCGAACCTGCACTCCCACGCTTTCCAGCGGGCCATGGCCGGCGGCGCGGAACGCCGCAGCCCGGCCGGGCAGGATAGTTTCTGGACCTGGCGCGAGACCATGTACCGCTTCGTCGGCCGCTTCACGCCCGAGGATGCCGAGGCGGTGGCGGCGCAGCTCCAGGTCGAACTGCTGACGCATGGTTTCACCAGCCTGGCCGAGTTCCACTACCTGCATCATCAGCCCGACGGCACGCCCCATGCGGACCCGGCGGAGATGGCGCTGCGGATGGTGGCGGCGGCGCGCGCCACGGGCATCGGGCTGACCCTGCTGCCCTGCCTCTATCGCCATGGCGGGATTTTCGGCCTGCCGCCGCATGCGGGCCAGCGCCGCTTCCTGAACGATCTCGACGGGTTCTGGCGCATCGTGGCGGCCGTGCGAGGTGCCATTGCGGGCGACCCGCAGATGGCGCTCGGCATCGCACCCCACAGCCTGCGCGCCGTCACGCCCGCGATGCTGGCCGAATGCGCGGGCTTCGACGGCCCCATCCACATCCATGCCGCCGAACAGCCCAAGGAAGTGACGGAATGCCTGGCCGCCACCGGCGCGCGGCCGGTGCGCTGGCTGCTGGACCATGCGCCGATCGATGCGCGCTGGGTGCTGATCCATGCGACGCATCTTGATGATGGGGAAGTGGCGGGGCTGGCCGCCAGCGGCGCCGTGGCCGGGCTGTGCCCCAGCACCGAAGCCTCGCTGGGCGATGGCATTTTTCGGCTGCCTGCGTTCCTGGCCGCCGGCGGGCGCTTCGGGATCGGCACGGACAGCCATGTCGGCACGGCGCCGGCCCTGGAATTGCGGCAGCTGGAAACCAGCCAGCGGCTGCGCGACCATGCCCGCGCGGTGGCGACGGCGGCCGAGAACCCGCATCCCGGCCGCACCCTGTGGGATGCGGCGCTGGCCGGCGGCGCTGAGGCCAGCGGACGGGCCATCGGGCGGCTGGCGCCCGGCTGCCGCGCCGATCTTGTGGAACTCGACGCCGCGCATCCGCTGCTGGTCGGTCGGGAGGAGGATGCGATGCTCGATGCCTGGATGTTCAGCGGCCAGTCCAACCCGGTCCGCACCGTGATCGTCGGCGGCCGCACCCTGGTGGCGGAAGGGCGCCATATCGCGGCCGCGCCCATTGCCGAAAAATTCGCCGCCGCCATGCGCCGGCTCTCGGCATGAGCGGGCGCCTCGATGGCCAGGTGGCGATCGTCACCGGCGGGTCGAGCGGCATCGGCCGCGCCATCGTCCGGCTGTTCGCGCGGGAGGGCGCCGACATCGCCTTCTGCCACCTGGACGATACGGCGCGCGCGGATGCGCTGGTGGCCGAGGTCGCGGCGTTGGGTCGCCGCTGCCTGGTCCAAAGCCTGGATGTGGCGGATCTGGACGCGCTGCGCGGCTTCATCGGCGCGGCCGAAGGGGCGCTCGGCCCCTGCGACGTGCTGGTGAACAATGCGGGGCTCAACCGCCGCGGCGCGATCACCGACATCACCGAGGCGATGTATGACCGCGTCATGGCGGTGCATGCGCGCGCCAGCTTCTTCGCGGCGAAGGCGGTCTGGCCGGGCATGGCGGCGCGTGGCCGCGGGCGGATCATCACCACCGCCAGCCAGCTGGGCTTCAAGGGCGCGCCCGGCATCGTGCCCTATTGCATGGCGAAGGCCGCGCTGATCGGCATGACGCGCGCGCTGGCCCATGAGGGCGCGCCGCTCGGCATCCTGGTGAATGCCGTGGCGCCCGGGCCGGTGGCCAGCGAGCTGACCGCCGAACTGGGCCCCGAATGGGCGGCGCGGACGGGGGCGAAGCTGCCGCTTGGCCGGATCGGCCAGCCGGAGGAGATTGCGGCCGCGGCGCTGCTGCTGGCCGCCTCGCCGGATGGGGATTTCTTCGTGGGCGCGACGCTGTCGCCCAATGGCGGGGATGTGATGCATTGATCCGGGAACTGACGGCGGCCGAGGCCGCGACGGCCATCGAATGGGCGGCGGCGGAGGGCTGGAACCCGGGCCATGGCGACCTGCCCTGCTACCGGGCGCAGGACCCTGGCCTGTTCCTCGGCAATTTCGTGGCGGGACGGCTGGCCTCGGTCATCTCGGCCACGCGCTATGGTGCGGATTTCGGCTTCATCGGCTTCTACATCGCGAAGCCTGAGGTCCGCGGGCAGGGCCATGGCATTGCGGTGTGGCAGGCCGCGATGGCGCGGCTGGAAGGCCGGCTGGTCGGGCTGGATGGCGTGGTGGCGCAGCAGGACAATTATCGGAAATCGGGCTTCGTGCTGGCCTTCAACAATATCCGCTTCGGGGGCGTGCCGCAGGCGCTGCCGCGGGACCAGGCCATGCTGGTGCCGATCAATGAGGTGCCGCGCGCGGCACTGCATGCGCTGGATGCCACCGTGTTTCCGGCGCCGCGCGAGGCTTTCTGGGATGCCTGGCTCACCGCGCCCGGGCATGTCGGCCGGGCACTGCTGCGCGATGGGCGCCTGGCCGGCTTCGGCGTGATCCGCCCCTGCCGCACCGGCCATCGCATCGGCCCGCTGGTGGCCGACGACGAGGCGGGCGCGCGATCCCTGCTGGCGGCGCTGATCGCCGAAGCGCCGGGCGAGGTGTTCCTGGATGTGCCGGAACCGCATGGCGCGGCGGTGGCGCTGGCCCAATCGCTCGGCCTGCGGCCGGTGTTCGAGGCGGCGCGAATGTACACCGGCGCGGCGCCGCCCATTGCCATGTCGTCGCTGTGGGGCATCACCAGCTTCGAACTGGGCTGAGAGTTTGTGAAAGAGTGCCCGCCGACACCGGATTTGCCGGAAGACACCCAAGGATGTCAGCGGGCATTCTTTCGCAAGTTCGATTGATGAACAGGCTCTGACCGGCGCCGTGCCAGCGCTGCGTTCGGATCCGCCGATCCGAACGCAGGCGCCGCCGGATGGCGTCATACCAACGGCCGCTTGCAGCGACTCGTTGGTATGCTCTTGCGTGCCTCATGCGCCGGCGCGCCATCCGGCGCTTGGCTTGCGCGCCACCTGGCGCGGCGCCCATTCGGGCGCTCGCCCGCCTTCGGCGGGCGCAGGTCAATCAATTCGGCGGTTGGTATCATTCCGCCGTGATGGTCAGCGCATCCACCGCCAGAGTCACCGTGCCCGGCCCGCCCACCGTCACCGCCTGGTTCAGCGTGCCCCAGGTGAGCGGATTGCCCCCGGTCGCCGCATCGAACAGGCCGACATGGCTCAGCGTGCCGGCCGCGCCGGTGAAGGTGAAGCGCACCGCCTCAACGTTGCGCTGCACGCCGGTGCCGGTGAAAGTCACGCGCTGCCGCGCATAGCCGGTGCCGGCGGGTTCACCGCCAACGCCCGAGGCGTCGGCGCCGCTGGTGCCGAGGCCGGCCCAGACCGCACTCGGCAGGGCGGGCACGCGGCCGCACAGCGCGCGGGCCAGCAGGTTCTTGGCATGGTCGGTCAGGTCGGTCATGTCGGAATCCTCGCAGGATGGGGGTCAGAAGCTGCCGAGCAGGCGTGCGCCCAGCTCCGGCCGATCGGCGGACAGGCCCGCGGGCACAGGCAAGGCCTCGTTGGCGACGATCGCGATCATCGCATCGCCGTCGAGCGCGAAAACCGGCACGCCGGGGGGCGGTACGATGCCGCCGATCCGCGGATCGAGGGGCTGCGTCGCCTCCCCGGGTGCGGTCCAGCCGAAGCTGCGCAGCGCGGCCTCGGCCGCCGGCATCGGGCCGTACCAGTAATGCTGGATCCAGTTGCTCATGGGTCGGGCTCCATCGATGGGGGGGATCAGGGCGCCGCGGCGCCCGTGAGCAGCAGCAGCCGCGTGGTGCCGCCATCCGGCGAGACCGCCAGCAGGGTCGCCAGGCCGCCGGCGCGGATGCGCGTGAGCCCGTCCGGATGGGTGGGCGAGGTGCCGGTGAAGCCCGTCATGCTGATCGCGAGATCGGCGGCGGTGCGGTTCATGACCAGGCAGGTGAAGCCATCGCCGGTTGCCGCCCAGTCGATCGACAGGGTTGCGCCGGTATTGGCCGCCAGGAAGCGCGCATGGTGGCTGGCATGGGTGATCGGCGTCGCCGCCGACAGGGCGATCACTGAAAGGCGGCGTTGCGTGAACTGGGCGTCCACATAGCCCCTGCTGGCAGCCTGCAACGCGCTGGTCGGATCCCCCGGCAGCACCAGCGGCCCGGTCAGCGTGACCGTGCCATTGGCCGCGACGCGCAGCCGCTCGGCCAGTGTGCCGGCCGAGCGGGTGGCAAGGGTCAGCGCGCCGCCCTCGGCACCGGTGGTCAGGGTGGTGGCTTCGGCGCCGAGGCGCGCGAAGATGGTCTGCGTGCCCGCCGCATTGCCGCCGCTGAAGCGCACCTCGCCCAACTGGTCGTTCACGGCGGGCGTGGCCGAGGCGCGGCGCAGCGTGATCGCCATCGGCGCGCTCATGTTGCCCGCCGCGCCGAACACCACGCCGCCATTGGGGTTCGCCACCGGCTCGCCGCCGATCTCGAGCGGCGCCAACGACCCGGTGCCGATGCCGACCGAGTAGGTGATGGTGCCGTCCTGGTTTTCGATGTCGAGGTCACCGCCCTCGCTCTCCGAGCGGCGCTGCAGCACCGCGCGCGTCTCGTCCGGCGAGGAGGCAAGCGCCTGGCGGCGATTGCCCACCAGCACGATGCGCGACAGGTCGGCCGGCGTCTGGCCGGTGAAGGTGGTGCTGCGCGTGTCGGTTGCGATCACCGACAGGCTGTCGCCAGCCGAGGCCAGGTAGACGGTGGCGGCCGGCAAGTCGCAGGCCACCAGCGTCAGGCCGCCATCGAGGACCTCCACCGTGCGCCCGGCGCCGCCGCCGCCCACCATCACGCCGACGAACTGGTTGTCGCCCTGCGTCGTGGAGTTGCTGTCGACGCGCACGGCGGTTGCCATGCTGCTGATGAAGCCGCCCACCCATTTGGTGCGGAAGGCGGTGCCGCGGATCCAGGCGCCGACCGTCTGCGGATCGCGCAGCGTCAGCAAATCGTCGACCGAGCAATTGTGCAGCTGGATGGACTGCGCGCCATTGCCCAGGTCGAAGCCGACATTGTAGCCGTAGCAGAAGCAGTTCACGAATTCCGCGACGTCGCTGTCCTCGACGCGGAAGGCGGTGCCGGTACGGCGATTGTTCCACACCGCCATGGTACCGCCGCTGGTCCAGCTGCCGCTGAAGCTGCTGCCGACCAGGTCGATGCGGGTGGCATCCACGACGTTGGCGTTGAACCGCCCATTGGCGCCAGTCACGCCATTCACGCCATAGACATTCACCACATCATTCGCGACCAGCCCATGCGCGGTGGCCGTGGTCAGGCGCACCAGGCCCGAGCCATTGTTGGCCACGCCCGTGATGGTGTTGCTGGCCAGCGACACGCCGCCGATATTGCCGGTCAGGAACGGCCAGAAATGCACATCGTGGATACGCGTGATGTCGAAGGTGTTGCTCAGCCAGATGCCGTTGCGATTATCGCCGCGCAGGCGCCGGATATTCAGCCGCTGGTTATTGTCGGAGCGCACTGCCAGGTCGAAGCCGAGCACCAGCACATCCTCGACCAGCGCATCATGGTGCCCGCCCGTGCCCTGCCCGATGGTGATGGCCGTGCCGGCCATCGCCGCGCGCAGATCGACGCCGGCGCGCAGCGTGGTGGGGGGCGGCGCCATGCCGTCGCGCAGGATGGCGACGCGGCGCAGCGTGGCCGCGCGCAACACCTGGATGGTGCGGGTCGCGGCGAGCAGCAGCGTGCCCGGGATCGCCCGGTAGTCGGCCGAGGTTCGCTGACCGCCCGGGAACAGCAGGCCTTCGAGGCAGACATTCTCGCGCACGATCAGGTTGGCGCCGGCGACGCGATAGCGCCGCGGGCCCAAGCGCACGATGCCGCCCCCCGCCGCCGAGGCGGCGTCGATGGCGGCCTGGATGGCGGCCGCATCGTCGGTGGTGCCGTTGCCCACCGCGCCGAAGTCACGCACGTGGAACATGCGCTCGGCATGCACGCCGGCGGTGATCTGCGCGAAGGTGGCGCGGCGGGTGACGGCGGCGGCGCCGCTGCCCTGGACGATCGGGGTGATATCGGCCGCGGCCAGGGCGCTGGCGGCGGGCAGGTCGGTGATGCGGGCGTCGGCCATGTCGGCTCCTGTCTCTCGATCCGGGTTCGGTTCAGACCAGCAGCCGCGCGCCGCTTTCCAGCAGCAAGGCGCCGCCGGTCTGCGCGAGCAGCGTGAAGGGGAGGGTGACAACGAAGGGGCCGGAGGTATCGGCGACCGCCGGGTCGATCACCGCCTCGACCCGCATGCGATAGCCCGTGCCGGCCGGCGGCGCGGCGAAGGTGACGCTGGCGGTGCCCGCCGTGACCGAAGCCGTGGTCGGGCCGCGCACCGTCACGCCATTCGCGTCGCGCAGCGCGAACACCACCTGGCTCGCCGGGCCGGCCACGCTGGCCTCGGCGCTGACCGTGCCGTTCGAGACGATGCCCGCCGAGATCGGCGAGAGCAGGATGGTGATGGCCGCGGCCGTTGCCGCCTGGCGCACCGAGAAGCGCTGCGCAGCGCTGCGATTGACGCGGAACGGTGCGGCAGCGGTATCCACCGTCAGGCCGGCCGCCACCACGTCGCCCGCCCGCACCGGCAGCAGCGCGATCGCGTCGCTGGCCTGCAGCAGGATCAGGTCGCCCGTTTCCAGCCTGGGTCCGGCCGGCGTGAAGTAGCCGGCGCCGAGCGCGGTCGCCCGCGTATCGGCCGTGCGATACAGCCAGAGGGTGAAGCCGCTGCCGGTCAGCAGGGGCGTGAGGCTTGCGTCGCTGTAGGGCATGGGGGGCTCCGGCGGCGCAGGAACCCTGTCCGCGGCGCGCGTCACGCGGCGGGGGAAATTCCTGGCAAGGGGCGAGGGGGGGCGGGGATGCCAGCGGTTTCGGGCGCAATTCGCCCCGTGGCGCGCCGGTCTTAGCGCGGCCGACAGGAGCAAGTCAAGAACAAAATCCTATATGCGTGAGGGAGGTGGGCAGGCTGGCACGGCGGATGCTACGAATCGCGGCGCATGTCCGACGGGAGACCACCCATGCTGCGCCGCCTTGCCCTTGCCGCCGCCGCCGCGCTGTTCGCGGCGCTGCCCGCCACCGCGCAGGAGCGCGTGGTGAACGTGTTCAACTGGAACGACTATATCGACCCCTACATGGTGCAGCGCTTCACGGCGGAGACCGGCATCCGCGTGCGCTATTCGGTCTATGACAGCCTGGAGACGCTGGAGGGGCGCCTCTCCGCCGGCCGGTCGGGCTTCGACATCATCGTGCCCACCACCGAGCCGACCTTCGGCCGGCTGGTGCGTGCCAACGCGCTGCGCGCCCTGGACCCGGCGGCCATCCCGAACCTCGCCAACCTGGACCCGACCTTGCAGCGGCAGGTGGCAATCTCCGACCCGTCCGGCAGCTTCGGCGCCACCTACCTGTGGGGCACCGTCGGGCTTGGGGTGAATGCCGCGCGCATCCGGGCGCTGGCCCCGGATGCGCCGCTCGACAGCTGGGCGCTGCTGCTCGATCCCGCCAATGCGCGCCGCATCGCGCGCTGCGGCATCACCATGATGGACAGCGCGTCCGACGTGATCCCCTCGGTGCTCCGCTATCTGGGCCGCGATCCGAACAGCACCGACGCGGCGGACCTGCGTGAGGTGGAACGCACCTTGATGGCGGTGCGGCCCTTCATCCGCAACTTCGCCGGTGCGGGCACGATCGAGACCCTGGCCAGCGGCCAATCCTGCCTGGCGCTGAGCTATTCCGGCGACGCGATCCAGGCGGCAGCACGCGCGCTGGAAGCGGGGCGCGGCGTCACGGTGACCTATGTGGCGCCGAAGGAAGGCGCGCAGCTGTGGTTCGACGTGCTGGCCATTCCGGCCGATGCGCCGAACCCCGAGAATGCGATGGCCTTCATCAACTTCCTGCTGCAGCCGGACGTGATGGCCAACATCACCAACCATGTCCGCTACCCCAACGGCGTGCCGGCCAGCCGCGCCCTGGTGCAGGCCGAGGTGGCGAACGATCCGGCGGTGTTCCCGCCGGACGCGCTGCGCGCCAATTTCTTCACCATCGGCCCGGTGCCGCAGGCCGCCGACCGCGCCCGCAACCGCATGTGGGCGCGCTTCAAGGCGGGGCGGTGAGCGGACCTCACCGTCCGGGCGTCCAGGAACCCTGGCGCGACCCGGACGCAACACCCTTCCTGCGCATCCAGAACGTCACGAAGCGCTTCGGCAGCTTCGTGGCGCTGGATGGGCTCTCGCTCGACATCTACCGGGGCGAGCTGTTCGCGCTGCTGGGTGGCTCGGGTTCGGGCAAGTCCACGCTGCTGCGCTGCCTGGCGGGCTTTCTGCAGCCGGATGCAGGGCAGATCCTGCTGGATGGGCAGGATATGGCGGGCGTCGCGCCCTATGCGCGGCCGGTCAACATGATGTTCCAGTCCTATGCGCTGTTCCCGCACATGGATGTGGCGCGCAACATCGGCTTCGGCCTGGCGCAGGAAGGGCTGCCGCGCGCCGAGATCCGCGCCCGCACCGCCGAGATGCTGGCGCTGGTGCGCCTGGATGGCTTTGGCGACCGCAAGCCGGCGCAGCTCTCGGGCGGGCAGCGGGCGCGCGTCGCGCTGGCCCGCGCGTTGGCCAAGCGGCCGAAGCTGCTGCTGCTGGATGAGCCGCTGTCGGCGCTGGACAAGAACCTGCGCGAGAGCATGCAGTTCGAGCTGCAGACGATCCAGGACCGCACCGGCACCACCTTCATCATCGTCACCCACGACCAGGAGGAGGCGATGACCATGGCCACCCGGCTGGCCGTGATGGACCGCGGCACCCTGGCCCAGACCGGCACGCCGGCCGAGGTCTATGAATTCCCGAACAGCCGCTTCACCGCGGAATTCCTGGGCACCGCCAACATCCTGGACGGCGTCGTCGAACGCAATGACGAGACCGGTGCCCGCATCGGCAGCACCGCCTATGAATTCGACATCGTCACCGCCATGGCCGCGCCCCGCGCCGTGGGCGGGCGCGTGCAGGTGGCGCTGCGGCCGGAACGCATGCGGATCGCGCGCGTGGCCCCGGGCACGCCGCATGGCGACAACCGGCTGGTCGGGCGGGTCAGCGACATCGCCTATTTCGGCGACTTCTTCATGGTGCATGTCACGATGGAGGATGGCGCGGTGCTGCGCGTCAGCCTGCCGAACCTCCGCCGCATCACCGAACGGCCGGTCGATTGGGACGATGTGGTGGCGCTGAGCTGGGACGCGGACGCGCCCGTGCTGCTGCCGGAATGAGACAGATCGCATGATGCGCTCACCCTGGCTGGTCCTGGCGCTGCCGGCCGCCTGGATGCTGCTGTTCTTCGTGGCGCCCTTCGGCATCATCCTGTCGATCGGCTTTGCCGAGGGGGCGGAAGGCCTGCCGCCCTATGCGCCGCTGCTGCGCTTCCGGCCGGATGGCACGCCTTATCTGGTGCTGAACCTCGAGAATTTCCGGTTGTTCATCGACGATCCCTTCTACCTCTCGGCCTATCTGCGAAGCCTCTGGGTGGCCGCGGTGGCCGCCACGCTTTGCCTGGCGGTCGGCTATCCGATGGCGCTGGCCATCGCCCGCGCCGCGCCCGCCGCCAGGCCCTTGCTGCTGATGCTGGTGGTGCTGCCCTTCTGGACCAGCTTCCTGCTGCGCGTCACCGCCTGGATCGGGCTGTTGCAGGATGAGGGCTGGGTAAATGCGGTGCTGGTCGGGCTCGGCATTGTCGCGGCGCCGCTGCCGCTGCTCTACACCGACCTCGCCATGTATCTGGGCCTGACCTATTGCTACCTGCCCTTCATGGTGCTGCCGTTGTACGCCACCTTGTCACGGCTGGATCCGGCCCTGCTGGAGGCGGCGGCGGATCTGGGGGCGCGGCCCTGGCGCGCCTTCCTGCAGGTGACGCTGCCGCTGTCCATGCCCGGGATCGTGGCGGGCTTCCTGCTGGTGTTCATCCCGGTGGTCGGTGAATTCGTCATCCCCGAATTGCTGGGCGGGCCCTCGGCGCAGTTGATCGGGCGCGTGCTCTGGACCGAATTCTTCCAGAACCGGGACTGGCCGCTGGCGGCGGCGCTGGCCGTCGTGCTGCTGCTGGCGCTGGTCGTGCCGATCGGCCTTTTCCAGGCGGAAGCGGGGAAGGGGACGCGGACATGATGCGCCTGCCGCTCCGCCTGCTGTTGCCGCTCGGCGCGGGCTTCGCCTTCCTGTACCTGCCGATCCTGCTGATGGTGCTGTTCAGCTTCAATGACAGCCGGATGGTCAGCGAATTCACCGGCCTGTCGCTGCGCTGGTACGCAAGGCTCTGGTCGAACGGCCCGCTGACCGAGGCCTTGTTCCTCTCGCTGCGCATCGCCGCCATCTCGGCCAGCATGGCCACCATCCTCGGCACGCTGGCGGGTTTTGCGCTGGCCCGCTTCCCGCGCTTTCGCGGCCGCGCAGCCTTCGCCGGCGTCATGGCGGCGCCGCTGGTGATGCCCGAGGTGATCACGGGCCTGTCGCTGCTGCTGCTGTTCGTGGGGCTGGAGGCCACCTTCGGCTTCCCCGCCGGCCGAGGTGCCAACACGGTGGCGCTGGCGCATGCCACCTTCGGCGCGGCCTATGTGGCGGTGGTGGTGCAGTCGCGGCTCGCGGATTTCGACGCCAGTCTTGAGGAAGCGGCCATGGATCTCGGCGCGCGGCCCTGGAAGGTGTTCATGCTGATCACCCTGCCGCTGATCGCGCCGGGCGTGGCCGCGGGCTGGCTGCTGGCCTTTACCCTCTCGCTGGATGACCTGGTGGTGGCCAGCTTTGTCTCCGGCCCCGGCGGATCGACGCTGCCGATGGTGATCTTCTCGGCGGTGCGGCTTGGCCTGACGCCCGAGCTCTATGCGTTGGCCACGCTGCTGCTGGCGGCGGTGGCGGTGGCGCTGTGGCTGGCCTTGCGGGCCAGCCGGCCGACCACCCCGCCATGATCCCACCATAGGGCCGCGATAGAAGGCCCCCATGCGCCGTCTTGCCCTGCTCCTGCTGCTGCTGACCGCGGCCTGTGCCGAACGCTGGGAACGCCCGGGCACCAGCGAGGTGGAGGCGGATGCGATGAACGCCGCCTGCACCCAGGAATCCCAGCTGGTCGTGCCGCCGCAGATGGTCTGGCAGATGATCGAGCCGCCGCGCTTCTACACGGATCGCGATTGCTGGGAGGAACGCGGCCAGCGCCGTTGCGTCACCCGCCAGCGCTTCGTCCCCGCCCGCTATGGCCATGTGGACGTGGCCGCCCCGGCGCGGGATGGCTGGCGGCGGCAATGCATGGAAGGCAAGGGGTTTCGCTTCAGCGGCTACCGTCCGTTGCGCCTGGAGTAGTTGTCGCCGCCGCGGTGGGGGATTAGGAAACCAGGGCGCCACACCTGGACCCGCCATGAACCTGATCGCCGACCGGCTCGACCGCATCTCCCCCTCGCAGACCATGGCGATCACCGCCAAGGCGCGTGCCCTGAAGGCCGCGGGTCGCGACATCATCAGCCTGAGCGTCGGCGAGCCTGATTTCGACACACCGCGCCACATCAAGGACGCCGCGATCGCGGCGATCGAGCGGGGCGACACGAAATACACCGACAATCTGGGCACGATGGAGCTTCGGAAAGCGGTCAGCCGCAAGTTCAAGCGCGATTCCGGCCTGGATTATGCCCCGGACGAGATCATCGTCTGCACCGGCGGCAAGCAGGTGATCTTCAACGCGCTGCTGGCCACCATCCAGGCGGGCGATGAGGCGATCATCCCCGGCCCCTGCTGGGTCAGCTATCCGGACATCGTGGCGCTGGCCGAGGGCACGCCGGTGATCGTGCCGGCCGGCCAGAACCAGGGCTTCAAGATCACCGGCGAACAGCTGGAAGCGGCCATCACGCCCAAGACCAAGTGGGTGATCCTGAACAACCCCTCCAACCCGACCGGGGCGGCCTACAATGCGGCCGAACTCAAGCAGCTGACCGACGTGCTGATGCGCCACCCCGATGTGTGGGTGTTCACCGACGATATCTACGACAAGCTCACCTATGACGGCTTCAAGGCCGCCACGGTGGTTGAGGTGGAGCCCGGCCTGCGCGAGCGCACCATCACCATGAATGGCTGCTCCAAGGCCTATGCGATGACCGGCTGGCGCATCGGCTTCGCCGGCGCGCCGAAGCAGCTGATCAAGGCGATGGACAAGCTGCAGGGCCAGAGCACCTCGGGCACCAGCAGCATCAGCCAGGCCGCCGCGCTGGCCGCGCTCGACGGGCCGGAGGATTTCATCGCGGAGATGCGCGTGGCCTATAAGCGCCGCCGCGACCTGGTCGTGGACATGATGAACGCCGCACCGGGCATCCGCTGCCACAAGCCCGAGGGCGCCTTCTACGTGTTCCCCTCGGTGTTCGGCTGCCTCGGCAAGACCAGCGCCGGCGGGAACAAGATCGTGACGGACGAGGATTTCGTGGTGGCGTTGCTGGAGGAGACGGGGGTCGCGGCGGTGCATGGCAGTGCCTTCATGTTCCCCGGCCATTTCCGCATCAGCTACGCCACCGATGACGCGACGCTGGTGGAAGCCTGCAAGCGGATCCAGACTTTTTGCGCGGGGCTCAGCTGAGCGCCTTCACCCTCCGCCCCGCGACCGAGGCGGATTTCGAGGCGGTCCTGGCGCTGTCGATCCGGGCGATGCGGGCGCATCTGGAGCGCATCGGCCGCTTCGATCCCGCGCGGCGCAGGGAGCGTATGCGCGCCCAGTTCGACGCCGCCATCCTCCGCATCATCGAGCGGGAGGGGGCGATGGCCGGCTGTGTCGGCGTCAAGGACAAGGGCGCGGCGGTGGAGATCCACAGCCTGTTCCTCGATGATCACGCCCAGGGGCAGGGGCTTGGCGCCGCATTGTTCCAGGCGATCCTGGCCGAGCATCCCGGGCGCCGCTTCCGGCTGGAGGTGCTGAAGCAAAGCCCCGCGCGCCGCTTCTGGGAACGCCAGGGCTTCGTGCAGGTGGGCGAGGCCGATTGGGACTGGTTCATGGAACGCGCGCCGGATTGAGCGCCGCGCGGGCGGGGCGTAGGTTGGCGGCCCGCCTTCCGGAGAGCCTGACCAGATGCCCGCGCTTGCCAACCGCCTGAAGGACATCGAATTCGCGGCTTCCGCCGTCATGACGGGGAAGGCCCGCGAATTGGCCGCGGCCGGCCACAAGGTGATCAGCCTGGCCATTGGCGAGCCCGATTTCGACACGCCCCGCCACGCGATCGAGGCTGCCTATGCCGCCGCCCTGGCCGGCGACACCAAATACCCGCCGCAGGACGGGACCCGCGCCCTCAAGGAGGCAGTCCGCAAAAAGTTCAAGCGCGACAATGGCCTGGACTATGCGCTGGACGAGATCATGGTCGCCAATGGCGGCAAGCAGGTGATCATGAACGCCCTGCTCGGCACCTGCGATCCGGGCGATGAGGTGCTGATCCCCGCCCCCTATTGGATCAGCTATGCCGAGATGGCGAAGCTGGCCACCGCCACGCCGGTCACCGTCGCCTGCCCCCAGAATAACGGCTTCAAGCTTCGGCCCGAGGATCTGGAGGCCGCGATCACGCCCAAGACCAAGTGGCTGATCCTGAACTTCCCGAACAACCCGACGGGTGCCGCCTGCTCGCGCGCCGAAATGAAGGCACTCGCAGACGTGCTGCTGCGCCACCCGCATGTCTGGGTGATGACCGACGACATGTACGAACACCTGACCTATGACGGCTTCGAATTCTGCACCATCGCCGAGGTCGAGCCCGCTCTGCGCGATCGCGTGCTGACGGTGAATGGCGTGTCCAAGACCTATGCGATGACCGGCTGGCGCGTCGGCTTCTGCGGCGGCCCGAAGGCGCTGATCAAGGCGATGGTCAACATGCAGAGCCAGGTCAGCAGCGGCATCAGCACGGTGGGCCAGGCCGCCGCGGCCGCCGCGCTGGATGGCCCGCAGGATTTGGTGGCCGAGCGCGCCGCCATCTACAAGCAGCGCCGCGACCTGGTGGTGGAGATGCTGAACCAGGCCCCGGGGATTGTCTGCCACAAGCCCGAAGGCGCCTTCTACGTGTTCCCGAACGTGGCCGGCTGCCTTGGCAAGACCAGCGCCGGCGGGCGGCGGATCGACACCGACGCCGACTTCGCCATGGCGCTGCTGGAGGAGAAGTACGTGGCCGTGGTGCAGGGCGCCGCCTATGGCGTGAGCCCCTATATCCGCATCTCCTACGCGACCGACACGGAAAGCCTGCGCGAAGCCTGCACGCGCATCCAGGATTTCTGCCACGGGCTTGCCTGAATGCTGCGTCCGGGTCGGGATGCGGATGCGGCCGGCTTCATCGCGCTGATCGGCGCCTGCTGGGCGGAATATCCGAACTGCGTGCTGGACGTGGATGCCGAGGTGCCGGAACTGCGCGCCCTGGCGACCTACTTCGCCGAGGCCGGCGGCGCGCTGTGGGTGGCGGAACGTGACGGGCAGATCATCGGCATGGCCGCCACCAGGCCGCTGGCCGATGATGGCGCCTTCGAGGTCTGCAAGGTCTATGTCGCCGCCACCGCGCGCGGCACGGGCCTGGCGCATGCGCTGCTCGACGCGGTGGAGGCGCATGCCCGCGCCGCCGGCGCGCAGCGGCTGGTGCTCTGGACCGATACGCGCTTCGCCGCCGCGCATCGCTTCTACGAAAAGCGCGGCTTCGTGCGGCAGGGCGCCATCCGGATCCTGGACGATCTCTCGCGCTCGCTGGAGTTCCGCTACGCCAAGCCGCTGGCCGGACGCGTGGTGGATGCGCTGGACGCCGCCGCGGCCGCCAGCGCGGAGACGCAGCTTGCGGCGCTGCTGGTGCGCGCGGTCGCCGATGGCGCGAGCCTGACCTATCGCCATCCGCTGCCCGAGGCCGAGGCGCGGCGCTTCTGGCGCGGCATCGCCTCCGACGTGGCGTTGGGCCGTGCCGCGCTGCTGGTGGCCTGGGATGCGGGCGTGCTGGCCGGCACCGTCACGCTCCGGCTCGACCTGCCGCAGAACCAGCCGCATGTGGCGGCGGTGGAGAAGCTGATCGTCGATCCCGATCATCGCCGTCGCGGCCTGGGTGCCGCCCTGATGCGCCGGGCGGAGCAGGCGGCGGCCGGGCTCGGCCGGCGGATGCTGATGCTGGATACGGCGAAGGGCAGTGACGCGGATGCGCTCTATCGCCGGTTGGGCTGGACCGAGCTTGGCACTATCCCGGGCTTCGAACTCACCCCGGCCGGTACGCCGGCCGACACGGTATTCTTCTGGAGGCATGTCGCATGATCACGCTGGCCTGGATCCGCATGATGGCGGCCTACAATGCCGAGATGAACCGCCGCCTCTACGCTGCCGCCGACACGCTGGACGAGGCGCAGCGCCGCGCCGACCGCGGCGCCTTCTTCGGCAGCATCCATGGCACGCTCTCGCATTTGCTGTGGGGCGATGGTTTTTGGATGCACCGCTTCGACGGGTGGCCGAAGCCGCCCGGTGGCATCGGCACGAGCGTCGAGTTTCCCGGTGGATGGGCCGCGATGAAGGATCAGCGTGCCGACATGGATGCAAGGATCGCGGCGTGGGCCGCGCAGCTCGATCCGGGCTGGCTGACGGGCGACCTGACCTGGTTCAGCGGATCGCGGGGCGCCGATGTGACGCGCCCGCGTGCCGTATTGCTGACCCACTTCTTCAACCACCAGACGCACCATCGCGGCCAGGTGCATGCGCTGCTGACCAGCTTCGGTGCCGCCACCGGCGATACCGACCTGCCCTTTATCTTGGATTTCTGACCAGGAAGCCGGTCAGCGCCGCCAGTACCTCCTCGGGCGCTTCCTCGGCCAGGTAATGGCCGCTGGCGACGGCGCCGCCGATGACTGGGCCGGCGCTGTAGCCCTGCCAGACCTCGATCGGGCGATACCAGCGGCCGATCTTGCCCTTGGCACCCCACAGCACCTTCAGCGGGCAGCCGATCTTCTGGCCTGCCGCGCGGCTTTCCCGGTCATGCACCAGGTCGATGGTGGCGGCGGCGCGGTAATCCTCGCAGATGCTCTCGACCGTGCCGTTGGTGTGCAGCGCGGCCAGATAGTCGGCGCGCGCTTCCGGCGTGAAGACGCTGTGGCCAGGTGCGCGCAGCGTGTGGCTGTCGAACCAATCGGTGACGTCGCGCAGGATCATCCGCTCGGGCTTCGGGTGGGGCTGCGCCAGGAAGAACCAGTGATGGTAGCCCATGGCGAAGTCCATGTCGGCGGTCTCGAAATGGTGCAATGTCGGCACGATATCCATCACGCAAAGCCGTTCCACGGCGGCGGGATGGTCCAGCACCATCCGATGCGCCACCCGCGCGCCCCGGTCATGCGCCGTGATCTGGAAGCGCGGGAAGCCGAGACCGGCCATCAGCGCATGCAGCACCCGCGCCATCTCCCGCTTGCTGTGCGGCGCATGGTCGGCGGTGACTGGCGGCTTGGCCGAGAAGCCATAGCCCGGCAGGTCCGGGCAGATCACGGTGAAATCCCGTGCCAGGGCGGGCGCCACATGCTGCCACATGGCATGGGTCTGGGGGTTGCCGTGCAGCAGCAGCAGCGGCGGTCCGGATCCGCCACGCCGCAGGCGCAGCGCCAGGCCGGCTGCGGTGCGGGTCTCCAGCGTGAATTGGTCGAACATCTTGCCTCTCCGGCATGGTTTGTCGCGGTGACGGAACTGTCTTGACGCGCATGCGTCCCGCAACGCAGCGTGGCGCATGGGAGGGCCGAAGGCCATGGCACTGCGAATCGGACGCGTCGGTTTTGTAGGTATCGGCGCCATGGGCCGCCCGATGGCGGCACGGCTGGTCGGCGCGGGCTATGCGGTCGCCGTGCGGGACGCGGCGCCGGGCCGTGCGGCGGCTTTCGTCGCGGCGCATGGCGGGCAGGAAGCGGCCAGCGCCGAGGCGCTCGCGGCCACGGCCGATTGCATCATCACCATGCTGCCCACCAGCCGCGACGTGGCAGCGGTGCTGGCCGAACTGCGGCCCGCCCTGCAGCCCGGGACCCTGGTGATCGACATGTCCTCCGGCGAGCCGGCCATGACCCGCACGCTGGCGGAGAGCCTGGCCCCTGCCGGGATCGCGGTGGTCGATGCGCCGGTCTCCGGCGGCGTCGCGCGGGCGGAAACCGGCACCCTGTCGATCATGACGGGCGGCGAGGAAGCGGCGCTGGCCCGTGCCGAGCCGCTGCTGCGCACGCTCGGCGGCAGTGTCACCCGCTGCGGCGGCGTGGGCGCCGGGCAGGCGATGAAGGCCCTGAACAATCTGGTCAGCGCCGCCGGCTTCCTGATCAGCATCGAGGCGCTGCTGATCGGCGCGCGCTTCGGTCTCGATCCCGAGACGATGGTGGAGGCGCTGAACGCCGGCACCGGCATGAACAATTCCACCCAGCGCAAGCTCAACCAGTTCGTGCTGTCGCGGAAGTTCAACTCCGGCTTCGGGCTCGACCTGATGGTGAAGGATCTCGGCATCGCGCTGCGCCTGGGCGAGCATACGGCCACGCCGGCCCTGCTCGCCGCCCAGACGCGGGAGCTTTGGGCAGCGGCGGCGGCGCTGCTCGGTCCCGGCCAGGACCATACTGCCATCGCCCGCCTGCCCGAGACGCTGGCGGCGACCGAGTTGCACCCGCGCGCCTGATCCGCCGCGCAGCTTGCACCCTCATCCGCTGCGCATCAGCGCGGCCGGATCGCCCGGCTCCTCCATCGGTTGGGTCGACAGCCACCCCCGCCTCTTCAGGTGAGGGCAGGGCGGGTGGCGCAGTTCCGGCAGTTGGTCGCGCATGCGTGCCCACAGCCGATCCAGCCGCCAGCCCCGCGCCGGCAGCCAGGCGAAGCCGGACCCGATCAGCAGGATGCGCAGCTTCGGGCCGCGTTCGGAGCAGCCCGCCATCACCAGGCTGGTCAGCGCCGATTGGAAGCCCTGCGCCCGCGCCGCCGCATCCTGGACATGGTCCGATGACCAGCCCACCGCGGTGACGGGATGGCGATGGGCCGAGCCGGCATGGACGCCGAGCGGCATCCCGCCCCTCACCGGCGCCAGCAGCTGGACCAAGCGGCGGTCGCGGGCGCGGCGCTCGATCTCGGCCACCGCTGGCTCGGGGTCCTGAAGCGGGATCAGGATGGAAGCGCGCAACGGCCAGCCACGGCGCCCGCAGGACGGCCGAGTGGGAGGAGCCGACAGCCAGGTTGCTGGGCTGTTTTCCGGGCATGGCGCTGTCCGGTTGCTCCGGGCCGATCTTCAGGGCTGCCCTGCCCCGTTCATCGCCCAGGCGGCTATTGCATGCAATGGCGGAAAAATGGCATACGGTCCAGGATTGGAGGGAATGGGGACCATGTTCGTCCGCAACGCCTGGTACGCCGCCGCCTGGGACCATGAGGTGGGCCGCCACCTGCTGCCCCGCACCATCTGCGATGAACCGATCGTGCTCTATCGCCGGGCCGACGGCACGCCGGCTGCGCTCGCCGATGCCTGCTGGCATCGCCTCGTGCCGCTCTCGCATGGGCGGCTTGATGGCGATGAGGTGGTCTGCGGCTATCACGGCCTGGCCTATGCGGCGGATGGGCGCTGCACCCGCATGCCAAGCCAGCACAGCATCAACCCCTCCGCCTGCGTGCGCGCCTTCCCGGTGGTGGAGCGGCACCGCTTCATCTGGGTCTGGACCGGCAACCCCGCCGCCGCCGACCCGGCCCTGGTCCCCGACCTGCATTGGAACGACGACCCGGCATGGGCCAGCGATGGCGACCTGATCCGGGTGCGCTGCGACTATCGGCTCGTGCTCGACAATCTGATGGACCTGACGCACGAGACCTTCGTGCATGGCGGCAGCATCGGCGATGATGCGGTGGCGGAAGCCCCCTTCGATTCCGATGATGAGGCCGGCTTCGCCACCGTCACGCGCTGGATGAAGGGCATCACGCCGCCGCCCTTCTGGGCCGGGCAGCTGGGCAGCACCGCGCCCGTCGATCGCTGGCAGATCATCCGCTTCGAGGCACCTTGCACCATCACCATCGATGTCGGCGTGGCGCTGGCCGGCACCGGGGCACCCGAGGGCGATCGCAGCCAGGGCGTCAATGGCTTCGTGCTGAACAGCATCACGCCGGAGACGGCAACCACCTGCCTCTATTTCTGGGCCTTCGCCCGCAACTACGACATCGCCAACAAGCGCCGCACCGCGGACCTGAAAAAGGGCGTGACCGGCATTTTCGGCCAGGATGAGGCGGTGCTGGAAGCGCAGCAGCGCGCGATCGACCGCTTCCCCGGCCGGCCGCTGGTGAACCTCAACATCGATGCCGGCGGCGTCAGGGCGCGGCGCATGATCGCCCGGCGGATCGAGCGCGAATCCGCCGCCCTGCCGCTCCTGCCTCCCTTGGCCGCGGCGTGACCCTGCCATGTCGCTGACAGGCCAGGCCGGTCGCGCGCTGATGGAAGTCCGCGCGCTGATCTTCGCGGGCCAGCTGCGCCCGCATGACCGGCTGGCGGAAATCCCGCTGGCCGAGCAGCTTGGCATGTCGCGAACCCCGGTCCGCCTGGCGCTCGCCGCCCTGGAGAAGGAGGGGCTGGTGGTGCCCGCCGCCGGCGGCGGCTTCCTGGTGCGCGCCTTCTCGGCGCGCGAGATCGACGATGCCATCGCCGTGCGCGGCCAGCTGGAGGGCATGGCGGCGCGGCTGGTGGCCGAGCATGGCGTGACGCGCGCCCTGTCGCGCACCCTGCACGAGGCGCTACAGGCCGGCGACCGCGCGCTGGCGGGGGCGGCGCTGGATGCGGCGGCGCTCGATGCCTACACGGCCATGAACACCACGCTGCACGCCGCCATCCTGGAAGCGGCGGGCAATGCGGCCTTGGCGCGGGCGATGGCCATGGTGGCGGCGCTGCCCTTCGCCTCGGCCTCGGCGCTGGTGCCCTCGCCCGGCAGCGCGCCATCGCGCCTGCGCCTGCTCACCTTCGCGCATGAGCAGCATCACCGGCTGGTGGAGGCGCTGGAAGCCGGCCAGGGCAGCCGGGCGGAGGCGATCGCCACCGAGCATGCCGACAATGCCCGCCGCAACCTGGCGCTGATCCTCGAAGCCGGGGATACGAGCGCGCCGGGCCTGCTGCTGGCCGCCGGGACGGCTGCCTGAGCATGTCGCAGCCAGGCTTCAGCACGGGCTTTCTGCCGCTGCGCATCGACGATGCCGCGCTGGTCGCGCCCGGCATCCGTCTTCTGTCCCTGGTCGCGGCCGATGGCAAGCCGCTGCCGCCGCATGAGCCAGGCGCGCATATCGACCTGCTGCTGCCGCTCACGCGCGGCGGCCAGGTCCGCTCCTATTCGCTGCTCGACCATGGCGCGGACCGCATGCGCTACCGCATCGCCGTCCGGCGCGACCCCGAGAGCCGCGGCGGATCGCGCTGGCTGCACGAGGTGGCGGCGGTGGGCGATGTGCTGGATGCAGCGGCGCCGCGCGGGCATTTCCCGCTGGCCGCCGGCGCCACCGGGCACCGGCTGATCGCGGGTGGCATCGGCATCACCGCCATCCTCTCGCTGGCCGCCGCGCTGGCCGAAGGGCGCGCGCCCGTCACGCTCGACTGGACGGCGCGCGGCGTGTTCCCGTTCCGCGCCGCGCTGGCGCAATTGCTGCCAGGCCGGGTCCGGCTGCATGACAGCGCGGCCGGCCAGCGGCTCGACCTCGACGCCGCCCTGGCGGCACCCCGGGCGGGCGAGGTCGCCTATGTCTGCGGCCCGCGCCGGATGGTGGGCGCTGCGCGCGCCGCCGCAAGCCGCCAGGGTTGGCCGGACGGGGCGCTGCGGGTCGAACTGTTCGGGCCGCCGGAGTCGGGCGATGACCAGCCCTTCACCGTGCGCCTGGCCCGCAGCGGCGGCGGCTTCGACGTGCCGGCCGGCACCTCGCTGCTGGAGGCGCTGGAGGCCGCAGGGCTCGACCCGCTGTTCGGCTGCCGGCGCGGCGAATGCGGCCTGTGCGCCGTGAAGGTCACGGCGGGCGCATTGCTGCACCGCGACGCCTTCCTGGGCGAGGCCGAGCGCGCCGCGGGCAGCAGGATGTGCGCCTGCGTCTCGCGCGCCGAGGGCGAGCTGGTTCTTGCGATGTAGGCAGCGCGCCCCCATTGCATGCAGCGCCGCACAGGGGCTACCCGTGCCGCCACCGCAGGCAACCAACAAGACTGCCAACAATCAGGGAGACAAATTCATGCCGACCGCACCGATTGCCCGCCGTTCGCTGGCGGCCCTGCTGGCCGCCCCTTCCATCGCCCCGGGTCGCGCTCAGGCGCAGGACGGCTTCCCAAGCCGCCAGATCCGCTTCATCGTCCCGGTCGCCGCCGGCGGCTCGGCCGATGCCCAGGCCCGTCGCGTGGCGCAGCGGCTCCAGGAACGCATGGCGCAGCCGGTGGTGGTGGAGAACCGCCCGGGCGCCAACGGCATCATCGCCGTGCAGAATTTCCTCCAGGCGCCGCCCGATGGGCACACGGTCTTCGCCACCCCCTCCGGGCCGATCGCGATCAACCCCTCGCTCTATCGCAACCTGCCCTATGATCCGTTCCGCGACTTCAGCTTCGCCTCGCTGATCAGCGTGATCCCGCTGGTGCTGGCCGTGCATCCCTCGGTGCCCGCCAACACCCTGCCGGAGCTGGTCGCGCTGACGCGGCGCCAGGGCGCGGCCTTCGCCTTCGCCAATGCCGGCATCGGCACGCCCTCGCATTTGTCGATCGCGATGTTCCGCAGCATGGCCGGGGGCGGCGATGTCACCTCCGTGCCCTTCGGCGGCTCGGCGCCCGGCCTGACCTCGATCGTCGGCGGGCAGACCATGGCGATGTTCGATGCCGCCGTGTCGATCGCGCCCTTCATCCGCGACGGGCGCCTGAAGGGCATCGGCGTGGCACACAGCGAACGCCTGGGGCTGCTGCCCGATGTGCCGACGCTGGTCGAACAGGGGGCGAGCGACTTCCTCTCCGCCACCTGGATGAGCCTGTGCACCCATGCCGCCACCCCGCGCGAGCGCACCGCGCGGCTTTCGGCCGAGGTGGATGCGGTGCTGCGCGAGCCGGCGATCCGCGATCTGTTCACCAGCCAGGGCGCCTTCGTGCGCGGCGGCACGCCGGAGGATTTCCAGGCCTTCGCGCGCGCCGAGGCGGCGAAGTGGGGCCGGTTGGTGCGCGAGACCGGCGCCTCGGTCGACAGCTGATCGCCGACCCTTCCAGCAACAACCGCGAGGAAACCACCATGCCCGACGGCAAGCCCCCCTTCCGTGCCGACCATGTCGGCAGCCTGCTGCGCCCGATTCCGCTGCGGGAAGCGCGCGCCGCACGTGCCGCCGGCACCATGACGCCGGAAGATCTCCGCGCGATCGAGGACAAGCACATCGCCGAGGTCGTCGCCGCCCAGCGCGCCGCTGGCCTGAAGGCCGTGACCGATGGCGAGTTCCGCCGTGCCTTCTGGCACTATGACTTCCTGGGCGGCCTGGGCGGTGTCGACATGGTCGAGAGCGACCAGGGCATCCAGTTCAAGGGCGGCCAGACCAAATCCTATGCGCTGAAGGTGACGGCGCCGATCCGCTATGTGCCGCATCCCTTCGTGCAGGATTTCCGCTTCGTCGCCGCCCAGGCCGGCGAGGCGGTGGCGAAGCAGACCATCCCTTCCCCCTCCGTGCTGCATTTCCGCGGCGGGCGGCGCGCGGTGGACCCGAATGTCTACCCGGACATGGAAGGCTTCTTTACCGATTTGCGCGACGCCTATGCCGATGCGGTGGCCGATTTCGCCAATGCCGGCTGCCGCTACCTGCAGCTCGATGAGGTCAACATCGCCTATCTCTGCGATCCCGAGCAGATCGCGCAGTTGAAGGCGCGGGGCGAGGATACCGACGGGCTGCTCGCGCGCTATGCCGAGCTGATCAACGGCGCCATCGCCTCGCGCCCGGCCGACATGGTGGTGTCCATGCATCTGTGCCGCGGCAATTTCCGCTCCATGCACATCGCCTCGGGCGGCTATGATCCGGTGGCGGAGGTGCTATTCAACGGCATCGGCGTCGATGCCTATTTCATGGAATATGACGATGAGCGTTCCGGCAGCTTCGCGCCGCTGCGCTTCGTGCCGAAGGGCAAGACGGTGGTGCTGGGCATCGTGACCTCGAAGCGCGGTGACCTGGAAAGCCGCGACGAATTGCTGCGCCGGATCGACAGCGCTTCCAAGTTCGTGCCGGTCGAGCAGCTGGCGATCAGCCCGCAATGCGGCTTCGCCTCCACCGAGGAAGGCAATCTGCTGACCGAGGAGGAGGAATGGGCCAAGCTCCGCCGCTGCACGGAAGTGGCGCAGGAAGTCTGGGGCCGCGTCTGATCGTCGAGGCGGGGACCGGGCGCAGGGGTATCACTCACGGATGACGGGGCGCGCCGTGCTGCGCGCCCTGTTGGGCGCCCTGTGATGGCCACCCGCGTTGCCGCGGCGACCCTTCCTGGTTCCAGGTCGGCAGGCTGGTGCGGGCGGCGGGACTCGAACCCGCACGGCCCCTGGGGCCGAGAGATTTTAAGTCTCCTCCGTCTACCGTTCCGGCACGCCCGCGCAGCCCCTTCCTGCCCGATGCAGGGCGTGCATGCCAGCCTTCCCACTCTTGTCGGTGATGGTCGCACGGTCCATTTGCCCGGCCATGACCCAAACACAGATGCATGATCCGCTGGGATGGCACGGCACCACCATCCTGTGCGTCCGCAAGGATGGGCGCGTGGCGATGGCGGGCGACGGCCAGGTCTCGCTCGGCCAGACGGTGGTGAAGGGCAATGCCCGGAAGGTCCGCCGCATTGCCGGCGGGCGCGTGCTGGCGGGCTTCGCCGGCGCCACCGCCGATGCCTTCACCCTGCTCGAACGGCTTGAAGCGAAGCTGGAACGCTTCCCCGACCAGCTTGAGCGCGCTTGCGTCGAACTCGCCAAGGATTGGCGCACCGATCGCTATCTGCGGCGGCTGGAAGCGTTGCTGGCCGTGGCGGATTCCCGCCGGTCCCTGCTGCTGACCGGCCAGGGCGACGTGCTGGAACCCGAGGATGCGGTGATCGGCATCGGCTCGGGCGGCAATTTCGCGCTGGCCGCCGCCCGCGCGCTGCTGCCGGTGGATGGCTTGCCGGCCGAGGAGATCTGCCGCCGCGCCATGAAGATCGCCGCCGACATCTGCGTCTACACCAACGGCAACATCATCCTCGAAAGCCTCGATTCGTGACCGAATCCGTCAATCTTTCCCCGCGGGAAATCGTCTCCGAGCTCGATCGCCACATTGTCGGCCAGCAGGATGCCAAGCGCGCGGTCGCCATCGCGCTGCGCAACCGCTGGCGCCGCCAGCAACTGGCACCCGGCCTGCGTGAGGAGGTGGTGCCGAAGAACATCCTGATGATCGGCCCGACCGGCTGCGGCAAGACCGAGATCGCCCGCCGCCTGGCGCGCCTGGCCAATGCCCCCTTCCTGAAGGTGGAGGCGACCAAGTTCACCGAGGTCGGCTATGTCGGCCGCGACGTGGACAGCATCGTGCGCGACCTGGTCGAGGTCAGCCTGACCCAGACGCGCGACCAGGCCCGCAAGGGCGTGGAGGCCAAGGCCGAACTCGCCGCCGAGGAACGCCTGCTGACGGCCCTGGTGGGCGAGGGCGCGGCCGGCGAAACCCGCCAGAAATTCCGCCGCATGCTGCGCGAGGGCCAGCTGGAATCGCGCGAGATCGAGGTGCAGGTGGCCGATGCCGGCCCGATGCCGATCGGCATGATGGATATGCCCGGCATGCCGCCGCAGCAGATGGGCAACATGCAGGAGATGCTCTCGAAGATGTTCGGCGGCCGGCAGAAGCCGCGCCGCATGAGCGTGGCGGATGCGCGCGCGGCGCTGCAGCGCGAGGAAGCCGACAAGCTGCTGGACAATGACGCGCTGACGCGCGACGCCGTCGCCAATGCCGAGAATAACGGCATCGTCTTCATCGACGAGATCGACAAGGTGGCGGCCCGCACCAGTGAAGGCGGCTTCCGCGGCGGCGATGTCAGCCGAGAGGGCGTGCAGCGCGACCTGCTGCCGCTGATCGAGGGCACCACCGTCTCGACCAAATATGGCCCGGTGCGGACGGACCATGTGCTGTTCATCACTTCGGGCGCCTTCCACCAGTCGAAGCCCAGCGACCTGCTGCCCGAATTGCAGGGCCGCCTGCCGATCCGCGTCGAGTTGAAGGCGCTGACGCGCGAGGATTTCCGCCGCATCCTGACCGAGCCGGAGCACAGCCTGGTCAAGCAATATGTGGCGCTGCTCGGCACCGAGGGGGTGGCGCTGACCATCACGCCGGAAGCCACCGACGCGATCGCCGACCTGGCCGCCGAGATCAATGCGAGCGTCGAGAATATCGGGGCGCGCCGCCTGGCGACCGTGCTGGAGCGGCTGCTGGACGAGATCAGCTTCACCGCCAGCGACCGCGCTGGCGAGGCGATCACGGTCGATGCCGACCTGGTCCGCACGCGCGTGGCGCCGCTGGCCGGCAGCGCCGATCTCAGCCGCTTCATCCTGTAGCGGCGCCCCGGGGCGGCGCCCGGCTACATCGGGTAGCCGGCGCGCGCCATGGTCTCGCCGGCGGCGGCCGCGAAGGCTTCCTTGTCGGCGTCCGACCAGTTCATGTCGGCCAGCAGCGGGCGGCGGGCGCGGTCCGTCTCGGTGCTTTTCTGCGGTTCCTTGGTGCGGAAGAACTCAGCGATTTCGGCGGCCTTGTCCGGCTGCCCGAGATACTGCGCCAGCTTGGCCGCGACCGCGTCCGGGCTGTTGCCGATATCATACTGGTCCACCACCAGCAGATCCTGCCCGGCCTGCTCGGCCAGGATGATGCGGTCCATCGAACGCGCCCAGACCTTGCTGGCGGCCGCGATTCCCTTCTTGAACTTCTTCATGTGGGAGTCGACGGTCTCCAGCCCGCCACGCTTGGTGATCACGATCCGCGCGTCGGGAAAGATCGCGCGGATCACGGGAATGCCGGCGATGGCGCCGGGGCCCGGCGTCTTGTCGATCCAGCCGCGCCGCGGATGCGGGTAGAGGTCCGCATAGAAGGCGCGCACGAAGTCGTGAATGTGCTGGTGAACCTTCGCCGGTTCCAGCTCGGTGAAGGCGTAGCGCCCCTTGCCGCGCTTTGAGACCTTGTAGTCGTCGAAGGCCTCCAGCATGGCCTGGAAGGCGGGCATCACATGGCTCTCGCCACGTCCTTGAAGGCGGAACACACTCTTCAGGCAAGTGCCTGTCACCGACGTGCCGGACCGTGCCGCACCGAGCACGAAGATCTTGAGCTTGTCCATCCTGTCCCTCATCTGGTGGGCACCGTCCCTAGTCTCTACAAGGGGCGGTGGTCCAGAACAAGCGCGCGTCGGTTCAGTCGCGCTCGACGCAAAGCGCCACGCCCATGCCGCCGCCGATGCACAGCGTCGCCAGGCCGCGCTTGGCGCCGCGCCGCTGCATCTCGAACAGCAGCGTGTTCAGCACCCGCGCGCCCGAGGCACCGATCGGGTGGCCGATCGCGATCGCGCCGCCATTCACATTCACCTTGTCCGGATCCCAGCCCATATCCTTGTTCACCGCGCAGGCCTGCGCGGCGAAGGCCTCATTCGCCTCGATCAGGTCGAGGCTCTCCACGCTCCAGCCCGCCTTGGCCAGCGCCTTGCGGCTGGCCGGGATCGGGCCCGTGCCCATGATCGCCGGATCGACGCCGGCGGTCGCCCAGGAGACGATGCGCGCCAGCGGCGTGATGCCGCGGCGGGCCGCCTCGGCGGCGCTCATCACCAGCGCCACCGCCGCGCCGTCATTCAGGCCGCTGGCATTGCCGGCGGTCACGGTGCCGTCCTTGGCGAAGGCGGGACGCAGCTTGGCCAGCACCTCGGCGGTGGTGTCGGGGCGGGGATACTCATCGTCGCTGACGATCACATCGCCCTTGCGGCCCTTCACGGTCACTGGCGCGATCTCGTCCTTGAAGCGGCCCGCCTTCATCGCCTCGCCGGCCTTGCGCTGGCTGTTGGCGGCGAAATCATCCTGCTCGGCGCGGGTCAACTGGAAGCGCTGCGCCACATTCTCGGCCGTGTTGCCCATATGGTAGCCGTGGAAGGCGTCGATCAGCCCGTCGCGCAGCATGGTGTCCACCAGTTCCAGGCCGCCCATCTTCTGGCCGGCGCGCAAATTCGCGCAGTGCGGCGCCTGGGTCATGCTTTCCTGGCCGCCCGCCACCACGATGCTGGCGTCGCCGGTCGCGATCTGCTGCGCGGCCAGCGCCACGGCGCGCAGGCCGGACCCGCACAGCTGGTTGATGCCAAACGCCGTGCGCTCGGCCGGGATGCCCGCCGCCATGGCGGCCTGGCGCGCCGGGTTCTGGCCGCCGCCAGCGGCCAGCACCTGTCCCAGGATCACCTCATCCACCTCGGTGGGCGCGACGCCGGCGCGGGCCAGTGCCGCCTCGATCGCAACCTTGCCCAGCGCATGCGCGGCCAGGCTGGCGAAGGCGCCGTTGAAGGAGCCGACCGGCGTGCGGGCGGCGGAAGCGATCACGATTTCGGTCATTGTATGTCCCTGGTGCTTGGCCTTGGGTCCAGTTTGCGGCGGCTGGGTGCGGACGGCAAGTGAAGCAGCCAGGACAGCAGGGGGCGCCACAGCACCGCCTCCGCGCCGCTCCCGGCCGCCATGCCGACATGCCCGGCCGTCGCCTCATGCACGGTGGCGCCGGTGATCCTGGCGGCGAGAGCCGCCGCGGCGGGCGGCGGGACGATCCGGTCGCGCGCCGGGATCGCCAGAAAGGCCGGGCAGGCCAGCGCCTCGGGCAGCACCGGCGCGCCCGCAATGTGCCAGGCGCCGCGTCCGGGCTCATTGGCGCCGTACCAGCCGGAAAACACTTCGCGCGCGACCGGCGCGGCCAGCGGCACGCCATCATTCAGCCAATCCTCAAGGGCCACGAAGCGCCGCGCCCGGTCGCTGCCCGGGTCGAGCCGGCCGAAGGCGCGGTATTTCCGCGCCACGCCATGCGGATCGAGCCCGGTGAACAGCGCCTGGATGGCATCGACGGGCAGGGTGGCGCTGGCTTCCATCGCTGGCTCCAGCCCCGGCAGCAGGGCCGCCAGGGTGCGGGCCCGCGCGGCGTCCGCCGGGGTGGCGTGGAAGTCCCAGGGGGTGGCGAGCAGGCCGAGCGCTGCCACCTTCTCCGGCCGGCGCAGTGCGGCCGCCAGCGCCAGCAGCCCGCCCATGCAATAGCCCACCAGCGCGACCGGCCCGCGAACCGCGCCGAGCGCCCGTTCCAGCCGCCCCGCCACCTGGTCGGTCAGGGTGAAGCGCCGCTCCACCGCCTCGGGCCAGCCCCAATCGAGCAGCAGCGGTCGCACCCCGCCGGCGGCCAGGAAGCGCAGCAGGGACGCGCCCGGCATCAGGTCCAGCAGATGCGCGCGGTTGACCAGGGACGGCACGAACAGCACCGGCCGGCCGCGCCCGCCATAATCCAGCAACCGCGCACTGCCTTCGGCCCAGATGGCAGGCGGATCCGCCAGGTCGCGCCGGTGCGGATGTCGGCGATAGGCGGCGATGCCGGCCAGCAGCGCGCGATCCTCGGTCAGCAAGCGTCGCAGCACGGCCCCGGCGAAGGCCTCAGGCGGGTGGTTTCCGGCGGCGAGGGCGGCGGCGATCCGCGCCAGTTCCACCCGGCCCGCCTTCGAGACCGGCCAGGCGTCGCTCCAGCTCGGCCAGCCTGACGGCGAGTTGGGCAGCGTCAGCATCGCCAGCGCCCCGCGCCCGGCCGCCAGCATCAGGTGCAGCGGCAGTGGCCGCGGGCCGCGACGGTCGGGGGGCGGGGTCATCGGCGCGAGGGTCCGGGGCGGGAAAGTCCGGGGCGGAAAGGTCCGGGGCGGGTCGACGCAGCCACAAGGCGGACAAAGCGCTGGCCATGGCGGCGCCGGCCGCGACGCTTCGGGCCCAAGCCTCCACAAGCTCGCGATCGGCGGCCAGGGCCGCCAATTCGCTCTGCCATAGCGTGATCCAATCCTCGGCCAGCCGCTCGAGGCTCTCGGGCCCGTCGGGCGGGTCCGGCATGGTCATCGGGTCCGATCCCTGGGGTTGCGATCCCGTCCGGGCGCATCCACGATGTTTCGCACCGCAGCGCACAATGTGCTAGCCTGCTGGCGAGAACGCGACAACGCCACCAGAAGGTAAGCCATGGCACAGGATGACACCTCGACAGCGGCAGAACCGGCGGCGGCGCGCAGCCCCTCGCCCGTGGTGGTGAAGAAATACGCCAACCGCCGCCTCTACAACACCGAAAGCAGCAGCTACGTCACGCTTGAGGACCTGGCGGTGATTGTGCGCGCCGGGCGCGATTTCGTTGTCTATGACGCGAAGTCCGGCGACGACATCACCCGCGGCGTGCTGACGCAGATCATCGTCGAGGAAGAGTCCAAGGGGCGGCACCTGCTGCCCACCAGCTTCCTGCGCCAGATCATCGGCTTCTATGGTGACAGCGTGCAGTCCCTGGTGCCCAAGTATCTGGAGAATGTGATGGGCAGCTTCGCCCGCCAGCATGACCAGATGCGCCGCACCGTGGAGCAGACCATGGGCGGCTTCATGCCGATGCCCATGCCCTTCGCGCTGGAGGAGGTCAGCAAGCAGAACATGGCGATGATGGAACGCGCCATGACGCTGTTCGCCCCCTTCCGCCCCACCGCGCCCGAGGGCGAAGGCGATGCCGCCCGGATGGCGGCGCTGCAGGCGGAAATCCTGCTGCTGCGGGCCGAGTTGGCGGCCCTCAAGCCGCAGGCGACGGAGCCGCCCGGCGGCTGAAGACCCAGTAGCGGGGCTGGCGCCCCGCCTGGATGGCCTTCGCTTCATAGCGCGTGCCGGGCCAGTCCGGCGGGCGCTGGTCGGTCTCGAGAAGCGGATCGAACAGGCGCTGCTCAGCCATCGTCGCGGTGACCCAGGCCTGGTAGGTCGGGTCGTCGCTGGCGATGCGCCACAGGCCGCCCGGGCGAATGGCGCGCGCCACCAGGGGCAGCGTTTCCGGATGCACGAAGCGCCGCTTGGCATGGCGCGCCTTCGGCCAAGGGTCGGGGAACAGCAGGAACAGCCGGTCGAGCGCGCCGGCCGGGAGCTGCTGCAACAAATGCCGTGCATCGCGGGGCCAGAGCCGGAGGTTGCGCGGCAGCGCGCCGGTTGCCTCGGCCCCGTCCGGCACCAGCCGCGACAGCAGGGAACAAAGGCCGTTTTCGAAGACTTCCGAGGCGATGATCGCGGCCTCGGGATGCATCGCCAGCTGCGCCAGCGTGTGCTCCCCCCCGCCAAAGCCCACTTCGAGCCAAAGCGGCGCGCTGTCCAGGGCGAAGGCGGCGGCAGGATCGGCCGCGCCCGCGCCGAGGTCGAGCCGCGGCAGGGTTTCGTCCAGCAGCCGTTGCTGGCGCGGCCGCAGGGGATGGCCACGGCGACGGCCATAGAGCCTGTCGGGGACGCCGTCGGCGAGGGGCGGGCGGTCGGCGGTCACGTCAGTATCCGAATCAAAAGGACGGCTGGCCTGCGCCAGCCGTCCCATGAAGTCTGGGGAAGGCGGATCAGCGGTTGAAGGCGCGGCGGATCTCATCCGCCAGATCCGTCTTTTCCCAGGTGAAGGTGCCGCGCTCGGCATCCGGAATGCGGCCGAAATGGCCATAGGCCGAGGTCACCGCATAGATCGGGCGGTTGAGGTGCAGATGCTCGCGGATGCCGCGCGGCGAGAGGTTCACCAGCCCATCCATCACGCGGGCCAGCTTCGTCTCGTCCACGTCGCGGCCAGTGCCATGCAGGTCGAAATAGACCGACAGCGGCTTGGAGACGCCGATCGCATAGCTGACCTGGATCGTGCACTTGTCCGCAATGCCCGAGGCCACGACGTTCTTGGCCACGTAGCGCGCGGCATAGGCGGCCGAACGGTCGACCTTGGTCGGGTCCTTGCCGCTGAAGGCGCCGCCGCCATGCGGTGCCGCGCCACCATAGGTGTCCACGATGATCTTGCGCCCGGTCAGGCCGCAATCGCCATCGGGGCCGCCGATGATGAAGGTGCCGGTCGGGTTCACGTAGAACTCATTGTCCGGGCACATCCAGCCCTTGGGCAGGCTGCTTTCGACGATCGGGCGCAGCAGGCGCTTGATGTCGGCCTGATCCAGCCCTTCGGCATGCTGGGTCGAGACGACGATGGAGGTGGCCCCCACCGGCTTGCCATCGACATAGCGCAGCGTCACCTGCGACTTGGCGTCGGGCAGCAGCCCGGCCACGCCGACATCGCCCGCGCGGCGCATTTCGGCGACGCGGCGCAGGATCAGGTGCGCGTAATAGAGCGGCGCGGGCATCAGCTCCGGCGTTTCGCGGCAGGCGTAGCCGAACATGATGCCCTGGTCGCCGGCGCCTTCATCCTTGTTGCCGGTGGCGTCGACGCCCTGGGCGATATGCGCCGACTGGGCATGCAGGTGGCAGGCGATATCGGCCTTCTGCCAATGGAAGCCATCCTGTTCATAGCCGATGTCGTGGATCGCCATGCGCGTCAGGTGCATGAGCAGTTCCGGCGTCACGCTGCCGGGGCCGCGGGTTTCGCCGGCCAGGACGACCCGGTTGGTGGTCACCAGCGTCTCGCAGGCGACGCGGGAATAAGGGTCGGCCGACAGATAGGCGTCGAGGACGGTGTCCGAGATGCGGTCCGCCACCTTGTCCGGATGGCCTTCGGAGACGCTCTCCGACGTGAACAGATATTCGCCCGTATCGCGCATGGCGTGGTTCGGCCTCTTGTCGCGGAGGGCCGGTTTGCCCCGGCCTGGCTGTTGTGCCCGGCGGTTCCGGGCAGCGCCTCATCGCAGCGGCCTGTGGCAAGGTCAAGGCAGGCGAATGAAAGACGTGCCGGCGTGAATGCCGCCGGGATTGGCCACGTCGCGGGGCGCCGGGCCCCCCCAATTCGCCAGCGGCACATGGTCGGCCGGCCCGCGCAGCCGGTCCGGATGGCCTTGCTTGACGCGTCAGGCCGGCCGGGCGCGATCGGTTACATGGAAAAGCCGCGGGAAGCGCCCGCTCATCGCATGCCGAGCACGTCCATCATGTCGTACAGGCCGGCGCCGCGACCCTCGGTCCAGGCAGCGGCGCGCACCGCGCCGGTGGCGTAGACCCGCCGGTCGAAGCTGCGATGGGTCAGCGCGATCTGCTCGGTCGCGCCGGCGAACAACAAGGTATGGTCACCCACCACCTGCCCGCCGCGCAGCGTGGCGAAGCCGATGGCGCCGGTGGCGCGCGGCCCGACATGGCCGTGGCGGCCGCTTTCCATGCCCGCCTGTTCCAGCGTGGTACCCCGGCCGCGCGCCACCGCCCGCCCCATGGCCACCGCCGTGCCCGAGGGCGCGTCCACCTTCTGCCGGTGGTGCATCTCGGTGATCTCGGCATCGTAGTGCGCCGGCGGCAGGGCAGCCGCCAGCTTCTCGGCCAGCGCCAGCACCAGATTGACCCCCGGGGCGAAGTTGGCGGCATAGACGATCGGCACATGCCGCGCCGCCGCCGCTACCGCGGCTTCGGCCGCCGCATCCAGGCCGGAACTGCCGAGCACCAGCGCGCGGCCCGCTGCCGCGGCGGCCGCGGCGTGGCTGGCGGCGGTGGCGGCATGGGTGAAGTCGATCACCACGTCGCTGACGGCGAATAGCGCCGCGATGTCGGGCAGGATTGCCACCCCGGCCGGTGGTGCCTTGGCCGAGCCTTCACGCAGCGTGCCCCCGGCCAGGGCATGGCCGCCGGCGATGATCTCCTCGGCCAGCAGGCGGCCCATGCGGCCGGCGATGCCGGCGATGCCAATGCGCATACGCGCCTCCCTCCCCAAGGTCAGCTCTCAGGCTTCGCCGCAGCCCGGGGCGCGGTCAAGCCGGGGCAAGCTGCGGATGGCGCGCCGGCTGTCGTCCTGCTTC
>Ga0247843_1001038_pt1 | contig 60806 bp, 53 predicted proteins | sample LaCruzMarch2017__FD_192420 | JGI IMG/M metagenome (GOLD analysis project Ga0247843, IMG submission 192420) | Freshwater microbial communities from meromictic Lake La Cruz, Castile-La Mancha, Spain - LaCruzMarch2017_8m | ecosystem: Environmental > Aquatic > Freshwater > Lake | place: Spain...
TCCGCCCAAAATGGGCGGAAAACCTGACAAACCGCCTGAAACAGTGCGTCAAATGGCGTGCGGATTTTAAAAAAGTGAAAACCATCGGCCAATCTGGGAATCGACGATTAGTTCAGCGATTCCTTAACTTTCTACGCTAAATACCCGCAACAGTTAAAACCAATCAGCAATAAACGCTTATAATGCCAAACCTACTGTTTATGGCTGTATTTACTAATGTCTTTAGAAACCAATCCTATCCCCCCCGTGTTTACTGATCTTGCCCTAGACGGCCCCTTATTGGATGCAGTGCAGGCACTCGGTTTTCAGCGGCCTACGCCTGTGCAACTGCAAGCCATCCCGCTGGCTTTGGAAGGCAAAGATTTGCTGGTCAGCGCCGAAACTGGCAGTGGCAAAACCGCTGCTTATATGTTGCCCAGCCTACAACGCTTGCTGTCTTCGCCAACGTCGCTGTTTGGTACACGGATATTGGTGTTAACGCCTACCCGTGAATTGGCGCAGCAAATTTTTGGCCAGTGCCAATTGTTTTGCCAATTTACTGATTTAAAAGTCGGATTGGTGACGGGTGGTGATGATTTTAAACAGCAAAAATCGGCAATGCGCCGTAATGCCGAAATCATTATCGCCACACCAGGACGTTTGCTGGAGATGATCGACCAAAACGCCCAAGATTTTACCCAACTCAACGTGCTGATTTTGGATGAAGCTGACCGCATGTTGGATATGGGTTTCAGCGAAGACGTGTTAAATATTGCCAAACGCTGTAATCCCGATCGGCAAACCTTGCTGTTTTCAGCCACGCTGACCCATTACGGGGTCATCAAAATGGCGGATAAGGTATTGAAAAACCATCAAGTAGTGGCTTTGAATACTTTGCATGACGGGCATAGTAATATCGACCAGCAGATTATTTTGGCGGACGATCAGGAACACAAACAAAAATTATTGGCTTGGCTGCTTGGCAACGAACCCCATGACAAAGCTTTGGTGTTTACCAATACCCGCAATAAAGCCATCGAAATGCACGAATTGATGCGCCAAAAAGATTTGCGCGTGGGGATTTTGCACGGGGAAATGGAGCAGCGCGACCGTAATCGGCAGATGGCTTTGTTTCGTGATGGCGTTATCAATGTGTTGATGTCCACCGATTTGGCGGCTCGTGGTTTGGATGTCAAAGGCATTAATTTAGTGGTGAATTTTGATGTGCCGCGCAATGCCATTGATTATATCCATCGCATAGGCCGGACTGGACGGGCGGACGAGCAAGGCCGGGCGATTACTTTGGTAAAAAGTACCGAATGGAATCTGATGGCGGGTATCCAACGATATTTAAAACAGCGGTTTGAGCAACGCACCATTGCTGAATTAATCGGCAGCTATAAAGGCCCGAAAAAAATCAAGGCTTCCGGTAAAGCCGCAATTGGCAAAAAGAAAGCGGTGACTACTAAAAAAGCGCCAGCTGAAAAGGTGAAAATCCGCCATCGGGATAAAAAGAATATCGGCAAACGTCGCCAGCCTAGTGCTAAGCCGGAATAGTTTGTTGTTGGCGGGCAGGATGCCCGCGCTCCGGCTTATTTGATTGTTGGAGTCCAAAACATGTTTTGGACTCCGTTGATTTAACAACTGTTTAGGAAGTTTTTCGTGTGCTTTCGTGTTGTTCGTGGACAACCCTAGTGCAATCCACTAACGACTAAAGCCCCAACCAATTTTGCGGCTGCAAATACTTTTCATACAACTGCGCTTCTGGACTGCCAGCTTCTGGCTGCCAATTGTATTGCCAACGGGCGGCGGGCGGCATGGACATTAAGATCGATTCGGTACGACCGCCGGATTGCAATCCAAACAAAGTGCCACGGTCATAAACCAAGTTAAATTCCACATAACGGCCTCGGCGATATAATTGGAAATCGCGTTCGCGTTCGCCATACGGGGTGTTTTTGCGTTTCTGCACGATAGGCACATACGCTTGGCTGTAATGGTCGCCGACGCTTTGCATAAAGGCGAAACATTTGGCAAATTCCCATTCATTCAAATCGTCGAAAAACAAGCCGCCCACGCCACGGGTTTCGTTGCGGTGCGGTAAAAAGAAATAGCTATCGCACCATTGTTTATAAGTTTGGTAAACGTCATCGCCAAATGGGTCGCAAGCGGCTTTGGCGGTTTTATGCCAGGCAACCACGTCTTCTTGGAACGGGTAATACGGGGTTAAATCAAAGCCGCCGCCAAACCACCAGATAGTCGGTTCGCCCGCTTTTTCGGCGATTAAAAAGCGCACGTTAGCGTGTGAGGTTGGCACATACGGGTTTTTGGGGTGGATTACCAGCGACACACCCATCGCATGAAATTGGCGATTAGCCAGTTCAGGGCGTTTGGCGGTTGCCGAAGCTGGCAAGCTAATGCCCGATACCGATGAAAAATTAACACCACCTTGTTCAAATACCTCGCCGCCAGCCAATACCCGTGTCCGTCCGCCACCGCCTTCTTGGCGCTCCCAGACATCTTCAATAAAACGCGCCGTCGGCTCTTCGCCTTCCAAGGCCGTGCAAATACGGTCTTGTAGGCCTAGTAAATAGTTTTTTACGCTGGCAATGTCGTCGTTATTCATAGGTAAGCTGATCGGTAAGGTTAAAAAAGCGCCATGCTACCAGTTTTTTAAACGCAATCCAAAAAGTCCCCATATTTTTCGTGGTTATTGTTGGCGTAGCGATAATCGTATGCCAAAAACGCCGTAACATTGATTTTCCGCATTTTTGGCGCAGGGTTTTATGGGATAATCATTGTTATCTTAATTTAGCAAAGCTCTGACTATTATGATTTATCCAACCATAGAAGCATTTGTTGGCAATACACCTCTAGTGCGCTTGCAACGCTTGCCAGGCGAGACCAGCAACACCATCCTCGCTAAACTGGAAGGCAATAATCCGGCAGGTTCAGTAAAAGACCGCCCAGCATTAAGTATGATCCGCCACGCCGAAGCCAGAGGCGACATCCAGCCCGGCGACCGCTTAATTGAAGCCACCAGCGGCAATACGGGCATCGCCTTAGCAATGGCAGCCGCGATTAAAGGCTATAAAATGACTTTAATCATGCCCGACAACATGAGCGAAGAGCGCCGCGCTTCCATGAAAGCCTATGGCGCAGACATTATTTTGACGCCAGCAGCGGGCAGCATGGAAGCGGCGATAGATTTGGCAAGAACCATGCAGGCGGCAGGCGAAGGCAAGATTTTGGATCAATTTGCCAACCCCGATAATCCACGCGCCCATTATGAAAGTACCGGCCCAGAAATTTGGCGCGATACCCAAGGCACTATCACCCATTTTGTCAGCTCAATGGGAACGACTGGCACGATCATGGGCAATTCCCGCTATCTTAAAGAACAGAATCCGGCGATTGAAATTATCGGCGTGCAGCCAGAAGGCGAATCAAAAATCCCCGGCATTCGCCGTTGGCCGAAAGAATATCTGCCGAAAATTTATCAAGCAGACCGAGTAGACCGCATAATCGACGTTGACCAAGCCACTGCCGAAGCCACCACCCGCGCCTTAGCCGCGCAAGAAGGCATCTTCGCAGGCATCTCCTCCGGTGGCGCTGTAGCAACAGCATTAAAACTGTCAGCACAACTGGAAAACGCGATCATCGTGGTCATCATTTGCGACCGTGGCGACAGGTATTTATCTACAGGCGTTTTTCCTGGTTAATTTAGGGCTTTGTCCACGAACGGCACTAAAACACACGAAAAATACCATTATGGAGTCCAAAACATGTTTTGGACTCCTAGCTCACTCCATCGATCACTACCATCCCGCGTGTCCACCCCAAAACCGCCGGATACCAAGCACACTTAATTGGAAATCACCACCAGCATGAAGCGCACACGATCAAGAAGAAAACCGTTACCAACCACACCTGTAACTGCTGTTATCACCTCGCTAACCCACGACGGGCGCGGCGTTTGCCATATTGACGGCAAAGCGGTGTTTGTTGATGAAACCCTGCCGGGCGAAGAAGTCGAGTTTTTATACACCGACATCCGCAAAGATTACGCCGAAGCCAAACCCACCAAAATAATTACCCGCAGCGAACATCGCGCCGATGCTTTATGTCCGCATTATGGCGTTTGCGGCGGTTGTAGCTTTCAACATGTTGAAGCCAACGCACAAATTGTTATCAAGCAAGAATTGCTGGCAGAGCAATTCAAACGTATCGGTAAAGTTGATATTCCAGAATTGTGGCAACCGCTCACCGGTCCGCATTGGGGTTATCGCCGCAAAGCGCGGATGGGCGTGAAATACGTCGCCAAAAAAGACCGGGTTTTAGTTGGTTTTAGAGAGCGCCGCCACCCGTATTTGGCAGAAATTGACAGCTGTATCGTTATGCACCCCACCGTCGGCACACATCTGACTGATCTGGGCGACATGATCGCGCAATTGACTATCCGCGAAAAAATCCCGCAAATTGAAGTGGCGATAGGCGATGACCAATGCGTGTTATCGGTGCGGGTATTAGAGCCGCCCACCGATGCCGACATTGAAATCATGCGCGCCTACGGGCAGCAACATGGCATCTCCCTGTGCCTGCAATCCAAAGGCCCGGATACCATCCAGCCCTTGCCAGGCGAGCCGGAAATCACCCCGACCTACAGCTTGCCAGATCACGGCATAGAATTTAAATTCCGTCCGGCGATGTTTACCCAGGTCAATTACGACATAAACCGTCAGATGATAAACCGGGTACTGGCAACCTTAGACTTGCAAGCCACCGATACCGTGCTGGATTTGTTCTGTGGTTTGGGCAACTTCACCTTGCCGATGGCGAAATATGCAGGCCTTGTCGTTGGTGTCGAAGGCGACCAACCCTTGGTTAACCACGCCATGGAAAACGCCCGCCATAACGGCATCAGCAATGTTGAATTTTACGCCGCCGATTTAAGCAAAAGCCTAGAAGGCCAAGCTTGGGCGCAACGCCGTTACAATAAAATCTTACTAGACCCTTCACGCGCAGGCGCATCGGAAGTATTGCCACAACTGAAAATTTGGCAGCCAGATACCATCGTCTATGTGTCTTGCAATCCCTCAACCTTGGCGCGCGATGCGGGTATTTTGGTAAACGACTTAGGCTATCAATTAGTGAAAGCCGGGGTAATGGACATGTTCCCACAAACCGCCCACGTTGAATCCATCGCCTTATTTGTAAAACCTTAACCGCTTGCATACAGACCAATTATGAGTAACGACTATAACGCCGCCGCCATTGAAGTCTTAAGTGGCTTAGAACCGGTGCGGAAACGCCCTGGCATGTATACCGACACCACCCGGCCTAATCACTTAGTACAAGAAGTGGTCGATAACAGCGTTGACGAAGCCATGGCAGGCCATGCCGACAGCATCGACGTGGTTTTGTTTAAAGACGGCTCGGTACAAGTGCGCGATAACGGGCGTGGTATGCCAGTGGACATCCACCCCGAACAAGGTATCCCCGGTGTGGAAGTTATCCTTACCCAGCTACACGCAGGCGGTAAGTTTTCCAACAAAAATTACCAATTTTCCGGCGGTTTGCATGGCGTGGGCGTGTCGGTGGTGAATGCCTTATCCGCCAAGCTGGAAGTGGAAGTTAAACGCGGCGGCAAAGTGTATTTAATCACTTTCGCCGATGGTGAAAAGCAAACCGAGCTGACTGAAATTGGCAGCGTCGGCAAAAACAACACCGGGACATCGGTACGTTTTTGGCCTAATGACAAGTATTTTGATTCCAATAAAATTTCCGTTTCGCGGCTTAAACACATCTTGCGCGCCAAAGCGGTGTTATGTCCGGGTTTAAAAATCACCTTAAAAATTGAGCAAACTGACGAAGAGCTGACTTGGTGTTATCAAGATGGCTTAAAAGAATATTTGCTGGATCGGGTTGGCGATATTGAGTTCTTCCCCGAACAGCCATTCATGGGCAACAGCAAAGCCAACCACGAAGCGGTGGAATGGGGCATTGTTTGGTCGGTGGAAAAACTCCCGGAAACCTTAGATGAAAGCTACGTTAACCTCATCCCAACCGCGCAAGGCGGCACCCATGTTAACGGCTTACGCGCAGGCCTAACCGAAGCGGTGCGCGAGTTTTGCGACATCCGCAATATCCTGCCGCGCGGCGTAAAAGTCGCGCCGGAAGATGTCTGGGAAAATTGCCATTTCGTGTTGTCGGTAAAATTGCAAGACCCGCAGTTTTCCGGGCAAACCAAAGAGCGCCTCAGCTCGCGGGAATGCGTGGCCTTTATCTCTGGTGTTGCCAAAGACAGTTTCAGTTTATGGCTAAACCAACATCCGGCGGAAGGCGAAAAAATCGCCGAAATTATTATCAACAGCGCCCAAAAACGTCTGCGTACCGATAAAAAAATCGTCCGGAAAAAAATCACCCAAGGGCCTGCCTTACCGGGTAAATTGGCGGATTGCACCGCCCAAGACATCAGCCGCACCGAACTGTTTTTGGTGGAAGGTGATTCCGCAGGCGGCTCTGCCAAACAAGCCCGCGAGCGCGATTTTCAAGCCATCATGCCGTTGCGCGGTAAAATTTTGAACACTTGGGAAGTGGAATCCAACCAAGTGATGGCCTCGCAAGAGGTGCACGATATTGCCGTCGCCTTAGGCATAGAACCAGGCTCGAATGATTTACAGCACCTGCGTTACGGTAAAGTCTGCATCTTGGCGGATGCTGATTCAGACGGTAACCACATCGCCACCTTGATTTGCGCGTTGTTTTACCAGCACTTTAACGCGCTAGTGCGGGCAGGGCATGTGTTTGTCGCCATGCCGCCGCTGTACCGCATCGACATCGGCAAAAAAGTGTTTTACGCACTCGATGAATCAGAACGCCAAGGCGTGTTGGCTAGAATTAAAGCCGACAACCTCAAAGGCCAAATTAACGTGCAACGTTTTAAAGGTTTGGGTGAGATGAATCCCTCGCAATTACGGGAAACCACCATGAACCCCGACACCCGCAGGCTAGTGCAACTCACGGTTACCGAAGACGACGACACCAGCAGCCAATTGGATTTGTTACTGGCAAAAAAACGCTCGCAAGACCGCAAATACTGGCTGGAAACTAAAGGTAATTTGGCGGATGTGGTTTAAGGCATCGCTGAACTAATTGATTCCGTTCGTGCTCGACTGCATGGATGTAGGAGGTAGACAGAAAACCGCTCCTGCGTTTTCTGCATTCACCACATCCTTGTGGCTTAGCAACGCATGGAGCAGTTGCCGAGAGCTTGTCGAAGCATGATCGGGATCAATTAGTTACCGTAGCTTGGGTTGTACGCTGTTGGCAACCCAACGGGATTTGCATAGCTGTTGGGTTACGGCTAGCACCTAATCCAACCTACAGTCTTATCGCACAAAAGCCGTATCTTGAAAGATAAAATTCTTGCAGTATGTTGATTACTGCAAGCATGTAAAGATACGGGTGATGCCCAAAGCGACAGCCCTATAGGATGTGCCGACGATAGGAGGCGCATCAATCGCGTAAAACCCAACTGATGCACTTCAACTTTAATTCATTCTTCTATTACATTCTTGCTTGAGTGAAACATATTCGTGAATACCAATAATCTTTATTTAATTATCGCTACTTTTATTTTATCAGGGTGTACAGCTATGAAACCCTCAGAAACTGATAATGACAACGCCATTGCCGCGCAAGTCAAACAACTCATCGCGCAAATGACCTTGGAAGAAAAGGTCGGGCAAATGGTGCAAATCGACTTTTCCGTGATCGGCGATACCAATCCCGCCCACCAAGCTTGCCCGATTGACCGCGCCAAGCTCGACAACGCCATAAACCATTACCATGTCGGCTCTATTTTAAACACCCCGCACACGCCGGATAACAAAGCCCAGTCGGTGGCAACGTGGTGCAAAATTACCGAAGAAGTCCGCCGCGCTGCCGCGCAAAGTCGCTTAAAAATTCCGGTCATCTACGGTATTGATGCCATTCACGGCGCAACCTACAGCCAAGGTGCCACGCTGTTCCCGCAAGCCATCAGCATGGCGGCAACTTTTAACCCCAAACTCAGCGAACAAGAAGGCGAGATTACCGCCCGCGAAATCCGCGTTTCCGGCTTGCCGTGGAATTTCTCGCCCGTGATGGACATAGGCCGCCAACCGCTGTGGCCCCGTTTATGGGAAACCTACGGCGAAGACGTGCATCTTGCCAGCACCTTGGGCTCGGCGTTTATCAAAGGACATCAAGGCGACGACTTTTCCGCACCCGACAAAGCCGCCACCTGTTTAAAACATTTTGTCGGCTACAGCTTCCCCATCAACGGCAAAGACCGCACGCCCGCGTGGATTAGCGAACGCATGTTGCGCGAATACTTTTTGCCCAGCTTTGAAGCGGGCATAAAAGCCGGATCGCCGACCATTATGATTAACTCCTCGGAAGTGGACGGCATTCCAGGCCACGCCAACCACCATTATCTGACCACCATTTTGCGCGATGAAATGGGCTTTAAAGGCTTTACCGTCTCCGATTGGGAAGACATCATTCGCCTGTATACCCGCGATAAAATGGCGGCTTCGCCTAGGGAAGCGGTGAAAATCGCTGTTATGGCAGGCGTGGATATGAGCATGGTGCCGCTGGATTTTTCCTTTTACGACTTGCTATTAGATTTAGCGAAAGCAGGCGAAGTGCCGATGGCGCGGATTGACGAAGCCGTCAGCCGCATCCTGACCGTTAAAGTCCAAACAGGTTTGTTCAAGCCAGACCACCTGCCGCTGCCTGCCGAAAACAATTTCGCCACACCCGCCGCGCAAGCCATCAACCTGCAAGCCGCGCACGAAGCCATCATTTTGGCAAAAAATGACCGCGCGGTGTTGCCGTTGCAAAAATCCGCCAAGGTATTAGTCACCGGGCCAACCGCCAATCTGCTCAGCGCCTTGAACGGCGGCTGGACCATCACTTGGCAAGGCGATAACGAAAGCTTGTATCCCAAAGACAAATTCACCGTGCTCGCTGCCTTGCAACAAAAATCCCCTGGCAATATCACTTATGTGCCAGGCAGCGGCTTTGATAGCGAAATCGACATCGCTAACGCCGTCAGCGCCGCCAAAAACCAAGATGTCATCTTGCTGTGTTTGGGCGAAAAACCCTATACCGAAACCATGGGCAATATCGACAACCTCGACTTGCCCGCCGCGCAAACCAAGCTCGCCCAAGCCTTATTGGCGACAGGCAAGCCCGTGGTATTGCTGATGCTAGGCGGTCGCCCGCGCATCATCACCCCCATCGCCGAACAAGCCGCTGGCGTCGTACTAGGCTTTCTGCCCGGCATGGAAGGCGGACGCGCCATCGCCGATGTCTTGCTGGGCGACTACAACCCCAACGGCAAATTGCCCATCACCTACCCACGCCACCCCAACGGCATCACCTTATACGATTACAAACCGATAGAATCCTTAGACAGCAACAGCTACAAACCGCTCTATCCATTCGGGCATGGCCTAAGCTACACCAGCTTCGCCACCAGCGGCTTGGCAGTGGCTAAACCTCAGATAAAAATGGGCGAATCTGTAGATATATCCGTCAACGTCAAAAACACCGGCAAACTGGCAGGCCAAGAAACCGTGCTGCTCTATCTACAAGACCTCGCCGCCTCCGTCACCCGTCCTAACAAACAACTTAAAGCCTTCAAAAAAGTGCCATTAGCCGCCGGAGAAAGCCAACAACTGCACTTCACCTTAACCCCGCATGATCTGTCGTTTATAGGCGTAGATTTAAAACGCGTGGTGGAAGCTGGGGAGTTTGAGGTGAAAGTAGGGGATGAAACGGTGAAATTTACGGTGGTGGAGTAGTCGATTCGGAGTAAAAAACAGGTTTTTTACTTCGAAACTGAATACTTACAGTCCGTAGGTTGGGGTGACGTTAGAAACCCCAACAATTGATGCTCCCGATGTGTTGGGTTCGTTCCTTACCCCAAGCTACGGGCCGTTAGTTGCGCTAGCTAGAAAACTAGACAACAAAACTGTTGTGCAAAATATTTGTTGCACAACAGTTTTGTTGCTATCATTTGCCCGTCGTCAACTTACGGGCTTTCAACATGTCTCCAGCAGATACCATGCAAATTGTCATTGGCGCACCCGCCACGGGCAACAACTTCTTTCCCCGCAATAAAATCAGCCAACAATTGCAACGTGCTTTGCAGGTTGAGCATGTCTTGTTCCTCGCACCACGGCGCACGGGTAAAACCAGTGTGTTGTTGGAATTGCGAAGAGCCGCCTCAGTACATACATTGTTTTTAAATGCTGAAAAATTTAACCATCCCGAACAATGGCTTAACGCCATGATGACCGGATTGGATGAAATTCAGGATGACGCGTGGCAGCAAAAATTAAAACAGGCTGGCAAATTTCTCGAACGGGTAAAAACCAAAAACCTAGAAATTACTGCTGAAGACTGGCACAGCAAAAGCCAAAATTTTGCTAAAGATTTGCAACAGCTAGACGAGCCGATTTGGTTTCTGCTCGACGAATTTCCCATCATGATCGACCAAATCGCCAAAACTCACGGCCTTCCCTTAGCCGAAGCCGCTTTGCATTGGGTTCGCAGTTTACGCCAACAACCCGACAGCAAAGTGCGCTTGTTACTAACAGGTTCAATAGGCTTGGATAGCATTTTGCGTAAACACGGCATACGCGGCGTTGCCAACGATTTACGCCGCGAAGAACTAAAACCGCTTACCTTCGAAGAAGCCTTAGCCTTTACACTAAAGCTAAGCCGGGACAACCAAATTAATTTAAGCGAAGACCTCGCCCGCGATTACCTGCAACGCCTAGGTGCAGGGCTTTGGCCTTACTTTATCCAACTGTTTGTCGCTGAAATACAAGATCACGATGCACCGCCCACCAGCCCCGCCAATATAGAACGCATCTTCCATGCTATCGCCCGCAGCAAGCGCAACCAATACGCCGCCAATATGTGGGACAGATTGCGCGATATTTTCACCGAAGCCGAACCAACAATCGCCCGCGCCGTGCTGAAATTAATCGCTGCACAACCGACAGGCATCGCCCCCGACCAACTGCGCGGACAATTGCCGCAGTTTGAAGCCAATGATTTTGACTATGTGCTGGATGTCTTGCAGCACGACGGCTACCTGACCGAAGCCGATAACGGCAATATCTGCTTCTTCTCGAATTTGTTGCGGGATTATTGGTTGTATAAAGCGAGGGTGTAATCGTAACAAAATTTAAAAGTAGGATGGGCTGACGACAGGAAGCCCATCAAACTGAGCATCACCAATGATGGGCTTCCTGTCGTCAGCCCATCCTACAGAAATTGAAAACACCAAAATTATGACCTACAAAGACCCAACCCTAAACCTCTACAACCCCGCCGCCCAAGACCCCGAACAGCTCTTGGCGGATTTCATCGACCGCAAAAGCCTGCTGGATAAAATCCTCGCCATCGTCCGCGCCAATACGCCGGACAGGCCGCAGCAACATCTGGTGTTAATTGGCCCGCGCGGCATGGGTAAAACCACCTTGCTATGCGCCATCAAACATACGATAGAACGAGACGAAGCCTTGAATGCCGACTGGTTGCCGCTGCTTTTTCAAGAAGAACAATACGGTATCGGCGATTTAGCTGATTTCTGGTTGGAAGCCTTGCGCCATTTGCAAAAAAGCAACCAAACTGCCGACCGCTTACTGGCAGAAGATGCCGACAACCTCGCCGAACTTGCCAAACAAGCCTTTCTGGATTTGCTGGCGGAAAAAGGTAAGCGCGCCATTTTGTTAATCGACAACCTCAACGACATCTTCGCCAATATCGGCAGCGACCATGCCCTGCACAGTCTCCGCGCCTTGTGGATGACCGACCCGCGTATCATGGTCATTGGCGCTGCGCCCAGTTATTTTGCCGAAATCACCGAAGTCGATCAGGTCTTCCACGACTTTTTCCGCAGCTTCTCGCTGGAACGGCTAACGCAAAGCGAATTGGAAGACTTCCTGCGCCGCTACGCCGAAAACCAACATGACGACGCGGTGTTAAACGTCATCGCCAACGCCTCGGAACGCGTCGCCGCCTTACGCATCCTCACGGGAGGTAACCCGCGCTTGGTTAAACTCGGCTACCGCATCTTGCGTGACGGTTTGGACGGCGACTTGCGCCACGACTTGGAACGCATGATTGACGAAACCACGCCGTTTTTTAAACACCGTATCGACAGCCTCGCCAAAGAAGCCCGCCGCACCTTCGATGCCATCGCCCGCCGCTGGGATCCCATCACCGTGGACGACATCCGCCGCGAACTCCGCAAGCCCTCCAACAGCGTCAGCGTGCAAATCAAACGCCTAATCGACGAAGGCTTTATCGAAGAAGCCGCAGGCCACGCCAAGAAAAAAAGCTACCAAGTCAGCGAACGCTTTTACAACATCTACTACCTGATGCGCCACAGCCGCGAAGGCCGGAAACGTTTGCGCTGGTTGGTCGGCTTTATGCAGACTTTTTACACCCAAAAGGATTTTAAGGATTGGGCGAAGCGATTGGAGGGGGATTTGTCCGCGCCGTTGTCGGACGGAATGCGGGCGGAGAAATTGGCGCATTTACATGCTTTGAGTGAGGCTGCGGATGATGACAGCCGTGCTGATGTTTTTGAAGCAATTGTGCGTGATGCAATTGCTAACAATGACCGCACAGGCTTGGATGAGGAAATTGCGGACGGTGATCCGATTGAAAAACATGGAACAGGATATTTGATTGCCGAAATGGTTTGGCTATTACCAATGAAAATACGCCGTGTAATCGGCTTTCAGCTAAACAATAGCTTTTATCAAAAATTACGGGTGGCATTAATAGAAAACAATCTAATTTTAAGGGCAGAAACCCGATTAAGTGAATTAAGTGAAATTAAAAATGAAACCAGTACCCAGATTCTCTGCTTAGGCTTCGTTTTGGCTACCGTATTAAACCGCCTCCAAGATGCTGAAGCTGCCTTCCGAAAAGCCATCAGCCTAGACTCGGAGAATCCTATCAATTGGTACAATTTGGGTAACACACTAAGGGATCAAAACCGACAGAAAGAAGCCGAAAATGCTTATCGCAATGCAATCGCACTCGATTGTAATTATGCCAACACCTGGGTCAATTTAGGTAATGTGTTGAGAAGCCAAAACTGTCTGGAAGAGGCCGAAGCTGCCTACCGCAAAGCCATTGAACTGAATCCTGATGATGTCCATTCTTGGAACAATCTTGGTGTGATTTTAGACGATCAATGCCGCCACGAAGAAACTGAAGCTGCCTACCGCAAAGCCATCGAACTTGACTCTAATAATGTCCAATCTTGGAACAATTTGGGTATGATGCTAGAAGATCAAAGCCGCTATGAAGAAGCCGAAGCTGCTTTCAGGAAAGCCCTCGAAATAGACCCTGCGCTTGTTTCTGCTAGGGGAGGTTTGGGTGTAGCTCTCATCGTTCAAAATCGTTACATAGAGGCCGAATCCGTCTACCGGAAGGGTATCGAACTTGACCAAGAGTATGTTTATTTTTGGGATGGTTTGGGTGTTGCACTTATCGGTCAAAACCTCTACGAGCAAGCCGAAGCCGCTTACCGCAAAGCCGTCGAACTCGATCCAAAGTACGATATTGCGTGGACTAACCTCGCTGGAAATTATTTGTTTTATCTAAACCGTACCGAAGCAGGAATAACCGCCTTAGCCCAAGGAATGACCTTAAACGCTGATTACGATTATGGTCGTTATGTATTAAAAAACTTCTGGCAACAAGCCCTACCAACCTTTGCCCAACACATCGCCAGCAACCAAGACGGCGCAGACAACCTCCGCACCGCCATGACCACCGAACTACTGGCTCAAGCCATCAACGGTAACGGTGCGGCAGTGCTAGACGCCCTGCAAACCTTGGACGAAACCGCCCAGCAACCCTTCGAACCCTTGCTCTTGGCCTTGCAAGCCCAAACCGACCGCAGCATCCTCTACCGCATCGCCCGCGAAAAACGCGATTTGGTGTTGGATGTGATGGCGCGGATTGATGGCGAGCAATTGTAGTTGATTAACCATCGTTCCCACGCTCCTGCGTCACTGCCATTAAGTTAAGGGAAAAAGCATTAATATTCAGAATATTAGATTGACGCTCGTTCCCAAGCTCCAGCTTGGGAATGCCGTTTCGGAAGCTCTAGCTTCCCGTATTATCGAAGCTAGAGCTTCTCGGACTTGAATTCCCAAGCTGGAGCTTGGGAACTAGCGCCCTATCTTATTGAAACTAAAATATAAATTCTTAACTTAATGGCAGTGACGCCGGAGCGTGGGAACTATAGCCAACCACCCAGCAACCCTTCGAACTCTTGCTCTTAGCTTTGCAATCCCAACCGACCTCAGCATCCTCTACCGCATCGCCCGCGAAAAACGCGATTCTGTCTTTTTGGAATACGAAACCTATTTTGTAATCCAAAACTCTTACGATTAAATTGATAAAGCCCGCAAAATCCTCTCCATATCCAAATTTTCCTTCACCATATCTGCAAATCCCTGAATCTCGGCATTCCGATATTCGCCATATTGAAACCCACAATAAGCCGGATTAATCGCCCGAAAATAATCGCCTCGAAACGCATCATCATCAAACACACCATGCACATGCGTGCCAGCAATGCGACCTTGTTGGTAGTACAACGGGTAGTTTGCCAAGCGTCCGCAATGGATTTCATAGCCCTGAATTGCCGCAAAGCCAAATAGCGGATACGCACCATGCGCCAAGATTTTCGGGTTTTGGTAACTGACGCTATCGGCGATTAAGCCCAAGCCTGTTTCTGTGCTGGCTTGATGATATTCCAAGGCATCGGGGTCGTGCAGGGTTTGGCAGAGCAGTTGATAACCGCCGCACAGGCCAAAAATCGGTTTTTTAAACTGTTGCAAAGCAGCAAACAAACCTTGCGCTTTCAGCCAATGCAAATCGCGGATGACGGTTTTGCTGCCGGGCAATAGCACCATGTCGAAATCATCCAGCGGTCGGAAGGCTTGTACCAGCACCACTTCGATTTCTTCGTCTGCCATCAGCACGTCCAAGTCGTTGTAATTGCTGAGTCCTGGGTAGGCGATGACAGCGATGCGGATTTTCACCGCGCCCAAGCGTTGTTGGTAATTGCCCAGCGATTGCGAATCTTCCATGTCGATGTTCAACGGCTGGTAGGGAATCACGCCCAGTACGGGTACGCCAAAGCGTTCGCGGATGATGGTTTCGCCATCGGCAAAAAAACGGCGGTCGCCACGGAATTTGTTGACGACCACGCCGACCAAATTGCCGCGCATGACTGGATCCATCAATTCCAACGTGCCGTAAATCGACGCAAACACGCCGCCGCGTTCAATATCGGCGACCAGAATGTTTTGCGTGTTAAAGGTTTTGGCGATGAAAGTGTTGGATAAATCTTTGTCCAGCAGATTGAGTTCGACAGGCGAACCTGCGCCTTCGGCAATCACCAAATCGTAATCGCGTTGCAACTGGGAAAATGCCGTGCTGACCGCGTATTCCAGATTGCCGATGTGGTAGTAATAATCGCCAACCGATTGGTTTTGATAGACTTTGCCATTAACGATAACTTGCACGCCGTTGCCGCCGTGTGCTTTCAGCAATACCGGATTAAATAACACGCTAGGCTCTACCCGTGCCGCTTCGGCTTGCAGACATTGGGCGCGGGAGATTTCCAGATTTTCTTTGGTGACGGCAGAATTGTTCGAGCAATTTTGTGCCTTAAACGGCGCGACTTTGATGCCACGGTCAGCAAAAATCCGGCATAAGGCCATGGTGATGGTGGTTTTGCCCGCATCGGAGCTAGTGCCAAAAACGGCTAGTGGTTTCATTGGTTGATTGGGTTTGGCTACATGGATATTGTCCACGAACGGCACGAAAAGACAGGAATTGTAGTGCCCACGCTGGAACACCACAGCCTTAATTTAAAAATTTGTATGACTCATCAAAAGGATAGCTTGATTGTAAGAGAGCGAACGGAACAATTCTGCTACTACTGCCCTATCCCATTGATGATTATCTATTTAATGGCAGTGATGCGGAGCGTGGGCACGATAGGGTCAAACCTAAATAAAATGATGCAGAAGTCCGCCTCACCATTTCAGGCGGATGTCCCAACGGTAAGTTTTGTCATCGGGCAAGGTCGGTGCGGTCTTCGGGTCTATTTTGTCGTAAACATTACGCACTGGGGTGACGGTGGCATCACGACCAAAAATAAAGTCTTGGTCTTCAACGATGCTTTTATATGCCTTGTCGAGCAGCAGGGCGCGTTCTTTGGAAGGTGTCACCAGTGTGTATACATCTTTGGCCTGCTTGACTTTTTCGTGGTCAACCGCTCCGTCTGCCTTGAACCAGCGCTGCAACATTTCCCCATTGTTACGGAATTCGTCACCGCCGCCGACCCGCTCTAAGTAGGTCAGTATCTCGCCTTTCAGCTCGCCGTAATTGGGGGCGTCGGCCATGCCTTTCAGGTTGATGTAGCCCCAGCCCTTGGCGCCGTCCACTTTGCGGGGGAAGCCAAAGGTTTGGTCGATGGTCGAACCGATGGAGGCGTGGCAGCCCATGCAAAACATGTTTTCCTCGAAGGTACTGGCGCGTAGGCGACCATTTTTGTCCTCGATGAAGCCCTGCACCGACCAACCGGTGCCGTTGTCCAGCCCATGCTGGCCTAAATCGGTGTAACGGGGTAAGGCACCGGCATCCTTCTCGAAAGACTCTTCTTCGTAATAGCGGCGGTACATGGTCTTGCTGTAGACCTGCCATTTACGCATATAGCGGACTTCCTTCATGCGCGTGGAAGGCGTGATTCCGCCGCCATCATCGACCGCCAAATAACGCACGGTGTGTAAGAATTCCGTGTCTTTCGGGTACATGAAGCTGTCGATGAACTCTTTTTTCGCGGCGCCGACGTAGTGGTCGAGCACAGTGATGTGGTCAATGGCTCCTAGCTTGCCATCGCCGTCGAGATCAATGCCCACGGCGTTCTCATCAATCGGCAATGTGCTGATGGCATCGAGGTTTTTGATTTTGGCTTCAACAATCGCTAGGTTGGCCTTATAAATGTCAGCCGAATACTGGCCTTTGGCATCGGTGCGGAATGGTTCTGCCAGGCGGATCATCACGTCGTCGGTCGAGCCGTTGGTGGACCAGAAGGTGCTGGGCAGCGGCTTGTAGTTGAAGGCTACCCAGTGGCTACCGTCTTTGGCAAAGCCGTGTTCGTCGAAGGCGGCGCGGCCTTGTTGCAAGTTTTGCAAATCGGGTATCCAGCCTTGGAATTTCACGCCCTTAAGGCGCGGTGCCAGTTCCGAGTAGTTGTCTTGCGCCACCCACGCCAAGATGGCGGCATCGCTGATCGCCGCCACGCGGGCGCTGCGGTCTTCAAACAGGTTTTGCCAATGGTTGGTCACACCCACTTCGCTGAACAAGTAAGCGCGCTGCTGGATGCCGTCGTTCATGGCGTTTTCACGGCCTGGGATGGCTTCCTGGTGGCAGGTATAGCAAGGGTTGTTTTTTTGCTCGGTGCGGGTGTAGCACTGCGGCGGGATGATCGCTTCGGGATTGTAGACAGTGTGTACCGGATGGACATCGTACGGCATGGCTGGCAACACAAATGGTTTGTCGCGCAACCCGTCCAGTACTTGCTGGTAAAGCGGCGGCTTGGCTTCTTCGGCACTGGCCGCCCCATAGGCCAAAAAGCCAAAAATTAAAAAATAGCGGCAATCTAACATAATACGAATCCTTTTTAAATAAAAATCAATCTCATTTGTGATAGTGATTTTAACTCGCTGCTATGACCATTTTATGAATAAGCTATTTTTTTGTCGCAAAACTTTAACGTTAGCAATTGATAATGCCGGAGGCTGTGATGCGGCCTGCATCCGCTGCCGATGTTGGGTGGCGGTTTTACTTTTAGTTAAACTCAATTTATTGTTATAAAGGAAACAACCAGATGAAAATCACTAGTAAAGTATTGGCTGCTGCCGTTGCAGCCGTTTTGTCACAAGCAGCCAGTGCCGGCACTGACCTGTTCTTCAACCCATTGACCCAATCTGCGGCAGTGGCTTCTGTTGGTAACCACATCAACGAGTTGAAATCACCTTGGCAAGCACCAGCCGGTATCGCTTCAAAAAACCTGTTGAGCATGTCATCGGTTGAAGCTGACGTTAACCAATCCATCGTCCGCGTTCCAGGCACAGGTTCTTCCGCGTCCATGTTTGACATGTCCGCGTTCAACCCAACTGGTCGTTTTTTGTTCTTGCCTCATGAAACGCCATTCGGTGCTGGTCTGAGCCGCTACGATATGTTAAACGACACCACCCATGTTTTGTTTGCTGGCGACCAACAAGGTGCGGGCGGCAATTGGGCCAATGATTACGGCGCGTTTGACCCTGCCCGCTGGACTCCAAACAACACAGTTATCGTTGCCGAAGAATGGGCTGGTCAAGGCCGTGTGATCGAGGTGCTGAACCCACTGGCTGCCCCTAAGAATATCAAAATCCGTGAGTTGAACAGTATTGCCAATGTTTCACACGAAGGTATCAACTTCAGCGAAAAATTCAACAACACCCTTTACTACATTGACGAGCACAACTCCGGCTCCATCTATAAATTCGTCATGGCCACCCCTGGCGACTACACCAAAGGCCAAACGTTCGTGTTGAAAGTAGATGCTTTTGCTGGCAACCCTGTTGCCAATTACAGCGATGCCAGCAACGTTGGCCAACCACGCACTGGCATGGCGACTTGGGTAGCCTTGACTGATGCCAATGGCACTCCGTTGACCAGCGTTTCTCCATTTGAAAATGGCGATGTAGGCTCTTTATCATTGGGTGGCCGCGCCGCAGCCGATGAAGTTGGCGGTACGCCTTATGGCCGCCCTGAAGATATGGAAGTAGCCACTTTGGCCAACGGCAACGAAGTTTTCTACATTGCCATGACATCTGAAAACGCCATCTATTCGTTTGAAGTGTTGAGCGACAGCCAAGTCAAAGTCGGCGTCTTCGCCTCTGAAGCCGCTACTCCGAAAAACTTAGGCTACCCAGCCACTACTGGCGTGATGAACTCGCCTGACAATTTGGCGCAAGATGCCTTGGGTAACATTTACATCATTGAAGATGCGCCTAACAGCGGCACCGTTGGCGGTGATGTTTGGTTCGTTCGTGACACCAACAACGACGGCGTGGCCGAGTCGCTGGATCACTTCCTGAGCTTGCAAGTCAACGGTTCAGAAGCCACTGGTATGATCTTTAACCCAGCCAAACCGACCCAGTTCGTGGTTTCCGTACAGCATCCAACTAGCACCAGCTTGACTTCGGTACCAAACGGTTTCGGCGATGCAGTATGGCAATTTGACCTAACTGATGTTGTGGCACCTATCTGTACTAGAGACGATTTGAACCAATATGTCAGAACTGGCGTTTGCAACGGCAACCCAAAATCTTTCATCAACGCGTTACGCGCAGCCAAGTAATTCCCCACCGTTAACGCAACGTTAGCAAAGCTACAACCGACCCCGTGCAGTGCAAGGCTGTACGGGGTTTTTTTTTAGGCATTCTGCCCCGGTTTCCCCTTCATTTTCTTGGCTTAATTCCCAATAAACTTAAGATTTTCAGTTTTTCGTGGACAAATAAGAATCATCAATAATTCAGATAATCGATGTAAGTATACTCAGGCGTGTAGTGCAGTTTATGCACCGAACTTAAGGCTACGCGGAATTGGAAGGCGTTGGCGAGTGGCAGTTTGAGAACGTGTGCCAGCAACGCCCGAATCGTTCCGGCATGGGTGATGACCAGCGCTTGCGGTGCGTTTTGCTGGACTAAATCCTGCCAAAACTCGCCCGCGCGGAGGTGCAAATCGGTAAAGCTTTCGCCATTGGGAGCGCGGCTGGTGACGAAATTGTCTGTCCAATGGCGCAGCGCGTCGCTATCCAGCGCATCGAACGGGATGTTTTCCCAGTCGCCGAAATTTATTTCTAGCAAGCGGTCATCGGTTTCGACGCGTTCGCTGAGCTGTTCGGCAAGTTGGGTGCAACGGCTTAACGGGCTGGAAAACACGCGGCAATCGGCGTGCAGTTCTGGTAGTTTGGCGCGGATTTTCGCCAGCTCATCGGCAAAATTATTATCAAGGGCAATGTCGGTGTGCCCATAACACAAGCCCGGTGTGGCGATGGTTTTGCTGTGGCGGATCAGATAAATGTCCATAAACCCGCCACGCCCAAATAAAACACCACTTCCGCGACTTGTTGGCTTGCGCCCAAACAATCGCCCGTGTAACCGCCGATATGACGATGAAAATACTGGCCTAAGCCTAAATTGACCAGCAACACTGGCACTATCGCCCACCAACAAACCGCAGGCAACAACAACATCGGCAACACCGCGCAAGTCGCCGCAAACGCCAAATCTTTCGCGCTGGGTTTAAACACCGCCGCCGCGCCTTTGCTGTCTTCTAGCCGCGCGTAATCGTATCGCCACATCAACAACAACGGCGGCAAACGGCTGACGCTATGCCCCGCCCATAATGCCAACGGCGTAGCAGCAGTCGGAAAATCCGCCAACACGCTGATTTTTAACAGCAACAACAAACCAATACCAATCGCGCCATACGCACCCACGCGCGAGTCTTTCATAATCTCCAAAATCCGCGCCTTACCCCAACCACCGCCGAAACCGTCGCAAACATCGGCAAAGCCATCTTCGTGGAACGCGCCTGTGATGAAAATGCCCGCGATGGTAGCGAGTATCGCCGCTGTAAACGGCGACCACAACAACGCCGCCAGATAAAACACCAACGCGCAACCGCCGCCAACTAGCCAACCGACCAAGGGCAGGTAAGTGCTGGCTTGCGGGAGTTTTTGGTAGTCGAGTTTTTGGGGTGTGGGGAGGCGGGTGTAAAAGCTGAGGGCGAGTTGGAAAAGTTTAAGATAAGTCATTATGTTTCTGTTATTTTCGAAGCTAGAGCTTAACCCGACATTTGTTGTGCGGTTTGCGTCTGGTTACGCTATCGCTAACCCGACCTACTTTCTTTGGTTAACAGGCCAGCGCTTGGTAACCAGCGGTTATGATATTAGCGGTATGTCTAGTTTTTATCGGTATTGATTTCTTGCCAGCATTTGTTGAGTAAAGTACGAAAGGCTTGGTCTTCGGGGGTTTCGTTGATATGGCTGTCTGCTAATTCGTCGTCATAAAGTGCTTGAACGCCTTGTTTTAAGGCAGCTTTCAAAATCGCTTCGCTTTCCTCTGTTTTTCCTAGCAAAAATAATGCGTAGGCTTGGTTGCCAAGCTGTATCGCTTTATCTTCGTATGTTGAACGGTTGATGGCTTGTTCAAAATTGCTTAGTGCAGATTCTAGTAGTTGTTGGCTTTGTTCAAGATTGTTACGGTGTTTTTTGGCTTCTAATAGAAGGATAAAGCCTTTGCCGTTTAACGCATTAGCGACAGGTTCCTGTAAGGCCAATGCTGTGGTATCGCCAAAGCGTTCTAGTAGGTCGTCATAAGTGGCAATAGCTTTTTCAATCCGCTGTAATTGCCTCAAGGTAACGCCTTTATTGAATAATGCTTTGGCAACCGCTTCCTGTAAAGCTTCTGTAGGGGCATCGCCAAAGCGTCTCAGAATATCTTCAAAAATAGTAATTGCTTCCTCAGGTTGTTGTAATTGACTCAAGGCAACGCCTTTGTTGACTAATGCCTTGGCGACTTGTTGCTGTAAAGCCACGTCTGTGGCATTGCCAAAGCTTTCCAGCAAGTTATCAAACGCGGCAATGGCTTCCTCAGGCCGTTGCAATTCCTCCAAGGTAACGCCTTTATTGACTAATGTCTGGGCGACCACTTCATGTAAAGCCTCTGCCTTGGTATCGCCGAAGCGTTCCAGCAGGTCGTCATAAGCGGTAATGGCTTCCTCAGGTCTTTGTAGTTGCCCTAAGATAATACCTTTGTTAAATAAAGATTGTGCTATAAATTCAAGCTGTTGGGGTTCTTTGCTGTTTCCATGATGTTGTAGTAATTCATTAGTAACCGTTATGCCTTTCTCTAATGAACCACTAACGAAATAGGCTGATGCTAGATTGCCTAATAAATAAAAGTTTGCCGGATTTTTTTGCAGTCCCTGTTGGGCAATTTCAATTACTTCCTGCCAATCACCCCGTTGCAGCGATTTGTTAATTTGTTTCAGATAAATATCGGCATCGTCAGAAATTTTTTGGATAGTTGCAGCCAATTGCCTATAAGGGGTATCGGTGCTGAATAGGTCACCTTCATCAACCAGTAAGCGGTCGGCAAACGCCAATAAAGGGTGATAAGGAATCACTAAGGGCTTTTGGTGGTTAACAGCCCCTTTAAAATCTTTGGCGATTTTTTGCATTTTGTCGAAAAACGGTGTGCCTTTTTCAGTCGGCACAACTGGCACAGGCGAGGCGACCAATATCACTTGTGGGTTTAGCGGTGCTTTTTTGCGGATGGAATCAAACACGCGCTTGGCACCGTCCAAGTTTTGCCCGTTTAAGTTGAACACCAGCACGATAATGTCGGCAAGTTGGTGGGTGGCGATGCCGCCGATTTCTGATAAGCCTGTGCGCGAGTCGATGAATACATAATCGGGCTGGTAGCGATCAATGATATGACCGCGCAGGTTTTCGAGGATTTTGTAGCCTTCTTGTTGGGTGTAAAAATCGTTCCACGTTGAGCCGTTAAGAAAATCCAGATAACCCGCATCCAGATGGCGGCCTGCGGGCATTAGCCAAACTTTGCCTTCATCGCTGGGTTCGCCTCGGCATTCGTGAATGTAATTTTCTAAGGTTTCCGGCGGACCTTCTTGTAAGCAGGTTTTGATGTATTCACTAAATCCGGCGGGCTTTTTATCGCCATTTTTGGGTTTGAAGGCATCGAAATTGAGTAAGCCAGGGGCTTCTAAGTCCAAATCCATCAAAACGATTTTTTTACCGCCAGCGGCTAACGCTCTGGCGCAATTGGCTAAAGCCAGAGTACGCCCCACGCCGCCTTTGTAGGAATAAAAGGCGACGAAGCGGGTGAGGTTGGGGAGGTTTTCTGTGGAGGAGGCCATTAGGCTGATTTTAAGGATGGAAGTTTTTGTTTGCTAAATATTTCTATGCGGCTTTTATCTCCATAGAAAAATCCACCTTTGGGTTTTGGCAAATTTGGGTTATTGACAACTGCTTTCATTGGCGCGACATCCGCCAAAGCTTCTGCGCCTAAACTAGACAAAAATAATTCATAGCTTCTACCGCGTTTGAAGCGGTAAATCAGACCTGCGTTTTCCAATTTTTTGATTTCATTGGAAACATGGTTTTTTTCTTTGCCACAACGTTCGGATAATTTCGTTGGCGTGATGCCCGCTTCTTTTTGGATATGGGTCATCAATAAGCCTGAAACGGTTGATGGCAATACCAAACGCAATTGCTCCAACGGTTTGCCGCTATCTAAGGCTAAGGTCATTACGTCACCCAATGCCCGCCAGCGGTCGCCCGGTTTGCCAGTATTATCAAAATGGTCAGCCAAGGCCGACAATTCGCCACAACAGGCTTTGATACGCTGCATGGCTTGGGCATCTTGCTGCAATAAGGCCGAGGTGGCGGCTGTAGTTAACCAAGCCTTTTCGCTGTGCAAAGTGGTTTCGTCTTGATTTTGCAGGGCTTTTTTATAGCTATCGCAATGTTCTGTTATGTTTTTCATAGTTCACTTATTTGTAAAAATTAGTGTGAATTGAGTTTGTATGTTACGCATTATTCATAGATATATCAATTTTTGCTATGAATAAATAACGGTTTATTTCTTTGGTTTCCAAGGCTTCTGGTTTGGGTAAGTAAGCAAAATGCGTTTCTTTGTTGCCATGCGTGTTGCAAATAAAAACCGCAGAACTGTGTTCATTGCCTGCTATCCGGCAGTTATCTTTAAAGCGGCTTAAACCTGCGGACATTGCAGGTACTAAAAACAACTCAACTGGCATAGCTTTCCAAAGCCCATCACACAAAAAATCCAAGCAAATCGGTGTTGCTACTTTGCCTAAAGCGGTATGGCGGATTACTAAATGGTTGGCGAGCTTGGTCGGTTCGAACGCGGGTAATTGGAGCTTGAAAAGTTTGTGGGTTTCATCGGCAGTTAATGTGAAGCGTTGGCGTTTGTCTTGTTGCCATTCAATTTTGCCCATGTGGTTGAAAGCTGTGCAGCGGTTGCTGTAATGATTGTTTTCTTGGTTTTCAAACACATGGCAAGTGCCTGCGATGACCAAATGGATAACGCGATTGAAGGCGTTGTTTTGCAAAAACCATTGGCTAATGGCGGTTTGCAAGGTTTCGGTCATTACCAATTCAGGGAAGATGAGAATATGCACGCCGTGTTGATGCGCGGCAGTTAAAACGGAAATGATGCGTTCCTGCAAGTCATCCGTATTTTTTGCGCCGTTACACCAAAATGGGATGCTGTTATCCGCGCCACGCGTATCGTTGGCATCGTGCTTCCAATCCATATCATTCATACCTGCATAAGGCGATAGGGCGATTTTTAGCTGTTTTTCTGAAAATATCGTATCGAAAATGTCGCTGCGGCTTATCTGTAGATCGGTGGATATTTCTATCTCTTGCCAGTGATGGCGCAAGTTTAAAATGCCTTGCGTACCAAGGCTGTGCTTGGGTTTAAAGCGTCGATTATCAGGGATGGCGTTGGCTATCGGGCTGTTGCTTTGTCGAACCAGTAGGTAGCGCGATTGGTTAAATGTTTGCTCGATATGGCCTGAAAGCAAATGCGGCTGCGGATGTTGGCAAAAACGGCTATCCCAGTCGTGCAATATTCCGTAGGCGGTTAAATAATCGTCATCGGAATATTGGGTTTTTGCCAATAATTTCTTGATGTTAAGTTTTTTCGATTGGAGATAAGTTTGTAGTTTCTTTGCTTCGCAATGGTTAACGCAATCAGCCAATCGCTGACTGTCTTTGCAGACAAAACGCACATACAGTTCACACCATTGCGCCAAAAAAGCGTCATCGAAAAGGTTTTGCATAGGCTAGCGGTTTGTCCGGTTTGGGTGTTAATCACAATGGCTAATGTTTCCGTATGTTAGCACTTTCCACCAACTAATCTTCGTTACGACAAACCTAAGCCTTCCCCGCCACCCCAGCCTCCGCAAACGAAGCCATGTCATTCAAAAACGCCACCGCTGATTGTAGTAACGGGTAGGCGACGGCTATGCCTGAGCCTTCGCCTAGGCGCATGTTGAGGTTGAGCAGGGCTTGGGCGTTGAGGTGTTGTAGTAGGGCTTGGTGGCCTTGTTCTTGGGAGACGTGGCTGTAGATGCAGTAGTCGAGTACGGCGGGGTTTAGGCGGGCGGCGGCGAGTAGGGCGGCGCAGGTGATGAAGCCGTCGACGAGGATGGTCATGCCGTTGGCGGCGGCTTGTAGGTAGGCGCCTGCCATCATGGCGATTTCAAAACCGCCGAAGTGTTGCAGCACGGCGAGTGCGTCGGTGGCGTGCGCGTGGCGGTCTAGTACTTGTTGTAAGGTGGCGATTTTTTGCGCGAGTTGGCTGTCGTTAAGGCCTGTGCCGCGTCCGGTGCATTGGCTTAGCGGCAGTCCGGTCAGGCGTTGCATGATTAACGCGGCGGCGGCGGTGTTGCCGATGCCCATTTCGCCAAAGCCGATGCAGTTGCAGCCCGCTTGCCATTGGCGGTTGACCAAGTCCGCGCCTGTTTGCAGGGCTTGTTGGCATTGCGCGGCTCTCATGGCGGGTTCGTTTAAGCTGTTGGCGGTGCCGTGGGCGATTTTGGCGTGGATAAGTTGCGGGTAGGCGCTTAAGTCGGCGTTGACGCCCGCATCGACAATCAGCAATTCAATGCTGTGTTGTTTGGCAAAGACGTTGATGGCTGCGCCGCCTGCTAAAAAATTGCCGACCATTTGCGCGGTGACGGCTTGCGGAAAGGCGCTGACGCCCGCTGCGGTCAGGCCGTGGTCGGCTGCGAATACGATGATGCAGGGTTGTTTTAGTTGCGGGCTTAAGCTGTTTTGGATCAGGCCAATTTTTAAGGCCAGTTGTTCCAGTTGCCCTAATGCGCCCAGCGGTTTGGTTTTTTGGTCGATTTTTTCTTGTAGGGCGTTTTGTAGTTGTTGGTTGGGTGGGGTGATTTTAACAGCGAATGGCATGGTGTTATTTCCAGTAATTTTCAAAAAGTGGCTAGTCTGGTGCTTAGACGGTGTTGAATTTTTGTAGCGGCGAGCGGCTGCTCGCCTTTTCGTAGCAGGATTTTGTGCGGATTCTTAAATAGGCGGACAGTCGTCCGCCCCTAAGGGGTTGGATTAATCCGGCAAAGAATCATTGGCTAAATATTAGGCTTTGCCGCGTTCAGTGGCTTAGGCAATGGCTTGGACTTTGTCGTGCGCGGCGGCGGGAATATTGAACAGTTGCGGATGGAACAAGGCGGCGAGCAGTTCGATGCCATTGACGACGCTGGTGCTGGGGCGGGTGAAAAGGTCGGCATCCGCTAAATACACTTGTTGGTTTTTGACCGCTTGCAAATCTTGCCAACCGGGTTTGGCTTTCAACAAATCCACTTCTTCGCTGGCGCGTTCAATGCTGAATCCGCACGGCGCAATAACGATGACTTCGGGATCGTAATAACAGATTTTTTCCCAATCAATCGGCACGGAATAACCCGCCGGACAGGATAGCGCATCGCTGCCGCCAGCTAGGGCGATTTGGTCGGGTATCCAATGTCCGCAGTTGTAAATCGGGTCTAGCCATTCCAACAGCATCACGCGGCGCGGTGGGGCGCGGTGTTTTCTCAACATATCAACGATGTTGTCGATGCGTTGCTGGCACTGATTTAGCAGGTGTTGGCCTTGTTCGGCTTGGTCTAATTCGGTGGCGATGGTTAAGACGTTGTCGAAAATATCGTTCAGGCGGCGCGGCACTAGCGGGATCAGCTTGGGTGTTTTCGGTAACGCGTGGATGGCTTTTTCGACAAAAGCGGTGCCGATTTGGCAGACGTTGCAGACGTGTTGGGTAAAGATCACATCGGGGGCGATGGCGTGCAGCAAATCCATGTCGATGTAGTATAAGGTTTTGCCTTCGCGGTCGTAATCGCTGACGATGCGATCAATTTCGGCGCTGCTGTGGTGGGTGTTTTCCAGATAGGAGCGGACGACTTTGGGCTTGTCCGAAGGGCATTCAAAGGTGACGCCGTGCAAGTGGTTTTGTAAGCCCAGCTCGTTAATGATGTGCGTTGAGGCTGGAAGGAATGAACAGGCTTTCATGAAGGCTCGCAGTGGTGGCAATGGGTAGCGGAAATTGCTGCCGCATGTGAGCGGCTTTCCAGTAGCGCATTATGGTATCACCACCTTATCTGAGGCGTATGGCTGATGTGGGGTTGTTTTTATGGCTTGGTAAATGCTTAAGGATTTTTCCGTTCGTCCTGAGCTTGTCGAAGGATGAATGGAAAAATCCGTCCTTCGCAACACAAGCCATTCATGCTTCGACAAGCTCTCGGCAACCGCTCCTGCTTTGCTCTACCTTCTGCATCCATGCAGTCGAGCACGAACGGAATCAATTAGTTACCGTTCGGCCTGAGCCTGTCGAAGGTTTTGTTCAGCAATTCATTAAGGATTTGAGCGCACTAAGAATATTATGGAGCTGTGGATGTTTTCACTTTCGGAGTCCAAAACATGTTTTGGACTCCGAAGTAAAGCTAGCAAGATGACTTAAAGATTAAGCCGCCTCAGCCACTTGTTCGGCGCTCATACAACGCTCAACCCACGCTTGCAATCCCATGAAAGTGGCGTTTGCAGCGGCGAGTATATCGCTATGCTCGGTGCTTTCGGCATCATCAAAACAGCGGTTCATCATGGCAGAAAATGCCTGCCATTCCTTATCTAAATTCTCCCCGTAGCAGTGGTAAAAATTCAACGCAGGCTGGATGTCTGTTTGGAAATGTTTACTTAAATGCCGTCCTATCATCCGTCCGCCCAGCATCGATCCTTCCAATACATACAGAACGCCCATCTTTTCAGCAAAATTATTCATAGGTGGCAAGTTGTCACAAATTGCTAAGTCATCGGTATTTTTGTCAAAAAATACCAAGTCTTTTTTGAGTAATTGGGTTTTTTGTCGATGTTTTAAGCTATCGCGGTAGCTTGTGGGTAGGTCTTTAAATAACGTGGGCTCTATGGCGGCAAAAAAACCGTAGAAGTAACCTAATAAGCTGGCGTATTCGTCAATTTGGTAGTCGTTGGCAAATAAGCGTTTGAAACATGAGGATTTTTCTAACTTTTTGTGGGCTGCTGCCGTGCCTTGGCGTAGGTTTGCCATGATGCTGGGTTGGGTGTTTTTCGCTTCGATTGTAGTTTCTGTTGTCATATTAATTTAATAAAAATGTTAAAAATGTTAAAAATGATGGAAAAGACGCAAAAATAATTTAAATTTCAATCGATGCTAACTTGAAAGTGATGAAAATGATGAATTTGATGTAATATTACCAAAAATGCTGATTGACGACTCATTTTACCCATAATATTTGTCGTTTTTTAAACAAATTCTCAAACCCAAGCCATCGATAAATTATGGAAACCATAAAAGTAAAATTTGCTACAGATGATTTGAGTACGGTTGAAGTTAAGGCCGATTCGTATTTGTTGGATGCTTTGCTGGAACGCAATCTGGATGTGAAGCAGTTATGCAGTCGCCGTGGATTGTGTGCTACTTGCCATGTGTATGTCGATAAAAATCCAGAAAACCTGACACAGTCAACGCCAAGGGAAACCTTAACCTTGGCGGTTTTGACAGGTGCGCGCGCCAATAGCCGTTTGTCTTGCCAGGCGCGGGTGATTGGTGATGGCGTGGAAGTGTCGTTACCGGAAGGTTTGTATATCGATTCCTTCGAGTCGCTGGAAAAACTGATCGGACAGCGTACGCAAGTGCCAATTTTGCATCCGGTTACAGGCGATGTGCTGGTTCCTGCGAACAAAATTATCATCCGCTCTATTGTGGAAAAATTGGAGCATTTGAATTTTGACATTGCAAAAGTTCAGTATTCGGATGCTTCTGAGAACAAATAATCGATGTTAAGTGAATATTGTTCCGATATGAAAACCAATAAAGATGAGTCGCTATCGCGACAGTTTTTTTAATCGGGTACTCGCACCCGAAGGCGAGTTACTTTCTTTTGCGCCGCAAGCCACAAGGATGTGGCGAATGCCAAAAATGCAGGAGCAATTTTCGGCCAAAAGCAAGTAACCAAAGAAAAGGCGGCCCGGTTACCGCTGATGTCTTGCGCTCCTCGCACTTGTGCCCAGTGGGGTATTTGTCGGGGGACGGCAGAATGGGCTTCCTGCCCATCTGCCGCCGTGCGGCATCCATGCCGCAACCTTTATGCCCTTGGGTGCTTCGGGCTATTCCCGACAAATGCTGCGGTGCTCGACGCGGTAAACGGGAGAAAAGCGCGTTACTGCGTAACGGTCAGAAAATAACGATTTTTAACCCTACTTTTTTATTTAACGGTGAGTTTATGACAATAGAAGTCGTCGATGGTGGCTTTAGGGGCTATCACAATTACTATCATCCTGAAGACTATTTCAAGATCGATGCCGATAAAGGCGCAATCTATTTGCATGACGGTGAACGCGCAGCAAAAGTGAATGAGACTTTTATCAATGGCCTGCACTTGGGTATTGAGGAAGAAGTTGGCGATTCCAGCTCGCTGTTGATGTACCAAACGGGTTTGCAATGGGCGGCTTTGGATATGAAGCGTTTCGGTGAGCGTATGCGTCATGAATACGGCGGCGGCAAAACTGATATGTGGCAAATGAATAAGCAATTTGTTATGGAAACCTGGTGGTGGCCTTTAACCGTTCAGGGTTTTGGCGCATGGCGTCTGACTTTGGGCGATAAACATAATGAAGCGTTGCAAAGCAAAGGCTTGAGCATTGTCGAATTACGCAACTCAGCGGTAGCGCAATCCATGGCGTTGGCGGGCAAACCCGTATGCCATATGTACGCAGGTTTATTTGCTGGGGTGTTTTCTTATTATGACCGTGAAGAGCGCGGCTGTATTGAGCTGCAATGCTATGCCATGGGCAATGATGTTTGTAAGTTTTTAATAGGCTCGCAAAAACAAATGAATGCTGCTGAGTTTTGGACGAAAGAAGGCGCGACAGCCGCCGAAGTCTTAGAAAAGCTCGGCTGATTAACGGCATTTAAGGAAATTTGGTTATGGCGCAACCCTATACAGTAAAGCAATTGGATTACTTTAAATCCATGCTGGTGATTTTAGAAACCGCGATGGTGAAGGCCAAACCGGGTGTTTCTGAAAAATCCGCAGACCCATTGCCTGAGTCATCGTTTGTTCCTCTGCCGGCAGGCGTGTATGAGCAGTTTGCCGCTGCCAATAATGCTTCCGCAGCGACTGAAAATGTCGCTACTGATGTTAACCAAGCAGCGCCAATAGCGCCCGAAGCGGCGGTTTCCAGTTCGGCATTTTTTGAAACCTTGCATTGGTTGGCTGGCGATGATGCCGCTCCGGTGGCAGCGCCAGTCGCCGTCTTAGATATTGCTGTTGACGTAGTGGTTGCACCTGTTGTGCTTGCTTCGGATGCCAATACCCAAACCTGTGCGGCATTTTTTCAAGCATTGCCGTGGCAAACCGTAGCCGATGTGCCTGTGTTGCAAGACAAGGCCGCCGCCGTTGTGGCTTCTGAAGCGGTAATCGCGCCAGTCGCCAACACCAAAACAAGCTCGGCATTTTTCCGGGCATTGCCTTGGCAAACCGCTGCCGATGCGCCTGTATCACAAGCGCAGACTACTGCCGTTGTTGCTGCTGAACCAATAGTCGCACCAGCCGTTTCGCTTGTTAATACCCAAACCTGTTCGGCATTTTTCCACGCTTTACCTTGGCAACAGGCCGCTGCTGCGCCTGTGGTTGCTGATGCGGTGCTTGAGAACACCACGCAGCCATCGCTAGCCAATACCCAAACTTGTTCGGCATTTTTTCAAGCCCTGCCTTGGCAAACGGACGAAGCCATGCCTGCACAAAAAATAGATTTAGTCGCGGCAATGGCAAGCAATGATATTACTGCAATTGCCAATTTAGCCACGCAGTCGGCGATTCAGTCAGCGCAACGCGGGGTACAGCAAAATCCGCTTGCCGCGCGGCCTGTTGCTAGCGCTTTTTTTCAGTCTTTGCCTTGGTAATTAGGCTGTTGCCGATCAAATCATGCTTACTTTCAACCTTATTATTCTTCTGTACAGGAAACAATTATGAGTACCCCAGTTAATCGCAGTTTGCGGGCGAATGCCGATATAGATCAATTGTTTCGTATTGCTGAAAGCCGTCATTTAAATGAAGCAGAGTACCAGCAATATTTGGCGTTGATTCCCGAAAATGTTGAGCAAGTTGCCGCCGCCAAAGAAATCATGTCAGTGGAGTTGGAGGTGGTTACTAAAACCGTCAGGCAAGTGTTAACGGTTTACCCGTTTGCAAAATTTCATGAATTGCCACGCGATAAATGCACCCGTGATGTCAGTTACGTCAGTGCCTACGCCACACACAGCATGTTGTTGGCTGATCCCGATTGGTTTCGGGATAAGTTGTTGCTTTGGTTTAAAACCATTCTGCAAGCGTTTTCTTATCCAGGTCGTGAAGAACGCAATATGGACAGCGTGGCAGACAAATCCAGCTATCCAGAAATAACCGCTTTTGCGGATAGCTTGCCGAAACCTCGTCGGGCAATTTATGAGACTTACGCGCGGTTGTTGAAAAATTACCAAGAAGTGTTGTCGCCAAAAGCCTTTGCCTTAATGCAGCCACATTTACAACTGGCTGTTGATATTCTTGCTTCTGAATGAGTGAAATGACATGACTACCATGAATGAAACAACACCAGCGCCACAATTAAGCAGCGATTTATTAAAGATGCTGTTCAGTATTGAAGGGCAAACCTTTGATATGGAAAAAGGCACTGTGGTAACCAATGCCGATAGTCGGGTGATTTATTTATCCAGCGATATGATTCACTCGATTTATGACACCTTAAAGTATGAAGCGGGCGATGCCTGGTCGTTAATTTTAAAAAATTGCGGCGTCGTTTGGGGCAAACGCATCAACAGGTCTTTAGAAAAAGAATTGCAACTTGAAGGCAGACAACAAGTTGGCAGTCTCGCTGTAGACAGTTACTTGAAATTATTGGAAAGCTATTTTTCCAGCCACGGCTGGGGAAAGCTGCGTATTTATATGGATGATGCAGAAAGCCACGGTATTGTTCGGGTCAGCTTGCTCAACAGCTTATTTGCCCAGACTTTGAAAGATCAACGTGAACCCGTAGATTTTATGATTGCCGGGATGCTGCAAAGCATTTTTTCCGACATCAGTAGCTACGATTTACGCTGCATCCAGGTTTCATATCAGTATTCAGGCAACAATTGCAGTGAGTTTTTAATTAGCGGGCCAGCGCGTATTGCTGCGTTGGAACAAGTGCAATTACATGATTTGAGTATTGATGATGTCTTGGCACAACTACGAGTTACCGGATAACAGCGTATTTCCTCCCCAATATCTTTTACAGGCAGTCATACACGAGGGCGTTAATAGCGTTCTGTTGCTGGCGCAAGATACTGCCAGCGGCAGCCTTGTTGCCATTAAATGCTTTAGGGCTAGCGCCAAAGGCAGTTATTTAAGGGAAGTCGGTGCGGTTTTTGATATTCAGCATCCGCACTTAATCCGTTGTTTGGATACCTTTTATCGCTCAGACGGCATCGCCTGCATTGTTTACGAACATTTATCCGGCGGTAGTTTGGCGGAGTTACTGGCAAAACAAGGCCATTTGCCATTACCAGACATGCTGGCTTGTTTGCGGGCGATGTTAAAGGTGTTGCGCTATTTGCACAGCCTTAACTTTATCCATTGCGACATTAAGCCGGAAAACATTTTATTACGCCCCGTTGCAGGCGGCACATTTGAGTATGTATTAATTGATTTAGGTGCCGCGTGTTCCTTGCGCGAAGCCAGAGAAGGTCTGCATGTAACCGGAACGCCTGCTTATATCGCCCCGGAACGGATAAAAAATCGTTTTTTTTTCAACAGCGATTTATACAGTTTAGGGGTGATTGCTTATGAAATGGCGACAGGTACGCGCCCATTTACTGGCACGGTTGCAGAGTTAACCGATGCCAACCTATCGGAAGTACCGTCATTAACCGCCATAAAAGCCCCAGAATTGCGGGATTTTATTGATTTTTTACTGGTAAAAAATCCCTTGCAGCGGATTGCCTCGGCGGCCTTGGCGTTGGCGATGTTGGAGAGGATTGAATCGGGCATAAAGGTGATTTCGCAAACCTTAAACCCAGGCAAGCAAGACGATAACGTGGTGTTGGTCTTAAATAGCCCGGAAAAATTACTGGGCATTTATGGCTTTCATGCCCACGGCTCAGCCATCATCGGCTTACGCTTTGCCCATCATGTGGAGCTTTTACAGCCACTGGCAAGCGATATAGCCAAGCGCACCTTGTTTACCGACTTGCCTTTGCAAGTTTTGGCAAATGATAGTTTGGCTTATGCCACGGCATCGCGTTTGCAAACCTTAAATTTAAGCGATGGCAGCGAATGCCTAATTAAAGAACGCTTAAGCGATGTAAAAGGCTGGCATGTTGAATCCGGTGGCTGCTTATGGAGCAACGTCTACTACCATTTTTATGAGCCTAAGCTGGGCGGGCCGATACAAAAATTCGTGATACCGAATTATTGGTTAACCACAGAAAAACATATTTTTCCTGATGGTTACTTAGTCGGTTCAGAAGGCATCGCCAACAACAAAGTGGTGCTGCGCGATCGTCAAACCGCTGTTTTACAAGAATGGCTTTTAGATGATCCGGTGATTGCCTTAAGCCACGCGAATGGCAATGTCTTGGCAGTCACCATTGATTTAAGCGCCAGCAGCCGATTTACCGCTTGGTGCTTAACGGTTGCCCAAGGCATCAAAACCTGGCTGTTACCCGCCGATGTCGAGCAAGTGCGCTGCTTAAACGGCAGGATTTTTTGGTTAGCCAAAAAAAATACCCTGTATTGCTGTGATAGCAGCTTACAACCGCAGCGTTTAAAGCAATTTGCCAGCAGCGTAGAAAATTATGCGGTTTCTTTCGATGGTCAGTTGATTGTCGCAAGCGTTACCAATGCAGATGGCAAGTTAATCCTAACAATAACAAAACTAAGTGGAATGCTATGAAGTTCTCCCAACTTACTGAAATTTTTAAACAACCGAAAGCAAATTTTAGTTCTCGTCCCTTACATTGCTTGTTTTATTCACACAGCTGGACGATTTACTGCCTGCAAGAATTAGGGCTATTGAACCCTGAAGAAGACATCATTATTGAGTTGGCAAGCCCATCAAATTTAAGCGCCGTGCTTAATCCCAATAACAATGATTATGAAAACCTGTTGGCGTTACTACAACCCTACAAACATTTGCATCAGCTAGGTGGGCAATTTAAGCAAGTTTGTGCACCTGTGATATTAGCGCCAGCTGCTGCTAACCGTAACGATTTATTAGCAGCGCTTGCCTTAGTCGGTACCGATTTGAGCCATTTTCTCCGCGCGGTGGTGTTGGTGCATGTAAATGACGCTGCCGATTTCCATCTAGCGTACGCGCATATGGCTAGCTTTGGCCTGGTTTGGGATGTTGCCGATTATCCCAATGCCAATCTGCCTGCGTTAGCAGAGATATTGGTGGGCGAAAATTATCTGGATCAAAGTCGTTGGAGCGGCATCCATTTTTGTAATCATAAACAGCGCCAATCTATTGTTAATGAAGCAAATGCAGTAAGTTTACGAAAAATGCTTGCCGAATTTCCTGCGCTGAGCCTCAACTAAGCCCGTGGTAGCAACAGCATCGCCAGCTTGGTTGCGGGTCTCTGGATTGCCGACTGTTCAGCAATTGCAACAAGCTTATGCCTACGGTGTCGGGCATCTGCTGAATGTCTCAGGGGTTAATGTTTATGAGGTTTACCAGCAACCGGACTTGCCTGAGTTTGTTATTAGCCAAACGGTATTTACCGATATTTTTACCACTAAACCCATGCAAACGGATTTCAACCGCGTAAGTAGTGACATGTATATGCAGATTGCCAATGAGGACGAACGCCAAGCCTTGTTGTCGGCAGTACAAACCTTATTTGCGCTGGTAAGCCAACAAATTCCGGTGTGGGTGTTTTGCCATCGTGGCATAGGGCGGTCGCCATTGGTGGTCGCAGCGGCTTTACACAAGTATTACGGCGACAGCGGCAAACAGGCGATTGCTAGAACTTATGAAATCCAGCCCGCCGCGCATTTTTCGGAAATCAGCCTTTCGGCAATGCAATGGTGTCAGGAGCAATGGTGAATTTTGATGCCTTAATCGCCGCAACCTTGGCGGCTTTTGAACCCTTAACTTGCCAGCCACTGAAATTGGATGCAAATCTTGCCAGAATTCAACGGCCTGAAGTGGATGGTGATTTGGTGATGGCAACCCAGTTTTTTGATGTCAATGCGCGTGGCGAATTACGCATAGTCCACATCTTCGCCCCCAAAATTAAAGTGCTGACGCTATTTTTTTTCCCCGATGCAAACTGGCAATTGCCCGTGTATTGCATGGAGCTGGTGGTGTTTGGTGAACAGCCCATCGTCGCGTTAATCGATGGCGTTTGTTTACAGCCAATGGATTGCGGCAGCCTAGTCGAGGACATTTTAGACAACGCCCACCAAAAAAATCCGCAGTTTCAGCAAGCAGAAGACACCCCAGAATGGTTTCAGGCTTGCCGCTCTGGCAGGGATTTTTTTATCCGCCCAGAAAACATGGCGGTAATGGGCGATCTGGCAGCCGTGCATTTGCAGTTAATGCCGCAGCTCGCCACATTAATACAAGACGCGCGGCAATTTCCTGAGCAACAAACCCAGCAATATCAACACGTTTTACAAGAATACAAACATCACCACCGCATCCATGCGCCAGGTTTAAAACTCATGAACCGCAGTTTTGGCGAAGCTTGGACGGCTAACTACATGCACACACTCTTTAATTGAACTTATGAGCACAACTAAAAAAGTCTCCATGCCCGTCGCCGTTGAAGCCGGAAAAACTTACAGCTGGTGTACCTGTGGCTTAACCCAAACCGCGCCATTATGTGATGGCAGCCATCAAAAAACTGCCGATTTACAACCCTTATCTTTTGTTGCCGAGCAAACCACCACAGTATTTTTATGTGCTTGCGTCCGCACGGAAGACCCGCCTTATTGCGATGGCTTAAATTGCGACTCGTGAATAGGGTGAACTTTGATTAACAGGTAAGCAGCTATGGATAAAATTCGATTAGCCATTTTAAATTACGCAGGCACGACTAAGGATTATTCCCTAATTCACGAAGTGCTAGTTAAGGCTATTTCATTATTGGATGGCGGTTGGGTGCTATCAGAACCTGCCGACACCGATTTAATGTTAGTTTGGGTAAACGCTGAAGCTGATATAAAAATCCTGCAACATCTTGATGGCAAATATCCGCCTGAAAATATTATTGTTTTAGTCAGTAATGAATACTCGGTGTCGGCGCGTTGGCAATTGAGTTATCCCAAGCAAAAAAATCTCCCCAGTATTTTGGCGGTCGCCAAATTGCTAAGCCGGGTGCAAGCGCATTTTTCCCCGGTTTCCCGCTTTGAGACGCGCGGCAATTTTGATCCCAACCAGTATTTTTATGGCCTGCTGCAAAAAGCGATGGCAGATGGCGTAGCCCGCATCTGTTCATATCCGGGTTGTCCCGATGTGTATTTATTGCCTAAAGAGAATTCTTTTTATCTCAGCGGCGAAATGGAAAAACTCATCCCGATGATGGTGGTCGATTGGCAAGATTTAACGGTTACCTCGGTAAACGACCAGCAAGTCATCGAAAAAGTCAGTTATGTGCAGTTTTCTGCGCGTTTGTCGCAATACATGTTTTTAGAAGAAGACAGTATTTTTCAGACCCTCAACGTCAATAAATACAAACGCTATTCGCTTAATGAGCTGGTTTGGTTTGCTATTTTGATCGTCTCGCGCGGCAGGTTATTGCCGAATATGCAGGCAACCGACGTGGTTTTACTGAAACAAATGCCCGAATATCTGCGTTTGGATTATTACGCCAGAGAATATAAACCCTTAGCCAATTGCTTCTGCGGCGATGCGCTAAGTTTGTATGAAGCCAGCGCCATCACCCAATTTTCCTTGTATGAAATTATCGGTTTCATCAATGCTTGTAAGGCTCTGGAACTGGTTGAACGCGGGGAGGCGGCGCTAAAAATCGTCCAATCTAAAAAGTCTGTGCGTAGCGATCTTGAAAGCAATTACGCCAGTGTCGGTAGTGCTTTGAAAGGCCGTATAAAAATTGTCATTGCTGGCAGCGTTGGATCAGGTAAAACCGCCGCCATTGCCGCGATCAGCGATTTTTCACCCATCAGCACCGAAACCCGCCCCAGCGATTCGGTAACGCGTAAAAAATCCACAACAACAGTGGCGATGGATTACGGTGAGATACGTTTCCGCAATGATTTAAAGATTTTTCTTTACGGTACGCCAGGGCAAAAACGCTTTGATTTTATGGGGCAAATACTCTGTGAAAATGCGTGGGGCATGTTGTTGCTGATTGATAATTCCGAAAACGAGCCGTTTACAGAAATCGATTATTATCTGGACTTGTACGCGCGTTTTTTACCAAAACTCAAGTTAGTGATTGGCATTACCCATTTGGATATTTGCAAAAGCCCAAGCTTAGATGACTATGCCGATTATTTGGCGGAACGGGGATTGTATTTTCCCATTGTGCAAGTGGATGCGCGCGATAACGCCAGCATAGCGAATGCTTTAAGTAGTTTGACGCAACCGATATACCCAATGAGAGCTGTGCCGCTGAAAAGCGTGGGTTAAGACAGCATCCGAATCGATAAAACCATAATCGGTACAGACAACGCCAGCCAAGATAGGGCATCAGCAAAGCCATCGCCGAGTAAGGCGCTGATGAGGCCACCTGTACTGAACAATGCCAGCAATACGGGCATTGCCCACAGCTTTAGAAGAGGCGAGGGGGTTTTCATAAATTATCCTGCACAGGCTTGCCAAATCGGCTTGCCATCCGTTCGGCATACGGCAGTTTGCGTTTTTTCCACCATAACACCAAGCCGCTGACCAGCAACCAAATCGCTAAAGCATCCAGTAATGCCCAAATGATTTTTAAGGGCAAGCCACCATAATCGCCAAAATGCAGTGGCTTGGCGATCAACAACGCCGTGACATAGGCAGGCAATTCCGCAGTCGCCACGGCGCGGCCTGTATGCGCGTCAATCAATACCGGGGTCAGTAGTTTCGAGGTTAATGGCGTTTTGCCATGCAAATACGCGACAAAATGCGTTTGTCCGGCAAAGGGGTTACCTGGGAATGCCAAAAAACTGAGGGTTTTGTCGGCATCCACGGTGTTGGCGGTAGACACGACGGTTTGCACCGAAACCTGTGCGCTTGAAGCTGGTGGGACTTGATGGGCTTTAAGCATCTGTGCCAGTTGCTCGTTTTGCCATTGGCTGAATATCGGCATTGCCAAGGTGTTGACCACACCCGTAAAACCCACCACCAAGAACCAAATTAAGGTCACGATGCCGATCAAATTATGCCAATCCAACCAAAGCAAGCGCGACGATTGCCGATAACGCACCGTACCAAAAGCCAGTTTCCGCATAAAGGGCGCATACAAAACCACGCCAGATACCAACGAGACTATTAGCAATACACCCATCAAACCTAAAAATAACGTTCCCCACAATCCGGCGAACAAATCAACGTGCAGTCTGAGGATAATATTCATCAGGCCGGTATCCAGCGGGTACTCGCCCAGTAACGCGCCAGTTCGGGCATCGAAGCTATAAAATGCGCTCGCTTCATTCGCCGCCACGGTTTTGCCCATGCGAACAAACCACACATCTTTTTCGTCAGCATCGGTACTCAAAAATTGTACGGCATCCTTAGGCCGCAAACGCTGAGCTGCGGAGACAATAGTATCGACACTGACGCGCTCTTGTGTTTCCGGTCTGTCCGGCGGATTCACGCGCCTGCCGAGGGCTTGGTCGATTTCATCGGCAAAAATCAGCGGCAAGCCCGTCAGGCATAACAGCAGCATGAATAGCGTGCAAATCAGGCTGGTCCATTTGTGGATGTAAGCCCAGTGTTTAAGCGACAACATCAGAAATTGTACTTAATCGAACCCGTCACTACACGCCGTGGCCCGAAGGTGACAAACTCGCCGCCGCTAGTGAAAGCAGTGGCGACGTATTCTTCATCTAAAGCGTTTTGCAGATTGACGGCAAAGGTAAACGGCTTAAAGTTGTAATGCACGGCGGCATCGAACAACACCACATCAGGCACTTTAATGGTGTTACGCGCGCCAAAACTGCTGCCGTAAGAATTGCCGATATAACGTGTGCCGCCGCCTAGCCCCCAGCCTTTGGCGACACCTGTTGGGATGGTGTAATCCGCCCACAAGGTGGCTTTGTGGTCGGGCGCGTATTCCAACGGTTCGCCTATTTCGCTGGCAAACGAACTTTTGGTCACTTCCGCTTCCATACTATTGTAACCATAGTTTGTGTTAAAATAAGACATAAATCAACTAAAAATTCAATAGTTATGGAACAAAAACAACCAGTTGCATATTCATATGCTCGCTTTTCTTCTCTTGGACAAGTTGGCAACGATTCACTAAGAAGACAGCTTGAACTATCAAAAAATTACGCATTAAAGCATGGACTTACAATCGTTGATGATTTGCGTGATTTAGGGATGAGCGCATACAAAGGCAAGAATGCCAAGGATGGCGCATTTTCCAAGTTCATCGAAAATGTTAATTTAGGGAAAATACAAGAAGGTTCATATCTCCTTGTTGAATCACTTGACAGGCTTTCAAGGCAAGAACCAATGGCTGCCTTTAATATATTTGGAAATCTGTTAACTAAAGGCATTGTTATCGTGACTCTGCAAGATGAGCAAAAATTTACCCGTGATAGCTTAAACCAAAATCCAGGCCAACTATTTATGTCCATTGGAGGCATGGTTAGATCACATGAAGAATCTGAAGTTAAATCAAAACGATTAAAAGGTTCTTGGGAGAACAGAAGAAGGACAAATCTAGCAAAGAAATCTAAACTTTGTCCTGCTTGGCTAACACTTGACCAAGAAGCCAATAACTATGTTTTAAACGAGCAGATGGCAAACAATATCAAAAAAATATTTGATATGTCCATTAATGGTTCAGGTGCAAGCACTATTGAAAAATTTTTGAATAAAAATAAAGACCAGTATCCACCGTTAAATGTAAAACGCGGTTGGTATGCGGGTTATATCAAAAAGATATTATATAACCGTTCTGTTTTTGGTGAATATACCCCCTGCAAAATGGATGATGGTAAACGGGTTAAAACCGACATAATAATAAAAGATTATTTCCCAGCCATAATTTCAGAAGAAACTTTCAATCTTAATTTGGCTAAAATGAAACAAAGATCATTTGGCGGACAAGTAAATCAAGGTGAAACACTTAAGAATTTATTTGCTCACCTGATATTATGTGGTCATTGTGGTGGCAAGGTCATATTCAGAGACAAAACTAAAACAGTAGGTGGAGCTAGAAAATTAAGATGTAATAATGCAGAAAGAAGTAATGATTGTACTGCACTATCTTGGGATTATGACGAATTTGAACAAACAGTTTTTAAATATATTGTTGAACTAGATTTAAAGGCGGTATTTACCGACGATACAACGATTAGCAAAAAAGAAGAAATAACAAATCGCATTATCTCTAATCAACATCAATTAGATTTGAACAAAAACAAGCAAAATCAAATAATAGATGAACTGTTAGATTGTACCCCTGAACTAAAGAACGCCTTAAGAAAAAAAGCAGAAGATATTACAGCTAACATCACAAATATTGAAAATGAAATTGTAAACTTGAACCATGAAATATCGTTGTTAGCGAATGAAGTGCCTAAACATGACATCCAAGATAGCATTGCCAACTATAAACAATTAATAGCTGATAAAAATAGTGACGAAATAAGGTCAATTAGGTTGAAAATACAAGGTGAGCTAAGGCAACTAATAAAATACATCAAGTTCGATAACAGCCATAGATTTCATATCGGTGATGAAATAGATGAATGGTTATGCAAAGACCTGAAAAGAAAAAGATACTGTAAAGAAGATGCTCAAATAAAATATCTGTTATCAAAAGCTAGCCTGAACTACTACGACAGCTATACTAGACAATTCATAGTAGCGTTTAGTAATGGTGCAACAAGATTGATAAGACCTGCTAAACATTGGAACATGAAGTTCCAACAACCATTTCATAAAAATATCGACCTGTACAATTAGCTTTTATGCCTAAAATCATGTAGGTAAAACTGAAAAAAAGCTGTGTTTTTGTGTCAACGCAACAGCCCATAATTGTAATTTATTGTTTACTCAATACTTCATTGTAAAAATGAGCTATTAATTGTACAGGTCGAAATATTGGGATAGTAAAGCTGTTATCTAGCCAGATGCTTTGCGTGGTCAATAAGACTAAATCATCAGCGTGTTATAATGACCACAGCACGAAACGGAATCAGGCTTAGCTTCCTCTATCGTCAACAAAAAACGCTTGAGGGGAAAGAAATTTAACGATTTTGACCGCAGTGAAAATACGGTAAATGACGCTGGCCTCAGCCCTTGACTGACATTTCAAGCCAACCACAAAAACAACCTAAATTAACCGCTAGCCTTTGCTATCCCACTCCTTCGTAACGCATGAATCCAACGCCCATTGATATAAGCTTTATAGAAACCGTCTACAGCGCAGACGTTGAAAACCAAACGCTTGATGACATTATTGGTGTTATTCGTCTGGGAACATTAGCTGGCAATGTCAAAAAGCTTCGGGCGATTAAGGACGATAACGAATACACACAATATAAAAGCGGTTTCCCCGCATTTTTCCCAACTGTCTTACTGGGTACTAAAAATACGCTGGGCAAGGACAGCCAGCCAACAGGGATCATTCAATTCGACATAGACAAAAAAGACAACCCTGAACTGGACTTTGACCTGCTTCGCCAAAAATTAGAAAGACTGCCCGAAACGATATATGCCTTCACGTCACCCTCGCAAGGCTTGAAGTTTGGGCTATTAACTGATTTTCAGCGGGCGGTGGACGAGGAAATCCAAACGCTACAAGATCGTTTCAAACAAGCTTACCGATTGGCCTCTGATTATGTTGTCGATTTGGTTGCTATGCCTTTTATAGTCGATGACAGCGCAGGCCACCTGAAACACAGTTGTTTTCTGTCCAGTGACCCGACCGCTTATTTCAACCCTAACTGCAAAAAATTGGCTGTTGATGCCCGTTGTGTGCCTTTACCCGTTAAGCAAAGCTCTTATACACCCAATACAGTCGATCAAGACTTTGTCGCTGAATTATTGTCATACATACCCGCAGATTATGACTATGACAAACGTTTGCCTATAAATGCTGCTGTGCTGGCTGAATTGGGGCATTTGGGCATCCCGTTGTTAGAAAAGCATTGGACAACCAAAAACAGGACTAAGCTAGGCAAGGACTTAAAAGGGATACTGAAACAAATCGAGCAAGGGAGGTTCATTAACAATATCGGTACGCTTATCAATGCAGCTAAAGGCTATGGCTTTAAAGAAGTTAAAGGCAAACAACGTTTATCGCTTAAGCCACACGCCATTGATTATCCGTTTGAGCCGCTCTACTCAGCAGCGGAGGCAGAAGCTAAGCTTAAGGGGATTGTCCAAGATTTTTTTACTGACAAATTGCCCCGCTTTATCAATTTTTCAGCAGGTGCAGGAAAAACTTATACGCTAATCAAATACTTGGATGAGCTGAATCCAAACGCCAAAATCTTGTATTTGGTCAAAACCCACCAATTGGCTGACGAAATCACTGCAACCTTTAGTAAAGTGCGGGAAGAGCGATTAAAACAGGCGGAATTCAGAGAACTAGCCAGCAGCAAAAGCGGGATGATTCATATTAAGGGGCGTAGCGGACTCTGCGAAAACTCAACCGTAAAAGAAAAATACAAAGTCAACGACAAGGAGAGCGCAATCCCCATTCCTGCGGATCAATGTGCAAAAGGCTGCCATTTTGTAGCCAATTGCGCTTATACGGATCAATTTAACGCTGCCTTCCAAGGCATCCGAGTGATGATGTTCAACGAATATTTTAACCTGCCTTCACGCTGGTTTAATGGGGTGGACGAAGAAGGCAATCCAGCCAAACGAAAATGGCAGCCTGATTTTATTATCATTGACGAAAACATCATTGATAAAGATGATGACTGGGTCGTTAAATACGGGAAGTTTAAGACATCAATCGACAGAATCATTCGCGAGGTTGAGGACGGGGGAGGTTTAGCTGATACCATTATAAAATACCGTAAAGAAGCCTGCCTCGATGACAAAAAAAATAACCCAGAAGACAAACCGATTCCTTTCGTCAATGCTGACCAATACATTAGGGATTACGGGCAATGGCAGGAAAAATTAAAGAGGTTTTCGCCCTTACTGAGGCAAGTTGCCAGATTTGCCAAAACGGAAGATAAAATCCTGTTAAAAGGTATGCGGGTTGAAAATGGCAGCCTTGTCCAATCGGTGCTTAAAATTGAAGCGGGGCGTTATCAAAACATCCCAACCCTGTATCTTGACGCTACCGCCAATAAACAGGTCATTAACCATTTATTGCCAAACGTCCAATTCCATTCGATACAAGTTAAGGCCAAGCCCGATATAAATGTTTATCAACTGGCTAACACTACGCTGTCGAAAAATAAGTTAGAAGACCCAATAAAGCTAAACCAACTTATCAGTGGTCTAAAAAAATTAATAGTTGCCAAGGGTTACAGCAACGTTGGTTTGATTAGCTATAAAAGCATCAATGGCATTTCAGGAAACTTTGCCAGCCATTTGGCTGGTGAGCTAGGGGTTGAATTGTTTGAACACTTCGGTAATCTCAGAGGGGTGAACAAGTTTTCTGATGTCGATTGTTTAATTATTGCAGGACGGTACTCTTTAAACCCAACAGGCATTAAGCAGTACGCCAATGCGGTATTTGGTCATTGCTTGGACATTAGCGTCCACTCTCACAATAGGCTGGTAAGGATGAAAGACGGTTCAGCCAATTTGATTAACTGTGACATCCGCAGTGACCCAGATATACGGGCAATCTATGACCACTTTTCAGTAAGCGAAACCAAACAGGCCATAGGTCGGGGGCGATTAATCCACGGTAAGCCCAAGGACATTTACTACCTAGCCAACGAGAGCATTGGCACTGACATTGAAATTACGGGATTTATCTACAAGGCTGATATTTTTTATAAGCCATTGGTTGCAGATGAATATTGGGGCAAACTTATTGAAACGGGCTTTATACGGGACAATCAGCCTGACTTGATGTCGAACCTCGGTTGGGATAAAAATAAGTTACAGATTAACAGAGGTAAGCTTGAAGCGGATTTGACCGATGCGGGGTTTAAATATTATTCGGTAAGGTTTACCGATAAAAACAGGAATCGTAAAGATTGGGATTATTTTGCTAAAGACAGGGATAAGCTTAAAGCTCATTTGGTTGCTGAAGGTATTAACAATCCTAAAATCGAACTCAAAGCATTGTAAAAAATTGCTCTATAGAGTTAGAAAGTCGTAGATTAGTATTTTTTACTATATAATATCTATATAGAATAAAATATTTTTATACGCAAATTTTTTTATTCATTCTAGCATAGAATTTAATCTCCGAACAGAAAAATTTAATCTTCTTTTTAAAATTTCTGATAAGCAAAGCTTCGCTATACAGCAAGCCAGAGCATTTTAACTTAGCCAGCCAGATATTTATGACCTTACGAGGTATCGCAACTTGCGAACAATCATAGCGGGAACGAGAACTAGCACTGATTACCTAAAGTTAGTGGAAGCGGTCAAAGACAGCACGTTTAACATCACTACGGTATTTTGCGGTGGAGCTAAGGGAGCAGATACTTTGGGCGAGCAATACGCCAAAACCAACAACATCCCGCTGGAATATTATTTGCCTGATTGGGGGAAATACGGACGGGCTGCTGGCTGCGTTAGAAATGCAGAAATGCTAAAAAATGCGGACGCCTTAATCGCCCTGTGGGATCAGAAAAGCGCGGGTACAAAACACATGATAGGTATCGCACAAAAAAAGGGCATTCCAGTCTTCATTTGCAACATTTAATAAAATCACCTCATCTGTATAACTAGACTACGGTCAAACTATACAACCTCAAACCCAAGCAAATACTGTGTAATTTAAATCCTGTACTTGTTTTTTATACACTTTATAATGACGTTATAGACTTAAATTATACAGGTGCATGATGATTTTCAATTACTTACGGGTTTCAACCATCGACCAAAACACCGAACGCCAACTGCTCAATGTCCACTGTGATCGGGAGTACGTTGATAAGGCATCGGGTAAGGATATGGATCGCCAGAACTTCAAGCTGATGATGGACAACTTACGGGCGGGGGATTTGGTCAATGTCCACTCGCTCGACCGAGTTGGAAGAAACACAGCGGACATTCTGGAGTTGGTCAAGCAGATTAAATCGAAGGGCTGTTCAATCAAGTTCCACAAGGAGGGGTTGGTTTTTGATGGCACTAAAAGCGATTTGTACTCTGACCTTATGCTGACTATACTGGCTGCCTTTAGCCAGTTTGAGAGAAACATCATATTAGAAAGGCAGCGCGAGGGCATCGCTATTGCCAAGGCTAAAGGTAAATATAAAGGGCGCAAGCCTAAGCTGACTTCAGGACAGTTAGAGGCTATGAAGAGCGATTTCGAGGCGGGCATACCGAAGACAAAAATTGCTGAAAAATATGGGGTCACTCGATCTTATGTCTATCAATTGGTCAAAGAAGTGTGTTTAATCAATTAATATGTTTCAACGGTTTGGGTCTGGGGAAAATTGATTGACCGCTCTCGAAAATCACCTAGGGTTGCCGTTGATAATTTATCATTCCTTTGATGCAATGATAAAGCTACAAATAAGACTTTAATTTAAATGAATTTAATTGTTAGTGTTAGTGTTAGTGTTACAACACTGCAAGAGGGCTTAAGGCAATAAATTATGAGTGGTTTTTCTGTATTGACAAATATAAGTATAAACATTAAGTTTCATACTATAAATGATGAAGCAATCATTGAGATTATTGAAGTATTTGAAAAATATATAAATAAGTCAAATTATCTTTTTTTTATATGTCCACCGTATTTGTCTGATGAAAACTCTATCTTAGAAGCGGCTTTTGATTCTAGCTATACAGCTTATGATATTTTTGATTGGTTTGAAAAGAACCTCAGAGAAGATACATCGAGTTTATCTAAAAAGGCGATAATTACTTTGATGAATTCAACTATATTTGCTTATGCGTGGATAGATAATCATGTGATTATCCGTGATGATTTACCCGTCTATATAACAAGAAATGAATTGCATCACCATATAATAAGAAAGGAATACGGTGATACCAAACTTACTTGCAACAAACATGTAATGCAAACATTATATGGGGCGCTTAAAATGGTAGATGCTTTTAAATTAAAAGCAGGTAAGTCAATGATTGTGGGGAACGGCGTAGACATTATTTTTTTGAGTAAAAAATCTTCTAGGAAGTCAACAAGTACAGGATTTAAAATTGTCACAAAGGATCATATCTTTTTTATAACGATTTGTATTACAAAAGAAGATAGTCCCGATGAACTTTCATTGGGAGATGATATTGATATATATTTTGAATGCGATGGTAAAGTTTTTAAAAATCACGATGATTGTATTCACTCGGCTTATTTAGTAGACGATATGCTTTTTAATATAATAAATAAAATGGAATCGGAAGCAAAATTAAGAGATTTAATTTACGATGGATTTTATTAATTTTTTGACCCTCTTTCACATGCACCCACTAGCACAGAAATCAAGTTTATTTTTTAGTACGTTAGCGAAAAATACACTCAAAAATAGATTATCATCCATGCTTTGCCAAGAATGCCTTATTTATCAACACCCCATCTTATCAGAAGCACTGCGTGGAATATCGCCAATACCCTAAACCCTCAGTACACACGCTTTACCGTAACGTTAGAGCTTAGTCAAGGCTCTCTCAAAAATGACAGGGGAAGTATGAACTTGATACTTTTAAAGTTAGAAAAATCGTATATGTAAAACTTAGAGGCATAGAATGGGCAAAAAATTAGTAATAACCCTAGATGAATCAGCAACAATAAAGTATTTGGAGCTGTCGCGTAATTTGACCGAGGCTGAGGTAAACGCAGATTGTGAGCCATCTAGCCGTCGATTAATAATCGATATTGCACCAGAACATTATGGTTCCAGTGTAAGTTTTTTCAATAATAATATTGGCAATGTGTCTGTCGATTTTGTGGACGATTAATTATTGGAAATTGAATAAGCATATTTTTTGCTTAGTGACTTCCATTTTTCCTCGAACTGGTTTAAATAGTGCGCCAAAAGTGGGTATAAGCTCATAAGTATATGAGAGAGAATGATTGTTAATATATTGAGCTTATACCCACTTTTGGCGCACTAATCGAAAATTTAAATCCAGAAAAACCGATATTTTTTAGTACGCCAACCAAAAATCCGGCTGTCATCCTTGCAAAGCTTACACCCTATTTGTGGCGCTTGTCTTGTACCAATGGAGGGGAGAGTTGATTAATTTTTATTTTTTTCAGCTTGTAATTCATTGATTTTTTTCAAATACTCAATTTCCTTTTTTTGCATTTCAATAATCAACTCTTGTTTTTCTAGTTCGCTCAGTAAGGTTAGATGTTCTGGTGAACAAATGCCTATAATATATCGAAAATTCTGATGTTTTCCTAAATTCTTTTCAAAAGTAATATTTACCACGCGACTTTCTTCACAATCAATCAGCTCTGATAATTCCACCTCAAGCACCTCGCACATCTTTTTTAGCTTAGGAATAGTGGGATGAGTCTCACCTCGTTCGATTGCCCCATAAGCGTTTGCTGTTATCTCTAACTTTTCAGCCACTTCCTCTTGCGTCCAACCCTTTACATGGCGCGCTTGCCTAATTTTTTTGTGTATTGTCATAAAATACCAAGTTTTATTGGGAAAATACCAAGTTTTGCTTGATTGTAGCAAGGTTTAGTAGTCTTTAGAATGTTTTTAGTTGCTATAACCATGAAATAAATCATAGTTGTTATCGCTGTCTTTGCTTGGATGCAATATGTCCGTATTGTGATGCTTATGCTCTTGGTGCTGCGTTAGTCCAAGCATTTCCTTTTAGGGATAAACAGGGTTCGGTTGAAACAATTCAAGAAAATTAGGATACGAAATGGCTGACAACACTGAGGCAGAACTTAAAGAATTAATGCTTGACGATGATTTCACAAGTTTGCAGAACCTTGCAAACGAAGAAGTCAATCTTATGGACATACTAAGGGTTTCCCATAAAGAACTGCAACATTCCAACTTTTTGGCTTGGTTTTTCAATCCAACGGCAAGCCACAATTTAGGCGATTTTGCACTTAAAGAATTTATTAAAATTTACTTCAAAGAAAACCAGTTTCAAAACTTAGGGAATACCACTGGACTTTCCGTTTTTGATTTTGTTCTATTGGACTTTGACGATTTAGAAATACGGAGAGAGTATAAAAACATTGACCTGATTTTTCTTTCGCAAAAAAATGGGTTTTGCATAGTTATCGAAAATAAAATTAAATCATCCGAAAGCCGTGGACAGCTTGAAAAGTATCGAAAACTGATAGAAAGTGAGTATCCAGACTTCAAGCATAAAATTTATATTTACTTATCGCTCGAAGACCAACAAATATCTGAAAGTGAACAAGATTATTATGTTCAGTTAAACTACGGACACGTTATTAAACTTATCGAACAAGTCATTTCAAGCCAACGGCTAAAGCTTGCGGACAAAACAAGATTTGTATTTGAACAATATTTGCAAACATTAAAATCTATGCTTAATACAAACGAAGAAATTGAAAAAGTTGCACAGCAACTTTACAAGAAATATAAATCGGGGTTTGATCTTGTAATTAAATATGCAGTCCCGAATGAAGGCAGCGAAGTTTGGAATAAAATTCAAAATTTAATTTTAAGCGAAACGGCTATCAGACCATTTCGAAGTAGTAAAACTTATATTAGATTTCAACCAAACTATCTTTATGATAATTTGATTGATCTAAGAAATTTTGGTCTTGTATCCGCAACAGACGACTTGACTGGGAATGTTATGTTTCTTTTTGAGTTTAATGTTAGAAGTAATCAAGTTACCTTTGATTGCAAAATCGGTGCAGGTGATCAATCAGCAAGAGAAAAACTTTACGACATTTACAAAAAACATAATGATATTTTTACAAAAGTGGTAAAACCGAGCGGACGTTTAAGTTCACAATGGCATCAAGCATTTCAGAAACACATTATTACTCAAAGTGAATTTGAGAAATATTTTGACAACGACAATATAGACATTGAGCAACTTATTGAGAAACGTTTTAGAGAGCTAATAGACAAGGATCTGCCGAAAATTATTGACTGTATAAACAAAGAAATAAAAAATGAAAACAGGTAATCCTAACCATTGCTGCTGGTGTTGTTAATCATCAATTCATCCATCAAGCGATTATTTACCATGAGGCTACCTAGTTTTGATGAATTGACGTTAGATATAAAAGAGAATGGAAACAAGCCCCTAAGGGTCAGTTATGCTACCAATATCCACAATAATCCCTACTTTTACAAATATTATTGGTGGGTTTTTTGGCTTGGCTGCCCCGTTGATGGGCGAGTGTTCTTAAGTAAAGAATATCGGTTATGTACGCATGATGCCTTTACGTTGCTTGACCAACTTAGGGCAAATGGGGAGAGTTGGATACTTTATAATAAAAGTAGCCCACGCTATGATCTTATAAACACCCCATTTGATTTTGAACACCCACAATGGAAAAACAGGGTGGTTGCCCCTTCATTTGAGCTGGACACTGATCCTATTTGGAAAAGTGAAAATGGGATTATGTACAAGTAATTGGCATCTCCGTATTTAACCCTTGGTGTTAATTTATTGGTAATTTTAAACTCAAAGTTAATTGCCAATTATTAAAACAATAACAACAGGCAATAATCAATGGCAATTCAGTTGGAATTTATCAGCCTGATCGTTCCTATCGAAAAAATCGAACAACACTATTCAGGTGGTTTTGATTCGTTTAAACGAAAGCACATAGATAGTTTTGGCGGTAGATTCTGGCATGACGATTATCTTTTCCGTGATGGCGCAATGAATTCGATGGACATACAAATGATGATTGATGACTGGCAAAAACTAGGGCTGAAACCAACCCAATACAATGACGGACAGCAGTATTGGGAAGATCTATGTATTGTCAGTAGTTTTAGTGGACTAACATTGCCTTGTCTGTGGCTTGAGCAAGATCTGATAGATAACTCGGTTTATCTCAAGGCTAAGCCCAAAGGTCGTGTTATCGGGGCTGACGAAATGCGTGAGATAATTAACAATCCTTAATCTTTAGCGGATTTTATTGAGTGCCTCTTATTTTATGAAAACATTTGAGGGAATTATAGCGTTTATAGAAGCTAAGGCGGTTGAACACGATGTCGATGACCTTGATGACTGGGTGTATGAATTCATTGAATTGGAAACCTTTTCAGCAATTATGGAGTTTTCGTTATCCGAAGGGTTTTCGGTAGTTTGTTGCGATTTGCCTTCTTTTGTAAATAAGGTTAATGGAGCGGAAGCACATAATGATGACGAGGACGAAAAAAACTTGTTTTGGCTCATGAACGACATCACAGAAGAAATGGACGCATTACAAAACGCCAAAAGCATTCCTGCAAAAACCCAAGAACTTTATACTTTTTGGCGACGTAGATTTTGGTCAGATTTCTGTGATGAATCCGATGGATAGCTATCACGACTATTCAGCTCTACATTCCTGGCTCAAGGACATTTTACTGCCTTACCCCTTATTACAGCCATAAGGGATTAGCCATGACTGGCTGGGCTTATCGTGTTTGGCATAGTCAGCCACGGGTAAGTTTTCGCCTGTTATCTTCTCAACTTCATCAACAGTCACAAGATATTTGTCCAGATTTTTTCTGGTTGCTTCCTGTGAGTTCGGGACAATCCAAGCGATAGCGCGTTCATCCTGCCCTGTACCCCTGATGATGACTTTCCAGAAAGCATCAGGCGTTTTGACACCGTGACTCTGCACAAAATAATCGTCTGCTGGATTATCGCCCCAAACAACCCCGCCAATCACTAACAACTCGTCAATATCGCGGTAGCATTCAACGATTTCCTCAGTCAGTAACCATGCGCCACGGTTCATATTTGCTGATTGTGGCAATATACGCAACTCTGCGGCGATTGTGGGTACATCGTTAGATACTATTCTCAACTGGATATTCATAAGGCATTGTTTTTAAAAAAACAAACAATAGTTACAAATATATGTAGGTGTAGCTGGCGGTCAGGTTCAGGCCATTGCCCAAGCTGGCAAGACCTTCCAGTTCCACACCATTGGAATGGGCTTGCCCGCGTTGGACATCGGCAAATGTGCCGGGATCGGTGGTTAAAAAGTTGTCGCGGGTCAAGTCGAAATAGGCCAAGGTGATGAAACTATCGACATTTTTGGGTTGGTATTTAACGCCGAATTCATACTGCTCGCCCGTTTCTGGTTTGAAGGTATTGCCGTTGACATCCGTACCAATAGACGGCAAAAACGATTGCGCGTAGCTGAAATAAGGTGCAAGGCCATTATCAGCGGCATAAACCAAGCCTGCACGTCCGGTAGCTTGGTTATCGCTTTGCGAAGAGCGGCTGCCATTCAGTCGGTTGTAGGCTTGATTTTCCGCCATGTCATAACGCCCGCCCAACATCACCCGCCAGTTTTTATCGACATTCACTTGGTCTTGCAAATACAAGCCCGTTTGGTCTTGAACGACTTCGGCATTTTTAAAAACGGGTGCGGCGGCAACTGTCGCGCCATAGACCGGATTAAAAATGTCTAAGTTAGGTGCGTTGCCAAACGTTTGTAAGGAATGGGAATCAACGTGCTGGAAGTCGATGCCCGATAACACGGTATGCCGCACACTGCCCGTGGCGAATTTGAATTGGGCTTGGTTATCAAGGTTAAAACCTTCCACTTTGCCGAAACTTTCATACAACGCGCGGCTGACCGTGCGTTGGTCGGCAAGCAATGCGGTTGGGTAAACGGTGCGGTCATCGACATCATTATTGTAATAACGCGCATTTTGCCGGAAGCTCACCACTTGGTTTAAGTGGTGTTCCAGCAAATAGCCCAAAGCAAATTCTTCACGCTGATAGGTATCAACATTAGGCTCGCCGTTGAAGCGGTTGGTTGGAATGCTGCCATTAGGATTGGCCTTTAACGTGCCTTCTATGGGATAACGCTGCGAAGCTCGTGTTTTATCTTTTTGGTAATGCGACAAAAATGTCACCGTGGTGTTATCGCTAGGTTTCCACGTTAAAGCTGGAGCGACGTAGATGCGGTTGTCGGGTACATAATCGACTTGCGTGTCGCTGTCGCGTAACAATCCTGTGACTCGGTAAGCCACGGTTTTAGCGTCATTCATCGCCCCGCTGACATCCAACTCGCCTTGCAAACGGTCATAAGAACCCGCTTCAAATTTGATTTCGCGGAACGGGTCGAAAGTTGGGCGTTTGGAAACATAATTGACCAAACCGCCAGCACTGGCTTGCCCATAAAGCACCGAAGCCGGGCCGCGCGGCACTTCCACACGTTCTGCGCCGTATGTCTCCAAGCTGTAGCCGATGGCAAAACCAGGGTTGATGAGTTTTAAGCCGTCACGATACAGCCCGGAGGTAGTTGCATCGAAACCGCGCATCCGTATCCAAGTAAAGCGCGGCTCAAAACCAAAGGTTTCGCTTTGTACACCGGGAGTGTAACGCAAGGCTTCCGCCATCGTGCTGACATTTTGCGCTTCCATCTGAGCGTTGGTGACTACAGAAACTGATTGCGGCGTTTCCAGCAAAGGCGTGTCGGTTTTGGTAGTCGCGCTTGATTTTTTGGCGACATAACTGTCGGGTTTTTTATCGGCTAAAAGCGCGGCTTTGACTTTCACATCTGCCAAAACGGCTTCTGTGTCTTCATTATAGCCAGTGCTAGGCTCGGCAGCGCAGACCCAGCCGCTGAAAGCCATGCCGAGCATTACTAAATTCCTTGGCTGCCATTTGGCAGTGTGATTGCTTTTGGTTTTCATACTTTCCCCTCAGGTTTTACGTGCTACAAAATGGCTGCCTGGCGGGGAAATGCTGGGTGGCTGAATGAATTTTTTAGTTTTTTACTTAATTTTCTTACGTTACGCAGTAACGCGTGTTTCTCCCGTTTGCCGCGTCGAGCACCGGAGTATTTGTCGGGAATAGCCCGAAGGGGCGCGGCAGGGAAGCCGCGCGGCGGCAAAGGGGCAGGAAGCCCCTTTTGCCGTCCCCCGACAAATGCGAGGAGCGCAAGACATGAGCGGCGACCGGGCCGCCTTTTCTTTGGATACTTTCTTTTGGCGGCGCAAAAGAAAGTATCTCGCCGTCGGGTGCGAGAACCCGATTAACAAGCCGTCGCGATAGCGACACCTTAATTATTTATTCTCAATCCGCAGAAAATGTCTGCGTAACATCAGTTAATTTTGTAGGGCAACAAACCCCATCCGGCTAACCCCCGCCTCAGCCGCATCCGCCAAGGTTTCCGCCAACAAACGGTATGGAACGGTTTGGTCGGCGCGGATATGCACTTCCGGTACGGGCGTTTGGGTGGCGGTTTGCCTTAGGCGTTGTTGGAATTCTGGACGCGACACGGGCACGTCATTCCAAAACAATTGCTGGCTGCTGTTGATGCTGACGTTAATCGCTTCCGGTGGTTCGGGTTGCGCCGTGCCGTTGGTTTTTGGCAAGTCGATTTTTACGGCGTGGGTCATCAGCGGCGCGGCGATCATGAAGATGATTAACAGCACTAACATCACGTCGATCAACGGCACCATGTTGATTTCCGCCACCGGATGCGTGTTTTTGTTTTGTTCAAAGCCGCCGAATGCCATCACTCACCTGCCGATTGCTGCGGCACGGTGGCGCCTGTGGTTAAGAATGCAAACAGGTCATGGGCAAAGGTGTCGAGTTTTGCCAAGGTCAGGCGATTGCTGCGCGAGCAATCGTTGTAGGCCAACACGGCGGGGATGGCGACTGCTAAACCCAAACCGGTCATAATCAAGGCTTCACCGACTGGCCCGGCAATTTGGTCTAACTTGCCTTGTCCGCCTTTGCCGATGCCAATCAGCGCGTGGTAAACGCCCCAGACCGTGCCGAACAAACCAACAAATGGCGCGGTACTGGCGATGGAAGCCAAAGCCGTCAAGCCCCATTCCAGCTTGGCGGTTTCTTCGTCGATGACGCGGCGCATGGCGCGAGTCAGAAATTCCGCCGCCGATCCGGCTTCGTGCAAACGCTGCGCGGCGTGGTTGGCATGATGACGGGCAGATTGGATGGCGTGGAAAGTCAGTAGCGCGAAAGGCTCATGGGCGCGGGTTTGTGACAAGTGTTTGGCGACATCGTCCAACGAAGCCGCTGCCCAAAAATGCGCCAAAAAGCGTTGGCTGCGGCGTTGGTTAATCCGGCCTTGCCAGGCTTTGACGAGAATAAAAAACCAGCTTGCCATCGACATCGCCAACAACAAAGCAAATAAGGCTTTGCCGACGCCATCGCTTTGCGCGAAAAAATGTTGTAAATCCATGCTTATCCCTCCAAATAAAAGGCGACGGGTACGACCACCCAAGCCGATACCTGTACCGCGCCTTGCTGGGCAGGCACAAACCGCCACTGCTTGACGCTGCTTAGCGCGGCTTCGTCCAAACGTTGATAGCCACTGCTTTTACGCAACAGCACTTGCTCGACTTTGCCGTCGGTGCTGATTTTGGCGCGCACCAACACGCGGCCCTGTTCGCCCAGTTCGCGGGATTCGGGCGGGTAATCGGGCGCGGGATTGTGCAGATAATCGGCGTTTAGGTGCGGCAAGGTGATGGCTTCGGGCATAGCTTTAGCAGGCGCGCTTGACGGTGCAGCTTGCGCTGAGGTACTGACTGGCTTAGGTTCAAAGCGCGGCAAAGTAGGGAAATTGCTGGCTTCTGCCATGGAACGGTTTCCCTGACGGCTCGCAAACAAGTTTTTGGCTGGTTTTGCTAAGGGCTTGGGAAGCGTTTTAGCCTGCGCTTTGGGTTTGGATTGCGGTTTAGGAGGTGTTTTCACATCCGGCTTAGGGCTGGGTGCAACTTGCGCCATCGGCGCTGCCAGCCAAGACACCGTCAGCACGGTCAGTTTTTGGGCTGGCGGTTCTGCGTCACTGTAGATCGCGTTGCTAAGCCATAGACCATGCAAAGCAATGGTCGCTGCAATCGCCAACGCATAACCACCCTGACGGCGAATTGCCGAACCTTTGGGCGGCGCGGAATTCAGCAGCGGACGCGCTGGGACAACCGTCAACACAGGACGGCTGGGGTTCAGCGTTTCGGTCTGTACCGGAAACGGCACGATTTTTAAGGCAGGTCTGGACATCGCCATCTCTCATGATTGCATGGTAGCGTGGCTGGCTGCCTGGCGGCCTGGCTCGATAGAGCTGGGGGCTGGGTGGCTTGCGGGGGTGCTATTTGGTTAAGATCAATTTGCCGTTGCTGGTAATTCGCAAACGGTATTCTTCATTATTGTGTTCGATGACCAGCTCTTGCTGATTGCCGAACAATTCGCCGCTGCTGACGCGTCGGCGGCCTGGCGCATTTTCTTGCGCCAGAATAACGATGCTGGGTAAGTTGTTAGTGGTATTTTTCATAGTTGCGGCTGGAAACGTTAATGGAATTTAGCCGTCCGTAGCCGCGCTTTTTGTTGATCCAACAACTGCGCGGTAATTTTCTGCCAATGGTCGAGCAATAACAGATAGGTATCACGGCTGGAGGCGGTTTCCGCCAATTCCGGATGGCTAATCAACAAATGCAATTGCTGAACGATCCGGTGCGCCAGCGTGGGGCAATGGTGACCGTTGATAAAATCGGTCATGGCAAGACAAGTCGCCGCATGCAGCAGCGCCAAACCATCTTGCCCGGAAGCGGGGGATTGTTGTTGCATAAAATCACCGATCAATGCGTTATCACAAAAAAAGTCTGGCGCACTTTAATACATGCGCCAGACGATTGTGGGCGAGAGGTCTCAGTCATCGCTTGTATTAAATGATAATGATTCGCATTTAAAAAGACAAGTGTTTTTGTCGGGAATTTTTCTTCATTGTCTTTTTGTTGGTTTTAAATCAGGGAAAGCCGCCACCGCCAAACTTGTCCTGCTGGTCTTTGAATTGCAGATTGAACGTAGTAACTGATGTTACGCACTCACTTTTTGTGAGACGAAAAAATAATAATGAATCGCTATCGCGATGTTATTTAAATCGGGTTCTCGCATCCGAAGGCGAGCTACTTTCTTTTGCGCCGCCAAAAGCAAGTAGCCAAAGAAAAGGCGGCCCGATCGCCGCTTATGTCTTGCGCTCCTCGCACTTGTGCCCTGTGGGGTATTTGTCGGGGGACGGCAAAAGGGGCTTCCTGCCCCTTTGCCGCCGTGCGGCATCCATGCCGCACCCTTTATGCCCTTGGGTGCTTCGGGCTATTCCCGACAAATACTCCGGTGCTCGACGCGGCAAACGGGAAAAAGCGCGTTACTGCGTAACGTCAGGTAGTAAAAAACCTATTTTTATTCCGAACCATTTATCAAAGGGCTTTCGCTGACCTGAAAAGATTTGTGTGTGTGCTATGTGTTGTGGGTGGATGTTTTAAAGTGCGTCGAGAGCTGGTGATACGTTCACAATCGCCTGAGCTTGGGAATGATAAAACCAGAATGGCTGAGTACCTGGCTTGTATTCCAAACATCATCAGACTCAATCTACTAGCCAATGCCCCTACCCATCAAAGGCCGATTTTATTTGCCGTGTTTTCCCCAATCAGTCATAGTTGTCCCAAATAAACCGCTAAACTGCCAAGCCGACGCACTGTCGGCTTTTTTATTGGGACTGTTATGTATTATCAAGGTGTAAAAAAAGCCATTGTTGTCCGTCCGGCGTTAAAAAAACGTGCGGATTTTGGTGATATTCATCCGTTATTGGCGCGTATTTTTGCTGCCCGTGGCTTAACGTCTTCTGCCGATTTAGAACGTTCGCTCGCCAAATTGCCATCGCCGTGGTTATTGTCCGGCATGGAAGATATGGTCAGCGAATTGGTGTACGTGCTGAAAATGCGGCAGCGGATTTGTATCGTCGCCGACTTTGATGCCGATGGCGCGACCAGTTGCGCCTTGGCGATTAAAGGCTTGCAATTGCTGGGGGCAGGGCAGGTGGATTTTGTCGTCCCCAACCGTTTTGAATATGGTTACGGCTTAACGCCGGAAATTGTCGAGCTGGTGAAATTACAGCAACCGGATGTTTTGATTACTGTTGATAACGGCATTTCCAGTCTTGATGGCGTATTAGCCGCCCAGCAAGCAGGCATTAAAGTCTTAATTACCGACCACCATTTGCCCGGCGAGCAATTGCCACAAGCCACCGCCATCGTTAACCCCAACTTGCTGGATGACCGCTTTCCCTGCAAAGCTTTAGCGGGCGTTGGTGTGATGTTTTATGTGCTGATGGCGTTGCGCGTTCGGCTTAGGGAATTGGATTGGTTTAGCCAGCGGCAAATTCCAGAACCCAATTTAGGGCAATTATTGGATTATGTCGCCTTAGGCACGGTGGCGGATGTGGTGACCTTGGATGTGGTCAACCGAACCTTGGTGTATCAAGGTTTGCTGCGGATACGCACAGGCAAAAGTGGCCCCGGTTTGCGGGCGTTAATCGAAATTGCGGGTAAAAATCTACAAACCATCAACGCCGCTGATTTGGGTTTTTCCATAGCCCCGCGCCTGAATGCCGCCGGACGCATGGACGATATGACCTTGGGTATCCAGTGTTTGCTTACCGAAGACCCAGGGCTTGCCAAAACCATCGCGGTGCAATTGGATGAATTGAACAACGACCGCCGCGAAATTGAAGGGCAAATGAAGTTTGAAGCCATGGCCTTGCTGGCGGATATGAAAATGCTCGACGAACACCATTTACCCGCAGGCGTGTGTTTGTACGATGGCAATTGGCACCAAGGCGTTATTGGCATTTTGGCATCGCGGATTAAAGACCGCTTGCACCGCCCCGTTATCGCCTTTGCTCCCGCAGGCAACGATTTGATAAAAGGCTCGGCGCGTTCCATTGCAGGCGTACATATCCGAGATGTACTCAGTGACATTGCCGCCGCGCACCCGAAATTGCTGAGCAAATTTGGCGGACATGCAATGGCGGCAGGTTTAAGTCTGGCAATGCACGATTACCCCGCTTTCGCCTTGGTGTTTGATGACGTGGTACGCAAGCGGCTGGCGCAGGTGGATTTGGAACAGAAAGTTTGGTCAGACGGGGAATTGTCGGAGCAAGAACTCAGTTTGGAAGTGGCAGACCTATTGCAACAAGCGGCAACTTGGGGGCAGGGCTTTCCTGAACCGATTTTCCACGGTGAATTTGACGTCATCCAAGCGCGGATCGTCGGGCAGCGGCATCTTAAATTGGTATTACGCAAACCCGGCGGCGGATTATTGCTGGATGCCATCGCCTTTTTCATCGACCAGCCGGAAAACTGGTTGGGATTACGGTCAATCGTCGCCGCCTATAAATTGGATATAAACGAATACAAAGGTAACCGCAGCGTGCAATTGTTGCTGCAATATTTGGAAAAGCGGGCGTGATTTCTTAGGTAGGATGGGCTGACGTAAGGAAGCCCATCAAACAGCAGCCCAATGATGGGCTTCCTTACGTCAGCCCATCCTACATATCGCCAACAGCCAACGCCATCACCATTTTTTTAAGCTTAGGCACAACGAAGCTTTGGCGTTTACCGGAAAAAACCTTTTCGCAAACCACCCTAAGCCCTAAGCGTGTATACAGTTTTTCCGCTTTGGGATTATTGTCGGCGACATCCAAAGCGAAGGTTTTGTAACCCTTGGCGGCAGCAAAATGCCATTGCGATTGGATAAGCTGTGTGCCGATGCCTTGGCCTTGCTGCGAACGCTCAACGGCAAAATTGGCTAAATACCATTCACCTTTTTCCGGCTTTTTCATCACACTGCCAATATGGCGTGACCGCAGTAAAACAGGCCAAACATCCAACCAGCCATAAAAGCGAAACATATTCACCACCGTGCCCAGTTTCAGCAAGCCGTAGCCTTTGCCGTCATAAAAGCACCCAGTACCAACCACCTTACCCGCCACCACCGCTACCGTCAGATTCTGGTAGCCGCAAAAACCGTAGCCAGATTGGAACTCAAAACCGATAAAATCGATTGCCGCCTGTTTGCGGGTTTGGTAAATAAAGTCATACAGCTCCGTACCTGCGCTGTAAATTTGCGCGGCAATATCGCCAATATCGGATTGTTTTGCGGTTCTTATTTCCATATAGGCATAGGTATCTACACAAGTATTAAATATAATAAAAACATAAGGTTATATTGCGGTTTAACTCCCTCTCTTTGGGAGAGGGTTGGGGTGAGGGTAATAAAATCAAACGTTTAAAGCCCCTCATCCCAACCTTCTCCCAGAGGGAGAAGGAGCTTTTAGACTTGTGTAGATACTCATGCAAATAGGGGAGGGTACAAGCGGCTTAGTATTCTTGTTTTTCAATGTGATAACCCAAGGCGACAATCGCTTTCAAGGTCTCCATCGCCGCTTCGCGATCATAGGTTTTTTCCGATTCCGGCAAATCAGCGTAGGCAATTAAACACGGATGCAATTTCTTTGCATCATCGCGCACCTCGCCCAATCGCCAGCCGTCCGCCAAACGCTGTGCCGCCCACAGGTCGTGGGCGTTTTCGGCTAGCAGTTCGGTTAAGGCTCATATAACGTGGTTTAAGTTTAGTTGGATGCCCAAAACACTAGCCGTCGCTATCATGATTTGGTTGCACTCAAAAGTTGGGAAAGTGATTTATTAGCAAAAAGCGGCAGATGAGTTTTAAGGAATCGCTGAACTAATCGATTCCGATCATGCTTCGACAAGTTCAGCACGAATGGAATCAATTAGTTAACGTTCGGCTTGAGCTTGTCGAAGGCTTTGTTCTGCGCTTCTTTAAACAACTTGCTGATTTAACCCATTTCCAGTTTCCTTTGTTGCGTTGGCTAAAACTTTCAATATAGAAACTTGGGTTTGAACGGTCATAATAGCTAGCTCCGTAGCTCAGGCATAGTAATGTTGTCGAACTTTTGCCTGCCATTTTAAAAATACTGCTCTTAGAGACTCTTCTTCCTCTGTTGTCATATTAGATTTCGGTAGATTGTGGACAAAAACATCAGTGACTCCATTGTCAAATACACCGCCACTGACTCCTTTTTCCTTAAATATTAATAATGGTAGTTGCAAAGCAAAAAGAATACCTGCTTCAAGATTAGGTAATGGTAAAAATCAAAGTGACAGATTCAAATTATATTTTCGGATGAACAGATGGGTGACCCAAGCATGGTATTCATCAGACTTTGAAAATGACAATGTTTTACGGGTATAGCGTGCCAACCACT